>ERZ773108.41-NODE-41-length-113673-cov-6.258771_pt1 | contig 113673 bp, 93 predicted proteins | sample MGYA00580570_ERZ773108 | MGnify/ENA primary metagenome ERZ773108 (study PRJEB29015, sample SAMEA2737840) | human gut metagenome | biome: human gut; feature: human-associated habitat; material: faeces | place: China | collected 2012 ...
CAGCAATAAGATGCTCAAAATAATCTTCGTCGAAAATCTGTCCATTAATCAATCTGCTTTTATCAAGAACATAACCCTGCTTTGTAAATGTATTCAATACCTTTGTTGCCCATGTTCTAAACTGCATTGCCCGCTCTGAATTAATGCGATAGCCCACAGCAATAATTGCAGCTAATGAATAAAATTTGTAGTTGTATGTTTTTCCATCATCCGCAGTTTGTGCAAATTTTGCACAAACTGAATTTTCATCTAATTCTCCCTCTTTAAAAATATTGCTCAGATGTTTTGTAATCACACTTCTATCTACATCAAAAAGCTGCGAAATTGCCTTCTGCGTAAGCCATACATCGCCATTCTGAACCCTGACTTCTATTCCGTCTTCTCCTGCATCTCGTGTGAAAACCAAGAAATCAACAGTGCTATTTCTTATCTGTAATTCTTTGCTCATAAAAGAGCTCCTTTCTATATTCTCATGAATGTTACTCTTACATCTTATGGAATCCATATGTTTTAGTCCTATTCAGCTCAACCATTATCTCCAAATGTAATTTCCATCAATTCACTGGCTATCTCTTTACTCAGAATCCTCATAATACTGTCATCAACCTTATCCTTAAAAAACTTTTAATCTCCTCACTTATTCTTCCATACTCATAATCATGCACATAATGTGGGCAATCCAATTCTATGTACTTCCCAGACTCCACTTCTGAGATGTATTTTTCCTGTATCCTTCTCCATGTTTCTTTATCAAAACCAGTTCCACCAGTTCCATCAGAAATAAAAAGCAGCATAGGAACCTGTGGTACTCCATTTTGAGCTACAATTCTTGCATTATCCTTAACACTCTTCGCTTCATTTATCATTGTTACAGTTGCCGTTCTGTTATAAAAAATTGCTCTATACCTATTCTTTTCGTCATTAGTCAACGTTCCATGCTTTATAGCATCACTTTCCGCAAGTGTAGGAATTAGTCTGGTAATTCCTAAATTCGCTGCATATTGTCCCAGTTTCATTAGTGGAAGATTTATTTTCATATTCTCGTAATATTCTGGCACAGCCATATCCAAACCTATGATTGCTTCAATTTCATCCGGATATTCTTGTGCCCAATACAGGGCTTCAATTCCAGACATAGAATGCGGACATAAAACATATGGACCATCAATTCCTGCTTTATTCAAAGCTAATCTTGTTTCAGATAATACAGTCTGTATGTTTCTGTCTTCATCAACAACATCACTATATCCATATCCAAACTTTTCAACAACAACAATTCTATACTCGTCGCTTAACAATGAATATAGGGATTTAAAATCCAGAATGGGAGAACACGTTCCGCTCCCAGACAAAAACACAAGCGTTTTGGAACCACTCCCCTCAACATAAATGCTAATATTATTTCCATTTATATCTATAAGCTGCCCTAATGGTTCCCTTAATTTTTCCTCTTTCCTAAGCTTATACCTATGATAACCAAAGCAAATCCATATTAAAATAACAATGATTGCTACAATCCATAGAAAAACACGTAACATACTTTTAATTCCTTTTTTCATTATTTATGCATACCCCTCTTGAAATAAAAATGGCAATACAAATAATTATTACCTTACATATCATTGAAACCATTAGATTTCCACCAACTGATATTTGCGATAATGTATTAATCAATGCATGTGTCATTACACATATCCATAAACTCTTTGTTTTATAGTATAGTGCAGATAAAATAAAACAATTTATCAAAAGCCCAAGTAAAAAGCTACCGACCTGAACAAATTGTATTGATCCTTCAATATAAAAATAAAGAAAATGCCATATTCCCCAGAAAACAAATGTCACGCACGTCGAAAACACATAATTATGCTGTTGCTCAATTATTGGTTGAAACGTATATCTCCAACCTATTTCTTCAATCCCACCGAACAAAATTGCTTTTACAAATAATATAACCGGAATATACCAATTCTTTACTTGTAACATTCCACCCATTAATAGATAACAAAACTCTATACTCAAAAACATAAAAACAAGCAAGTAGCCTAATACAGGTTGCTTTATGTTCACAAACTCAATTACAATCCTCTTAAAATTTATTTTTCGATATCGAACTGTGACAATACTCCCCCACATTGCAGAAGATATTCCACCAATTCCAATTGCTATTATCCCTATCACCGTTGTATAATCCACAACAATTCCCATCCTACGCAATAGGTAGACAATAACTGCTATTACCGTTATTTGACCTATGGTTCCAGTTAAATATAATCTAATTGCATTTTTTCTATCCACAGAATTATCCATGTCATCTTCCTTCTTTAGTCAAAATCTATAAAAACTCTTTCCCATTACTCTCCCCACAAATAGAGCCAAACTAGAGCCATTTGATAAAACAAATGCCGAAAACCCGCATAAATACAGGCTTTCGGCATTTTAGTCCGTTATTCAAACTCTTCCCAAAGGAAGTATTATCAAATCAAAAATGCTGATTTTATGCGGCATTCCACCGCATCTATTTCATCAAATGTTACTCTTTTCATATCGTTTTTAAAAACTTTAGTAGCAAATTAGTTGCAATTATTAAATATTGCATCTACAAAATCCATGGCAGATATAATCTACTTTTACTACTAAAAACGAATAATCAAATGTGGCTTGCGGGTGCTTAACTGTGCCTGCTGCCGCCCCCACTATGAAAGGAGCTTTTCTATGAGCAATCAACACAAACATCCAACTATAAGTTTTAGAATCAGCGATGCTGAACGCAAGCAAATCGAAGCCCGTATCCTTGCCAGCGGCATGATGAAGAAAGATTACTTTGTCCGTTCCTGCATCTATAACCGCATCTGCGTTGTCGGCAAGAAAGAAACTATATATCCGCTTGTGCAGACTGTTAATGCTCTGTATCTGCAATTACTTGAAATGCAGAAAGCATTTACTGAATGCTGTGAACATCAAACTTTAAACAATCTTCCTACAAGCGATGAAATCAAAGAACTACAGACCGACTATAACAATATGCTTACAGCCATCATTGATCTACTTGACGGTGCTAAGTATCTGTGGGAAGGAGAACATCATGAAACAAAATAACCCTTGTTACCTGTTTAGCATGTATGAACCTGATACAGATTCCGTTATTGTTAATGCCATCAATAATACATATACCGGCAGGCACATGAAAATCCTCTGATGTATGTTGAATTGGCTTGCAAACCTAATGGATTACAGGAATATGTGGATGCTATGAATGAGTTTAATTGATTTTCCCAAAATTAAAAGAGCATTTTATTGGGGTTAGTCTCATCTACGTCTCACCAGTCTCAAGAATATTTTGAGACTGGTGAGACTATGTTAAAATCCCAGTATTTTATTTGAATTACAATTTCTTCTCCACCTTCTCCAATTCATCCAACAATGCTGGTTTTCTTGGATATCTCTGCATCAATTCCTCAATTAGAGATTTAGCAGTATCATTCCCCTTCCATTTTATAAGCTGTGCAATATTCTTCGTTATCTTTTTATATTCTCGTCTATCCTTTGCCAGAGCACAACTCTCACTTATTTCCTTATAACATAACTCATATACCTGCTCCGGATAATCCTTCACCAAATATTTTCCATAATAAAACAAATCATACGGATTTTCCATTACATCTTCAAGCAATCTCTTCTTTTCATTTTCAGAAATAAGAATACTACGATAGCAAACAGTTCGCTTGCTATCCTTCAATTCATCCAGTAAGCTTCCGTAATTTTCATTCCACACCCCGCACTTATTATAAATCTGTTTCAAAACACCCCAGAACTTCTCATTTCCCATCAATAGCAGCTTTTTTGCCTGTGTGATTTGCTTTTCCGTACTGTTTGCTGTCTTATATATGTCATATAGCATATTATTCCAATCTTCCGGATTACTGCTACGATAATGCCATGTCTCTTCTTCGTTTGCTTTCTCTAAACAAAGCTTCTCTGCTTCATCATAATTTTTATCTTCCATAGCATCCTTGATAGCTATAATACGGAGTTCATTTATTGCAATATTCTGATATAGTTCCTTCTGCGTATTCTTTTTTCCATATAAATGTCTATGTAAAAGGTATCTTACAATCAAATCTTCTTTTTTCGTATATTCTGGGTAATAATCCTCTCGTGAAATTTCCAAAAGGGTATCCAAAACCTTTTCAAGCTTCTTTGCACTCTTTTCATCGCATAGGCAAATCCCACATTTCAGCAAATCATAACGCCAGTCAGTCCAACCATCAAACACACTCCTTTTTGCCACTTTTATCATCAATGCAAGTGCTTGATCCCTCATTTGTTTGTCCTGTTTTTTGATTTCTTTTGTGCATTGATCTATCAGTTCGTATGTACACATGATAACGTCTGTAAGCATTCCCGAACTACTATCTGCATGAGATGCTAACTTAACACCGGCTATCAAAATGTATGTAGTCGCCTCAAGTGCAACCAAATAAGCACGCATTTCTAAAGTCTCAGCACACATATCAAGACAGTCATGCATATCCATACAAATATTATCGCAGCTACTCCAACCAATGTATCCGCGATGGGTGTTACATTTAATTGATGCAGCGATTGTATTTTTCACTATTGGCATAATATCTTCTGTGGGTATCATAGCAGCACCTCTTTCTTTCATTCAACAATATCAATCTTATGTCTTTCAGACCATTGCCTTGCTATTTTTTCATAGGCTTCTTCACGATATTGGTACCACTGTTTTTCCAGATTCAAGTCATACAATTTATCCTTAAATCTTCTAAAAGCACCTCTTCCCTGAATTGTCCTTGCCAATACATCCTGATTCTTTCCCGCCGGAAGCTCGTATATAAACTCTTCCATTATTCGATACTCATTGATATCGTATTGTCCCGGTAACGGTATATAATCCTCAACAAATCCCTCTTTGATATCTTCAAAAAGTTCCGGATTGTCCTCACCATCCACCATTCCATCAAACAACATCAGAACTTTTTCATTGTGGGTATCATAATAATATTCTGTTTCCATATTGGCAAATTCCATTGCCTTTAAGGTCCGCATGGAATATCTTGGAAAACTGATTCCGATAATGACATCATCCTTACTGATTCGCACCATCTGTTCAAATAATTCACTGGAATTATTGGTCTGAAGCAATGTCACATTTTCAAACATCAGATTAAAGTAAAACGCCATAAAAGCTGCCAGTGGAGCGCAGCTTCGTATTCCAACAATATAAATATGTTTTGCTTTGATAATGGTATCTACTGCCAGTTCAAAAGCATGCTCATCAATATGTTCTAAGGTATCCTTAATTTTCTCCTGATCCGACTGCAATACCGTTTCTAATATATGCGACTGGCTGATTCTTCCATAAGTCACTTCCATACGCTGAATGGAGTTGAGCTTATTCCGAACCATCTCCTCTAAAGCCTTCTGAAATTCCGGATAACCCTTATAGCCTAAATGTGTAGCAAATCGTACTACAGTCGATTCGCTCACACCTACTACCTGTCCCATTTTTGCTGCCGTAAGAAATACCGCCTTATCATAATTATCCGTAATATAGGTTGCTAATATTTTCTGTCCTTTGCTTAAACTTCCATAACATTCGTTGATTCGACTGGTCAAATCATTGGTATTCCCATTCATAGTTCCTTCTTCTCGATTCTACAAATATTTTGCATTTTTTATGTCGTTTTAACATCTTTTTGCAGGATTTTCGTCAGTTTCCATGTCGTCTGGCAATTTCCTGCTTCTGCTTGGAGGCGACATAAGTCCCCAAGTCGAGATTTGCCTGCTTTACCGTACATCCTACAATCACTTTCGTTTCATCTACCGGCTCCTGACGAACAGCCATACCGGATAACTGCACTTTAAGCCTGCTTGCTTTATCTTCAAACGTCAAATGAAACGGTCCCATGGAAAGATAATTCATATCCGGCATCCCCACAAATGACACTCCGGTAGCACTGATATCCTTCACAACCACAGAACGATTTGCTCTTGTACTGTCAATGGACAACATTCCATCCAGTCCCAGATACTGGCGATACGCCTGTCTGCGGTTCCATTTTATTCCTTCACGCTTGCATACAATTGCATGATATTTTTCTTTTCCTGCCTGGACGGTCTGCATTCTGCACCCCTCCCATATCAGCGGTTTGATTCCATCTTCCATATAAATTACACTGATATGCACCTTATCTCCGGAAAAATTAATAATTTTTCCATCATAACGTATTGGCTCAATTAATAAAATGCCTTCTTTTCCAAAAGCAACTGTACTATCATATTCTGCTGAAGCATTCTCCACTTTCACCAGCACCTGCACCGGCTCCCCTGTCCCCAATTCATACAGTTTCATTGTCCTTCACCTTTTTCCTCTCCAAATACCGTGAAAGAACTGCCACAATATTTTCAAATGCTTTGCAATTAAAATTGTCTACCCCATGACAAATCATGACTTCATCATAGCAATCTTTTGTCCTCTTGTCCATAGAATTTTTATGTAATTCTGATATTCCATTATACCAATCAAAAGGAAAACAGCTACAGACATATTTGTCTGTAGCCGCTTCTTTACTGCTATAGATAGCAAGGTACCCTATACCGGATATGCTCCGTTCTTTGTATCTGCAATTGTTGTATCAACTTTCGTCTGCTGTGCCTGACGATATTTGAAGAACTCAGTAGCAACCTGTGGGAATAATGCATAAGATAATACATCTTCATCCTGCTGTTTGTACTGTTTCATTTCAGCTTCAATCTTATCTAATTCAGGCTCAAGTAAGTCTGCCGGACGGCAGGTAATTGCCTTATCTTTGTCAGCACCAAGAACCTTATCCACAACTTCCGGATTGAAAGGTTTTACAGTCTGACCATATTTTCCAAGAAGAATATCCTTGGTCTCTTTGGTAGCAACTTTGTAACGCTCACCCATTAATACGTTAAATACAGCCTGTGTACCAACAATCTGGGAAGAAGGTGTAACAAGTGGTGGCTCACCAAGGTCTTTACGAACGCGAGGTACTTCAGCCAGTACTTCTTCGTATTTATCTTCCTGTCCCTGCTCTTTTAACTGGGAAATCAGGTTGGATAACATTCCACCCGGTACCTGATATAACAAAGTCTTGATATTAACACCAAGTACCTTTGGATTCATCAGGCCGCTGTCTAATGCTTCCTCACGCATTGGGCGGAAGTAATCAGCGATTTCAGCCAGTTTGTTCTGGTCAAGACCAGTATCATACTGTGTTCCCTTGAATGCTTCTACCATAACTTCGGTTGCAGGCTGGCTGGTACCAAGTGCAAATGGTGACATTGCGGTATCGATAATGTCACATCCAGCTTCTACTGCTTTCATGTATGTCATGGAAGCAACACCGGAAGTATAATGTGTATGCAGTTCGATTGGAAGGCTGGTTGAAGATTTCAGAGCCTGAATCAGTTCGGTTGCTTTCTGAGGAACCAAAAGTCCTGCCATATCCTTAATACATAAAGAATCAGCACCCATGTCTTCTACTCTCTTTGCCATTTCCATCCAGTAATCCAAGGTATAAGCATCTCCTAATGTATAGGATAATGCAACCTGAGCATGTCCTTTTTCTTTGTTACATGCTGTTACTGCTGTCTGAAGGTTACGAACATCATTTAAGCAGTCAAAAATACGGATAATATCAATTCCGTTTGCAATAGATTTCTGTACGAAATACTCAACCACATCATCTGCATATGGACGATATCCCAAGATATTCTGTCCACGGAACAGCATCTGAAGTTTTGTTTTCTTAAATCCATCTCTTAATTTACGAAGTCTCTCCCATGGATCTTCTTTTAAGAAACGAAGGCAGGCATCAAATGTTGCTCCGCCCCAGCACTCTACTGCATAATATCCAATTTCATCCATTTTCGGGATAATTGGAAGCATCTGTTCTGTTGTCATTCTGGTTGCAATCAGAGACTGATGTGCATCACGAAGAACAGTTTCTGTAATTTTTAAAGGTTTTTTCATTTCTTCTGACATTTCTATCCTCCTATATACCAAAGATTGCCATAAATACACCGGCAGCTACTGCTGTACCGATAACACCGGCAACGTTTGGTCCCATTGCATGCATAAGTAAAAAGTTTGTCGGGTCTTCTTCTGCTCCGACTTTCTGTGACACACGGGCTGCCATTGGAACGGCAGAAACACCTGCAGAACCAATCAGTGGATTGATCTTGCCCCTTGTGATCCAGCATAATAATTTACCAAATAATACACCGGCCGCAGTACCAAACATGAATGCTACAAGACCAAGGATAACGATCTTGATCGTTGTCCAGTTTAAGAATGCCTCTGCACTCGTGGAAGCACCAACTGATGTACCGAGTAAAATTACTACGATATACATTAACGCATTGGATGCTGTCTCTGATAACTGACGGACAACTCCGGATTCGCGGAATAAGTTACCAAGCATTAACATACCAACCAGTGGAGCTGTTGTAGGAAGGATCAGACACACCACAATTGTTACCACGATAGGGAATAAAATCCTCTCCAGCTTTGATACCGGACGCAGGTTCTCCATCTTGATTGCACGCTCTTTTTTGGTTGTAAATAATTTCATGATCGGAGGCTGGATAATAGGAACTAACGCCATGTAGGAATACGCTGCCACTGCGATTGGTCCCATCAGGCCTGACTGTCCTAATTTTCCTGCAAGGAAAATAGAAGTAGGTCCGTCTGCACCACCGATGATAGAAACAGCCGCTGCTGCTTTATCATTAAAACCTAATAAAATTGCAAGGAAGTATGCGCCAAAGATACCAAACTGTGCCGCTGCTCCAAGCAGGAAGCTGATCGGGTTTGCGATCAATGGTCCAAAGTCTGTCATCGCACCTACACCGAGGAAGATCAGTGAAGGCAGGATCGACCATTCATCTAACGTGTAAAAATAATGGAACAAACCACCGACACCATTGCTCATCATTTCCGGTTCTGCAAAAATATCCGGGTAGATATTTACAAGCAGCATACCAAATGCGATCGGAACCAGAAGCAATGGTTCAAATCCTTTGGCGATTGCAAGGTAAAGGAATACACAGGCAACAAGGATCATGATGAAATTTCCGACTGTCAGGTTAAAGAAGGCAGTCTGGTGAAGGAGATTGTCCATTGTCTCCATAAAATAACTCATAGTTATCCTCCTAAAATACTAGTTTAATGTAGCAAGTAAAGCGCCTGCTTCTACCATATCACCAACATTTACATTGATACTTGCAACAGTACCATCCTGTGGTGCAACAACTGGTGTTTCCATTTTCATGATCTCTAAAACAAGGACAGCATCACCTTTTTTCACTGCCTGGCCTACAGAAGCTTCGATCTTAAATACTTTTCCTGCTGCTCCTGCCTCAATCTTAACGCTTCCTGCGCCACCTGCCGGTGCTGCTGCCTTTGGAGCTGCTGCCGGAGCGGCTGGTGCTGCTGCACGTCTTGGTGCTGCTGCCGGAGCACTTACGCTTCCGTTCTCTTCTACTGTAACATCATAAACATTTCCATTTACGGTAATTGTATAGCTTTTCATTTAATAAATCCTCCTGATCATAAAGGTAATCAATATCTTTTATTTCATATTGTGACTGGTTCTTTTATCTTCTGTGGATAGAACGAACGACAAAAGAATCTGTGGATGTTCCTTCGCTTGCTGCGATCGCTGCAGAAATAACAGCTACAAGTTCAAGGTCATCTGTAAGGTTTTCATTTACTGTCTCAACTGCCGGTGCTTTTGTTGCTTCTGTTTTTGCAGTTTCTTTCTTCGGAGCACCAACTTTTGAAATAAACTTAAAGCAGTAAATGATCAGACTGATAAGTATTAATACACAGAATACAGTTCCCATTCCCATCAAAGTATTGAGAGCTGCCTTTTCTAACTTCTCGCCTAATGTATACACGATATCTGCTGTTGCATCAGTCATCTCGATCTCTTCTGTCAGATAATTGTATTCATAGACGAATGTTACGTCCACATCTCTCTCAGAAAAATTTACGATCTGGTCAACGGTAACAGTATCGCTTGTCTTATCAATAGAGAACTCACCCAGACCAACAAATGTACCCACATCAGATGTCGTGTCCAGCCATGACTGTAAAAGACTGATCACAGCTTCTGCCTCTGTGTATTCTCTTCCATACTGTTTTGCATACTGCTTTGCATACTGCTCATTTGTCTCAATTGCCGCAGATAACTCCTCCTCAGAAAATGCTGCAATTGAAGTTACCAAGTTCTGTGCGCTGCTCTGTAGATCAGAGTAACTCATTCCGCCGTAGTCAACATCCTGCGGATCAGCGGATCCACAAGCTGCGAGTGTCAGCGCCATGATGCAAAGACAAAGCATTAAAGATAATTTTTTCTTCATAACTTCACCTTTCTATTTTGTTCCATGTTTCTTATCCGGTGTGCATACACATTTTGTGTAAAGCATCTCAAATGCTGCAACAAGATATTTTCTTGTATCTGCAGGCTCAATGATCAGATCAACATAGCCTCTTCTTGCGGCAGTCACTACATTTGACTGTAATTTTTCATATTCTTTTGCTTTCTCAGCAAGAACATCTGCGGAAGCGTCTGCATACATTATTTTAGCTGCAAGTTCTGCATCCATCATACCGATCTTGGTCTCCGGCCATGCATATACTAAATCTGCTCCGATTGATTTGGAGTTCATGGTCACATAAGCACTTCCGAAAGCATCGCCTGCGATCAGGTTTACTTTTGGACAGGTTGCAGATGCAAATGCAGAAGTCATGTGGGCAAGTGCCTTTGCAAGACCTTTTTCTGCACACATGCATGCCTTGAATCCTGTCACATTTGTGATAGATAAAACAGGGATCTCGAAAGCATCACAGAAACGGATGAACTCAGATGCTTTCTCGCATCCTTTTACGGTAAGCGCTGCCTCAAAAGTCTCTGCTGTCTTTCCCTCTTCATCATGGATCTCTGTACAGTTTGCAACTGCACCGACAGTCATGCCATTTAATTTGATAAATCCTGTCACCATGTTCTTTGCGTAATCAGCTTTTGTCTCAAAGAAGGCATGTCCGTCTGAAATCTCGCTCAAGAGATATCTTGCATCACCCTTCATAACATCCATGCTTGCACATGCGCGGTTTAAATCGTCCTCACATTCCTCTGTGTAAACATCTCCCTCATTATTTAAAGGAAGCATGGATACTAACTCACGGATCTGTGCGAGGATCTCATCCTCTGTGCCGACATAGTCAACACAGCCTGTCTCTTCGCTCTGGAATTTTGCTGCGGATGTATCGCATTTTTCAATTCTGTTGCCCTCGATCGCATTTGGGGAATTGATGAACATCTTAGCCTTGGTTTCTTCCATAAAAGCGAAATCAGATAAAGCTGGAACAACTGCAAGACCGCCGCCACAATTTCCAAATACGGCACTGATCTGTGGAATCACACCGGATGCCTCGATCTCTTTGGCATAAATCCTGCCAAATCCGTCTAATGCATCGACAGACTCCTGTAATCTCATACCTGCACAGTCAATAAAACCGATGACCGGTGCGCCCATTTTCATTGCCATGTCATATACATTGGCAATTTTCTTTGCATGCATCTCACCGATTGTTCCGTTTAATACGGATGCATCCTGGCTGTAAACATATACCAGATTGCCATCGATCAGACCATACCCTGTGATAACACCGTCGGATGGTGTGTCTGTGTCTGCAAGATTAAAGTCTGTATTTCTTGCTGTTACAAGAGAACCGATTTCCATAAAACTGTTCTCATCGACTAACTTGGTAATACGCTGCATTGCCAAGCTATCATTACTACTACTCATTCTTTAGCCCTCCATCTATAAAAAATTAACAAATTTCGCTATGATAATATTACCTCTTTTCCAAACAATTTTCAAGTGCATTGTTAATTTTTTGACAGAATTTTTTCCAGATCTTTACCACATATTGTCAGACAGCGAGTTTTAACACCTGTCTTAAGCACCACTCAAAATCCAATTTCTCCATATCTTCTGTGGTCTCCACCTGATATTCCCGCAATACCATGCCGCCCAGTTTATAATAGATGGCTCCGGCACAGCTTCCCTTTTTTACCGGTGCACTCAGTTTTTGTGCGATCCGATACTCCACTGTCACCTGTTCCCCCTCTCTGAGCAGTACGTGGGAGAGATCTTTTTTCAGGACGGCATGCAGTTTCATGTACACCTGTTCTCCGATTCTGCCGCCCTGTGCATGTTCAATGGGAACCGGTGCAAATCTGCTCCCGTCCAGTGCGATATCGTCCAGATCGCAGCGCTCATAAGCGGCAAGCCCATACTCCATAAGCTTTCTCGTATCCGACCATTTATAAGTTCTATTGTTCGGCCAGCCGCATGCAAGCAGTGCCACAATATATGTTTTTCCATTTTGTTCCAGTGCACCCACATAACAGTATCCGGCGTTTCCCGTAAATCCCGTTTTCCCGGAGACTGCCCCGTCCATCATCTTTAAAAATGCATTATGGTTGTAGCAATGGTAGGCATATTTTCCACTCACATCCGTAAACGTATACTCTGCCTCCCCGGTGATTTTCAAAAACTGGTCTGCCTTTGGAGATTCCTTAATGCAATAACGCATGATCTGCGCAAGGTCTTCCGCAGTCGTGTGATGAAACTGACTGTCCTTCTGTGCGTCCAGACCATTGGGTGTTATAAAAAAAGTGTCCTTACACCCGATCTTTTTTGCATAGTCATTCATCAGCTTTGAAAAATGCTCCGTTGTGCCGGCAACCTGCTCTGCGATCACGACTGCACAGTCATTAAAGGACTCTAACATCATCGCATAAATGAGATCTTTCATCCGGAATTTCTGTCCTGCCGGTGCACCCAGATGCACTTTTGGCGCCTTCGCTGCCTGCACAGACACCTCGGCGATCTGCTCTAAACCACAGTTCTCCAGTGCAATAATGCAGGTTAATATTTTGGTGGTACTCGCATTGGCAAGTGCTTCTGATCCGTTTTTACTATATAAAACGCGCCCAGAATCGCCATCCATTAAGACTGCCGCCTTTGCGAAAAGCTCCGCTTCTTCCGGCGGCTCCTGCGCTGCCATCAATTTTGTTGGATATGTAAATAGAATGATAAGACATATGATAAATGAAATTGCTCTTTTCAAACCCAGAACCCATTTTTTCTCTTCACTCATCTATATGCAGAAATGAAATATGGTATGCTTTTTCCCTTATATATCCAGTTTTACTTTCATCTCTTCTTCTGCTTCCTGCTTGAACTCCTCGATCTGAACCTGATCTAACATTGGCAGTTCATCCAGGGACTGCACACCAAAGCTTCTTAAGAACTCCTCCGTCGTGCCAAACAAAAGCGGACGTCCCGGTGCATCTAATCTGCCGAGTTCCTTCACCAGATTGTACTCGACTAACTTGTTGACCGCATGGTCGCAGGAAACACCGCGGATCTTCTCAATCTCCACCTTTGTGATTGGCTGCTTGTACGCAATAATAGAGAGTGTCTCTAAAAGTACATCCGTGAGCACATGTTTTTTCGGCTGCTTAGCAATCCGTATCAGATACTCATACATTTCGCTTTTCGTGCACATCTGATAGGCTCCGTCCAGCTCGATGATCTTCATGCCAATGCTCGGCTTCTCATATTCTTTCATGAGATTCTCAATAATTTTCTTTGTCTCTTTTTTATCTAATTCCAATGCAGCAGCAATTTTTTCCAGTTCCACGGATTCTCCCATGGTAAAAAGGATTGCCTCCACAATCGCTTCATAATTCTTTTCTTCCATTCATCTATTCCCTATGCCGTCAAGACCTGTTAAGCGGCCATTTTCGATTCTATCTTAATATCATCAAAAGTGTGTTCCTGTGAGATAAAAATCTTTCCCACCTTCATCAGCTCTAATATTGCCAAAAAAGTAACAATCACTTCCACCTTGCTCGCCTGCGCTTCCAGAAGGTTGCGGAAGCTGAAATTTCTGTGTGTTTTGCAGAAGTCCTCCACATACAGCATCTTATCCGAAAGTGAAACTTCTTCCTTCTCGATCTTACCAAACTTCGAACGCACCGGGTCAATCTTGTCCACCTGTTTTTTCATAATGGACTTAAAAATCTGATCGAGCTTTGCCAGATTCATATCCCCGACTAATTCTGCAAGATCTACCGGTTCCTCATACTCTGCAACTTCCGGTGGGATCGTAGGTTCCTTAAAAAACACCTGCTCCGCATCCATCTGTCTGTCCCTGAGTTCATAAGCCATGCACTTGTACATCTTGTACTCCAGCAGCTGCTGTACAAGTTCTGCCCTCGGATCTTCCTCCTCTTCCTCCTCGGATTCTTTCTTCGGAAGCAGCATCCTGGACTTAATATCGATCAACGTGGCAGCCATGACCAGAAATTCACTCATGACATTTAAGTCATTCCGCTTCATCTCCGCGATATATTCCATGTACTGATTCGTGATCTCTACAATCGGGATATCATAAATATTCACTTTATTTTTTTCCAACAGATGTAAAAGCAGATCCAGTGGGCCTTCAAACACCTGAAGTTTTACCGTCAGCTCCATATATGATAACTTCCTTGCAATGCTTCGTCCGGTCTGCCATGACACAAACCATAAGAAATTAATTTGTAAATCGCAACGTATCAATTTTATATGGAAACCGAAAAAAAAGCAAGCATAATGTACAGGTTCTCCGGCTAAAATGAAGTAGAAACGTCGCAGGCTGCGCCTTTTTGCAGATATGTGACACTGAAACCCAAAATTTTCGGAGGTATCCCAAATGCGCCTGTTATGCTCTGCCCTTCTTTCTGCAAACCTGCTCCTTGGAAGCAGTTTTTCCCTCCTGTCACCGTACCATTTTTTGTGTCAGGACAATATTCTCCCAAAAAACATTTTTTCCTTTGAGAGAACCTTTGTTCTTTCCGAGACACCGGCGGAATCCACTCCGGCGGCTGATTCGTCTGACGTTCTCAATCTGTCTGCCCCGAGCGTTCTTCTCATGGAAGCATCTACCGGAACGATTCTGTATGAAAAAAATTCCCATACAGTCCTCCGCCCTGCAAGTATCACGAAAATCATGACGCTAATTCTCATTTTTGACGCGATCGAATCCGGCCAGATTTCTTTAGAAGATACTGTCACCGTGTCAGAATACGCTGCCAGCATGGGTGGCTCGCAGGTCTTTTTGGAACCGAATGAAACGCAGACCGTCGACACCATGATCAAATGTATCAGCATCGCAAGTGCCAATGACGCATGCGTTGCCATGGCGGAATTTATCTGCGGCAGTGAAGCCGCTTTCGTAGAAAAAATGAATGCGCGTGCCAAAGGACTTGGCATGAACGACACTACATTTGTAAATTGTTGTGGTCTTGACGTTGACGGACATATGACAAGCGCCTATGATGTTGCCCTGATGTCCCGCGAGCTGACCACGAAATACCCACAGATCCATAATTATTCTACCATCTGGATGGATACGATCACGCACGTCACAAGACGCGGTTCGGAGGAATTTGGTCTGACAAACACCAACAAGCTGATCCGGCAATATCAGTATGCAACCGGGCTTAAGACCGGCTCGACGAGCCTTGCAAAGTACTGTGTCTCCGCCACCGCAGTAAAGGACGGCATGGAACTGATTGCAGTCGTCATGGCCGCTCCGGATTTTAAGATCCGGTTTGCCGATGCAGCCACACTTTTAAATTACGGTTTTTCCAAATGTCGGATTTATTCGGATGAGAACACCGACACACTCGCCGCACTCCCATTAAAAAAAGGAATTTCCGATGAAGTCTCTCTCTGCTACCGCTCCCCATTTCAGTATGTGGTTACAGACGGTTCCGATCTCTCCGGTATCACAAAAGAACTGGAACTGCCGGAATCTGTGGAAGCCCCGGTTGCATCCGGTGATGTCATCGGGCGCGCTGTCTATAAACTGGGCGACAGGGAACTTGGAACGGTCGACATTTTATGCAGCGAGGATATTGCCGCCGCTGTCTACAAAGATTATTTTATGGAATCACTGCAAATGTACCTGCCATAAATCTGCGAATTATTACCGGAACAAAGTGTAAATAAACTGTATCAAAAAGCAAAGGGCAGAGAAACCTCTCACCGGCTCTCCACCCTTTGTTACCATTTTACAGCAACGGTGCAAACAGACGCATCATGCCCTGGAAAATACGAATGAACACATTCTGACCTCTGCAGAATTCCAATGTCATTTCCTCGGAAGCCGCAAAAGTATCCATACAGTCCTCTTTCAACTGCATCAAGGCTTTCGTTTTATACATAAACACACCACACTCAAAATGCAGGAACAGACTGCGGTAATCCAGATTGATACTTCCCACAGTTCCAATCTTATCATCACAGAGAAAACTCTTGGCATGAATAAAACCAGGTGTATACTGATAAATTTTTACACCACATTTGAGCAGCGGTTCATAATGGGACTGCGTCAAAAGGAAAATCATTTTCTTATCCGGGATTCCCGGTGTCACAATCCGCACATCCACACCACGCTTTGCAGCGTTGCACAGGCTCACCAACATCTCATTGTCAATGATCAGATACGGCGTGAAAATATATACATACCGCTCTGCATGGTTGATAATGTTCAGATAAATATTCTCTCCTACTGTCTCATGATCTAACGGTGTATCACCATAAGGCTGTACAAAGCCGTCTCCCTCAAAAGGTTCTTTCTGGTATACCTGTGGCATGAACTGTTTGTAATCCTCAGAGGAATGGTTGATGTAATTCCACATTTCCAGAAACATCACAGTCATACTCCACACAGCTTCGCCCTCTAAACGGATTCCGGTATCTTTCCAGTAGCCAAACCGTGACGCCACATTAATATATTCGTCCGCAAGATTGATTCCTCCGGTAAATCCAACTTTTCCATCAACCACAAAAATCTTCCTATGATCCCGGTTATTCATAATAACGGACATAATCGGACGGAATGGGTTAAACGCGGCACACTTAATGCCTTTTGCCTGCAATATCTTATAATATTTTGGCGGCAGTGTATTGATGCAGCCGATATCGTCATAAATCAGCCGGACATCCACACCCTCTTTGCTTTTTTGCTCAAGTACCTCCACGATGCGGTCAAACATCACTCCCTGATCTACGATAAAATATTCCAGAAAAATAAAATGTTCTGCTTTTTCCAGCTCTGCAAGCATATCTGGGAACATCTCTTCTCCACAGCTGTAATATTTTGTGGACGTATTATGATAAAGCGGAAATCCTGCCCAGTCATTGATATATCTGGACTGACGATAAACAGAAAGATCCTCTCTCTCTAACTGTTCTTTGATCTCCGGTGTCTGATAAAGGCATGCACTCACCTCCCGGTTCACGGAATCCATACGTTCCTGTGTTTTCTTCGTAAGACTTGATCTGCCAAAAATCATATATAATAAGAGTCCAAGCACAGGGGACAACAGGATAATAAATGTCCACGAAAGTTTATTTGCCGGATTCGTCCAACGGTTTACGATCACCAGCACCACAATAATTGCGATTGTCCTGATCGCAAGATTTGCATATGTGAACTGATAACTGAACTGATACATGACCATTACAAGCCATAAAAACTGGAGAATAATGGAAACTGCAACGATTGAAAATCTTCCTAATAATAAATGTGCTATTTTTTTCATCTGTATTCTTCGCCCCTTTCCGATTATTCTAATATCAGAAAATGAAAATGTCAAACTACAAGATTGTTCACATGTAGCATTCCCCAGCATTTTCTGCCAATCTGCTCCCCTCTCGGATATACACTTTCATAGAGTTTAAGTTTCATCTCTGTCGGCGTATAATCCGGGTATTTCTGATATGCAAGTGCGATCGCTCCGGAAACTACCGGTGCAGCCATTGAGGTTCCGCTTTTCACAATATATCCCTTTGCATCTTTACTGCAGCTTTTCACATTTGTTCCAGGTGCAAGGACTTCCGGTTTCACGATACAGCATTCCGTCGGCCCGAATCCGCTGTAATTTTTTGTCAGTCTCCCACTGTTTCCTGTTTCTGTCACATTATCATCCCAGCTTCCGACCGTCAGCACTTTTCTGGAAATTCCCGGAATTGTGACAGAGTTTTCCTTTGGGCCATTATTTCCCGCCGCTGTCACCACCATGATTCCCTGATTCCACGCCTCGTCCACAGCGTGAAGCAGCTGCTCCTGCTCATTTTTTCCTGCACTTGCCATCATCCCGACTGAAATATTTAAAATTTTCACCTGATATTTCTCCCTGTTTTGTAAAAGCCAGTCCATTCCCTCTAACACATGGCTGGTAACTCCGTTCCCCTTCCGGTCCAATACTTTTAGTACCACAAAACGAACCCTTGGCGCCACCCCGCTTAACAGCCGCACGCCACGCTTATCCTTAGACATCAGTCCACTGCCGCCAATGATTCCTGCGACATGTGTTCCATGCCCATTATCATCATACGCCGCAAGTTTCTTCTGGCAGAAATCCTCAAAATGTAAAATTCTCTGGTCAAAGTCCAGATGTGGGGCAATCCCGGTATCCATGACCGCCACAGTGATATTTTTGCCGTTCAAGCCCATTTTATATGCACGGTCACAATGAATGACACGTTTCACTCGATCCATAAATGTTATCCTTTTTTCTATCAGTATATGAAAATCAGAAACTTCCAGTGACAAAGCCAAAACAATAGCATGCACGCTCCGCGGACATTCTATTGTCAAACAAAATGAGGTATTCCCCGAAAGTAACACTTTTGGAAAACACCTCACATATTATTTTTTCTATTTTATTCGTTTATTAGTTGTTCTCTGGAACATCTTTCATGGAGAAGCTGATTCTTCCCATCTTATCTTTTCCAAGGCAGACAACTGTTACTTTATCACCTAATGTAAGAACATCTTCTACACGATTGATTCTCTCTTTGGAAATCTTGGAAATGTGTACCATTCCTTCTTTTCCAGGAGCGAACTCGATAAATGCACCAAACTCTTTGATGCTTACAACTGTTCCGGTGAAGATCTGACCTTCCTCAAAATCAGTTGTGATCGTCTTGATCATGTCGATTGCTTCCGCCATCTTCTCTTTGTCTGTTCCACATACAGATACTGCACCCTCATCTGTAATGTCGATCTTGACATCTGTGCGGGCAATGATCTCGTTGATGGTCTTACCTTTCTGACCAACCACATCACCGATCTTATTTGGATCGATCTGAATCTGGATGATCTTAGGAGCGTATGCACCAACTTCTTTACGAGGTTTTGAAATTGCTTTGGACATTACTTCATCCATAATGTAAAGTCTTGCCTCACGTGTTCTTGCAATTGCCTCCTCTACGATTGGTCTTGTCAGACCATGGATCTTAATATCCATCTGGATTGCTGTGATACCTTTATGGGTACCGGTTACTTTAAAGTCCATGTCTCCGAAGAAGTCCTCAAGTCCCTGAATATCCGTAAGTACGATATAATCATCATCTGTATCACCTGTTACAAGACCACAGGAGATACCTGCTACCATGGATTTGATTGGTACACCTGCAGCCATAAGTGCCATACAGGATGCACAGGTAGATGCCATGGAAGTAGAACCGTTAGACTCAAATGTCTCGGATACCGCACGGATTGCATATGGGAATTCCTCCTCAGAAGGAAGTACTGCAACAAGTGCTTTCTCAGCAAGTGCTCCGTGTCCAATCTCACGACGTCCCGGGCCACGGGATACTTTTGTCTCACCTACAGAGTATGCAGGGAAATTATACTGATGAATATATCTCTTTGTTGTAATATTTGCATCAAGTCCATCAATCTTCTGTACTTCAGATAATGGAGCCAATGTAACAACATCACAGATCTGTGTCTGTCCACGGGTAAACATTGCAGAACCATGTACTCTAGGAATCAGATCAACTTCTGCTGCCAATGGACGGATCTGGTTGATTGCACGGCCATCTGGACGTTTGTGATCTTTTAAGATCATCTTACGTACTGTCTTTTTCTGGTACTGGTAAACGGCCTCACCTAAAACAGCAAGCCATTCTTCCTTATCGGCAAATGCCTCTGCCAGTTTATCTGTAATCTCACGGATGTTCTCTTCACGTTTCTGTTTTTCATCTGTAAAAACTGCGTTCTCCATATCTTCCGGAGTTACGATCTCTTTCATTGCTGCAAACATCTCATCCGGGATTGCACAGCTTGTGTATTCATGTTTTGGTTTGCCACATTCCGCAACGATCTTATCCATAAACTGGATAATTGTCTGGTTTACATCATGGCATTTGTAGATTGCTTCGATCATTTTCTCTTCCGGGATTTCATTTGCTCCGGCTTCGATCATGATAACTTTTGTTCTGGTAGAAGCGACTGTTAACTGTAAATCGCCTTCATCCCATACTTTCTGGGATGGGTTTACGATGAACTCACCGTCTACCATACCCATCTGAGTCATGGCACATGGGCCATCGAATGGGATATCTGACATGGTTGTTACAAGTGCAGAACCGATCATACCAACCACCTCAGGGCGGCACTCTGGATCTACGGACATTACCATGTTATTCAAAGTAACATCATTACGATAATCCTTTGGGAATAATGGTCTCATTGGACGGTCGATAACACGGGAAGTAAGGATTGCATTCTCAGATGCTTTTCCCTCTCTCTTATTGAATCCACCCGGGATCTTTCCTACTGCGTACATTTTCTCCTCGAATTCTACGCTTAATGGGAAGAAATCTACTCCATCCCTTGGCTTGTCTGATGCTACTACAGTAGATAATACAGTTGTCTCACCATATTTGATCAATGCAGCGCCGTTTGCCTGTGCGCACACTCTTCCGATATCTACCGTAAGAGTTCTGCCGGCAAGTTCCATTGAAAAACTTTTATACATGTTTTCTCTCCTTTAAATTTTGTATACGCCACAGCATACTGTGTGACTAAAACAGAAGTACCGAAACTACTGAACCATACATGCCTGTCTGCCATGTACCCTTCAGTGGTCTCGGGTATTTAGACTTCTGCCTCGTTTTATTGTACTAGAAATATTCGGAATATACAAGCAAAAAAATAGAGCGGTGAAAACTCCGCTCTATTCTGCTTATACCTACTATTACTTTCTTAAGCCTAAGCTGTCGATCAATGCACGGTATCTCTCGATATCGATTTTCTTTAAGTAAGCAAGTAAACCACGTCTCTGACCTACCATTTTCAGAAGACCTCTTCTGGAATGATGATCATTTGGGTTCTCTTTTAAGTGATCTGTTAACTCTGTGATACGGGCTGTTAAAAGAGCTACCTGTACCTCTGGAGATCCAGTATCGTTTGCTGTTCTACCGTATTTAGCGATAATTTCCTGTTTCTTTTCTTTTGCGATCATGTTATGATCCTCCTTCTTATTCTTAATCACCCAATAAAACATGATACTCAGCGAAAGGTCGGAGTGTCCATTCACCGAATATGGGCTAAACTCATGCCTGAATAGTATAACACAGTCTTTCTGTATTTGTAAACAAAAATTTTATAATTAAGCCAAATTAATCCTGCAATACACGGACTACTTTTACCGGATTACGGTAGCATGCACCGGAGATTTTGATACCGGTACGAGGGGAACTTGCATGTACCACCTGTCCGTTTCCAATATAGATCGCCACATGATTGATCCTGCTTCCATTACCATAAAAGAACAAATCTCCCGGCTGTGCTTCCGATGCAGAGATGCTTGTTCCGCAGCCTGCCTGCGAACCGGAAGAATGTGGCAGTGAAACACCATAGTTTGCAAATACACTCATGACAAAACCGGAACAGTCAGCGCCTCTTGTCAGGCTTGTACCACCCCACACATAAGGATTTCCTACGAACTGGCATGCATAAGATACCAGATCCACACGGACATCCGAGACGCCCTGTCCATATCTTACTTCCGTCATAGTCATAGCTGTCGGAAGTTCCGTATTGATCTCAATATAGTCTGCGGATACATATCCCTCATCACTGTCGATACTTACTTTTACCCAGCCATCTAACTGCTCTACAACCTCTAACTCCTCACCCATTGGCATAGAAGTCACGATACTGCAGTCTGTATTCGGTTCTTCTCTCACGTAAAGGGTTGTCGTTGTTACTTTGGCAACCGTCTCTTTTACCTGCTCTGCCAGAGCGGCCGCCTCATTTCCGGTTACCAGATACTCAGTCTTTACATATCCGGTGACTTCCCCGGACTGGATCTGTGTCCATTCCCCATCCACACCTAACACTTCGCAGGCTGCATGGTTTGGCATCTTACCGACAAGCGCTGCATCGGTTCCCGGTGCCTCACGGACATTCAAGTTACCGGAATCCACCACTGCGATCCCAAGATTTGTATATCCAAATACAGATGTCACTTCCTCCTGTGCTGCCGCTGTGAGTGCTGTATCTGTATCAGAAACAGCTGCCACATCTTCATTACTGGCAAGTGCCTTTGCTGTCACGCTTGCAATACCGGCTGTCACACCTGCATCGGCTGTCTCTGCGCTTTCATCTATTACAGAAGCTGTGACAGCTGCCTTTGCTGTCACATCCTCACCCTGTTTATGATTATTGATCGCTGCAGTGGAAATAACTAGTAATCCTGCTGCTCCAAGACATATTGCCCTGATATATTTGGATTTCATAATGCCTCCTGAACATCTGTATGTCTTTCTGCTTCTTTTTCATCTTACAAAATATATTTTTCAAACTTTTTACAGTATAACAGTCACTTATTACAATGTCAATCATATTTGTAACATTTTTGTAATATTTATAGAGTCAGATTTTACAAAGTGGTATTTACCTGTCCATTCATCCTATTTCATTTTTGTGAAAAAAGCTCTTGTAAATGCAATGTCATTCATCATCTGTTCCTGTAGTTTTTCGATGCTATCAAACCTGCGCTCTTCCCGGATCATTGTCAGGAATTCAACCGTTACCACTTTCTCATACACATCTTCCCTGAAATCCAGAAGATGTGTCTCCACCCCGACCGGATTATTTCCTTTTATCGTAGGTTTACACCCTACATTTGTGACACCGTAATACCTTTTATCATCGATAAACACTTCTGTCACATAGACGCCAAAAGGCGGCAGAAGTTTTTCCTCCGGTGGGATCAGATTGATCGTCGGGATTCCGATCGTCCTTCCGATCTGATTCCCGTGTTTTACCATTCCGGTCACAAAATAGCGGTAGCCTAAGAGATGATTGGCTTTTTCAATGTTTCCAGCCATGATCTCTTCGCGGACAAAAGTACTGCTGATATCCCGCTCATCCTCTTTCATTTTTGAGAGAATAAGTGCCTCATAACCATAGACCGGTGCATATTTTTTTAACATCTGATAATCACCGCGTCTGTTGTGTCCAAAATGAAAATCTTCCCCTGCCACGATACATTTTACATTTAATTTTTCTACGAGCATACGGATAAAATCTTCCGGTTCCATGCACATCACTTCTCTCGTAAAGGGACATTCGATGAGATAGTCTATCCCGATCCCTTCAAAAATATGCATTTTCTCCTCGTTCGTGGTAAGCACCTTTGCCTCGATATGCTCCACATTTTTTTTCGGTGGAATATCAAAGGTAAAAATAGCTGCCTTTAATCCTTCCTCCTTTTTCTGCGCAAGTTTTTCCATTAAAAGTTCATGTCCGCGATGGATACCATCAAACTTTCCAAGGGAAATGACAGTAGGTTCTCCGACATGAAAATCCAGTGTATTTTTTATATATTTCATTCTTCCATAAACACTTTCACAGGTTTGAAGTTTCCCCTCTCCTGCTGGAATTCATAGATTCCGATAAAGTGATCCTTTTCATCATAAATTCTGATTGGTTTTTGCTGCATAGAAGCCTCAAACGAGCGGATCATCTCCGGCTCGATCCGGTTTCCATTATACAGTACTTTAGAGAACTGCTCCGGCACGACTCCCTTCTGATACTGTAAAAAAACAGAATCCACAGACCGCACAAACGGAAAGTGCGCTCTGCTCCATGCTTCCGGCGGAAGTTCCTTTGTGCACTCCTTCACAAGTTGCTCGATCTCCCCGATTTTTAAGGCATCCTTTAACAAGAACTCAGACACCTGCGTGCGGAGCAGCGATTCCATACAACCGCCGCAGCCAAGTTTTTCTCCGATATCCTGACATAAAGTGCGGATATACGTTCCTTTGGAACAGTGTACACGCATGCGCACCCTCGGAAGCGTAACATCCAGAATGTCAATCGTTAAAATCTTCACAGGTCTTGCCTGACGCTCTACGGTTTTGCCCTCCCTTGCGAGATCACAGAGTTTTTTTCCATTGACTTTCAGCGCAGAGTACATCGGTGGGATCTGCATATAGTCCCCCACAAAAGAAAGGACTGTCTCCCTCACGGCTTCCTCTGTCACCTTCACATCTTTTTCCTCCAGCACTGTACCGGTGATATCCTGGGTATCTGTCACCTTTCCCAATAAGAGCACTGCCTCATATTCTTTGCTTTTATCAGTGAGCAGATCACAGACTTTTGTGGCTTTACCAAGACACACAGGCAACACCCCTTCCGCATCCGGATCGAGTGTCCCTGTGTGTCCGATTTTTTTCTGTTTAAAGATACCACGGAGTTTTGCCACTACATCAAAAGATGTATACCCTTTTTCTTTATATACATTAATGATTCCGTTGACCATAGTGTATCCTTTTTCTTCATTATTTTCTAAAGCTGTTTTTTCACTTCTTGCAAAATAGCTTCGATGATCTGCTCCGGTTCTCCCTTCATGGAAAAACCTGCAGCTCTCACATGACCGCCGCCGTCAAACTTCACTGCGATCTCTGACAGGTCAACAAGTTCTTTTGATCTTGTGCTGACCTTAAATTCTCCATCCTCTAACTCATACAAAAAGATGGCAACTTCCACATCCTTTGTCACCCTAAGCTGGCTGACGATCCCATCTAAGTGCTTTGGAAGCACATCATACTCTTGCATCTCCTGCTTCGTGATGACACTGGAAATGCACTTTCCGTCCAGATGCAGAACACTTTTCATCAGGGCAAGTCCCATAATACGGTTCTGGTTATACGTTTTTGTAAAGAATGTCTCGTCGACTATCTTTGGGAAGTTAATTCCTTTTTCGATAAGCTTTCCTGCGATCTCCATCGTTTTTCTGGAAGTGCAGGAATACTGGAAAACACCGGTATCATGCACCATTCCGGTGTAGATACATTCTGCGATCTCCCGGTCAATGCGCTCGTCTGGAAGCAATTCAAAGATCAGTTCACAGGTGGAGCTTGCATCTGGAAAAATATAGTTATGTTCTGCAAAGTTCTGATTGCTCACATGATGATCCACACAGATCGTATGTTCTGCCGATTCAAAATACTTTGCAGCATTGCCAAGACGCTTTGCATCACCGCAGTCCTGTGCGATAAACAGATCATATTTCCTGTCATCCGGCCACTCACTCAAAATCTCTTCCGAACGCTTCATAAACTTGAAAATATTCGGGATCGGCTCTAAGTAAAGATCGACCTTCACATGTGGAAAATAGTTTTTAATATAATTGTATGTAGCGAGGCAGGAGCCTGCGCAGTCGCCATCCGGTCTGACATGACCTGCAATGGCAACTGTTTTTGCATCTGCCAGATAAACATCAAAATTTGTCATCTCTATTCCTCTGTCTTATCTGCGATATCTTTTGTTACATCATCGATCATTTTTGACATTTTGACACCATATTCAATGGACTGGTCTAAGATAAAGGTGATCTGTGGTGTGTTTCTCAGGTTAATGCTCTTTGCAAGCATGGTTCTGATATAACCCTCTGCACTCTTTAAGCCTTTGATCGTATCCTGCTGGGATTTTTCATCTCCTAAGACACTGATATATGCCTTACAGGTTTTCAGATCCGGAGCCACCTCCACGGCAACTACGCTTGTCAGTGGATTAATGCGTGGGTCTTTGATCTCACCACGGATAATGTTACTTAATTCTTTCTGAACCTCTCCATTGATCCTGGTATTTTTAATACTGTTTTTTCTCATATTTTATGCCTCTTTTTTATCTAGGAACCTCTACCATGGTATATGCTTCCACAATATCAAGCTCAGCAATATCATTAAATCCTTCAAATACAAGACCGCACTCGTATCCGGCTTTTACCTCTTTTACGTCGTCTTTGAATCTCTTTAAGGAAGCAAGATTTCCTTCAAAGATCTGTGTTCCTTCACGTGAAATACGGACTTTGCAGCCTCTCTGGAACACACCGTCAAGCACATAGGAACCTGCGATGTTACCAACACCGGATGCTTTGAAGATCTGTCTCACTTCTGCATGACCAAGTACTTTCTCCTCATATACAGGATCTAACATACCCTTCATAGCTGCTTCCACATCTTCAATTGCATTGTAAATGACTTTGTAGAGACGTACGTCAACGTTCTCTCTGTCTGCTGTCACTTTTGCAGTTGGATCCGGACGAACGTTAAATCCAATGATAATTGCATTGGAAGCGGATGCTAAGATGATATCGGACTCATTGATTGCACCTACACCGCCATGGATGACTTTTACAACTACTTCTTCGTTGGACAGTTTTACAAGACTCTGTTTTACTGCTTCTACAGAACCCTGTACGTCTGCTTTTACAATAATATTCAATTCTTTTACATTTCCAGACTGGATCTGTGAGAACAGATCGTCTAAGGACATCTTTGCCTTCGTATCTTCGATCAGCTTATTCTTGCTCTCGGAAATATAAGTGTCAGCAAATGCTCTTGCCTCTTTCTCAGAATCAGTAGAAACGAATGTCTCACCTGCTTCCGGGACAGCGGACAGACCAAGAATCTCAACCGGAGTAGATGGACCTGCCTCTTTTACTCTTCTTCCCTGATCGTCGATCATCGCACGGACTTTACCAAAGCAGCTTCCGCAGGCGATTGGATCACCGACTCTTAACGTACCTTTCTGTACTAATACAGTGGCAACTGCTCCGCGGCCTTTATCAAGCTGTGCCTCGATGACAAGACCTCTTGCTTTACGGTTTGGATTTGCTTTTAACTCAAGCACTTCTGCTGTTAAAAGGATCATCTCCAGCAAGTTGTCAATACCTTCTTTTGTATGAGCAGATACCGGACAGAAAATAGTACTTCCACCCCAGTCTTCCGGAATAAGTTCATACTCGGACAACTCCTGTTTTACTCTCTCGATGTTTGCACTTGGTTTATCAATCTTGTTGATTGCAACAATAATTTCAACTCCGGCTGCTTTTGCATGGTTGATTGCCTCTACCGTCTGTGGCATAACACCGTCATCAGCCGCAACTACAAGGATTGCGATATCTGTAGAATTTGCACCACGCATACGCATTGCTGTGAAGGCTTCATGTCCAGGTGTATCAAGGAATGTGATTTTCTGTCCGTTGATGGATACCACAGAAGCACCAATATGCTGTGTGATACCGCCTGCCTCTCTGTCTGTCACACGGGTAGAACGGATTGCATCCAGAAGGGATGTTTTACCGTGGTCAACGTGACCCATAACACATACAACCGGTGGACGTGCAACTAATGTCTCTTCTGCATCATCTTCCTCTTTTAAGAGTTCTGCGATTACATCAACCTTCTCTTCCGGCTCACAGATGCAGTTAAACTCTAAAGCAATCTCCTCGGCCTGATCGTAATCGATCTCCTGATTGACTGTTACCATCGTTCCTTTTAAGAATAATTTCTTTACGATCACTGACGGCTGTACTTTCATCTTGTCAGCAAGATCTTTGATGGTAAGTTTCTCCGGAAGGACCAGTGTCTTGATTGTCTCTTCTTCCTGTTTTGGCTGTGGCTGCTGCTGTGGTTTCTTCTTGCCGCCGTTCTTCTCTAAGTTTACGAAACGCTCCTGCTTCCTGCTTCCTAAAACATCGTAATCGCCGCGCTGTTTTCCGTTGCGGTTCTTGTTGTCACGTTCTCTCTCCCGTGTCTCTTTTCCGCGCATCTCCTCTGCCAATGGTGCAGAATCCTTATTGAACTTGTCGATCTCACGGTCTAATCTTCCACCGTTATCTCTTCCGCGGAAGTTATTATTGCGTCCTCCGCTGCGGTCTCCCTGATTGAATCCCTGTCCCGGTCTTCCGTTGTTGAACGGTCTCTGGTTTCCGCCGTTTGGTCTCTGGCCTCTGTTATCTCCCTGACGGGCTGGTCTGTCACCATTGTTACGGTTATTATATCCACCTTCGCCATTATTATTTCTGTATGGACGGTCTCCCTGTGGACGGGCTGGTCTGTCGCCGTTTGCACGGTTATTGTATCCGCCATTCTGTCCGTTTCTTGCCGGGCGGTCTCCCTGTGGACGTCTGTTGTCCTGATTTGGTCTGGATGTCTTCTCCTGCTGACGCATCTGCTCATACACATTCTCAGTTGGTTTTTTGAAAACTCTCTCCTGTGCTGCCGGTGCGCTCTGTGCAGTTTCCGTCTTAACTTCCTCTGCTTTTGGAGCTTTGCTCTCTGTCTCTTTTCCGGCATTTGGATTGATCAGACTGTCAAAGTACTTTCTCATATCATTGCCGGACATCGCTGGTTTTGCCTGACCGGCCGGTCTGTCACCACGGTCATTTACCGGGCGTCTGCCATCCTGTGGTCTGCCGCCTTTTGCTCCCTGGTTCGGTCTTCTGTTATTTCCATGTCCTGCTCCCTGTTTGCTGTACTGTGCGTTAAACACGGCTGTGATGCTGGATTTTTTCTTTGGTCTGTCATGCTCAGCATCTGCAGGTTTCTTCTCCTCTGGTCTTGCCTTCTCCTCTGCCTTTGGTGCAGCTGGTTTTTCCACTTTCTCTGCGGCAGGTTTTTCTTCTGCCTTTGATGCGGATTTTTTGTACTTTTTACGGATGATCTCCTGCGCAGCATCATCAATGTTGTTGCTTGCGGACTTGATCTCGTACTCTGTACCGCTTAAACTATCTATAATTTCCTGTGATTTTATCTCTAACTCTTTTGCAAGTTCATGAACTCTCATTTTTGCCATATATTCTGACTCCTCCATTATTCAGTTGTTATTGTCTGTTTCAATTTGTCTTCCACGGAATGGGCAAGCCCTTCATTTACAATTGCAAGTGATGCACGAAATTCTTTTCCAATACAGTGTCCCAATGTCTCTTTGTCAGAATAAATATACATTGGAACCTCATAAAAATCGGTCATATTGGAAAACATCTTTTTCGTGTTATCAGAGGAATCTCCTGCCACGATCACAAGATATGCCCTGCCTTCCTTGACTGCTTTCTCCGTTGAAAACTCACCACTTACGACACTACCGGATTTTGCTGCAATTCCCAACATGGATAAAACTTTATCTGGTCTCAAATTCTTCCATCTCCTTTGTCAGCATTTCGTATACATCTTTTGGAATCGGCATTTTAAATGAGCGTTCTAATCCCTTACACTTAATTGCTTTCTGCATACATTCGCTTTCCGGGCAAATGTATGCACCTCTGCCATTTTTCCGACCGGTTGTATCTAATATTATCTCATCTTCCGCTGTCTTAATGACTCTTATCATTTCTTTCTTAGGCTTCATCTCTCCACAGCCTATGCATTGACGCATCGGAATCTTTTTATTTGCCATAATCTGCTATCCTCGATCAATTCTCCTCGGAATACTCTGTGTCATCCTGATAGTCTGCATCATTGTACCCACCATCTTCGTCATAGTATTCATCATCTTCGTACTCGTTCTCATAATCAAAGAAATCGCCAGCTTCTCTCGCCTGTGTCTCACTCTTGATATCGATCTTAAATCCTGTCAGTCTTGCTGCCAGTCTTGCATTCTGTCCTTCTTTGCCGATCGCAAGTGATAACTGATAATCAGGAACGACTACTTTTGCTGCTTTCTCTTCTGCATCTGCGATAACAGAAATAACTTTTGCAGGACTTAATGCATTTTCGATGAGCATTGCAGGATTTTCATTCCAGGTGATGATATCGATCTTCTCACCACGGAGTTCATTGACGATTGCATTGACACGTGCACCGTTCATACCAACACATGCTCCAACCGGATCTACATCCGGATCATTCGACCATACTGCGATCTTTGTTCTGCTTCCTGCCTCACGTGCGATTGCCTTGATTTCAACCGTTCCGTCTTTTACTTCGGCAACTTCAGATTCGAACAGACGTTTTACCAATTCCGGATGTGTTCTGGAAACAAGCACTCTCGGTCCTTTGGAGGTAGATTTTACTTCCAGGATATAAACTTTGATTCGCTCTGTTGGCTGGAATACCTCGCCTTTTACCTGCTCATTCTCTGTGAGGATGGCATCCACTTTACCGAGGTTGATGCTCACATTCTTTCCAACATAACGCTGAACGATACCTGTTACGATATCTTTCTCTTTGCTGTAGTACTCATCAAAAAGAACTTTTCTCTCTTCCTCACGGATCTTCTGTAAGATCACGTTCTTGGCATTCTGTGTTGCGATACGTCCGAACTCTTTGGATTTCACTTCTACATTTACAATGTCATCCAGTTCGTATTTGGAGTCGATCATCTTCGCATTGACAAGGCTGATCTCCTCAACCGGATCTTCCACTTTCTCTACAACTTTTTTCTCCTGAAATACATGATATTCACATGTTTCCGGATCAATGTTAACTTTTACGTTTTCAGACTTTCCAAAATGGTTCTTGCATGCAGTGATCAGTGAGTTCTCGATTGCCTCAAGTAAAGTCTCTTTGCTGATATTTTTTTCCTGTTCTAATATATTTAACGCTTCTAACAATTCATTATTCTTAGCCATTATTTTATCCTCCATTATTTTTTCTGTTATTTTACGCTAAAAATCAAAAGCCAGGCGGATCAGTGCGATATTGGATTTTTCAAATACCATCTCTTTTCCGTCTTCCTGCTCAATTGTCACTGTATCGGCATCATATGCTTTTAAAATGCCGTAAAATTCTTTTTCCCGGTCAATCGCACGGTAGGTTCTGATTTCCAGTTCCTTCCCCATGCTTCTTATATAGTCTTTTTCTTTTTTCAGTGGTCTTCCAAGACCCGGAGAGCTCACTTCAAAGGTATAGGAACCTTCTACATAATCCTCTCTGTCAAGAATCTCATTCATTTCCCTGGATACATCTGCGCAATCGTCGGAAGTGATTCCGCCTTCTTTGTCAATGTAGACCCGTAAATACCAGGTACTACCCTCTTTGACATATTCCACATCCACAAGTTCAAAGTTTCTTCGGTCTAAAATCGGGGTGATGAGTTCTTCGGTGCGTGCTTCATACATCTCTTTTTTCGACATGTGTACACCTCTTCCTTCCATATTCAGTTTTTTCGTGTTCCGTCACGCTGCTGTCTCCTAAACATAAATTGAGAGAGGGTTTTTCCCTCTCTCAATCAAGTCAACGTGTTAACATAAATAAAGTAACACTCTTTCTTCTATTTTGCAAGCTTTTTATTGAAAAAAGCATTTAAAAATGCCAGAAACAATGTTTCTGGCATTCCGGGTTGGGCTGTTATAAAAATAACAGAGCAGTTCGTAGGGGAATCGAACCCCTGATTCCGCCGTGAGAGGGCGGCGTCTTAACCGCTTGACCAACGAACCGTGCTTGTCTAATATAACACGGTAAAAAGAAAAATGCAAGCACTTTTTTATAATTTTTTTAATTTTTTGTATTTTTTATAAATAATATGCAATTTCAACAACAATAGAATGCACGCTCCGCGAACATTCTATTGTCATGAATTAAGAGAGCCCGCAACAACCGCTGCGAGCCCTGTAAAATCAACATTATTCACGATGCATAGAGAAACTGTCCATATCATAATTCTTTAAGTTTTCGTGGATTCCGCGTCCATCCGCATTGCTGATCAATGCATCCCTGTTCTTCTTGGAAGAAATCTGATCGTTGAATGCACTTGGTCCGCCGACACATCCGCCTTCACATACCATACCTTCGATGAAGTCTTCCGGCAATCTTCCGGCTTTCATTAATAACAGCGCTTTCTTACACTCTGCAGCACCATTACACTGGCATACCTTTGCATCGATCTCATCTTCAGATTCTTTTAAGCTCTGAAGAACTGCTGCTGTCACACCGCCTGCATTGGCAAATCTCTTACCATATACAGAAGATTCCTGATAGCTGTTCTCATCCGGTTCTAATGCCACGCTCTTCGCTTTCATGATGGCACGGATTTCAGAATAAGTTAATACATAATCTGCATTGCCTTCGATCTTCTGGTCTTCTACCTCAGATTTCTTTGCGATACATGGTCCGATAAATACGGTAACTGCCTCCGGATCTTTTGCTTTGATCAGACGGGATACTGCAGCCATCGGGGAAATCGTGGTAGAAATATTGTCTGCAAGCTCCGGGAAATGACGTCTTACCATATTGACAAATGCAGGACAGCAGGAAGTTACTTTCTTCTTGCCTTCTTTGTAAGCTTCTGCCCACTCTTCTGCCTCATAAGCAGCTGTCATATCTCCGCCGAGACCGACTTCGAAGAAACCGTCAAAGCCAACTGCTTCCATTGCTTTCTTCCAGCTGTTCATTGTGATATCATCACCGAACTGTCCCTCTGTTGCAGGAGCAGCCATGGCATAAACTTTTTTATTTGATTTTAATGCTTCAACTACTTTTACAATATAGGTCTTAGATCCGATCGCACCAAATGGACAGCTGTGGATACATTTTCCGCAGCGGATACATTTCTTCTCGTCGATAACGGAGATTCCGTACTCGTCATATGTAATTGCATTGACCGGACAACTGAATTTACATGGTCTCTTTAGGTGTGCGATTGCATTGTATGGACAGGCCTGTGCACATTTGCCACACTCTTTACATTTCTGTGGGTCAATGTGGGAACGAAGTCTTCCCGGCTCGATCGCACCAAATTTACATGCATTGATACATGCCTTTCCAAGACAGTTCTGGCAGTTTTCTGTCACTGTATAGCTGGAGATTGGACAATCTTCACAGGCAGAACTTATTACCTGGATCACGTTACCGTCATCCACTGGACCAGGAGCTTTTCCCTCTGCCAGTCTGACTCTCTGTCTGATAATCTCTCGCTCTTTATAGATACAGCAACGGAACTGTGCTGCTGGTCCTGGGATTAATTGGTTTGCAATGTAGTCTTTCTTCTCTTCAAGCTCACCTGCAAATGCAAGTTTTGCCACTTCATAAAGTACATCGTGTTTAATTTTGATCACATTTTCATCAGCGTACATTGTAAATACCTCACTCGTTTTTGTTCGTTAATTTTTTAACCATCTAAGACATTATATCGAAAATGTATGGAATTACAAGTACCTCTGATGTTTTTATTGTAATACATAAGCTTTTTGTGCAAAGTAACAATTTCACTTATCCTTTTTTGTGCAATTATTCCGTGACCGTCTGAAACAGTCCGTCCCCTATTTTCGTCTGTAATAAACATCGCGGTCAACCGCCTTATTCCAGGAGGCAACGATCGTCGTGCAGACAGCGTCTCCTGTGATGTTGACTGCGGTACGTGTCATATCAAGGATTCGGTCGATACCCATGATCAGCGCGATTCCCTCGATTGGAAGTCCAACGGAATTAAATACCATCGTCAGTGTGATCAGTCCCACACTCGGCACTCCGGCGGTTCCGATGGAGGCAAGTGTTGCGGTTCCAATGACGGTGAGGTAATCCATCATGTCAAGCGGGATTCCAAACGCCTGCGCGGTGAACACAACCGCCACACCCTGCATAATCGATGTTCCATCCATGTTAATGGTCGCTCCGAGCGGGATCGTGAAAGATGAAATTTTTTTCGAAACACCCATTTTTTCCGCAAGCGTATCAATATTCATTGGAATGGTTGCATTCGAAGTTGAGGTTGAGAATGCAAACGCCATAACCGGGAAGAAATTCTTGATGAAAATAAACGGGTTGAGCCCTGAAAATATTTTCAGCAATCCGAGGTACACCACAAAACACTGCACTGCGAGTGCAAGCAGAACGCAGAACATATATTTTAACAATGGGATGAACACCTCAAAACCGATCTCTGCAAATGTTTTTGCGATCAGGCAGAACACTCCGATCGGTGCAAGCTTCATGACAGCCATCGTCATTTCCATCATAATATCATTGAACTGTCCAAAGAAGTTCTTCACAATGTCAACACGGTCTCCCATGTTTGCGAGAATCACACCGAGGATTAATGCAAACACAATGATCTGCAGCATATTTCCCTCGCTTAAGGAATTAAAAATATTGACCGGGATAATGTCTAACAGTGTTTCTGTCATGCTCATGGACTGTGTTGTCTCACTCACGGTGGAAGTCACCTGGATCTGTGACATATCAAGTCCTTTTCCCGGATTAAAAATATTGGCGATCGACAGCGCAACGGTAATCGCAAGCGCTGTCGTACACAGATAAAAAATTAGTGTCTTCACACCGACGCTTCCAAGCTTTTTCGTATCTCCCACTGCCATGCTTCCGCAGACGATGGAGCAGAATACAAGCGGAACGACGAGCATACGCATCAGACGGATAAATCCCTGTCCGACAATATAAAAGACACCCTGCACAATGATATCATCCACCACGTAGTTTGATGGAATCAGATAGTTGATGATCACACCGGCCAAAGCTCCTGCAAGAAGCGCAATAAAGATCATCGTGGTAAGGCTTATCTTTTTCTTCTTTTGAACTCTATTCTGCATGATATAATCCCCTCTCTTCCAGATATTCTCTCAGGGAATCCTGCCAGTCTGGGAAATCATAAATCGGAACCATGCTCATAATAAAATTATCGAGCACCGCATACGCCGGTCTCACCTTGGAAAAATCCGACATGACAGTTGGAACCGGCTGCATGGAAGCCGTCTTTCCTGTCATTTTCAAAATCTCCTGTGCAAACACATAACGGCTGCACACGCCCTTGTTCGTCGCATGGTAAGTTCCGTACTCGCTTGTATGCACAAGATGTAATAAAAATCTTGCCAGTTCGTTTGCGCTCGTCGGTGATCCAAACTGGTCGGAGGCAATCGATAACTGTTCGCCTGCGTCCACTTTTTTCAAGAAATCACTGATAAAGTTCTGTCCCTTTCCATACACCCAGGTGCTCCGCACGATAAAATGTTTGGTTGTGAATTCTTTCACATAGTTTTCCCCCGCAAGCTTGGACTTTCCGTAAACTGTTCCCGGATTTACAAGGTCAAATTCCGTGTAAGGCTCTGTGCTTTTGCCGTCAAACACGTCATCTGTGGAAAGCTGTACCATTTTTGCCTGCATTTTTGCTGCAACGATCGCCAGGTTTCTGGCTCCAAGTGCATTTACTTTAAACGCCCGGGAAGGATTTTCTTCACAGGCAGCGATATCTGTCATACCGGAACAATTGATGATAATGTCCGGGCGGTTCATCTCGCCAAAACGAAGTACTTCATCTGTATCCGTCACATCAAGGTCATCCACATCTGTATCTAACATTTCAAATTCCAATTTATCCACAACATCATTCACTGCCTGGCCAATCTGACCGCGGGCACCACATACCCAGATTTTCTGCATCACTGTTCCTCCATTTTCTCTTCTAGTATTTCTCAAAGCATAGAAAAAGATGTGAGTTTATGATTCACATTACATCTCACATCTTTTTACCGTTCTTTATTATATTGATCCACGCATTTGATGTCAAATATTTTTTTCCATGCAGGACAGATGATTTTTTATACAAAACATGCGACCACTACGCCATGTCATGATATTTTCCAAGGAACTCCCTCGTTCTCTGATTTGTCGAAGTAAATAATAACTCCGGTGTCGTCTCCTCCACGATCACACCTTTATCCATAAAGATCATACGGTTTGACACATCTTTTGCAAAGTTCATCTCATGCGTGACAATGACCATCGTCATTTTCTCCTCTGCAAGCTCCCGGATGACTTTTAGGATCTCAAGCGTCAGTTCCGGGTCGAGCGCGGAAGTCGGTTCATCAAAAAATAATATTTCCGGCCGCATGGCAAGTGCCCGCGCAATGGATACCCTCTGCTGCTGTCCGCCGGAAAGCTGACATGGATAGGCATCTTCCCTGCCGCTTAATCCCATCTTCTCCAGTAATACCTTTGCTTCTGCAACAACCTCTTCTTTTTTCCGCTTCTGAACACTGACCGGGGCATCAATGATATTTTTTAAGACAGAATAATGTGGAAACAGGTTAAAATTCTGGAATACCAGTCCAAAATGTCTCTGTATCTTTTTCAAATCTGCCGGTTTCGCATAAACCGTTTTTCCATTGATACTCTCTGCCGCCTTTTCCCCCATATACGTTAAGCTTCCGTCATCCATCTGCTCTAACAGTGTCGCGCATCGCAGCAGGGTGGATTTTCCGGAACCAGAAGGTCCGATGATGGAAACAACCTCGCCCTCTGCAACGCTTAAACTGATATCTTTTAAAACTTCGTTTTCGCCGAAGCCCTTTTTTACATGCTGCATTTCCAGTAAATTCATATCATTTCCTCTTTGCCTTAATTTTACTACGATTGTATCTCTAATGATAATAACTCATCTTTTTCTCAAAAAATTCCATGATAAATGCCACCACATAGTTAAAAACATAATAGAATATCGCGGCTGCCACAAACGGGATCATGCTCTTCTGTGAAGCTGCCAGTGCCTTTGCCTGTGAAAACATCTCTGCATAAGCAATGGAAAACGCAAGTGACGTGTCTTTTACCAGCGTGATCACCTCATTGGTCACGGACGGAAGAATACGCTTGATCACCTGTGGAAGGATGATCTTTACAAATGTCTGTGTTTTTCCATAGCCTAATACTTTTGCCGCCTCATACTGTCCAACCGGCATGGACTCAATACCACCACGGTATATCTCTGCAAAATATGCAGCATAGTTGATTGCAAATGCGATCACAACCGCATATGCGCGGTAGCTTGACGAAATATTCACGCCGAAAATATAGTATGGTCCAAAATATACCACCAAAAGCTGTAGCATTAAGGGTGTTCCACGCATAATGGAAATATATATTTTGGTGATCGTTCTTATCACAGCATTTTTTGACATTCTTCCGAAGGCTACCAGAAGTCCAAGCGGCAGTGAAAAAATAAGTGTTAATAAGAAAATCTGAATTGTTGTCATCATCCCGGAACCAAGCTGGGAAATCATTACCTGAAAGCTCATATAAAAAGAACCCCTATCTTTTTCTACTGTAAAACCAATGCGCTGTTATTTGCCGAGCGTGCAGACATCATAACCGAAATATTTGTTGGATATTTCTGCGAATGTGCCGTCCTCTACCATCTCTAATAAAGTGCTCTGCACTTCATCGCGAAGTGCTGTGTTTCCAAGGAAAAATCCAACCGCATACTGTTCTGAGGAAATCGTCTCATCTAAAATCTGATACTGATCTTCTTTTCCCTCAATCTGGAACTGTGCGACACCGATATCTATCGCAACAGCATCGACTGCGCCAGACTCAAGATCCATAAATGCGGTGTTGTATTCGCCTACCGATAAGAGCTGTGCAAAGGAAGCCATCAGATCTGCATGTTCTTCATCGTTTAATGCGGTCTCTGCGGCAGACTCTTTCTGTACCTCCACCACTTTTCCTGCAAGATCCGCAAGTGTGTTAATTCCGGAATCTTTCTTTACCACAACCACCTGGCTGTTGTCCATATATGGATCTGTCCATGTATACTGATCTTCACGTCCATTCATCGTAAATCCATTCCAGATACAGTCGATCGTACCGGCTTCTAACTCCATATCCTTTGCATCCCAGTCGATCGGCTGTAACACAATCTTTTTGCCCATACGCGCTGCACACTCCGTCGCCATCTCAATGTCAAACCCTGTAAATTCGCCATCATCCCCCACATAACCAAACGGCGGAAAATCCTGGTCAAATCCAACAGTAAATGTATCTTTTCCGTCTGCTTGATCCGTTTTTGCTGTATCAGTGGAACCTCCACACGCTGTCAGCGACAATGTCATCCCTGCAACAAGTAATAATGCCATAAATTTCTTCATAAAATCTCCATCCTTTATTTTTAGTTTATTACCACACTACCACATTAAAGTGTCTGCTTATAACCTATCACAGAAACGGATTCGTTGTCAAGCACAGCTTCTCTCTTTTCAAACATTTCCTATTGCATAAAAAGCAGGAACACGCAATGTGCTCCTGCCCTTTCTTACAGAATATATTTTTCCATTGTCTGATACAACAGCTCTCTCTGTACCGGCTTTGTGATTCTTTCATTCATGCCTGCCTCATGCACTTTCACGATATCCTTTGCCATCGCATTTGCAGTGACTGCCAGAATCGGGATATCCGATGCGTCCGGCTTTTTGCTGCCCCGGATACTCTTTGCTGCCTCATACCCATCCATGATCGGCATATTCAGATCCATAAAAATCATGTCATAATAGTAATCCGGCATATTCTGATAGCGTGAAAGTGCTGCTTCCCCATTATCGACACATTCCACTTCTGCATGAACAGCCTTCAAAAATCCCTGAAAGACCTCTGCATTAACTGCATTATCCTCCGCCAGCAGTGCACGCTTTCCGGAAAAATCATAGTCCTCCGTTTTATTTTTCTCTGTCTCCGGCACACTGCAGATCTCTGAGATCAGACTGTATACCTGAGACTGCAACACCGGTTTTTTCAGGATATAATCTACACCCGCCCCGCGCATCTCTTCCTCATAATCCTCTGTATCATAGGAAGATGTGACGATTTTTAATGTATCACGGTCAAATATCTCTCTCATTTCCCTGACCAGTTTTTTGCCGAATCCACCCGGCATCTGCCAGTTGACAAAACAGATGTCGTAGCCTTCCCCTCGTTCATACGCTTCTTTGAGTATCCGGATGATCTCCTTCCCGTCTGTCGAACTGTCATACCGGATCCCGAGTCTCGTCAGCGTCGACATCATATAATGCAGTGCGATCTCATCATTGTTTACCAGAAAAACTTTTAATGATCTGAACTTACGTTTCTCCCGCACAATACTTTTTCCAATTTCAAATGGAATGTCCACGATGAATTTTGAACCCACATTATATTCGGATGCCACATCGATCGTTCCGTGCATCTGTTCGACAATGCTCTTTGTGATTGGAAGTCCCAGACCGCTGCCACCGTAATATTTTCCGTTTTCATGCTGTTCCTGCTCAAACGGTTCCCAGATTTTTTCCAAAGCTTTATCCGAAATCCCACATCCGGTATCACGCACTGTAATATGTAAAACCGTCCTGCTGTCATCCACATCCAGCTCAGACATGCACACCTCAATGGTTCCGCCCTTCTCGGTAAACTTAAACGAATTTGAGAGCAGATTCACAAGCACCTGCTTGACACGGATTGCATCTCCGATCAGATATTCATGTGTCACATTGTCAACCCTGAAATAAAAATAGATCCTTTTCATCCTGCACTGGGAATAAAAAAGACTAGAGACCTCCGACACGACCTCATTGAGTGAAAACGCCACATGACGGATTGTCATTTTTCCATTGTCAATGGCTGCCATATCCAGCACATCATTGACCAGTTCCCACAGATACTCCGCCTGGTAACGGATCTTCTTAAAATCCTCCCGGACTTCTGCATCTTTATAATGGGCAAGCTGTGAAATGCCCAGAATTCCATTGATCGGTGTGCGGAGTTCATGGGACATCCTTGCAAGAAACAGTTCTTTTGCCCTGCCCATCTCCTGCTCTTTCTCTAACTGTGCCCTGATCTTCTCCCGTTCCAGAATATATTTTTCCACAAGATTATGAACTCTTTTTTTCACGATGGCCGGATCACACGGAGAAAAAATATACTCATCCGCTCCCGCTTCTAACGCTTTAACCTCTGTTTTCTCATCAATTGCAGTTTTTGCGACGATCGGGATATCCGCATACTTTTCCTGCTGTTTCATCTCCCGGATCACTTCAAATCCATCCATCACCGGCATGCAAAGATCAAGAAGAACAATATGTACCTTTTGTTGTTCCAGTTGTTCCATCGCCTGTTTCCCGTTTTCCGCCTCCAGAATCTGATATTCGTCTTTAAAGATTTCTGCAAACGAAATGCGTTCCACTTCCATGTCATCTACAATGAGCATTGTCAGTTGTCTGTTCATATCTGATTCGTACCTTCCTGATTCGATAATGTATCATCTCTTTAGCTATTATACATAATTTTTACATAAAAAAGCGTTTTTTTTGTTTTTTTTCACAAAAATATGCATTATCTGGCATCTTCTAAACATGATACAACATTTTTCGACAAAGAATCTGCCCTATGGGCAAAGCAGTGGACTGACTGCCAGAAGAAAAATTCCCACATAATAAGTGGTAAGGTTAAACAGGTGGACTTTCCGGCTCTTATTTTTATAAAAATAAAGAAACAGAATGGAAATATCTGAGATCATAAACAGAAAACTTCCCACCGCACAGACGATGTGCCGCATGTCAGGGATACTCACTGCAATATGCATGCTTTTTGCAAACAGGTATGCAATAAAAAAAGTGTAGACTAAAATGCATGGCCGGAGTCTTCCGGTATGAAAGCTGCCCATTCCTGTCACTGCAAAAATCCCGATCACCGCTATGACCGGAAACACCATATCTGCAACTGCCGGCGGCTGCATCCGGTCCAGCCACCGGATAAAGAACAGATGCCCCATTAAAAATGTGACAAGTCCCAACAAAAAAAGTCTCTTTTTTTTGATTTTATTATAAAAAGCAAGTATTACATCTCCTGCAAAGCAGCAGACAAACGCCGGAAGCATCAGCCAGAAATCCAGAATATCCCGACTGACAACTGCTGCTGCCAGAAACACAGACACAAACGCTGCACTCTGCAGTGTCTTTACAAGCACATAATTTTTCTTATAATCCGGCTTTTTCACCTGATTTAAAAACCATAGAAACAGCACTCCATAAAAGACTGCCATTCCCAGAAACCATATCCAACGCTCCATAGAAAGCTCCTATTTTTGTTTTCCAAATAATACCGGGTTTCCTGCTGCCGTCACGATCAGTGGGATCACCATGCAGATCCATATGACCGGTTCTGTCCAGATGACTGCCCAATAACCAAACCTACGCACAAAAACCAGCGTGAACACCACTTTTCCCGCCAGCTCTATAAAACTTGAAAAGACGGGCGTCCTCTGATCTCCGATTCCCTGCAGCGAATTGCGCAGGATCACAATAAACACACAGACCACCTGAAAAGACATATCGTACACCAGATACTGTGTGCCCCAGTAAATGACCTCCTTATTCTTTGAACTTGCAATAAAAGAGATCAGATACGGTGATATCGTATGCGATAAAATAAAAATAATCACACTGAACACACAGCCGATTCCAAGCACTGCCTTTAAGCCCTGCCGGATCCTGTCATACTTTCCGGCTCCGTAATTCTGTCCACAGTAAGTTGCCATGGAGGCGCCAAAAACGCTGACCGGAAGACTGAAGATCTCAAACACTTTGCGCGCCGCTGTATGTGCCACGATAATGTTCGTTCCAAGTTTATTGATTCCCGTCTGCAAGATCAAAGTACCGCAGTTTACCAGAGATGACATGAGTGCCATCGCCAGTCCGTTCTGATACAGAAGTCTCATGCGTTCTCTCTCCCACTCCAGATCATTCTTCGAGATGTGAAGGATTGGGAAACCGGACTTGATACGCAGAAAGCATAATACTGCTGAGACCAGTTGTGACAGCACCGTCGCACAGGCAGCTCCTGACACGCCCATGGAAAAGCCGCCGATAAAGAGATAGTCAAGCACAATATTTGTGACCGCCGCAATGACCAGAAAGATCAGTGGTGTCACGGAATCCCCGATTGCCCGGAGCATATCCGCACACAGATTGTATGCCAGTGTAACAAACATGCCCCACACTAAAATCCTGATATAATCATGTGCCATGCAAAACTGTTCTTCCGGAACATTCATGGCATGAAGGATCGGATTTAAGAAAAGCAGTACTGCAAAAATGATCACAACCGCCGTCATCATTCCCAGTATTATGGAAGACGCCACATTTTTCTTTAAAAGTTTCTCATTCCCACTTCCATAGTTCTGTGCGGTCACAATGGAAAATCCCAATGTAAAGCCGCTGAAAATTCCGGTCAGAAGATTATAAAGGATCGACACGGAGCCAACTGCCGCCAATGCCTCTTCCCCTAAAATACTTCCGACGATCTTGGTATCGATCAGACTGTACATCATTTGGAACAGTCTTCCCAAAAAGACAGGAATTGCAAATAATAAAATCAGTTTTAACGGATTACCCTCTGTTAAATTTAAAGTTTTTCCTGTTTTCCCTTCAGCCATTTTTTCGAAGTCCCTTCGGGTAATGATTTTTTAAAATACCACCGGCTAACTTGCCCCAGCCAATGCTGTAACCATCCACAGTCACTAAATACCAGCCCTTTTCTCCGTCCATATTCAGGATCTGTCCATTTAAGTATGCTTTGACCTGTGGGTCGTCACTCTCTAAATTGCACACATGCTTTACCTGATCCGGTCTTAGCGCTAACGCCAGTGCATGGGACGGCTCGAAACGGTTCTTTTTCAATGTTCCCAGATGCAGTCCCGGGCGGAGCACTTTCAGATTCCGGATGGACGGCATTCCCTCCGGCATCCGATAAAGCTGGTCGCCGAATTTCAGGAAATTGCCTGTTACATTTTTCACAAGGTTTTCCTCTGCAAATGCAAAAAATTCCTTACACTCTTTCTCACTGATCCCCTTCTCCACACCGTTTCTGCAATAGCCCTGATAGGTTCTGGATAAAACACCCGCTTTTTGTAAGACAGCGAGGTAATGCCCTTCGCCTTTTAACTTGTGCGGCCATAAACGGATGGTATGCTCTAAGCCCTCAGCCGGATGATCTGTCCACGCCGGAACACCCGGCATCATACCGTCTTTTTTCTCCGCCGGTAACAGTTCAAATTCCGGGTGACGCTCTAAAAACTGACTGATACTGCCCTCATTCTCTGCCGGGGCAAACGTGCAGGTCGAATACACGAGCCGTCCGCCCGGCTTTAACATCTCCGCTGCACAATCTAAGATCTCCGCCTGTCTTGCGGCGCAGTTCTCAACATTTTCCGGGCTCCACTCATCACAGGCATCCTCGTTCTTGCGGAACATCCCCTCACCGGAACACGGCGCATCCACTAAAATGCGGTCAAAATATTCACGGAAATTATCCGAAAGTTTCTGTGGTGTCTCATTTGTCACAAGCGCATTGCACACACCCATGCGTTCGATGTTTTCAGACAGGATCTTTGCTCTCGCCGGATGGATCTCATTGCAGACGATCAGCCCTTCCCCCTGCATGGAACATGCGATCTGTGTGCTCTTGCCTCCAGGTGCGGCACACAGATCTAAAATGCGCTCTCCCGGTTCCGCCATCAGATACTCCGCCGGAGCCATCGCACTCGGCTCCTGGATATAATAAACGCCCGCCTCATGATACGGATGTCTGCCGGGCTGGTCATTCCCACTGTAATAATAGCCATTCGTTGTCCACGGCACTCTGTTTAAGGAAAACGGCGCCTGCTGCAAAAAAGTATCCCGCTCTGTTTTCAGTGGATTGATCCTGAGTGCCTGATATTTCGGCAGATCATAGCTTGCATAGAATGCTGCGTACTCCTCCCCGAGCATTTCTTTCATACGCACACAAAATTGTTCTGGTAACATAATTTCTCTCCGTCCTGTTTTTCCTGTTATTGATTCATTTTCATAATTGCGTTTTTATGAGTTTTGCAATTGTATTTTCTCATCGGTTAATTGCTTCAGTGCATCTCCCAGAATGTGATTGGATGATTTTTCCCTCATTCCATCGATCGTTTCCCGAAGCGTCTGGTTTGCTGCCTCTACCTCACGCTCAAACTCCCTTGCAGAGAGCAGATGACAGCCCTGCCCGGTGATGATGATCTGCTCAAGACCATCCGAAGTCGCCACTGTCACATGGTATTTTCTTCCGTTTTCATGTGCAAACTTTTCAATATAAGCATCGGCAGTCTCTGCCTCTTTTGTATACACGACATGGATATTATGGTGATCGAGCATTTCCGTCTGGTGTCCTTTTACGCGGTACGCATCAAACACCACGATCAGATTGCATTTTTTTATGCCCTGATAATTGCACAAAATGTCTAAAAGTTTTCCTCTTGCTCCGTCGATATTGACTGCCGCAAGCTCTTTTAAGCTCTCCCATGCAAAAATGATATTATAACCGTCCACCAGCAGATATTCCTCTTTGGAAACTGCCTTTACAGGTGCATAGCGCGGCGCATTGTCTCCCGAAATCACTTTTTTCGTGGTCCGCCACTGCTTTGTCGCTCCCTTCTCATGCTTATTTGCATGATAGGTGCGTGCTAAGATCGCATCAATCTCCTCAATGTCAATCCAGTGATCCGGATCGTAGGTTTTTGTCTTTTTACCGGAAGGTGCTTCCTCCTGCTGCTCTTTCTTTTTCAGAAGCCTGCCTTCCACATGCATGTGATCCGGCACTTCATTCCATGGAACGATAAATCCTGTTCCGTGCGCACAGAAAACAGAATCCGCCGGGTGCGAAAGATCCCGCTCCGGATCATAACCGGTCTGTGCGACCACCTCTTCCGTGTTGTGACATGGGTAATATCCCGCAAACTGGATCGTTACTTTTCCAAGCCCTTTCGTGTAGGCAGTCACTTCCTTCTGGTAATTTGCCATGCACGCCACCGGAGCAATGCCGCGCAGAACCTGTGCTTCGCCCTCCTGATAAGGACCTTCAAACTTTCCGTGCATCTTTTCAACATCCGTCATAGCACGTCCTACCATATTCTGCGGAACAGCTATGTGAAATTCATAATACGGCTCCAGCAGCACAGACTGCGCCTGTTTTAAGCCCTGACGCACTGCCCGGTAAGTCGCCTGTCTGAAATCGCCGCCCTCCGTGTGTTTCGTGTGTGCCCTTCCACCGATCACTGTGATTTTCATATCTGTAATCACCGAACCGGTCAACACTCCGATATGCTCCCGCTCTTTTAAATGTGTCACGATCAACCGCTGCCAGTTTTTATCCAGCACATCCTCACTGCAGTCTGTGTCGATCACAATACCGCTTCCCGGTTCCAGCGGCTCTAACAAAAGATGTACTTCCGCATAATGTCTGAGCGGTTCAAAATGTCCCACGCCCTCCACGGTATCTGCAATTGTTTCCTTGTATACAATCTTGCCCGGACCAAATGCCACCTCCACGCCAAAACGCTCTGCGATCATGCTTTTAAAAATTTCAGTCTGGACCTCGCCCATGATCTGGATCTGGATCTCCTGAAGCTTTTCGTTCCATACAATATGTAATTCCGGCTCTTCCTCCTCGATCTGGCGCAATTTTGGCAGCATGACTGCCGGCTCCACTCCCTCCGGGAGGATCAGACGGAAATGCAGTACCGGCTCTAGTACCGGTGTTTCTCCCTGCGCTTCGATTCCAAATCCCTGTCCCGGATATGTGTGGTCTAATCCGGTCACGGCGCACACCATTCCGGCATCCGCTTCATTGATCAGCTCATATTTTGTTCCGGAATAAATGCGGATCTGGTTCACTTTCTGTTCCCACACTTCCTCACCAAACCGCACATGATCTGCATTCGAAAGCGGTGATTTCACTTTTAACGTTCCTCCGGTCACTTTCAGATAGGTCAGCCGGCTGCCTGCCTCATCTCTCGCGATTTTAAAAACTTTCATGCCAAATTCATCCGGGTATTCCGGTGCCAGTGTATATCGGTCAAACCCCTGTAAAAATGTGTCCACGCCGGCATTCCGAAGCGCAGAACCAAAAAAGCACGGAAATATCTTTCGCTGCACGATCATTTCCCTGATTTGTTCACCGGCAATCCTTCCGGTCTCTAAAAAACTTTCCATCGCAGTCTCATCTTCCATGGCAATTTCTTCCATAATAGTACTTCTTTTCTCGTTTTCCTGTGCTTCTTCTTCTGTTCCTGCGCTAAGATTCGTGAAATCTATGCATCCGTCTGACAACTGTTTTTTTAACTCCAAAAGAATTGCCGCTCTGTCGGTTCCCGGCTGATCCATTTTATTGATAAAAAGAAATACCGGGATCTCATACCGTTTTAAAAGCCGCCAGAGTGTCTGTGTATGAGCCTGCACTCCGTCAGATGCGCTGATGACAAGCACGGCGTAATCAAGCACCATCAGCGTCCGCTCCATCTCTGCCGAAAAATCCACGTGTCCCGGGGTGTCCAAAAGTGTCATTTTCGTGTCACCAAATTGTAATTCTGCCTGCTTTGAAAAAATCGTGATACCACGTTTCTTCTCCATCGCATCCGTGTCTAAAAATGCATCGCCGTTGTCGACGCGCCCTATTTTTTTAATGCTTCCACTGCTATATAAAAGTGCTTCTGACAATGTGGTCTTGCCGGCGTCCACATGTGCCAGGATTCCTGCTATAATTTGTTTCATGATTATTTTTTCCTTAGGTTATGTAGCGAATTGTAAAATTCATCTATACTGTCTTTAAATTGTTCAAAATTAATCCGTGCATAAAGAGACCCGCTTCCGCTACGTGTCGCTCGCAACGGTACTAAGAAACCACCGGCTGCATTTCTTATCTGATAAATCAGAACGAAATACAGCCACTGCTTTCTAAGAACCGGCGGCTCCCCAGTGTCTTTTTTGCGCGGATTAATTTTTCACAATATATTTACACTGTGTTGAGTTTTACAATTCGCAATTTACTGTATGAAAAAATGATTCATGGGTGTGTTGCCCTCTGTTGAATCATTTTGCCTTTTCGGATATTTTAACACATTTTCAGAATCCAGAAAAGGGACAGCACACGGAAATTATCCATGTACTATCCCTTTTGCTGGCTGCGTCATGGCCTGGTACTTTATTAGTAGCAGAAATAATGACAGCAGATTTTTACATCAAGATTCGATGTGAGCGGATAAGTTGAAAAATTCATTGTATCATTTCTTAATAGGTCTGTATTTCCATTTAATACATTATAAATAGACTGGTACTCTGTCTCTGTCGGATGCGCTTTATCCCGTCTTTTCCAGGAAACAAACTGAACCGGATTGTTCTGGCTCAGCACATCATATAATGTATCCGGATACAAATCGGATGCCATGCGGTTTAACACCACCTCGACAACCGCTTCCTGCCCCTCGACAGGTTCGCCGTTTGCTTCCAGCCACACGATTTTGGCCAGCAAATCGATCTCTTCATCGGTCAGGCTGATGTTCCAACGATTGTTGTATGCCGGAGCCTGCGAAGTTCCAGAAACTTCCTCCACCTGACCACTCTCACTTACTTCTGTATTTGTTTCAACTGATCCGTCTGTCTCTTCTTCTAAATTACTTTCTGAATCATTTGAAGTTGTCACTAAAACAACATCTTTCTTTTCAACACCTGTTTTTTCATCTGATTCTGTGGTAAATGAATTTGCGGAAATTGCAGCTGCCACACCGGCGGAAAATTGCATTTCTTCCGGCTCTGCTTCCTGATCCTGAAGCGGTACTGCCTCATTCTCAGGCTCTGCAACATAAGCTGCCTCTTCCTGAATGTTGGACGTAACAATCAAGCACAATGCGAAAGCAAAAAGTAATGCTGCGTCCAATATTTTTTTTCTCATTTTTCTCCTTTCCTCAAGAATGATACATAACATAGTAAAACGACAGATAAACCAAAAATTTATCTGCCGCTTCATTACAAAATCCTATCATACTCAATTATTCCCAAAAGTCAAATTTCTCATTCAGGAACTGTGCTGAGAAAATTTCTTCGAATTTTACCATATATTTTTTCCATTTGTGTAAATAATCTACTAACGAGTCAGTTATAACTTTTTTGCGCTAAAGCAGAAACAGTCAGATATTACAATTATTGTGAGCTTTTCTGCTTATTTTTATGCAACTTCCATTAATTTTTCCCCAAAAAATCTGGAAACAGTCTTAATCTCTTGCGATCTCAGACAGAATTTCTGCGCGTTTTGTGCCGATCAGGAGCTGATCTTTATATGTTTCATAACGCTCTATGCGATGCTCACTTAAGAAGACCGCGATCTCCGGTGTGATCGTAAGTTCTGTCACAAAAACTACCATTTCCTGTCCATCCGAAAATGCCTGCTCCATAAATGTAAATGCATGTTCTAAGGTTTCAATCCCTTGATTTTCAAGGCTTTGCAGTTTTTCACACTGTGCGTCAAACGGCTCTTTTGCGAGCGCAAATAAAGCAGTTTCTTCTATATTAATTGTTTCCTCGGCTACAATCTTTTTCGCACATTCCTTCAATTTTTCGTTCAGGCTGCGTGCACGGTCACTCTGTGCTTTTGAGACAAACTGCTGTTTCTCGTTCTGCTCATCTGACGCTGTTTTTTCTGCAAGAATCGTTTCAAAAATTCCTTTTGCCTGCAAAGAATTTTTTAATTTTTGACGGTATTCCTTCAAAAAATCATACCATGCATCCGTGATCTCACGCTCTCTCTGTATCTGATAAAAGACATTTGAGACACCATCCAGCAGCAGATTGACCACCGAAAGCCTCTCATCAAACGCTGCCTGATCGATACGCGCATAGACGGAAGGCTTTACTTTTCCCTCCAAAATCTCTGCAATGCCATAATCGTCCTGATATTTTTTATACAGATCAAAGTAGGCAGACACATCCTCCGCCACATCTTCATGCCGCAGAAACTCATGAATGATCTCCTCGTCCACAGGAATTCCAAGTTCCTCGTAGACATCCATAAGATTGCTTAAATCCTCCCAGCCTCTGGCGGTCACAAACTGTAATCCGTCCACGTCCGCCTCCACGCGGTAAAAATTCTTCGGACGAAGTTCCAGATAGCTTAAAATTGCGCTGTTTAAACGTTTTTCTCTTGCATATTCCTTCCACACGCCAAGATCTGCCTCGATATTCATGCAGCGCACACGGTCTAACGTTACCATATCAAAATCTCTTACCGACTTGTTGTACTCCGGCGGATTTCCGGCTGCAGCAATGATCCATCCCTCCGGGACTGCCTGGTTGCCAAACGTTTTACACTGCAAAAATTGCAGCATGGTCGGCGCCAGCGTCTCAGAAACGCAGTTGATCTCGTCAATAAAAAGGATTCCCTCTTTCCTGCCGCCCTCCTCGATTTTGCGGTAGACACTCGCAATAATCTCGCTCATGGTGTACTCCGTCACAGAATATGTTTTTCCGTCGTACTGCTCCTCCTTAATAAACGGAAGTCCTACTGCGCTCTGCCTTGTGTGGTGGGTGATGGTATACGCCACAAGCCCGATCTCACACTCTCTGGCAATCTGCTCCATGATCTGTGTCTTTCCGATTCCCGGTGGTCCAATCAACAGAACCGGACGCTGTCTGACCGCCGGGATTTTATATTCGCCAAATGCATCTTTGCTCAGATATGCCTGCACGGTATGTTTGATTTCTTCTTTTGCCTGTTTAATGTTCATGGTTTCTCCTTGTCTCCTCTGCCAAAATATCCTCCTGTTCCACCCGGAGTCTCATTGCCCACGGTGGAACGGCACTCTCATCATAATCATCCAGAAACAGAAATGCGGTCTTATATTCCGGCCGTTTCTTCGGATAAATGCCCTTGCCATCCGTAAAATATAACAGCCCGCCAAGATTTTTCAACACGCCCTGCTCTAATAATTCGTTCACATAAGCAAAAGCCGGTCTGAAATCTGTTCCGCCGCCTCCTATAACGGTAAAACGATTTAAAAGCTGTTCGAGTTCGCGGCTGTTTTTTACCTCCTCATCCATGCGCACCTGATCGTCACACTGAATGATGCGTATTCTGCTTTTTGCAAAAAAACTGTTCTGTTCGGTCAGGATCGTATAGGTCTCTTTCAAAAAATTGTGGATGAGTTCTCCGCTGGTTGAATAACTCGTATCGACCACAATGACAAACTCCTGGATTTTTTTGACCTCCCGGCTCTCCACCGGCTCAATGAGCGGCATATTTCCGTAAAGCCGCAATCCATAAATATAATAATTCAGGTCAAACTCATCGGGATCCGCATGCAGTTCCTCCCGCAGAACGGAAAATTTACGCAGAAAATCTGCATAACTTTGTCTGCTCTTCTCTGCCTTCAGCTGTACAGCAAGAATTTCTTCTCCATCCTCTGTCTCATCCCCTCTGGATTCCTTTTCCATGCGCGTCTGCCTTGCAATTTTATCCCACTGTTTTTTAGCGTCCTCATTTGCGGCATTTTTCTGTTCCTCCTTCGGCCAGTAACGATGGTCGTCCGTGTAAAATTCCTTTTGCAGTGCGATCAGTTCTGCCGGCTTTCTGCCACTTAGATAACGATAAATAACCGCTGCGGAAATCCCGCTTTTTTGCTGTTTTAGTTCTTCATAAACCGTTTGTCTCTGCCAGCTTAAGATCCGTCTCGTACTCGGTTTGTCCATCTGGTCGATCGTGTATTCCACCGCAATATCGCAGGCAAGATTCCATTTTTCCCGGTCTCTCTTTCCACCAATCCAGAGATGGAAAAAGATACAGTGTAGCACGCTGTGCAGGTATGCCCGGTCGAGATATTTCGGGTTGCTCTGAAACACCCTTAACACCTGCTCCGTGGAAAAATAAAGATATGTGCCGTCAGTCGCAAAGCTTCTGATATTCTCATCCGCCCGGTAAACAAGCGTGCCGAGTGCAATATCTAAAAAGCGCAGATCCATATATAGTTCACTTCGCACAAACTCCAGAACTTTCTTCGACATCTCTGCCTCCCACTCGCTCTGTGTCTGCTTATGTTTACTCCTAAACTGCTCCATGTCAGCTCCTTTATTATTAAAATTCCTCAAATGAATAGCGGCTCTTCACATCCGCCGTTTTCTCTGGTTCTGCAAATAACTGCCGCTTCCATGCGATGAGGCTTGCCACACCCTCCATCCATTCCTCATGCGATGCGATTGCAACGGCATCCTCTATCTGCTCCTTCCTGCCGTATCCTTTTTCAAAGAAGAAATGTAACGGTTTTAACTCTCTTTTCTTTAAAAGAATGGTTAAAACCTTTCCGGACTGTTCCCTCACATATTCCTCATAATCTGCCCTTGCCTCCGGTGACAGCCCACATGCAGCATATAAGCGGTTCCACGCCATCGGGATAAGCACCTCTGCGGACTCCTCCACACACGCCTGTGGGAAAATCTCATCATAGGCATTCAGTAAAATGACACCCTCCTTAAAGCACTGTCTTGCACGGAAACCCTCTCCGGTAAGATTCAGTTCAAAAATATGCGCCGGTCCGATCTCATCATAACTCTCATAATATTCCGGATACATAAGAACTGCCTCTCTCTCTCCGTCCTCCTGTTCAAACGATACTTCCACCTGCCATTTGATCTGCGCGAGAAGCTGTTTTAGTCCGGTCGGCTCCTCTACCCCTGCACACATCCGTAAGCTTCGCAGATTCAGGCAATTCATAAACGCATCGCTTCCCACTTCCACAAGTTTTGGATAAACACTGATCCTTTCCATTTTCGTACAGTTATAAAACGCACAGCTTCCTATTTTCACAATGTCTGCCGGAAGTTGTACCTCTTTGATATATTTTTCCGATAATTCGTGCAGTTTTCCATCCCGTTCTATTGTTTCCAAAGAAATAATATTTTCTTCCTGTTCTGAGGAAATACGATCCTTTTTCTCTTTGTCTTTCAACACAGACAGACCGCTCTCCCACATACCTCCGCAGTACCTTGAATACCGGATCTCATTCTCCGGAAGCTTTCTTCTTGAAAAGCAATAATCGCCCAGTTCCCGCACGCATCTTCCATCGATAAATCCCGGCACTGTCACGACCGGCTGTTCTCCGAATACCCGAAGCAGACGGATTTCTCCTTCTGAAATTTTTTCCCATAAAAAAAACAATTGTTCTGCCCTGTTCTCTTCCATCATTTTTCCCTGTCATTCATGTCCAATATCCTGTATATCCGTCTTAGATTACAGCATTCTCTCCGCGCTTCAGGTGCCCATAACTGCGCACTAAAAGAGGCACTTCCGTAATCAGCATGGCAATCCATCCTGCCAGACACGCAAACGGGAATGTCTCTACCTTCATTGCAAAACCAAACACAAAAACAAATGCTGCGAGCACACGCACGCCCATATTCACCATACTGCTGATCAAAGTAATCTTCAGATCTCCGATTCCCCGGAAATATCCCTGAATGCCATTCGTAACTGCCGGGAGCAGATACATAAATGAGATTAGTTTCAGATAAGTGACGCCCTCTTTTACAACATCTGTGTCACTGACGAACAAACGCACAATCGGCTCTGCAAAAAAGAAGCACACCAGAAAAATGATCATTCCATAAACCAGTTCGATCTTCATACCGCCCCAGAAGCCCTTTCGCACACGTTCCTTTTTTCCTGCTCCGCTGTTCTGCGCCATAAAAGACGTCATAGAGTGCGCAATATTCTGTTCCGGAAGGCACGCAAAATCATCAATGCGGTTCACGATCGTATACGCCGCCATCACGGAAACTCCCATTGTGTTGGCAATTGCCTGCACGCCGATTTTTCCAAGCTGTACGGTTCCCTGCTGCATCGCACTCGTCCATCCATAGAGGATCGTCTGTTTCAGCAGCGATCCATCGAATACAAACCATGCTTTTCCAAGATTTAACTCCGGCACCTTTCTCTTAATGTAAATGATGCAAAGCATACAACACACCGCCTCGCTGACGACCGTTGCGACCGCACAGCCCATGCTGCCCCATCTGAGCACTGCCACGAAAAACAAATCCCCGATGATATTGAGCACCGAGCTTGCCACAAGAAAATAGAGCGGTGTCGTGCTGTCTCCCAGCGCCCGCAATGTGCATGCAAAAAAATTATAGATAAATGTAAAAATAAATCCCAAAAACACGATTCTCAGATAAGAAACTGCAAGCGGAAGCACTTCCTCCTGCACCCGGATCAGTAATAATAACGGTCTGGCAAAAAGAATGCAAAACAACGTGACCGCAATGGAGAACACAATTCCTGCGATCATCGTCGTGCTGATCTGCCGCTTTAAAACATCCATTTTCTTTGCGCCGTACTGGGTTCCCATCAAAATAGAAGCCCCGATACACATACCGTTCACAAACAAAATTGCAAGTGTCATTAATGGATTGCTTGTGCCGACCGCCGCCAATGCCTCTTTTCCCACAAGCTGACCGACGATAATGCTATCCACCGAGTTATACATCAACTGAAAAATGTTTCCAAATAAAAGTGGTATCGTAAATTTTACAAGTAATGGAGTAATTTTCCCCTGTGTCAGATCTTTTGTCATATTCTTACGCCTTTGCCAGAATCTTTTTTATATTACATAAAAACAGTGTGGAAGCCACTGCAACCGAAATAAAGTCCGAAACAGGCTCTGCTAAAAACACTGCAAACACTTTGTTCTCAATGAACATCGGCATCAGATAGATCAGTGGGAGCAACAAGATGATTTTTCTTAAACATGCAATGAATAAGGAAAGTTTTGCCTGTCCAAGCGACATAAACGTCTGCTGGATCGCCATCTGGATTCCAAAGATACCGGTCATGCCCATATAAATCCGGGCAGCCCACGTCGTCATCTCATACAATTCCGGGGAACTGCTGTTGAACAGCTGTACAAAAACCCCCGGGAAACACTCTACAAACAGCCAGAATGCCATCGTGTAAATGAGACTTACCACGATCAAAATGCGAATCGTCTTTTTCACACGGTCAACCTTTGCCGCGCCATAGTTATAGCTGATAAGCGGTTGTGCGCCCTGTCCAAGCCCCTGCACCGGCATGAACTGTAACTGCATAATACTTGCAAGGATCGTCATCGCTCCCACTGCCACATCTCCGCCGTATTTCGACAGGGACGCATTAAATGCAATGTTTATAAGGCTCTCCGTAATATTCATGACAAATGGTGCCAGACCAAGTCCCATGACCGGAAGAATGATCTGCGGCTGTACTTTTAAGTATTCTTTTCGGATACGAAGTTTTGTCTGTTTTCCATTCAAAAAAGAAAACACCCACACGGCGGAAACTGCCTGTGAGAGAATCGTTGCAACGGCCGCGCCCTTTACGCCCATATGAAATGCAAAAATAAATAAAGGATCAAGAATGATATTGCAAATTGCTCCGATCAGAACTGTCTTCATACTGATCTTTGCAAATCCCTGTGTTGTGATAAACATATTCAATCCCAGCGTCATCATGACAAAAATACTCCCCGCCACATAGATCCGCATATATCCCAATGCAAATGGCAAGGTTTTCTCACTCGCGCCAAACATCCACAGAATCGGCTCCGCGACTGCTTCCAGAAAGATGGTCAGCACAACCGAGATTACGATCAGGCTTGTCACACTGTTTCCAAGAATACGCTCCGCTGTCTCATTGTCCCCTTTTCCCATATAAATTGCGGCTCTCGGTGCGCCACCGGAACCGATGAGCATTGCAAATGCCGTAACCATCATAAGTACCGGAAAACATAACCCGAGTCCGGTCAGTGCAATATCCCCCACCTCGCGGATATGTCCGATATAAATACGGTCAACCAAATTATATAGAAGGTTTACAAGCTGTGCGATAATTGTAGGCACCGCCAGTTTTATCATTAAACCGGGAATGCTGCCACTCCCAAGATTCTGTTTTTCTGTCTCTTTTTCCATAAAAATCTCCTCTTGTACTGTCAAATAAAACTTCCGCCTTATCTCTTTTGTGCAAAATCTGCCATCAGACACACGCAGAATAAGGCTGACACACTTTTCACAGTGCAACAGCCTTATTCTAGCACACTCTATGTTCGAATACAAATGGCAGACTTCAATCAGCCAAGTATTTTTTTCAGATCTTCCTCCGGGGTGCTGATCGGAGAAATCTGATAATTTTCTACCAGATAATTCAAAATATTCGGTGAAAGAAACGCCGGCAGAGTTGGTCCAAGATAAATATTTTTAATACCAAGGTGTAACAACGTCAGTAAAATGCAGACTGCTTTCTGCTCATACCAGGACAATACCATGGAAAGTGGAAGTTCGTTCACGTTGCAGTCAAACGCTTCTGCGAGCGCAATTGCAACCTTGATTGCACTATAAGCATCGTTACACTGTCCCATATCCATAATTCTTGGAAGTCCGCCGATGGTTCCAAGATCAAGGTCATTAAAACGGTATTTTCCACAGGCAAGCGTGAGAATGACAGAATCCTTTGGTGTCTGTTTTACAAATTCCGTATAGTAGTTTCTTCCAACTCTTGCTCCATCACAGCCACCCACTAAGAAAAAGTGGCTGATTGCTCCGGATTTCACAGCATCGATTACCTGATCTGCAACTCCTAACACGGTTCCATGTCCAAAACCGGTCATGACCGTCTTACCGCCATTGATCCCTGTCATCTCACGGTCAGCTTCATAGCCGCCAAGTTCTAATGCTTTCTCAATGACCGGGGTAAAGTCTTTTTCTTCCCCTATGTGAACCATCTCAGGATAAGAAACCACCTCTGTCGTAAATACACGGTCTGCATAGCTTGGTTTTACCGGCATCAGACAGTTTGTTGTATAAAGGATTGGTGCCGGAAGATGATCAAATTCCTTCTGCTGGTTCTGCCATGCAGTTCCAAAATTTCCTTTTAAATGCGGATATTTCTTCAATTCCGGATAAGCATGTGCCGGGAGCATCTCTCCGTGGGTGTAAATATTGATTCCTTTATCCTTTGTCTGCTCTAATAACAGTTTCAGGTCATAAAGATCATGTCCAGTGATCACAATAAATGGGCCTTTTTCTACGGACAATGGAACTGTGGTTGGTGTCGGTGTCCCAAATGTCTCCGTGTTTGCCTTATCTAAAAGTTCCATACAGATCAGATTTTTCTCTCCCACTTCGAGTACGACCGGAAGCAGAAGATCCATATCCATGTCATAACCGATCACGGATAATGCGCGGTAAAAGAAGCTGTTCACTTCGTCCGAAGTGTAGCCCAACACCATCGCATGGTAAGCGTAAGCTGCCATACCACGGATTCCAAATAAAATCAGTGATTTTAAAGAGCGGATATCCTCATTGTCATTCCACAGATTGTTCATGTCATAATCGTCTGTGTTGCCACATGGATTCTGACAGGCACTGCAATCCGGTACAATTTTATTTTTCTCTGCTTTGACTTTTGCGATCATCTCTTTTAAAGTCTCATCATTGAAATTCACATTCGTGATCGTTGTAAATAAACCTTCGATGATAATACGGTCGGTATTTTCTGTTTTGGGATTATTTCCACAGGATTTTGCAAGACCGATCAATGCTCCGGTCAGTTCATCCTGTAATTTTGCTGTATTTGCAGATTTGCCACACACACCTGCATTTCCTGTACATCCACTGCATCCCGCAGTCTGTTCACACTGAAAACAAAACATTTTCTGTTCCATATTGTGTAATCTCCTTTTTATGAAATGTTGTAATGTAAAACGCTGATATACAGGGGGCTACCCCTGCACACCAGCGCTTGTTACGAGGTATGTACAGATTGTAATAAAAACATCGTTATTTTTCTGTTGTATTTACAACGCAATATTCATTTTATGCATTATTTGATTGGTAATATTTTCTTTCTGTCCTCTGTCTCATGCACATAACCGATCAGCTTATCAGATACTCCAACCACACGTTCTGTAGCTGCATTGCACTTGCTGACTGTGCTGTCTAACTCATTCATATGCTCGATCGTGATCTGTGCACTCTCCGCATTCTGAGCTGCAAATTCTTTCAGGGAAACCGTCTCCGTCTCAATGTTATCACTGTGATTCTTTAATTCTTCCACCTCAGAGCTGATGCCTTCGATCGCACTTCCGACCTGACCGATCTCACCGTTCAATATTGTAAAGATCTCCTTTGTCTGATCGATCTTCTCATTCTGGAGGCTGACTGCCTCGGATACCTTCTCAGTGATCTCCACGCTCACATTTGCCTTATCCATAAGGTCTGCTACAAGCTGGTTAATACGCTCCGTAGATTCTCTGGACTGATCTGCCAAAGTACGGATCTGCTCTGCAACAACGGCAAACCCTCTTCCGTGTTCCCCCGCTCTGGCTGCCTCAATACTTGCATTTAATGCAAGCAGGTTGGTCTGATTGGAAATATCTGCAATAATATCGGTAACTGTCTGGATCTGCTGGGCAGAATCATTGGTAAGCTTAGACTGCTCTCTTACATTCTCAATCGCTTCCCCATTCTTCTTACTGATGTCGATCAGTTCTCCCATAATATTTTCAGCAGACTCATTACATTCCTGCATCTTATCTGCACTTGCATTCAAGGCATCGACATTCTCGGAAATCATAGCGATCAGATCGCCGATCGCATCGATCTTCTCTTTCATATCTGCCGTCTGTGCTGCCTGCGTCACAGTGTTATCTGCGATCGTATGCGTTGAATCCTGTGTGATCTTCAAGGAATCTTCCATATCATGAAAGATATTATTAAAATCATCGGATACAGATTTTAATTCTTCTGTTGCTGTTTTGATACCGGAAATCACAGTTGCAAATGAACTGATGGAATCATGTACGGAACGCATCATCAATCCGATGTCGTCCTCACGCTCCATCAGCTTTTTCGCTTTTTCTCCGATCTTCGTCTGCTCCTGTTCATCTTCTGTTTTTCCCTGGGCTATTGTAAGAAACTGGTTCAGCAGTGATTTCACAACCCAGAATACGATCCCAAAAATCACAACACTGACCGCACTTACCAGCACAACTGCAATCAACGTGCTGATGATTCCATTCTTTAACATTTCCAATACAAGCACCTGCCATAAAACAATGACAAGCAACAATGCAAATATCGGTTTTAAGGCTTTCCCCCAGGCCACTTTACTGTTATCCTGCTCCATAATTATCCGAAACCTCCGTGTTCATCAAAGTTATACATATTTTACCATATTTTTCATGCTTATGGTATCCGAATTTACTGATTTTTCATATTTTCTTTGACTATTTCCAAGAAATACTATACAATGCAATCGTTTGAAATACGATGGAAAAGGAGAATCCCAAATGAAAAAAATAGCTTTTTTTGATATAGACGGAACTTTAACTTCCGAAATCGACGGTTCCATACCACAGAGTGCCATCACTGCGATACGAAAAGCCAGAGCAAACGGAAACCTGATGTTTTTAAATACCGGAAGATGTATCCAGAACGTGGAGCCACGCTTTCAGGAAGTCGGCTTTGACGGATTTGTCTGCGGATGCGGCACTGATATTTACTGCGGCGGAAAGAATCTTTTACATGTCACACAGTCCCATGAAATTACAATGGAACTGTTAAAAGCAGCAAGAGACACCAATGTGGACATTGTTTTCGAATCATCCACTGCGGTTGCTTATGATCCGGTCCGTCCGGTCATTCATCCGGATGCCGTGGCACAATATGACGCTTTCGTGAAACGCGGTTATACAATGCCAACGGATCTGGAGTCACCGGATTTTACCTGTGATAAATTTGTTATCTGGTTTCAGGACAAAGAGCAGCTGCAGGCTTTCCGAAAGATCAGCGACGTACATTTCAACTGCATTGACCGGGGCGGCACATTCCGGGAATTTGTCCCTCACTGCTACAGCAAAGCAACCGGAATCCAGTTTGTCCTTGATCATTACAATCTGTCAAAAGAGGATGCCTATGCATTCGGAGACAGCAACAATGATCTTCCGATGCTCTCCTATCTCCCGAACAGTGTTGCGATGGGAAATGCATACCCGGCTTCTCTTTTTGACCGGGTGTCCTTTGTCACAAAAAAAGCGAGCGAAGACGGTATCGCCTTCGCTCTGGAACATTTTTCCTTTCTTTAGGGCTGCATCCTGCAGCTCTTTTCTTATAAATACTTTTTCAGATCATCTGCCGTTGCACGCATCTTATCTACTGCCTGCTGTACCTGCTCTGCAAACTGGAGATTCTGTTCACTCATGCCATGTACCTGTTCTGCACTTGCGGTCACTTCCTCTGTTGCAGCAGACAACTGGGATATATTTTCCACGATCTTATTATTAGACTCAGAAAGTCCATCCACCTGCCGGTTTACTTCCTCGATATGATCGATCAGATCTGTCATATTACGGTTCAATATCTCAAATGTCTCAGATGCTGCAACGATCTTCTGATTCTGGCTCTCAACGGCCTCTACAGATTCTTCCACAGAAGAAACTACTTCATTGGCATTCTCATTCAGCTCATTGACGATCCTCGTGATCTGCTCCGTAGAATTCTTTGTCTGCTCTGCAAGCTGTCTGATCTGTTCTGCCACGACAGCAAATCCGCGGCCTGCCTCACCGGCTCTTGCACTTTCGATCGATGCATTCAGTGCAAGAAGATTCGTCTGGCTGGAAATATTTAAGATCATTCCTGCAATCTCTTCCACTTCTTTTGTTTTGTTCTGAAGCTTTGTCATTGCGGTCGTCACTTCGTGGTTTGTATTCGTGATCAGTTCTGACTGTGTCCTTAATTCTTCCATTACACGGATATTTTCCTGAATACTCTCGTTGGAATTCATTGCAATATCCACCATCTGCTTTGAACTCTCTCCGGTTACACCAATTGCATCCTGAATGGAATTGGTCATTGTACTCTGTTCTTCAATGCTGCCTGCGGTTGTATTGGCAGAAGCTGAAATCTCCTGCATGCTGTTTGTTACAGATTCTGTCACGCCAACCAGCTTTTCGATCAGTTCACCGCTCTTTACAGATTCTGTCTGGATAGATTGTGAAATGCCAAGCACCCCTTCCAGTACCCGTTTTTCCTTCTCATGTTCTTCTGCGATAGAGCCAAGTGCATCATCATTAAACATAATCGTGATATCACCGATTTTTGCGATGATAAAGAGAATTCCAAGCACACCCCAAATACCACAGATGGTATCCACATCTATCACATTAATTCCCTTGACAGACTGTACAACAGTCACAAGGATATATAAAATTCCAAGTCCAATTGAGGTTCTCCTTAATCCCTTTTTATCATAATAAGGAATCTGTAATGCAAGAGAAACAATCAGTATATAGGTAATAAAATGCGCATCTGTCTGCATACCAATCAGCAAATACTCAATTCCCATCTCCATGGTTACCGCCACTTTTAACTTGCTTGTTGCCTTATTCCTGCAATAAATAACCGCGTTCACCACGGTAAATGCAAGTAAAAGAACCGTATTTCCATAGACGGTCACCGTCTTGATGTTATGATTCATCTGTTTCATCCACAGATACAACAAAATCAGTGCCGCCATAAAGATCGTGGCTCCCATATATATTCTATTCATTCTCCGCAATCGTTCCGAAATGTCATTATAACGATATTTATTTTCTTCCATTGTTTTTCGTTAACTCCTCTCTTGTTATCATGTAAGCCTTTTCACAATATAGCATATTATACCTTATTTTTCCAAAAAATTCCATAGTATTTTCTGCATAATATGCATATTTTTCTCAGATACGCCACCTGCTTCAATAAACGATCTTATCGCGTCCGGTCTCTTTTCCCTGATATAACTTCTCATCTGCCCTGCGGATCGCCATTTCCATACCATCGTTCTTATCGTACTCTTCCAGTCCAAACGTCATGGTAATGCGGATCTCCTCATTTTCATACGACACCGTCAGCCTGTGGATCTCGTCATAAATCTCCTGCAGCACATCATATGCCGCATCGCCGTTTCTGCCATAAAATACAAACAGGAACTCCTCGCCTCCCCAGCGGCACACCCTTCCATATGTTTTCATTTTGTCCATGAAAAGTTCAGCCACTGCCTTTAACACTTCATCACCTGCATCATGCCCATAGGTATCATTGATCCTTTTAAAGAAATCAATATCTGCAATGGCGATCGATACAAAGCCTGCATTTCCGACCTCATAATCATACTCCACTGCACGGATATATTCCCACATGCTCCGGCGGTTCCAAAGACCGGTAAGTGCGTCAACAGAAGCTAACTTTTGCAGTTTTGTATTATACCGTACAAGCTTCTGTTCCATTTTCTGGGCATCCTTCGTAAATATGATCATGACAGCGGTGATCTGCGCAAAAATAAAAATGGTATTTAAAATCTGTATCAGAACACTTATGCCGGGATCCAGTGGGCTGTACGGTTTGAAATTCCGGGCGTAGGCATACAAAGCCAGACGGAGTGCACATGCTCCGACCGCAGTCAGCACTTTTCTCCGCTCTCCTGCAGTACTCACCGTAAAGTTCAGCGCAAGAAATGCAAACAGATAATGCTGTACTCCGCAGTCCCAGCCAAACATCACAATAAACAGGATGATCCACACGATCATAAGTATCTGTGAGATCCACGCTGACTCTCTTGTGTGATTCCAGTACGTTGTGTAAAAAGATAACACATAGCATACTCCGCACACCAGACAGCCACCCACATTCATCCAGTCGCCCATGCTACAGAAAACTGCCATAAGGCAGAGAAAATATCCAATGAAGATCAGCGCACTGATACGCAGCGTCACCGCTGTTTTCTTTGTTTCATTCTCATTCTTTACATCTTCAAAAATCAAATCAAGAATCTTGTTCATTTTCCCTTTCTCCGTTGCTATTTTAGGACTGTCTCATTTATGTCATCCTTTCTCCTACAAAAATAGTACTTTTTTACAGATATAAAGTCAACTTATTTCTGACAATTTTTGACTGAGAATCCGAATTTTTATTTTGACTACTATGAATATTTCTTTTTACTTTTCATTTAAAGTACGCATGGAATTTAAGATTGCGATGACAGAAACTCCTACATCCGCAAATACGGCCTCCCACATATTCGCCATACCAAGTGCGCCGAGAATCAGAACAAGTGCTTTTATTGCAAGTGCAAACACAATGTTCTGTTTTACAATGCGGAGTGTCTTTCTTGCAATCCTAACAACCGATGCAATCTTTGTCACATCATCATCCATCAGGACAATATCTGCTGCTTCGATCGCCGCATCGGAGCCCATACTTCCCATTGCAATTCCAATGTCCGCTCTGGTGAGTACCGGAGCATCATTGATTCCATCTCCGACAAATGCAAGACGCTCTTTTTCTTTTTCAGCTTTTAAGAGTGCTTCCACCTGCTCTACTTTACCACCCGGTAACAGTTCTGCATGTACCTCATCGATACCAAGTGCCTGTGCCACTGTCTCTGCGGCCTCTTTGCGGTCTCCGGTCAGCATAACCGTATGTCTGACGCCTACCTGTTTCATGTCGTGGATTGCCTCTTTTGCTCCATCTTTAATGGTATCGGAGATGACAACCGCTCCTTCAAATACTCCATTGCATGCCACATAAACAACTGTTCCCATGCTCTTGCAAGGTGTATAAAAAATACTCTCTGACTTCATGAGTTTTTCATTTCCGAGTAATACGGTTTTTCCGTCGATCACAGCTTTGATTCCGTGTCCTGCGATTTCCTCTGTGTTTGTCACACGGTTTAAATCCAGCTCTTTTCCGTAAGCTTCACGGATGGAATTTGCGATTGGATGATTGGAATAGCCCTCTCCCAATGCTGCAAGTTCGATCAGTTCCTCTTTGGAACCGTTTTCGGTGATGACATCTGTCACTTTAAACTCGCCTTTGGTCAGTGTTCCGGTCTTATCAAAAACAATTGTGGTCATCTCTGCCACTGCCTCTAAATAGTTGCTTCCTTTTACAAGGACACCGATCTTAGACGCTGCACCGATTCCTCCGAAGAATCCTAAAGGAACGGAGATCACCAACGCACACGGGCAGGAAATAACAAGGAAAATGCATGCTCTCTGAATCCATTCTGCCCATCCGCCGCCAAGGATCAGTGGTGGCAGAATTGCGAGGATCACTGCACCGATCGTGACAACCGGAGTATAGTATTTTGCAAAACGTGTGATGAAATTCTCAACTTTTGCTTTTTTGCTGCTTGCATTCTCCACAAGTTCCAGAATCTTTGCAACCGTGGAATCGTCAAACTCTTTTGTTGTTTTTACTTTTAATGTTCCGCTTCCGTTCACACAACCACTGATGATCTCATCCCCGGCTTTTGCGCTTCTTGGTACCGACTCGCCGGTCAGTGCTGCGGTATCGATCAGGGATTCACCCTCCACAACAATGCCGTCGAGAGGTATACGCTCCCCCGGTTTCACTACGATAATGCTTCCAACTTCCACATCATCCGGATCAACCTGTTTTAAAACTCCGTCTTCCTCGATATTGGCATATTCCGGACAAATGTCCATCATATCAGAAATGGACTGGCGGGATTTTCCAACCGCATAGCCCTGGAACAGTTCGCCTACCTGATAAAACAACATAACAGCGACAGCCTCGGAATATTCACCTACGCCAAACGCTCCGAATGTGGCGATCATCATAAGGAAATTCTCATCAAACACCTGTCCGTGGCTGATGTTTCGTGCCGCCTTGTATACAATATCATAACCAATGACCAGATACGGAACCAGATAAATCACAAATAACACAATTTTGTTCCATCCGTCCATCCCTCCCGTGTGTTCACAGACCATCAGGACTGCAAACAGCAGAAATGTGACAATGATGCGGTAAAGCATCTTTTTCTGTTTCTTTGTCATATTATTTACCATGCCTTTCTGTAACCTGCAGACTTTATGCCGCAGGCACAAATTACTCTCCTTGGGATAGAAATGGCTGCCGCATCACGCAGCAGCCATTGATTCATTAAAATAAGATTTTGCAGTCCGGCTCAACCTTTGCACAAACAGCAACGACTTCTTTCATAATCTCGTCGAATTTTGCATCCTCTGCATCAATGCTCATTTTCTGTGTCATAAAGCTTACGCTTGCATCGTTGACACCCGGGATTTTTTTGATCGCATCTTCCATTTTTGCTGCGCAGTTTGCACAGTCAAGGTCTTCTAATTTGAATTTTTTCTTCATGATCCATTCCTCCATTTTCTTATTCTTCAATATGTTCTCTTCCCTGATCGATGATCGTGCGCACATGTTCATCTGCCAGCGAATAAATCACGGATTTTCCTTCTCTTCTGCCGGTCACAAGCTTTGCCTGCTTTAATATTTTAAGCTGATGGGAAATCGCTGACTGGTTCATATGAAGCATTTCCGCAAGATCACAGACACACACTTCTGACTCAAACAACACATACAAAATCCGGATTCTTGTTGAATCACCGAATATTTTAAACAGTTCTGCCAGATCGTACAGTTCATCTTCGTCCGGCATGTGCTCACTCACCTGTTTGATCTTATCCTCGTGGATCTCGCACGTTTCACAATGTTCTACATCATTAATTGCCAATCATTTCACCTCCGTGTCATATGAATATCTGTTCATATGTTTATATTATCAGTCATTTATATATCTGTCAATAGAATTCTTGTATCTTTTTCATTTTGGGGGCGAAACTCTTCTCATGCTATGTCAAATTGTGAAAAATCAACAAAATTTTCGAAAACACGCTTTCGCTACGTGTCGCTGGTAACGGTGCTAAGAAGCCAGTCACGACTATTGTCGCACCTGCCTTCTAAGAACCGACCGCTCTCCAGTGTTTTCTCAAGCTTTTGTCGATTTTTCACAATTTAATTTACATTTTATGAGTTTCGCAATAAATGAGAAAAGAAACCTGTTCATTATCAAAATAAATAATAAATAGGTTTCTCTTATATATTCACGTATTTTAGTGGCTATCTTGCCTGAAATATTTTTCTCTGCTTGTAAATGTAATAGATGCTCATCGCAAGCGCACCTGCCGCCCATGTGATCGGATAGCAGATGATGACCTGCTCTAAGGTTCCGTGAGCTGCCACAAGTGTCACCCAGATCATACGGAGCACACAGATGCCAACCATCGTGATCAGCGTGGAGACTACCACTGCTCCCTGTGCACGCAGTGCCCCGGAAAACACTTCGATAAAGGCAAATAATAAGTACGCCGGTGCGATCACATTCATCATGTGGATACCGATCTCGACCACGCCCGCATCATTGACAAAGATTCCAAACAGAAATCTCTCTGCAGACATTAAGATGATACTCACAAAAACCGCCGATATCAGTGCCATGCCAAGACAGATTTTTGTACCTCTCCGGATGCGGTCCCATTTCCCTGCTCCATAGTTTTGTCCTACAAATGTCATAACAGAGATTCCGAATGCGCTGTTGATCATCCAGAAAATAAAATCAATTTTGGAATAAGCCGTCCATGCCGCCATCGTGTCCACGCCAAAATTATTGATGGACACCTGCACGATAATATTCGAAATACTGTACATGATTGCCTCAAATCCCGCCGGAAGACCTATTTTTAAAATACTCTGCAGCATTCTTTTGTACATGCGGATCTGTGAGAGACACAGTTTCATGCCCTCCGTGCGGTACATCAGTGTAACTGTCACCAAAACAGCACTGACCGCCTGAGCGATCAGGGTGGCAATGGCCGCACCTAAAACGCCTAATGGGATGACCAGAATGAGTAAAAGATCCAATATAATATTTACCACACTGCAGACGATCAGATAATATAATGGTCTTTTCGAATCCCCAACTGCCCTTAAAATCGCAGCACCCATATTGTAAATGAAAATAAAAATCAGTCCTGAAAAATACACCCGCACGTACAGTACCGATTCTGCGATCAGTTCCTCCGGTGTGTTCATCCAGAGCAGCATCTGTGGTGCAAAAACGATCCCGGCAATTCCGAGCACAAGTCCTCCCACAAGTGCAAATGCGTAAGCGGTGTGAAGAGACTCTTCTATCTCCTCTTTTTTTCCGGCACCAAAATACTGTGAGATAATAACGGTAGCTCCCGTGGACACGCCTGTGAAAAACCCTACCACAAGGCTTATGATCTGCCCGGCAGAGCCGCCGACACTCGACAGTGCTTCTTTTCCGACAAACTGTCCCACAATGACAGAATCCACCGTATTATATAACTGCTGAAAAAAACTTCCCACCAGAATCGGAAAGAAGAAAATCAACAGCTGTTTCCAGATCACTCCCTCTGTGATCCCGTTCTTTTCCTGTGTTGTCATGATATCTTCTCCTGTGCAGCTTCCATCCGGTCACGGATAGCTTCCATTCTCTGATCCAGGGATGCACTGATGCCGGCACACTCCACCAGTTCTTTTGCCAGATACTCTGCCTCGCTTTCCGGAATGTTCTTCTTATAACGTAATTTATGCTCCAGACTTGCCCAGAAATCCATTGCGATCGTCCGAAGCTGTACTTCCACCTTCATCGGACGTTTTTCTTTTTCAAGGAAAATCGGCACTTCGATGATCAGATGCAGACTGCGGTATCCACCCGGCTTCGGGTTTTTAATATAATCTTTCCGCTCGATCAGTCTGACATCGTCCTGCTGCAGCAGACAATCCGCCAGCATATAAATATCTTCCTGAAATGAACAGATCACGCGGACTCCTGCGATATCGTTGATATTTTCCTCTATGGATTCCAGTGAAAACGGAATCTGTTTCCGCTTCACTTTCTTTAAAATACTGTCAAACGATTTCACTCTCGCCTTAATGGACTCGATCGGATTTCTGTCATATTGCAGGGAAAACTGCTCATTCAAAACATTGAACTTTGTCTCCACTTCCATGATCGCACACCGGTAGTATGCCATCAGACTCTCGATCGGTGCAAAATTGTCCTGCACTTTATCCATAAACTCATCGGATAACACGGTATCCATGATAATCTCTTCTTTTGCCTGTTTTAAAAATTTCTCGATCAGCATATGTAAAACCTTCTTCTCTCACGTATTCCGTGGATATACCACAGCCTACTTATTATAGATGGTTTTCTCCATTTTTACAAGCCATTGAGAAGCGTAGATAATAAACCGTAATTAATAAAGAGAATTATCAGATATAAATGAACAAAAAAATTGCATAGACAGATGTGATTTCCTTCGCGAGCTTTGCGAGCAGGAACATCATATCTGACTATGCGATTTTTTTGTTCTATCAAACAATTTACTTTTTTGTTATCTACGCTTCTTCTTTGGCTTCTTCCTTCACATCTTTCCTGACACGTCCGTACATTTGCATGTATTTATAAAGGCGTTTTGTAAGTTTGTTGTCAATCTGGTCTGCGGTTGCTCTCCACTCCCAGTTGCCGCCTAAGGTGGATGGCGTATTCATACGTCCCTCAGAACCGACACCAATGATATCCTGCATTGGAACGATTGCGAGATCACCGACGGAAGCCCATGCACCGCGCATCATGCCCCAGTTATAACCTTCCTCTTTTGTGAGGTTTAAGTACTCTTTTGCAAATTTTACACTTGCCTTCGGTGCTGTATTCATCCAGCCAAGGATCGTATCATTGTCGTGTGTTCCTGTGTATACAACACAGTGTGTCGGGTAGTTATGTGGCAAATAATCGCTTCCCTCTCTGGAATCAAATGCAAACTGTACCACTTTCATACCCGGGAAACCGGAATCTTTTACAAGCTTCAATACAGAAGGTGTCAGGAATCCAAGATCCTCCACAATGATATTTAACTTGCCAAGCTTCTTCTCCAATGCATGAAACAGATCCATTCCAGGACCCTCTCTCCACTCACCATTACGTGCCGTGTCGTCTGTTCCAGGAATCGCATAGTAAGAATCAAATCCACGGAAATGATCGATACGTACAATATCATATAATTTTGACATTGCTTTGATCCGTTTTGTCCACCAGCTATAACCGTCTTTTTTCATCTCATCCCAGCGGAACAGCGGATTTCCCCAAAGCTGTCCATCTGCGGAGAATGCATCCGGCGGACATCCTGCAACATCGATTGGATCTAAGTTCTCATCCAAGTAGAACTGAGCCGGATTAGCCCATACATCCGCAGAATCTCCTGCAACATAAATTGGAACATCTCCGATGATCTCAATGCCTTTTTCATTTACATATTCCTTCAACGCCCACCACTGTTTAAAGAACAGATACTGGAGCATTTTGTAAAACAGAATGTCATCTGCATAAGTTTCTTTTGCTTCTGACAATGCTTTCTGTTCTCTTGTCTTTAATTCTTTTTCCCATTCAAACCATGCAATTCCGCCATGGGCATCTTTTAATGCCATAAACAGTGCATAATCCTCGAGCCATTCTGCTTCTTTCTCACAGAAAGATGCAAAATCCTCCGGCTGTTTTTTCATGAAACGTACATAGGCTTTTTTCAGTAATGCATAGCGGGAATTGTACATAACCCCATAGTCTACATAATGAGGATTGCTGCCCCATGGAAAAGATTCACACTCTGCTTTTTTTAACAGTTTTTCCCTGCATAAAATCTCAAGATCGATAAAATAAGGATTTCCTGCAAAACTGGAAAATGACTGATATGGTGAATCACCATAGCTGGTCGGACAGATTGGAAGGATCTGCCAGTATTTCTGACCTGATTTATCAAGAAAATCTACGAACTTTCTTGCCTCTTTTCCCATTGTACCAATTCCATAAGGGGATGGCAGGGATGAAATGTGCATTAAAACACCGCTGCTTCTCATAACAATAATTCCTCCTAATTGAGTTCAAAAACTCCTATTTCAAATTCTTTATACTCTCCCCACTTGCGAACTCAAACGGAACCACCTCATAAATCGGCTCTTTCTTCAGTTCGATCTGCCCAAACAGTATCTCCACACTTCTCACTGCAAGTGTCTGATACTGCTGTCTGATCGTGGCGAGTTTCGGATTATAATATTCTGCTAATACGGTGCCATCAAAACCAATCACAGAAATATCTTCCGGTACACGATAATCCATATCGCGCAGCGCACGGATCGCGCCGATAGCCATCACATCTGACATTGCAAATACTGCTGTCAGATCAGGATACTTTTCCACCAGACGTTTCATCGCCCGGTAAGCACTGTCAAATGAGAATCTTGCTTTCTCATAGCAGACTTCAAGATCCATTTCCTTACCATGTTCTGCAAAGCTTTCCTTACATCCTAAATATCTCTGGTGGCTGGTGTATGATTTTACCGGATCACCACCGATAATACCAATCTTGTCATGTCCTGCTTCAAGCAAAGCATCCACAGCACACTTTCCTGCGGCAATATCATCTGTTGCAACACTGGAAAGGTTCTCAAATGGAAGATTATTTGCCCGGTTTGTCACAAGCACACTCGGCACATCCACCTTTGCAAATCCCTGTTTAAAAAATTCCGGGTTACCACCTAAAAACAGAAGTCCTAACGGCTTTCGCTCCCTGCAGAGCTGTAATGCCTGTTCCACCTCATTGTCGTCCTCGTCAATGTAGGAAACAACCAGTGTATAGTCAGTCCTTCCGATCATCTGCTGGATCTCCTCCACAATGTTGGAGAACAGCATATTGGAAATACCTTTGACTAATACAACAATTGTTTTCGTATTGCTCTGCTTCAAATGCTTCGCATTATTATTCGGAACAAAATGAAATTTTTCAACTACTTCTTCGATTTTTTTCTTTGCATCGGGACTGACATCATTTCTATGATTCAGGACTCTGGAAACCGTGCTGATGGAATATCCTGATTCCCTGGCTATATCCTTTATCGTAACCATATTTTTCTTTCCTGTCTACTGTTTTTTCGTTTTTTTTCGTAAAACATGTATTTTTTACAATCTTCTACTGTAATATCAGCCTTTGACCGCTCCTGCAACTACTCCTTCAATAATATATTTCTGACAAGCCACATAGAAAACTACAATTGGAACAATTGCAAGTACAAGCATTGCCATCATCGTACCCCAGTCTACTGCTCCATAACCACCTTTTAAGTACTGAATGACGATTGGAATCGTCTTGTATTTTTTGATATCCAATACCAGATAAGGAAGTAAATAATCGTTCCAGATCCACATTGCCTGTAAAATTGCAACGGTGATCGCCGTTGGTTTCATAATTGGAAATACCACCTGAAAGAATGTCTGGATCGGAGTACATCCATCGATCATCGCCGCCTCTTCTATCTCGATCGGAATACTTTTTACAAAGCCGCAGAACATAAACACCGCAAGTCCTGCACCGAATCCAAGGTATACTAAAATGATACCGACCGGGTTGCTCAGATGCATCATATTTGCCAGTTTTGACAAGGTGAACATTACCATCTGGAATGGTACGATCATGGAAAACAGACATAACATATAAATGGTTGCATTCACTTTATTATGTACTCTTGTAATATACCATGCACACATGGAGGTGCATAAGATGATCACTGCAACAGAGCCAACGGTGATGAGCACCGAGTAGCCAAACGCCTGAAAAAAGTTTGTTTTTTCAATACCCCGGATGAAATTTGACAATCCGGTAAAGGATCTCTCATCCGGCAGTGCAAATGCATTTTTTGTGATAAATCCTTTTTTCTTGAAGGAATTGATCAGCACCAGAAAAATCGGATACAGATAAAAAACGGTCAGCAGACTGAAAAATACGGTCAGCACTCCTCCGTGTTTTGATCTTCTTACAGCACTTACCTCATTATTTTCTTTTACTTTCTTTGCCATTACTGCTGTACCTCCTTTGTTCTGGTCAGTCTGTTCTGTGCCAGTGCGATAACTGCTACTATAATAAAGAAGATAACTGCTTTCGCCTGACCGACACCTTCCCAACCGGTTCTTCCATAGAATGTCTCAAAGATGTTAAGCGCAAGCATCTGCGAATTATTGGACGGCTCTCCTGCTGTCAATGCCAGGTTCTGATCGAACAGTTTGAAAGAGTTCGTCAGTGTTAAGAATGTACAGATCGTGATGGATGGCATTACCATTGGAATCGTAACACTCTTCAATAACTGCCAGTTGGACGCCCCGTCCATTTTTGCCGCCTCGATCAGCTCACCCGGAATATTCTGGATACCGGCGATATAAATGATCATCATATAACCGACCTGCTGCCAGTTCATTAAAATGATCAATCCCCAGAATCCATAGGAAGAAGAATAAGTAAGTGTTCTTCCAAAATGACCTAAGATTCCATTCAGCAGGATCTGCCAGATATAACCTAAAACAATACCACCAATAAGGTTTGGCATAAAAAATACTGTACGGAAGAAGTTCGTACCTTTAATTCCCTTTGTTAAAAGCATCGCAATTACAAATGCAAAAACATTGATCGTCAGCACTGATACAATGGTGAATAATGCAGTGAACCATAATGCATGCATAAATGTCGGATCACTGAACACGCGCAGATAATTTTTTAATCCTACAAATTTTGCATCTGTAACGGTTGTAAATTCACAGAATGATAAGTAGATACCCATAATAAAAGGAACTATAAAACCTATTGTAAATGCCACTAATGTAGGGAGTGCAAAAACAGGAAAATATTTTTTGATTGCTTTCTCCATAATTTCCATCCTCTCATAAAACCTTAATAATCTGAAAGGGTGAGTGGCAGACCACACACCCTTTCCATGTTACTTCATCATTACTTTTTATTTGTTTGCAGCTGCTGCATACTCAGTAGCCCATCCGTCAACGAATGCACTGACAACGCCGTCCCAGTCACCTGTTCCCTGTGCGTACTCTAATAATGCAGAACCTACACCGTCTTTCCATGTCTCAGATGGAATAGTAGAGAAGTTCCATGTTACAGAGTATTTACCATCAGCGATGTACTGGTTAGAAGCCTGGATAAATACATTGTCTGCTTCATATTCGCCTGTGAATGTATCAAATGGTGTTGTAAATCCCATTTCATGAGCCATGGATTCACGTCCTGCGTCAGATGTGATAACCCAGTTCAGGAAATCAAGTGTTGCCTGCTGATCTTCTGCAGAAGCTTTGCTGTTTACACACCAGTAGTTCTCAGAACCTGTGCAGAGTCCCTGATTCTCTTCTCCCTCAACACCAATATAGATTGGCATCATGCTCATGTCATCAGCGGTTACAAGATAACCATTCTCTTCATTTGTGAGGTTACCATACTCCCATGTACCATTCTGGTAGAATACTGCCTCTTCCATACCGAATTCAGATTCTGCTTCATCACCTGTCTTAGATGAGAGCATTCCCGGATCACAGGTGGAATCTGTAATGTATAAATCCCAGATCTGTTTGTAATTGTCAAGGTATGTTCCTTCTATTGCATCTGTAGAATCAATTCCTTTGTCTTTGTATTCATAGTAAATTGGAAGATTTGCCAAATGAGTTTTGAATCTCCAGTCAGATGATCCATCCATACCTGCGGAAGTAAATGCTCCCTGAAGATCGTATCCAAACTTATCATTAATCTCATCTAATCTGGACTGGATATCATCTGCAACTGCTTTTAATGTCGCAAAGTTGTTGATCTCATCAACAGAAGAAATCACTGCGTTGTCCATTGTGCAGTAGTCATTTAAGATTGTCTTATTGTAAATGATACCGTAAGTCTCAATAACATAAGCGATACCCTGTACTGCGTTTCCATCTTTTAATACAAAATCATCACTTGTCAGATGTGAATATAATTCACTGCCTGAAAGATCCATGCAATAATCTTTCCAGTTTGCAAGTCCTACAGGTCCGTTTACCTGGAATAAGGTTGGTGCTTCTGATTTTGCCATCTCTGATTTTAATGTCTGCTCATATGTACCATCTGCAGCTGTGATAACTGTAACCTCTGTTCCGGTCTCTGCTGTGTATTTTGCTGCCAGATCCTGCCACTGCTGATCCTGTTCCGGTTTAAAGTTCAGATAATAAACGGAACCACTTCCTGATGCTGCTGCATCTGTTTTCACATCTCCTGCTTCTGTTGTACTTGCTGTTGCATCTGCACTGTTTGCATTGGAAGCATCACTGCCGCATCCTGCAAATAAAGTTGCTGTCATTGCTGTAGCAAGCATTACTGATAAAACTTTTCTCTTCATGTCGTTTCCTCCCGTATACTTTCTGCACATCTGTATTGTGCAATGATTGTTCTGGCACTCTGCCACTTCGCTGAAATGTTCCCGGTAACATTTTCGGTATTGTTTTCGGTAACGTTTTCAGTTGATAATTGAATTATATTCTTTTTTGATAAAAAAGCAATACTGTATCGTTATCTTCTCTATATTTCATAATTTTTGTTTTTGTTTTTTGTGCAAATTGTATATTGCCGAGATATTTTTTTCTTATTTTCCATTTTTCTGGTGGAAATTTGTTCAAAGTATTACTTTCTGCCCTGCCGCTTTTATTTCATAAAATTAGAATGCAATGATGTTTTACATTGAAAAAGATTTTTTGAAATGCTACTATAATATTATAGAAATGAAATCCGGGCACTGCCGTTTCATTCTGATCAAAAGGGAAAGTGGAAAGAACATATGAAAGAACTGATCCGTCATAAATTACAACATGATTTCAAACGAATAAAAACCTCTGCCAAATGGGTGCTTTTCTCCATCGTCTCCGGACTGCTTGTCGGGGGTGTTGGCACACTCTTCTATTTCGGCATGTATGTGGTCACACTGACCAGAACCAAAAACCCGTGGCTTATTTTTCTGCTCCCGGTGAGCGGTATCCTGATCGTCGGATGTTACCGCCTGCTTCATGATGAAAAAGATACCGGAACCAACCTTGTATTATCTGCGATACATTCCGATGAAAATCTGCCGCTGCGCATGGCTCCGCTGATTTTTATCTCCACACTCATCACCCACCTGTTCGGTGGTTCTGCCGGACGTGAAGGTGCTGCGTTACAGCTCGGTGGAAGTATCGGAAACGGTCTTGGAAAACTGTTCCGCTTTGATGAAAAAGACAAACACATTATGATCATGTGCGGTATGAGCGCCGCATTCTCTGCATTGTTTGGCACACCGATGGCTGCGGCTGTCTTTTCCATGGAAGTTGTCAGTGTCGGTGTTATGTATTATGCAGCGTTAGTCCCGTGCGTGATTTCCTCACTGGTCGCACATGCTGTTGCAGAATTCTTTGGCATCTCACAGGAAATGTTCCTGATTGATCAGATTCCTGCTTTTAAGATCACAAGTGCTGTAAAAATCTCTGTCCTTGCGATTCTATGTGCCGGTGTCAGCATTATTTTCTGTGTCATGCTGCATCAGTCAGAACACCTTTATAAAAAGTTTTTTAAAAATCCTTATGTGCGCATTTTCGCCGGTGGATGTTTCGTGCTCATTTTAACGCTGCTTGTGGGCAACCAGAATTATAACGGTACGGGAATCAATATCATTGAACAGTGTATTGACGGCACGGTCCGCCCGGAAGCCTTTTTTATGAAAATGCTCTTTACTGCTTTAACATTAGGTGCCGGATTTAAAGGTGGCGAGATTGTTCCATCGTTTTTTACCGGGGCGGCATTTGGCTGTCTGTTTGGAAACCTGTCAGGCTTTTCACCGACACTCTGTACGGCAGTCGGCATGGCCGCAGTTTTCTGTGGAGTGACAAACTGCCCGATCACATCAATTCTGATCGCATTTGAAATGTTTGGATTTAAGGGAGTTCCTTTTTATCTGATTGCGGTTTCTATCAGCTATGCGGCTTCGGGATATTATGGATTGTATAAGGATCAGACGATTGTTTATTCTAAGTATAAGGCGAAATATGTGAATAAACGTACGAGATTTTAGCTGAACTGAGAAAGTTTCCTGTTTTAATTGCTATAGACTGATTAAAAATAAGTAAGTCATACGTTTCAAGTCAAGCGGATATTTGCAATTGAAGCAGGGGACTTACTTGATTCGGTTAAAAAATGCAATATGCATAGGGCAGGGCTTTGCCAGTATTAGAAACAGTATAAATTGTTTCTGAGAAGTGACAGGGAATTATTTGATATAAATTTACAGATAAAATACAAAAAGCTGGCACAGATGAATGTGTCAGCTTTTGTATTTAGAAGGATATATGTATTAATAAGCATGCTGTATTTTGTATATTTTTCGTATATTAGCATTCTGGAAAAATCAGGCTGTGATTTTACGTGCATCGCGTTCTGCGGCTACTTCTTCAGGGGTTTTTTCGCGGAGCCTTGCAGCACCATGGTAATCTTTTGTTGGAATCAGCGGGTCATTTGCAAGATGTTCTTTGGCCGCTTTGATGGCTTCTGTGTACTGTGGAAGCCATTGTTCCTGAGCGACCAGCATTTCATCAATCATCTGCCAGATTTCAGGTGGGTTGCATACAGCACCTGTCAGTGGATCCATCATAGCTGCCTGTTTCAGAAGCTGTACATCGCCATGAACTGCAGCTTCAACTGCCAGCTTTTGTACCCAGATTGATTGTGAGCATACTGCTGCGCAGCCAAGTGGAAGGTCACCTACTTTAGGAATGCTGATTCCGTTTCCATCTACATAACAGGGAACTTCAACTACCGATTCCCATGGAAGATTTGTGATGCATCCTTCATTCATAATATTAAAGTGTCCTCTGTAATGACGTCCTGTTTCCAGAGATTCAATAATATAAGAAGCGTGTTCTTTGCTTCGTTCAGAACCATCTAATTTTTTTGCTGGTTCTGCCAGAATCTTCGGGAAATCTGTTTCAAACCAGTTACGTTCTTCTCGTGTAACACGGAGGTATCCACCAGTTTCGCCGTTTATCCAGTTATCAAGATTAATCCAGTCTTTGATTTCATCAGGGCGTTTGCGGTACCAGGCTACATATTCGGAGAGATGTCCATTGGATTCGGTAGAATAGTATCCGAAACGTTTTAACATATCAATGCGGACTTTTTCTTCTTGACTGAATTTAGGATGCGCTTCGAATCCTGCCAGAAGTTTAGGAATCATATCTTCTCCATTATGTTTTACAGAAATGTACCAGGTCTGGTGATTGATTCCGGCACAGATGACATCCAGCTCTTCTCTTGGAATACCAAGAACTTCTGAAATCTGCTGTTCTCCGTGAATTTCGCCATGACAAAGTCCGATAGTGCGGACTTTTCCATATTTGTTACAGGCCCATGTAGCCATTGCGTTTGGATTGGAATAGTTCAGCATGATTGCTCCAGGTTCGGAAACTTCACGAATGTCTTTACAAAAGTTCAGCATTTCTGCGATAACACGCTGTCCATACATAATTCCACCAGTACATAAGGTATCCCCTACACATTGGTCTATTCCATATTTCAATGGAATCTCTACATCTGTTTCAAATCCTTCAAGCCCACCGATACGCACACAGTTAACAATATAACGTGCATCTTTGAAGGCGTCACGACGATTGGTTGTTGCTTCAATTCTGATTGGAATATTGTTTGCGTCCAGATCTCTCTGACATAATTCTCTTGTCTTTTCAAGATTGTCCGGATTAATGTCAGTGAAGGCAATTTCGATATTGTGAAATTCAGGTACAGATATAATATCTGTAAATAATGTTCTGGCAAATACAAGACTTCCTGCACCAATAAATGCAATTTTAAAACTCATATAAAAATCCCTCCTGTGTTTTTTTACAGTATATAGTCTATTAAGAAGTTTGGTGACAGTTATTATCGGCTGTATAATGAAATGCAAGATATTATCGCATTTAATTTTTGAGTGTGATGTAAAAAAGCAAAAAATGTGTTAGGATTGTTATAGATGCGAGATTGTTCAGGAAATCAATTTATTGGTACACAAGGAGAGTTGGTCATGTATCGAATATTTCAAAAAGAGAAACAGTATTTTAAAGTAACTGCATTTTATGCGTTATCGTTGGTAAAATATCATATGAAATGTCATGCTCATGATAGTTTTGAAATTATGTATGTAACGTCGGGAGAATGCAGGATTTTTTGTCAGAATGAATGGTTACGAATGAAATCCAGTGAGTTTATTTATATTTTGCCCGGAATACAGCATCAACTGGAAATTACAGAGGGGAGGCCGTGTTCTGTATTGAATTTGGAGTTTGCGCTGACCTCAGAAGAAACGGCAGTGGAGGCAGAAATCTTGCTTGAGAAGATTCGGGATTTTCAGAAATGTTTTCAGATGCCACAGGGATATATCGCTGCAAATGATGGAAGAAGTCTTGGATATGCAATAAAAGATTTGCTCTCCTATCTTCAGAAAAGCCAGAATAAGGTGGATGATCAAGAGTTTCTTTTTGGACTTCTGCTTAGTAGAACGATGGTAGAATTAACATATTGTATAAGCTTAAAGAAGAACACACAAGGAGTTATTTATTTGAAAAAAGCTTGTGATTATATAGATAAACATTTTCTGGAAGAAATCAGCATACCAGAAATTGCGGCATACGTGGATATTAACAAATCATATCTTCAGGCATTGTTTACAGACAAGATAGGATGTACGATCAATCATTATATAAACCAGAAAAGATTGGAGCAGGCAGTATTTCTGCTTTGCAATAGTAGTTTTGGAATTACGGATATTGCATTTGCTTCCGGATATAACAGCAGACAGCATTTTTCTTATACTTTTGAAAAATTTTATGGACTTACACCGTCTGCATATAGGGGACTTCATGCACGAAATATGACAACTGACACCAGAAACATCAGATATAGTCTTGAAAATGATAGAAACTTAAAGGGAGAGATTATGTAAATGAGAATAAAAAAAGGTATGTTTTTTATTGTGATTCTTATAGGAAGCTTAATCGGGAGTGCAAATATGAAAGAGGTAAAGGCAGAAGACAGTGACAGTATAGAGGATATAGTTGAACTTTCACTTTTGTATTCTGGTTCAGATGTAACATGGGTGGCAGCGATGGAAACTTTATGCGATGAGTTTATGGCACAGAACCCTGATATTATTATTAACACAGAAAATTCAGGAGAAGCAAACTGTGAAAACGAACTTAAGGTAAAGGAGGCACTGGACGAATTTCCTGATATTTTTGAGCTGGAAAATGTTGATGCGTTTGCTGATGCGGGAAAGCTGGGGGCAATTGATGCGGAGGTAAGCAATATGGTGACCAATGTGATTGTGATTAATAAAAAGAGTTATGGTCTGCCGATATACGCGACCACAAATGGTGTAATTTATAACAAAAATATATTTAAAAAATATGATCTGGAAATACCGGATTCTTATGAAGAATTTATTCAGATTTGTGATACGTTGAAGGCAGAAGGAATTTGTCCATTGGCAATTGGCGGTAATCAGGAAGAAAATATGACATACTGGCTTAATTATTTCTTCCAGAAAGATATTATGGAAGAGAATCCGGACTGGTTGGAAATGAGAAAAGAGAGAAGCGTGAAATTTACAAGTGCAGAATCCATACATATGTTAGAAGACTTAAAGGAACTTTTTTCAAAAGGATATATTCTGGAAGATTCGGAAAATATGACAGAGAACCAGATTGTAACCAGAATGACGGAAAATCAGTTTGCAATGATATATGCGGGACCCTGGCTTTTTACCAAGATAATAGATGCATATCCAATGTCTACAGAATCGGATAAAACTTCTCTGGGAGAGGAAATTCCAGAAGATCAGGATCCGGTAACTTATCGTCTGGGATGGTTTTTTCTGGGAAATGACAATGGACATCTTACGGCTTTGACGAGAAATAATGCTTACTGGGCATTGTCAGAGACATGTACAGAAGATACCAGAAAAAAAGAGGCTGCACAGAGGTTTCTGAAATTTTTTTACACAAAAGAAAATTACAGAAGTATGATACAGGGAATGTATGGGCTTCCGGTAACGAAGGAGGCGATTATTTATCCGGCACCTTCTGCTCAGCAGAAACTTCTGAAAGATTACAGATATGCAGATAAGAATACAGTGTATCTGGGAATGCAGGGAACAGCATCGTCTTTTCTGACTGATGTCAACAAGATATTAAAAGAACTGTATACAGGAGAATATACGGTAGAAAAGACTGCTGAAGAAATAGATCAGGCATGGGACAGAGAGGCACAGGAGGAGTAATTTTTATGAAAAAACCACAGATCAGATTCAGGAGTTTCTACGCAAAACTGGTAATTATGTTTCTGTTTATGGGTTTGATTCCTTTTTTGCTCATGGGAATGCTGATCTATAATGTATATTCAAATACGATGTATGAAAATATTCTTGGAAATTTTTCTATGACAGATCAGATTATGGCAAAGAATATTTCGGATCTTATAACCGAAATTGCGGATGATACGGAATATATTTATAAGAGTAGTGTTTCTGATTATGATTATTTTTATGAGTTGTTTGAAGATACGGGAATGTCTGAAACAGGGAGGAATGCAATGATTACAAAAATTCTTCGGACAATCCTGTATATGAATGAGGCAATTGATCATGTATTTTTTGTTACTCCGGATGGAAAAATGTATTCTTCTATGAAAGCGCCGGAATTGCTGATCGATGAACAGGAAATGCAGGAATGGTATAAGAGTCATTATCTGATAGGTTCCAGAAATGTACAGATCATGTCCACTCATGAAACAAAATATTATAGAAATTCACAGAAAAATGATTTTACAATTTACAGAAATATTATGAATACAGCTACAATCCGAAAAGCAGGATCAGAAGTTCTGGGGACGTTGTTTATTGATATTTCGGCGGATTATTTAAAAAAGATGCTGACACAGGAAAGTTATGGAACAAACCATGAAATATATGTAGTAGATTCTGCTTCCGGAAAATATATTTATCATTCACAGAAACAGTATGAAGGAATAAATGCTCAAAATGATGGAATTCTCCTGGATGCTATGAAAAATAAGGAAAGTGGATATCTGGAGCAGAAAAATGAATGTCTTGTATATCAGAAGGTTGATGGTACAAATTGGCTTGTTATTGACAGGGTAATACCAGGAACGATTGAAGGTGCCTACAAGATGATAAGAAATACAACAATGCTGTTGATCGTGATTGGAGTAAGTTTATTGGCGCTTGTGTATATGTATTATTCAAAGAAACTAAATAAACCTGTACAGATGCTGAAAGAGACCATGAGCTGTATTGAAAAGGGTGATTTGGATGCAAGAGTACATATTGATTCAAATGATGAGTTTCAGGATATTGGAAATGGAATGAATCAGATGGCTGAAAATCTGAACAAATATGTTCAGAAGGCATACGTTGCGGAAATCAGACAGAGAGATGCAGAACTGGAAGCACTGAAAAGACAGATCCAGCCACACTATTTGTATAATACATTGGATGTCATAAGAATGTCTGCAATCACAAACGATGACATGCTGGTGGCTACTATGATCGACAGTTTGTCCGGGCAGTTAAAATATCTGATCGGGACAACCGGCAATATGGTTATTTTGCAGCAGGAGATCGCATGTATTTCCAATTACTTTAAACTGATTGAAGTGCGGTACGATTCCCGATTCTCTCTGAGTGTGGAAATACCAAAGGAATTATGGAAATGCAGAGTACCGCATCTGATTATTCAGCCGGTTGTTGAGAATGCTGTCAAGCATGGGTTGCGTCCGAATAAAGGACCTGGAGAGGTTGTAGTACAGGCGAAACAAAATATGGATTTTCTTGAGATTACAGTTATGGATAATGGTGTGGGAATAAATAAAGAAAGGCTGGAAGAAGTTCAGGCACTATTAAAGAGTGATGCCAGAGTAGCAGAAGAGGATATTAAAGGAATGAGCATAGGAGTCAAAAATGTTTCTGACCGTATTAAACATTTGTACGGAAATGAGTACGGACTGGAAATTGATGCATATGAAGGAATGGGCACCATTGTAAAATACTGGCTGCCATTAATCTGGGAGGATGTTTAAGATGTACCGAATTATCATTGCGGATGATGAACCACTGATTATACGTGGTCTGAAAAAGATGATGGAATGGGGAAAGATGGACACGGAGGTTGTCGGGGAGGCTGAAGATGGAGAACAACTTTTGAATCTGCTGGATACTCTGGAACCAGACATTATTATATCGGATATCAGTATGCCGGAAAAGACAGGACTGGATGTTTTAAAAGAAATAAATAAACGTAAGCTGAAAACAAAGGTTATTTTTCTGAGTGGATTTCAAGAGTTTTCCTATGCAAAAGAGGCTGTAACATATGGGGCAGTGGACTATCTTCTGAAGCCTGTTTCTGTAGAAGAACTGGAAAATGCAATCAACAGGGCAAAGGATCAGATTGTTCAGGAACAGCCAGAGGCAGTCTGGAAGATTGAACAACAAAATGTAGAGAACGTTTTTAAAGAGATTAATAATTTTCCGGTAAAAAGAAAAAAAAGAAAATTGCATGTTTCAAAAGAATTATTGAATGAAGGGAAATATTTTGCAGGTGTCTGCTTTGTGCTGAAAGGTGATCTGGTACAGAGAATTCAGGACAGTAACCGTTTTGAATTAATGAGATTTGCAGTTTTTAAGGAGATTGAAGAATATCTGGAAGAAAACAGGAATGGATTTGTAACCAAAAGAAGTGAAAATAGTAGCACTATCATCCTGGTATTATATTCTACAGACTTGCAGAATGAAACCGAAACAATTATTTCCAGAATCAGAGAAATCGTTTATGGGAAATATGGAGTAGAATTGATAGCAGGAATCGGGGAAATTACAACGCAGGCAGATAAAGTGGAATATCTTTATAAAACTGCTAAATTCTCTGCTGGTATTTACTATTTTACTCAGAAAGAAACGATTTATTATCAAAACGTAGAAAGAGTATATAATTATTCTTTTGAAGAGTTTGAAAAGAAGTGTAAAGAGCTGACTCAGAAAATATTAGGACATGATGAAAACTGGAAGGATTCTTTTGACGAAAGTCTGAAAATTATAAGGAATCTTCATTATGGAAGCTGTTATGCAGTGGAAAGCAGATGTATTATCTTGGCGATGAATGTATGTCATGATCTGTTGCAATGTAAAGTAATTGATGAGGAAAACAGGAAGAAACTGGAAAGAGAAGTAGAAGCACTGAGAGGACAAAATACATATGAAGACCTGAAGAAAAAATTTAAGAGTATTATGGAACGGTTTGTAAATGAATGTGTATTTTGCAAAGGAAACCAGGAGAATGATTCCATTTTTAAAGTAAAAGAATATATTTCGGAACACTTCAGTGAAGACATTACACTGGAAAAAATGGCACAGATGGTTTATATGAATCCTTATTATTTCAGTGCCTTTTTCAAGAAGGAAACAGGTGAGAATTTTAAGGCATATCTGCTGGAAGTCAGAATGAAAAAAGCATTACAGTATCTGATGGAAACAAACATGAAAACCTATGAGCTTGCCAGTCAGGTTGGCTATAAGGATGTGCGTACTTTTACAGACAAATTCAGAGATTTTTATGGATGCAGTCCTGCAAAATATAAGAAGAACAACAGATAATTTTACGTGGGATTTTTAATTGAAAAGAGTGGTATTATTTGGAAGTCCCTCCTAAATTGTTGTAAATATACAAAAGGTATGCTATATACATCGTATGAAATATACCGAATCACTAAAAATAAACAAGGAGGAAAAGGAATGTTTAAGAAAGTAGTATCCGCAATTATGGTTGCAGCAATGGTGGGAACGATGGTAGCACCGGTAAGTGTATCTGCAAAAGACGGAGGAAAAACAATTGAATTATGGACTTGCTGGACAGAGGGCGCTGACACAGAAAAGGCAAGCCAGGAAATGATTCAGAAATGGGAAGAGGAAACAGGAAATACTGTAAACCAGACAAATTTCACCTATGATATGCTTCATGAAAAAATCCTGACAGCTGCAGCAGGTGGAAATGTACCAGATCTGATCTGGGGACTTCCGGAATATGTTGGTGAATTCTACAACATGGGAATCGTAGCTGACCTTACAGACAAATTCAACGAATGGGAAGACAAAGATGCTCTTTCAGATTCTGTTGTAAATGCAATGACAATTGATAACAAAGTTATTGGTATCCCATATGAAATGACAGTTCGAGCATATCTGGTACATGATGACGATCTGAAAACTGCAGGTATCGAAACTCCTGCAACATGGGAAGATTTACTTGCTCAGTCAGATTACTATGATAATAATGGTAAATATCTGACAGAGGTTGCATGCACAGGAGTTCGTGCTTCTCAGGAACTTCTGGTTTATCTTGCACAGTACGGTCTGGAAATCGCATCTGCACAGGATGATGGAAAATACAAAAACACATGGAATGAAAATAAAGATGAACTTGAAAAAGCAACAAAAGTATTCCAGTTCTATCAGGATTTGATTGACAACAAGATTATCGATTCCAGTGCTAAAAACTGGGGATGGGAAGAAACAGATGAAAACTTCGCAACAGGAATCACATCAACATATGTAACTGGTAACTGGCTTGCAGAGAGAGAATCTTCTAACTCGGATACTATGGGTGATGTATCTGTAGCTCCGATTCCATACCCAGCTGATGGACAGCCTGCTACATACATGGAGTGTAAACCAATGTTTATTATGGAAGGCAGCGAGAACAAGGACGAAGCATTTGATCTTGCAACAGCATTCTGCAGCAAAGAATGGCAGGAAGCAGCATTTGCTGACAGATCCCCACGTTCTGATGTATCTACAGATTCCAAATGGAGTAAAGACTTCTCAGCACTGGCTGACACAGGTGTAACATTCCCTCCTGTAACATTAAGCGGAATCAATCAGGCAATGGTAGATTCTATCGCTAAGGTCCTTCAGGAAGGTAAAACTGCAGAAGAAGCAGCTTCCTGGCTGAGTGACGCAGTAAATGCATCTTTACAGGAAAATGGTGAACTGAGCGAATAAACGTTTTAAAAGAAATGCTGGGATGTGAAAGCATTCCAGCTTTTCTTATCTGAAAATGTTTAGATAGGAGGCTATATATGTCAAAATTACTGAAAAAAACGGACGGAAAACTGACAAGAGATCAGCAGGCAAGAAGATATGCTTTGGTTATGTTACTGCCGGCTCTTATTTTCCTTGCCTGCCTGATTGCATATCCTCTGGGAAAGGTTCTTCATGATGCTTTTTCACACGTACATCTGATCAATAAGAGTATGACAGGTTTTGCCGGTCTGGATAACTTTAAGAAAGTAGTATCAGATGAACACTTTGCACAGGCAATAAGAAACACAATTTTCTGGACAGTATTTTCTGTAGCTGGTGAATATATTATGGGTATGCTTACTGCAGTTTTATTGAATCAGAAATTTAAAGGAAGAGCAATCTTCCGTACTTTAGTATTTATCCCATGGCTGGTTCCAATTATTGTTGCAGGTATGACATGGGACTGGATGTTAAATCCAGACTTTGGTATTATCAATTACCTGCTTCTGAAAGTGGGACTTATTTCTGAAAAGATTAATTTTCTTGGTGATTCCAGATATGCAATGGCAACTGTAATTTTTGTAAATATCTGGAGATCTTTCCCGTATTATACAATTTCATTCCTGTCTGCAATGCAGTCTATTCCAGCAGATTTGAATGAAGCGGCAGCAGTAGATGGTGCTGGAATGTTTACAAGATTTTTCAAAATTACTTTACCACAGTTGAAATCTGTATCGCTTGTAATTGTATTTATTCATATTATCTGGACTGCAATTAACTTCGACTTTATCTGGGTTATGACAGAGGGAGGACCGAACTATGCAACAGAGACACTTCCAATCATGATCTACAGGTATTCAATGAAGACCTTTGATGTTGGCGCTGCGTCTGCATTGTCAACGATGATGTTTACTGCGATGTTTATTATGTTCCTTTTCTATTACAGAAAGAGAATGAAAATCAGTGATGATTTAAGCTAAAAGGAGGAAAAGGAAATATGTTGAATAAAAAAAATCAAACGATTGTAAAAACCGTTTCATATATTCTTCTTATTATAATTGCCATATATTGTGTATTCCCATTTATCTGGATGGTGATTTCAGCATTTAAGCCAAAAGACGAGATTCGTACGGCGATTCCTTCTTTTGTGATTCATGCACCTACGTTGGAGAATTTTAAGAAGGTACTGTTCCAGGCAGGGTTTATAAATTATATTAAGAACAGTTTTATCGTATCTGTAATTGCCTGTGGACTTTCTATGGTAATTGCTGTAATGGCAGGATATGCATTAAGTCGTTACTATAAACAGAAACTTGTAAAGGTTTCCAACTTTGCAATGATGTTGTCTCAGATGATCCCTGGTGTTCTTCTGTTGGTTCCGTTATATATGATCATGCAGAAATTCCATATTCTGGAAACTTACCTTTGTCTGATTCTGGCATATACAACTTTCGTTATACCGCTGTGTACGTTTATGATGAGCAGTTTCTTCGATACTGTACCGATGGCACTGGAAGAGGCGGCTGAGATTGACGGATGTGGAAAAGCACAGACGATTTTCAAGATTATTTTACCATTATCTGTTCCAAGTCTGATTTCTACCGGATTATATGCATTTATTAATGCATGGAACGAGTTTATGTTTGGTTACATCTTTATCTCTACAGATAAATACAGAACACTGACACCGGCGATCATGTTATTCAAAGGTGCAAATACTATTGACTGGGGTGGTCTGATGGCCGGATCTGTTATCGCGGTAATTCCGGTAACTATCATTTTCCTGTTCCTGCAGAAATATTTCCTTGCAGGCTTAATGAGTGGTTCTGTCAAAGGTTGATGCAAATTGAGAATAAGTTTAGAGAAGAAAGTATTGGTGAGACATCATGAAGAGAATTGAAATTAAAGAAAATAATTTAAACATGGTCTATGAGATCACAGATGAGAATGAGATTAAGTTATTACATTTTTCAAACTTACCGTTTGATGAAAATGATATTAATTCCTGTGAAGGAACAGCTTCTTTCAGACCGGTAGAAGTGTTGCTTTCAGGTTTAAACCGTCCGGGTGAACGCCATGGAACAAAGTATACTTATACTGCTCCTGGCTATCGCCTGAAATATAAAGATATGAAAGATTATCGAAACGAGACAGGAAGAAAACTTGAGATCCTTATGGAAGATAAACCTACAGGACTGGAAGTATGCAGTAATATTCAGTTCTATGATGGAATCTCTGTGATCAGAAGCTGGACAGAGTTAAAAAATAATGGAGAAGAAGATCTGGGAGTTGAGTATGTATCTTCTTTTGCATTGCTTGGTATTGACAAAGAAGGTCTTTTAAGTACTGATGAAAAACTGGAAGTTCTGATTGCACGCAATGCATGGCAGAAGGAATTAATCTGGAACCGTTTCAGTATGGATCAGCTAGGTATGTCTATTTCACAGCCGGATAAAGTAAGACGTTCTTCTCAGACAATCAGTGTTGGAAATACCGGAAACTGGTCTACTAAGAATTATCTTCCTATGGGATGCCTGAAGAATAAAGAAACAGATTCTATCCTGTTCTGGCAGATTGAGCAGAATGGTTCCTGGTACTGGGAAATCAGTGATCAGGATGGACATATGTATTTGCAGTTATCCGGCCCCACAGAACATCAGTCTCACTGGTGGAAGAATTTGAAACCGGGTGATACTTTTGCAAGTGTTCCGGTAAGTGTCGGTTCTGCATGTGGAGATGTGGAAGAGGCAGCAGGAGAACTTACAAAATATCGTCGTGCTATCAGAAGAAAGAATAAAGATAATGAAAAACTTCCGGTAATCTTTAACGACTATATGAATTGTCTGTGGGGAGACCCTACGACAGAAAAAGAACTTCCGCTGATTGATAAAGCAAAAGAAGCGGGTTGCGAATATTTCTGTGTTGACTGTGGATGGTATTCAGCAGGATTCTGGTGGGATGGTGTTGGAGAATGGCTGCCATCCAAAGAAAGATTTCCGGGCGGCTTAAAAGAAGTGATGGATTATATCCGTTCGAAAGGAATGGTCCCTGGAGTATGGCTGGAACTTGAAGTTATGGGAATCAAATGCCCGAAAGCAGATAAGGTTCCGGATGACTGGTACTTTATGAGACATGGAAAAAAGGTTTATGACAGAAGCCGATATCAGCTTGATTTCCGTAATCCAGAAGTTATTGCTCATGCAACAGAAGTTATCGATCGTCTTGTAAATGAATATGGCGTTGGATATATTAAGATGGATTACAACATTGAACCGGGAATTGGAACAGAACTGAACGCGGACAGTGCAGGTGATGGACTTCTTGGTCATAACCGTGCATACCTGAAATGGCTGGATGGGATTTTTGTAAAATATCCGGATCTGGTTATTGAGAATTGTTCAAGCGGTGGTCTGAGAATGGATTATGCAATGCTTTCACGTTACAGCATTCAGTCTACCAGTGACCAGGAAGACTATATAAGATATGCTACAATCGCAGCAAATTCTCCAATGGCATTAACGCCCGAGCAGGCTGCTATTTGGTCTTATCCTCTGACTGAAGGCGATAAGGAAGAAGTAATTTTCAATATGGTTAATGCAATACTACTTCGAATCCATCAGAGCGGTCATCTGGTAAATCTGAGTCAGGAAAGATTTGATCTTGTAAAAGAGGCAATCTCATATTATAAAACAATCCGTGTAGATATCAAGAATGCAGTACCGTTCTGGCCATTAGGTCTTTCTAAATATCGCGATCCGTGGGTGAGCATGGGATTGAATGCAGGTAAGAAAGATTATGTGGCTGTATGGAGAAGAAACAGTCAGACTGCTTTTGCAACAATTCCTGTTGAGCACAGAAAAGGTCAGGATTTGAAAGTGGTATGTGGTTATCCGAAAGCAGAACCATGTAATTATAAGTGGAATAAAGAGGCTGGAGAGTTAACCGTAGAATTTCCAAATCCGGTTAGTGCTAGACTGTTTTGTCTGGAGGAGGTATAGAAAATATCAGAGGATTTGTATGAAAAATAAATATAAAATGTTCATAAAGTGATGGCATTAAGAATAGAAGCAGGAGTGATTTATTGACGGATGCAATAAATCCCCTGCTTTTTCGTTGCAGAGAAGGAGAATAAATGTTAAAGTAAATAATACGGCATAAAGAAACGGCATAATAAAAGTTATTCCTACAAGTGTGTTATTATTTATCAGGGATAGAAATTGTGTCAAATATGTAAAGAGAGGAAGGAGTTTATTTGGGAAAAAGTAACCAAAGTACGCAGGAAATAAATTCGCAGGCACAGAATCCGTTGGGTACAGCACCCGTGGGTGGACTGATCGCTAAGTTTGCGATTCCTGCGATCATCAGTATGCTGGTCAGTGCGATGTATAATATCGTGGACCAGATTTTTATTGGCCAGGGTGTGGGGATGCTGGGAAATGCAGCTACAAATGTGGCGTTTCCTGTTACAACGGTCGCAACTGCGCTGGCATTGCTTTTGGGAATTGGCGGTGCATCAAATTATAATCTGGAAATGGGGGCAGGACAGGAGAAGAAAGCCAGCGGGATTGCAGGTACTGCGTTGTCGTCACTGGCAATCAGTGGTCTGATACTTGCTGTGATTGTACTGATGTTCCTGAAACCACTTCTGACATTGTTCGGGGCAACTGCAGATGTTATGCCTTATGCTGTTGATTATACAGGTATTACTGCATTTGGACTTCCATTTTATATTTTGTCTGTCGGCGGGAATCATGTGGTCAGAGCAGACAGAAGTCCGACTTATTCTATGGTCTGTATTATGATAGGTGCGATCATCAATACTATTCTGGATCCGCTGTTTATTTTTGGATTCGGATGGGGAATTAAGGGTGCTGCATGGGCAACAGTGATCGGACAGGTTGCTTCCGGAGTTCTGGTAATTGTGTATTTTTGTAAGTTCCGAAAAATGTATCTGTCCGGTGAGATGCTGAAACCGAAACTGTCATATCTGGGGGCAATTATTTCTCTGGGACTTGCTTCCTGTATTAATCAGATTGCAATGGCAATCGTGCAGATCGTATTGAATAATATTCTACGTTATTACGGAGCAAATTCTGTATATGGAAGTGATATTCCAATTGCCTGTGTTGGGGTTATTTCCAAAGTTAATCAGGTATTTATGGCAATCTGTATCGGAATTTCTCAGGGCAGTCAGCCAATCTGGGGATTTAATTACGGAGCAAAGAAATATGACAGAGTACGACAGGCATACCGTTATTCTGTAACTGCCTGTACAGTAATTGCAACGATATTCTTTTTCTGTTTCCAGATATTTCCACACCAGATCGTGGGTATCTTCGGAACAGGAAGTGATCTGTATTTTCAGTTTGCAGAACGTTATCTGAAAATATTTATGTTTATGACCTTTGTAAACGGTATCCAGCCAGTATCTTCCGGTTTCTTTACCTCTATCGGTATGGCGAAGCTGGGTATTGTAATGTCTCTGACACGACAGGTGATTTTTCTTCTGCCATTGATCATTATCTTTCCGTTGTTTATGGGAATTGATGGAGTGATGTATGCAGGACCAATCGCAGATGCGGCGGCATTTGTGTTGGCAATTGTGTTTGCGAGACGAGAACTGGGAAAGATGCGCAGTGCGGAAATAGTATAAAAAGTTCCCGCAGATGATATGGAAGAAATTTATCCATATTGTCTGACGGGAACTTTTTTATGAAAAAAATTATTGATAAACTACAGATTATAAAAGATTGTAAAACTGATCGAACAGCTCTGTCTGGAAGCTTCCGGGTCCGGAGCTGTTTTTCTCTGCTCTTTCTCCTGCTGTGCCAAATTCTCTGGCTGCTGAGAGGGCTGCTGTAAATGGGTCTGTAACTGCCAGATAGGTGGCACAGATCATTCCAAGCATACATCCGGTTCCTGTGATCTGTGACATGGCAGGAGTACCGTTTGTAATAAATTCACACTTATTGGCAGAGACGATCATATCTTCCTTGCCTGTGATAAGAAGTGTGGTATTCCACCGGGAAGCCTTTTCCTGGAAAAGTTCTTTCAGATGGGAACGATTGGCATCTGTAAGTACATCCTGTACGCCTGCGTCAATTCCGATTGCATGTGCGGTCTGTCCGGACATGGCAAGAAGTTCAGACATATTTCCTTTAAGGAGTTCGGGCATGTGGATGTTCATAAGATTCTGCGCGAATTCGTAACGCAGATTGCTGCAGGCAGTTCCTACCAGATCAAGCATAACAGGGATATGGAGACTGGCAGCAGTTTTCAGAGATTCCGGCATGGATTTCATACGCGCATCGGTGATATTTCCAAGATTCAGTGCCAGTGCATGAGAACTTCTGGTGATCTCAGCTACTTCTGCCGGATGTTCTGCCATGATCGGGCGGCCTCCGGCCGCCAGAATAATATTAGCGCAGTCATGAATAGAAATCGGATTAGTGATGCAGTGAATCAGCGGTTGGGCTGCTCGGGTCAGTTGTCTGGGATTTGTCTGATTTACGGTCATATACTTTTGCTCCAAGGCTTTGCTGAAATTTGGCAAGCATTCCTGCGTGACTTAATGCTTTCAGGAAAAAATAGGCGATAGTACCGCCCATGCAGGTTGCTGCCAGAAACATTGGTGTGTAGAAAAATGCGTTCAGTCCGCTTCTGCCCATGAGAAATGCCATCACAGGATAGGAAACCAGAGAGCCGATAATACCGGTTCCGAAGATCTCACCGATTACTGCGCAGATAATCTTTCCATGAGAAGCGCGGTAGAAAACGCCTGATAAAAATGCGCCGAATACGGCACCTGTCAGTGCAAGTGGCGGGATACCCATAAACATCATTCGGATGATTCCGATGAGAGTGGCACAAAGAAGTGAATACCACGGTCCCAGAAGTACGGAGCAGACGATGTTTATCAGGTGTGCAGTAGGGCACATACCCTCGATTCTCAGAATGGGTGAGATGACAACGCCGATGGCAACCATCATGGCGAGCATGACCATTCTGAGTGTTTTTGATCTGTCTGTGTTCATAATGAACCTCCTTGAAATGAAAAAGTTGATTAGTTGTGCAGGAAATAAATAAAATCCTACAAAAAAATCTGCCGAATAACACACTGGCAGATTTTAATATACAAATACAGTCCCTACGCTGGCATTATCCATATCAGGTGCGGTCGAAGATCAATCTTCCTCTCAGCCTGTCACACAGGCTCCCGTTGTTATCATCTATATGCAGATTTTCTTGTGTTAGAGTAACACAAGCATCTGGAAAAGTCAATGGGATGTAAATGCAGGTTTTTGTCGATTCTGCAAGCAGATGTGATGGGTGAGTGTACACTGAACAGATAAAAGATAGATATCATAGTTGATTTATATGGTGAATACGTTTTCACAAAACAGAAAATAAGAGAAGAAGATCTTGTATTTGTGATAAGTAAGGGCTCTTTTTTGGCGTTATAGAGATGGAAACTCATGAATGAATTGAAACTCAGAATCGTATAGTGCAAACGTTTTCAGATATTCATATTTTATTTATATGAAAACTATGTTTATAATACCTCATCAGCAAGAGAACAGAGCATAAATGATAAGTGAAATAAAAAAGTTCTCTTGAGAAGAAAAAGTTACAAGTCAAGTTTGTAAACACATTTCAGAGGAGGAAGAATATTATGAACAGAAAAATCATATTTGCAGCAGCAGCCCTTGCGGCAGTAGTTACTTTAGGGACAGTAGCAGGAAACACAGTTTATGCGGCAGACAGCGTAAGTATTACGAATGTTTCCTATGATCCGACCAGAGAGCTTTATGAACAGTATAATAAGATATTCCAGGAGCACTGGAAGGAGAAGACAGGACAGGATGTGGATATTACACAGTCTCATGGAGGTTCCGGTAAGCAGGCACTTGAGGTTGCCAATGGACTGGAAGCGGATGTAGTTACTCTGGCACTGGAATATGATGTGGATGCTATTCAGAATGCAGGACTGATCGATGACGGATGGATTGATGAATTTCCGGATGACAGTTCTCCATATACTTCAACAATTGTATTCCTTGTGAGAAAAGGAAATCCAAAGGGGATTAAGGACTGGGATGATCTGGTAAAAGATGGTGTAGGCGTGATTACTCCGAATCCAAAGACTTCCGGTGGTGCAAGATGGAATTATCTGGCAGCATGGGCGTATGCGAAGGATAAATTTAATGGAGATGAAGATCAGATTAAGGACTTCATTAAGAAGCTGTATCAGAATGTATTGGTTCTGGATTCCGGTGCAAGAGGAGCGACTACTTCTTTCGTAGAGAACGGACAGGGTGATGTACTGATCGCATGGGAAAATGAGGCTTATCTTTCTGTAAAGGATTATCCGGATGATTATGAGATCATAACTCCAAGTATCAGTATCCTGGCACAGCCGTCTGTAGCAGTGGTAGATACAGTTGTAGATGAAAAAGGAACCAGAGATGTGGCTACAGAGTATCTGAATTATCTGTATTCTGATGAAGCCCAGAGAATTGCGGGAGATAACTATTACAGACCATCTAATGAAGACATTCTGAAAGAGTATTCTGATGTATTTGATCTGGATATTAACCTTGTGACTATTGATGATTTTGGTGGCTGGAAAGAAGCGCAGGAAACATATTTCTCTGATGGCGGAGTGTTTGATCAGATTTATGAGGGATAAAACATATAATTTATATTGACAAAGTATGAAATAGAGAATATGATGAACAAAACCTATTATTAAATCTGGCATCTAAATTGTTGCTTTATAAAATTTATGGAAAAATAAAGGGAAGAGAAAATGTCAATCAAGGAAATCGCGAAACGGGCGCAGGTATCATCTGCGACCGTTTCCAGAGTGTTAAATAATCCGGATTATAAATGTTCTTCTCCTCAGGTAAGAGAACGTATACGTAAGGCAGCAATAGAGTTAAATTATGTGCCAAATGAAGCCGCCCGAAGATTGAAAACCGGGAGCAGTTCTGCAGAGGAGAAAACCTGCTATATAAATATTTTGATGACAAGGACCGACTCTGCGCATGTGGATCCTTTTTTTGATGAACAGCTGAGAGTGGTAGAAACAGAGATTCATCGAAATAACTGTATTTTGTCTCAGGTGTGGTACCGGGCTATTTTTTCCAGTGACAAGCGGTGCAGAAGGGAAAATATAGCAGATATTATTGAGAAGATGTATGAACAGACAGAAGGGCACTGTGATGGTCTGATCGTGATCGGAAAATGTAATAAAGAAGCACTGGCGCTTTTTCGAAAGAAATATAAGAATGTGGTATGTGTGAATCGAAATGCATCTTCCGGAGTTGTAGATGAAGTTGTATGTGACGGGGAAAAGATTGCATTTATGGCGGTTGAGCATCTGATCGAGCTGGGTCACACAAATATTGGTTATATCGGAGAATGTCATAATGAAGCGAGATACCGGGGCTTTGTGGAGGCACTTTATGACCATCATCTGGAACTGGATCCGGACTTTGTCATTGAGACGAACCAGACGGAAGCGAAAGGATATGAAGCCATGGAGAAACTGCTTGCCATGCCGGATTATCCTACGGGGATTTATTGTGCAAATGATATTACTGCGGTAGGCGTGCTGAAGCTGTTAAGCCGCAGGAAAAATATCTATATGCCCTCTGTGATCGCCAGTGATGATATTGAACAGGCGCAGTTTACGACGCCAATGCTGACAACGGTTCATCTGCCGAAGGAAGATATGGGGAAATTTGCCCTGTGGCTGTTGCTGGATCGGATCAATAACGGACATAAAGCTGTGACCAGGATGGAACTGGAATGTAAACTGATGGTGCGGAGCAGCTGTACGTCTGCCCAGGAGAATGGGTGGAGTGATTATTGTATTTAACCGTTACTGTTCACACACCACTATCCCGCGAGGTGTTTTGGCATGAATATGCCAAAATCCCGAGACATACAAGCCAAAATTCCATTGCCGCAGGCAATCTGGAATGAATTTTGGCTACGTTACTGTGAACGGAGTGAACAGTAACATTTAACCGACCCGGCTGCGAAGAGGATGATATATGATAATATTATTTTTAAGTTGACTTTTTATTTTTTTCAGCATATACTAACAGTAGCTAAGGAATGTGACGAGATTCCATGAAGCGAACTAAAGAAACAAAAGCCCTCAGAGTTGCAGCTCTGAGGGCTTTCTTGCTCGTTACGGTGAGCTGTTCCGTTTAGGCTGTTGCTGTCTAACGTCTGCCGTCCAGCCATTTGCATATGTAGTAGCTAACTACGCCTGCTAAAACAGAGACAAGAAATGTGACGAGAATTTCTTCCATGAAACTCACCTCCTTTCTGCTGGAGGTTCGACAGCTCTTATAGTATATCATGGTTTAGGACGAATTGAAATAAAAAATCTATTTGTACTAAAACAATTGTCCGTGCTATGATTAACAGGTAGATGACAGACAGCATATGATAAAAAGAAGCTGTCTGCATGGACAGAAAGGCAGGTTAAATCTGATGAAACAGGAAAATTACATAAAGGGTATGATAATGATCATCCTGTCGGCGTTTTTCTTTGCTTGTATGAATGTGAGCGTACGTCTGGCAGGTGATCTGCCGTCTGTGGAGAAGAGTTTCTTCCGGAATCTGGTGGCGGCGGTGTTTGCAGCGATAATTCTCTGTAAGAATCGTACAGTGCCGAAGGTGGATAAGAAATACTGGGGACCGCTGATCCTGCGTTGTGTGTGCGGGACACTGGGGATTCTGTGTAACTTTTATGCTATTGATCATCTGTTGGTGGCAGATGCATCAATCCTGAATAAGTTATCTCCGTTTTTCGCGATTATTTTTTCATTCCTTTTATTAAAGGAAAAAATCAGACCGGCACAGGCTGCGTGTGTTGCGCTGGCGTTTATAGGATGTTTATTTGTAGTGAAACCGGGATTTCAGAATGCGGCACTTGTTCCGGCACTGATCGGAGTCTGCGGTGGACTGGGAGCAGGAATTGCCTATACGATGGTGCGTGTGCTGGGAACTCACGGAGTGAAGGGACCGGTTATCGTGTTTTATTTTTCATTTTTCTCCTGCTTGTCGGTTGTACCCTGGATGTTGTTCCATTTCACACCCATGAGTATGAAACAGCTTGTGACCTTGCTTATGGCAGGATTATTTGCAGCGGGTGGACAGTTTACGATTACGGCTGCATACACCTATGCACCTGCAGGGAAGATTTCCATCTTTGATTATTCGCAGATTATTTTTGCCACGATGCTGGGATTTGTCCTGTTTGGAGAGATTCCGGATAAGTACAGCTTTACAGGATATGTGCTGATTATTCTGGCATCATTGGGTACCTTTCTTTATAATATGAGGGTAGCTAAGGCTGGTAAATGAAGAAAAAGTAAAAAAGGATTTTCTGATTTTATCCAGTAAGTCTGATGAAATCCGATCAGTATATAGAATTATTGGATTGTAAACTATAAAATAAAAAAAGTTGTCAATAAAAACGCTTTGTGTTAAAGTATCCAATATGTTAAAAAATTAAGGAGAAGGGTGCACAAAGATGTCTTTTATAAAAAATATTCCACTACGCCCTCACCATGGAATGTGCCTTGCATATTTCAAAGGTGAGGGATACAGTGATGGATTTTCCGCACATATGCAGGAAATGCTGGATATTTTCCAGAAGGGAGCGAAGATACAGCTTCATGCAGATACAGACGAGATCTGTTCTGCCTGTCCGAATAATGAAAAAGGATGCTGTTCTTCTTTTTCACTTGTAGAAGCATATGACAATGCAGTGCTGGAACTATGCGGCCTGGAGAATGGACAGATCATGGAATTTGATGATTTTACAGATATTGTTCAAAAGAAAATCCTGGCATCAGGAAAGAGAAAAGAAATCTGTGGGAATTGTCAGTGGAACTCCATCTGTGAAAGTCAGAAGAGCAGATGGGAGAAATGCTAAGAAAAATAGAGTAACAGAATGAATAGCGTTCCGGTACAGAACAGAAGCTATGAATAAAAAAGTCAAATGCGCAAATAGTGCAGTGAAAGGACATAACGATAAAAATGGAAAATACAGAATCACGTTTATATTTCGCCAGTGACTACATGGAGGGTGCACATCCTGCGATCATGAAAAAGCTGATGGAGACGAACCTGGAGAAAACAGTGGGCTATGGTCAGGATCCATACACAGAAGATGCGAAAGAAAAGATCAGAAAAGCCTGCAATGCACCGGAGGCAAATGTATTTCTGCTGGTTGGTGGAACACAGACCAATGCCACAGTAATCGATGCACTTTTGAAATCCTATCAGGGAGTTGTGGCTGCGGATACAGGTCATATTGCAACTCATGAATCGGGCGCCATTGAATTTGGTGGACATAAGGTTCTGACAGTACCGCAGAAAGATGGAAAAATCTCTGCACAGCAGATTGAGAAGCTGGTGAAGGATTTCTATGATGATGCCAATTATGAGCATATGGTAATGCCCGGGATGGTATATATTTCTCAGCCAACAGAATATGGTACCCTGTATTCCAGAGAAGAATTAGCAGCTCTCAGCAAAGTCTGCCGGGAAAATCATCTTCCCCTTTATGTGGATGGCGCCCGCCTTGCCTATGCACTGGCAAGCCCGGAGAATGATGTGACTCTCACTGATCTGGCAGAACTTAGCGATGTATTTTACATTGGAGGAACCAAATGCGGAGCATTGTTTGGAGAAGCAGTGGTTATACCGCAGAAAGGACGGATTCCTCATTTCTTTACGATCATCAAGCAGCATGGAGCATTGCTTGCCAAGGGACGGATCGCAGGAATCCAGTTTGGTGAACTGTTTACGGACGGGCTGTACCTGCGGATCGGCAAACCTGCAATGGAAGCTGCAGAGCAGATCAAGGATGCACTGAAGAAGTATGGATATCAGCTTTCTCTGGATACTCCCACCAATCAGATCTTCTGCATTGTGTCCAATGAGGTAATGAAAAAAATAGCCCAGGATGTGGAGTTCGGATTCTGGGAGAAGTATGATGAGACACACTCTGTGATCCGCTTTGCCACAAGCTGGGCTACTACTATGGAAGATACACAGAAACTGATTCAGATTCTGGAAAAAAATAAATAAGAGAAAAAATCAATAGTCAGTTGATTCAGGCAGTATCAGAGCAATGGTACTGCCTTTTTCGCTGCTCTGGGTTACTTTTACCTGGCCGTTGTGCTGTCTGGCAATCTCGCTTACAAGAGCAAGCCCCAGACCTGCACCGCCCATGGCGCGGCTGCGGGATTTGTCCACACGGTAGAAGGGATCAAAGATTTTTTCCTGATTTTCAGGGGAGATACCGATGCCTGTGTCAGTTACCTCCAGGACTGCAGATTCTGCAGAATGAATGCTTACAGTAACGGAACCGGAAGGCCGGTTATATTTGATCGCATTTTCAACCAGATTATAGACTGCCCGGTACAGAAGGATATAGCTGCCTGTAACAGTACAGTCACCTTCTGTCTGAATAAGCCGGATCTGATGCTTGTCTGCAACTGGGTCCAGATCGCAGAAAACCTCTTCTGTGAGTGCTGCAAGGGAAATAGTGTCAGAACGCTCTACTGTTTGAAGACCTGTCATGTCCAGCAGGATTTCCGCAAGATGGGAAAGCCGTCCGGTCTGTTCCTGAAGCATGGTGAAAAGTCTGTCGTATTCCTGGGGTGCGTGCTCCGGCTTTTTGTAAAAAACTTCCAGATTTGTCTGCATTACAGCTAAGGGTGTGCGAAGCTCATGTGCTGCACTTGCCACAAACTGTTTCTGTGCAGAGAAGGCATTGTCCAGGCGGGCAAGCATGTCATTAAAGGATCTGGTCAGACGTGAGATTTCATCCTCTGAGAGTGGGACTTCCAGCGGTTCAGACAGATTCTGTGCCTGTACCTGGCGGATCCTGTCGCTGAATCTGCGCAGGGGGGTCAGGGCTCTTCTGGTGACAAACCAGGTACAGATACTGCTGAGAAGAATAATGATACCTGTGGCAATCATGCTCTGGAACAAAAAATTGTTTTTGGTATTCTGGATCTGGTTTTCCAGATCAGGGATGAGGATTTTTGGATCTACATTGATGGAGATCGGGTTTGAATTATCGGGGGTGACCAGAACCACATAGTCGGAGATCCCTTCCAGGCCGGTCACAGCAGAACGGCTGATGAAGAAATACATCAGTGCACAGGCTGTGATAACCAGCCCGGAGATCAGCAATGTGAGCCGCCACTGGAGAGAGAGCCTGCGGGGGGAAAGTTTTTCTGAATAAAATTTCATAGATAAATCCTTTCGTTTCATTATAATGACATAGTAGTATTTGAAATCTGAAAATATTTATTGTACAGATATGAATGATTTTTATTCTTCCAGAATATATCCCTGTCCAATCTTATTTTGTATAGGATCATATCCAAGGGCAGTTCGCAGTTTTTTTCTTAAAGAAGAAATATGCACCCGGATGGAATTACTGAAGCTGTTCACGCTGCCGTCCCAGAGATGCTCGATCATTTCCTCAGGGCTGATGATCCGGTTGCGGTGAAGCAGAAAATATTCCAGAAGTGCGCTTTCTTTCCTGGTGAGAGCCAGAGGCGTGCCATCTACACTGGCTTCTCTTGTACGTGTGTCAAAGGTAATGCGGCTGCATCTCAGGCAGACATCTTCCTGGATAAATTTGCGTCGGGTAAGGCTGCGGATGCGGGCTTCCAGCTCTTCGAAATGAAATGGCTTGGTGAGGTAATCGTTGGCTCCCAGATCCAGCCCCTCTACCTTATCCTGGATCTGTACTCTTGCGGAGAGTATGAGAACAGGAGTATTGGTATTGAAGGTACGGAACTGACGCAGGATTTCCAGACCGTCAATTCCCGGCAGGTTCAGATCCAGAAGGATCAGATCGTAATTCTCTGTCATACATAATTCCAGTCCCTCTTCTCCGTCAAAGCAGGTATCTGTTTCGTATCCGTCCATGCGGAGCCCCTCTGCCATGGAACGGCAGAGCTGTTCTTCATCTTCTATAATTAAAATGTGCATGATAGTCTCCTTTTTGAATTTCTAGATTTATAGTTTTATCATAGCACACGAAGTATAAAATTCGTGTAAAAAAAGAAAATGTTTCATATTAAAATATCCGATTACAAAGTTCTTTTAACAACCGTAGCAAGAATTCCCTCACCTCTATAGGGACGCCGCTGAAAAACTGTTTTTTCATACTATATACAGTGTCTCAAAGTTGATTGATGTACTTTATTTTGTGTTAATTTATACGCAAAAAGGACTTTTTCAGTGGCCTTCTTTAGGCGGTGGGAGGAGCCTTGTAAATTGTTATCTATTATCCTTGACTCTCAATATATTTTTGTATAGTTGCTGATGACACTTCTCCAATGCTGCAAGCAAAATAACCATCTGACCAAAATATTTTTTTCTTCCAATACTGTTTTGATAAGACCGAATTATACTTTTGCCATAAGTAGTATGTTGTTTCCTGCTTTACAATTTTAACAATGTCGCATACTCTATCCGTTGCATCATAACTTAACAAAAAATGTATATGGTCTTTGTCTGTTTCCATAGCAATTATTTCGTAGCCACGAGTATTAGCTATATCGAGAATCTTTTGTTTCACATCATCAGCAATAGAGCCTTGTAGTAGTTGTTTGCGGTATTTGGTTACAAGAACTATATGTACTTTCAGACTGTATTTTCGTCTGTTATGACGATAATATCTATGATCCATAAATCACCTCTGATAGTTATTGACGTTCACTAAATATTAGTATACACTATTGCTAGTGAAGTATCAATGAGAGGAATAAATTTTATGGAACAGATAACTATAACTGCAAAAGTTCAGATAGTTGCAACTGATACAGATAAAGTTTTGCTTAATAAAACAATGTCTGTTTATTGTGATGCCTGTAATTATGTTTCAGATTATGTATTCCGCACACATGACCTAAAGCAGTTCTCACTCAATAAAATTTTGTACTCTACTCTAAGAGAAAAGTTCAGTCTCAAATCACAAATGGCGCAGTCTGTTTTTAAAACGGTTATCGCAAGATATAAGACCATTCTTGAAAATCAGAATGAATGGATAAAACCATCTTTTAAAAAACCTCAGTACGACCTGGTTTGGAACAGAGATTATTCTTTAACTCAAAACTGCTTTTCCGTCAATACGCTTAATGGTCGTGTGAAACTTCCTTATTTTGCTGAGGGTATGTCTAAGTATTTTAACCATTCTATTTACAAGTTTGGTACTGCCAAACTTGTAAATAAACATGGTAAATACTATCTGCATATACCAGTTACCTATGAGGTTGAAGAAAGTAATATTTCTGATATTTGTAATGTTGTAGGTATTGACAGAGGTATTAACTTTGTTGTTGCAACTTATGACAGTAAACATAAGTCTGGATTTGTTAGTGGTAAAGCTATTAAACAGAAACGGGCTAATTATTCCAGGCTTCGTAAAGAACTTCAAATGCGACATACGCCATCCTCAAGGCGAAGACTAAAAGCTATCGGTCAGCGAGAAAACCGTTGGATGCAGGATATTAACCATCAGGTATCGAAGGCACTCGCCACCGGTAATCCAAAGCATACTCTCTTTGTATTAGAAGATTTGACTGGTATTCGCAATGTTACAGAACGTGTCAAAACAAAAAACCGCTATGTTTCTGTATCATGGTCTTTTTATGACCTTGAGCAGAAGCTGATTTACAAAGCGAAGCAGAATCAATCTTCTGTAATAAAGGTGGATCCTCGTTATACCAGTCAATGCTGTCCTGCTTGTGGACATACTGAAAAGTCTAATCGTAATAAGAAAATACATTTGTTTACTTGCAAAAACTGCGGTTATACGTCTAATGATGACCGTATTGGAGCTATGAATCTGTATCGTATGGGAATAAACTATCTTGCTGATAGCCAAGTACCTAATACAGTTGTAACAGAGTAAACTCTGCTACAAAGGGTGCTGTCAACCACCCAATGATGTAACGCCACTTTAGGCAGCAATGCCTATTGGGGATAAAAGGTCGGAGGCGTAAGCCGTTACTACGACTGGGCAGTTACAAGCCCATTACCTTTAGGTGATGGGTAGTTGACAGTAACAAATCCCCCGATTTTTATATAATTAAAGATTATATGATATGAGAATTGCAGGAGCTAGTTTGCTGCGGAACAATTCGTAGATATCAGGTTAGGGGCAAAATACTTTTTGCCCCTAACATCATTATAGTATAGCACAACTTATAAATAATTTCTATAAATAACTATAAAATACGGCTATAATGAATTAGTGATTTCAGCATAAAAATGATAAAATAGATACAAAGAAATTGTGCTGACAACAAAAAAAGTCAGTGCAAAAGGAGGAAAGAAATAAATGAAAAACGAAAAGGGAACCATAGTTCTGGCAGGAGGCGTAATCGGTCTGATCGCTGCAATTCTGGTGTTTTTTGGAAATCCGGCAAATATGGGATTTTGTATTGCCTGCTTCCTGAGAGATACTACAGGTGCGCTGGGACTTCATTCAGCGGCAGCAGTTCAGTATATCCGTCCGGAGATCATTGGTCTGGTGCTTGGAGCATGTATCATTTCACTTGTTAAGAAAGAGTTCCGTCCAAGAGGCGGCTCTGCACCTGTGACCAGATTTACACTTGGTGCATTTGTTATGATCGGATGTCTGATGTTCCTCGGATGTCCATTCCGTATGATCCTGCGTCTGGCAGGCGGAGACGGAAATGCATTGTTTGGACTTGTTGGATTTGTAGCCGGTATTCTTACAGGAACTGTTTTCCTGAAGAAAGGTTACACACTGAAACGTTCTTATAAGATGCCGAAGCTGGAAGGCAGTATTTATCCGGCATTCCAGATCGTGATGCTGCTGTTACTGGCAGCTGCACCTGCATTTATCCATTTCACAGAGCCGGAAGGTGGACCCGGAGCAAAACATGCTGCAATCATTATTGCACTGGCAGCAGGAATCATTGTTGGTATCCTGGCTCAGAGAACACGTCTGTGTATGGTCGGCGGTATCCGTGATGCGGTACTTTTCAAAGAATATAAATTACTGTTCGGTTTTGCTGCAATTCTTGTGACAGCATTGGTAATGAATCTGATCCTCGGTGCAGTTACAGGAACATCCTATTTCAATCCGGGATTTGCGGGACAGCCGATCGCACATACAGACGGACTGTGGAACGCACTGGGAATGTATCTGGCAGGCTTTGGATGTATTCTCCTCGGTGGATGCCCGCTTCGTCAGCTGATCCTTGCAGGCGAGGGAAATACAGACTCCGCTGTGACCGTTCTCGGTCTGATGGCAGGTGCTGCTTTTGCTCATAACTTCGGACTGGCATCTTCCGGTGAAGGTCCTACAGCAAACGGAAAGATCGCAGTTATTATTGGGATTGTGGTAGTTGCTGTAATTGCGGCAGTGAACTCCATGAGAAAAGAAGAAGCCTGATTGTTGGAATGCAGACATTATTTCCGCAATCAATACGCTCACTTTGCGGAAAGTATTTTTTATATACACTCTAAAAGGAGAGAGACGAATGAAGAAAGTAGATGCAAGAGGTTTATCCTGTCCGGAACCAGTGATCCGTGCAAAGAATGCAATGGAATCCGGAGATAAAGAATATGAGATCCTGGTTGATAACGTAGTTGCAAAAGAGAATGTATCCAGATTTGCAACACATCAGGGATATCAGGTACAGGCAACAGAGCAGGGAGATGATATCCTGCTGAAACTTACAAAATGATCACATATATAGCAACCTTCTATTCCCATTATGGAGCTATTCAGTTTCGAAGAAACTGCCAGGCAATGAATCTGAGTGCAGAAGTCATGCCGGTCCCAAGAGATTTAAGTTCTTCCTGCGGAACCTGTGTGAGATTTCATACAGAAGCGGACTTCCCGGAGAAAACAGAGGAAGTTGAGCAGATTGTCAGAGTAGAACCGCAGGGCTATGTTGGGATTTATCATGCGGATGAAGAATAAAAGTACCATTCAGTTCATCCTTTGAATAACTGCGCGTCGCATTTTCGTTATTTTTCAATGATGAGAGTTTGACGCGCAATTTTATTTCAATCCTGTACTATAGCAATCCTCTAAAATAATGCATCTTAATCCAGCCCATCAGAGTGTGAAATCCTGCGTCAGATATCTTTGCCGTGCGTCAGCACGCCTGCAGATATCTTCCTTGTCTTTCGCACTCTGCTGAACTGTCTTAAATGCATTATTTACGAGGATTGCTATAGTATTTCCATGGACGGTTTTTATTTACAAGATATTGGTAAAAGTCCTGTCTGCTGTCATGTAGGGTTCTGTAGAAAAAGATGATATCCTATTTTAATTTGCTGTCTTTTGCTTTTTATGCAATAAACTTCATCAAGATTGCCAAGACAATTAGCACGTATCCAGCTATTAATTTTATAGCATCTTTTGTTTTACTCATAATACATATCAAAATCCCGATAGGTATCTTCATATTGTTTTAAACGTTCTACTATCATATCTTTTCGCTCATCATGGATTTTAGATATAATCGCATCAAATAAGCAATACATACAAATAGGTGAACTAAATCCCATACTGTCTTTTACCGGAGCAGCAAGAATCGTATAATCGGAAATATTAAAAAAAGGAGAGGAAACACTGTCTGTAATGGAGACAAGGGTTGCACCCATTTTTTTTGCAGAATCCGCATAACGATACGTCCATTTGGTATATCTGGCAAATGCTATACTGATGACAACAGTTTTATCTGTGATATGATTTAATAAATCAAAACGAGGATCGTAAAATTCTTGGATAATGTGAGTATTACCAAGTAAAAGGTTCAGACGATTCCCAAACCAGTTGGCAGCATGATAAGAAGAGCGTGCTCCGGTTACCAGAATATGATCTGCATTCAGAAGAGCTTCTACGGTTTTGTCCAGAAGCTCTTCATCTATATGTGAGATCCAGTCTTGCAGTGCCTGCGTTTCTCTGGAAAAAACTTTTTGATAAAATGTCTGATTTTGAATTTGTCCCTCTACATTGCGCTGTGGTACAGAAAGAATTTCTTCACGAAGTTTTTGCTGCATGGCAGAAAAACTGTCAAAGCCAAGAGAATAAGCAAAACGAATAACAGTTGTTTCACTGACAGAAATATCCTTACTGAGTTTAGCTAGTGTTGCATAGCTGAATTCATCTTTATTATTTAAAATATATTCTGCAACTTTTCGTTGTCCTGCCGATAGTGAAGGGATTTTTTCATAGATTAGCTGATCCAGGCTCATTGTAACCTCCATAAATAAAATATCATATGACAAGTATAGCAAAAAAATTTTTTTAATTCAATGGAGAATGTTATAATTCGAAAAAGAATCAAATGATTCATAAAACAAAACAAATAAATTGTTTAATTCTACCAAAACAGAACATTAATTTTTGACGATTCTATCAATTGTTTCCAGAAACAACTTGTGATAGTATAGTAGAAAATACTTCACGTGAATGTTTGAAAAGAATTTAATACAATAATATTAAAAGAAGGAGCACAAAATGATAAAAAATAAACCAGAAGCCTATGGAATATCTTCAGATAATCTGTTATGTATGGTACAGGAACTGGAGACATTTGTCGAAGATATTCATTCTATATCTGTAGTATGCGATAACGATGTGATTTTTTCAAAATGCATTCAACCATATACGGAAGAACCTATGCAGATGCTTCATTCATTTTCGAAAAGTATGAACAGTATTGCAGTAGGGATTGCAATCGACGAGGGAAAATTACATCTGGACGATCTGGTGATAGATTATTTTAAAGAGTATTTGCCGGAAGAATATGATAAACGAATCGATCAGCTGACAGTTCGTAATCTGTTAACAATGGCAGCAAATTCCTGCAGATTAAGCACCTGTTTTCGTGGAGTGACAGATTCCTGGATCACACATTATTTTACATATAAATTACCCCATGATCCGGGAACTGTCTTTCAGTATGATACAGGAGCAAGCTATATGTTGTCTTCACTGGTTACAAAAACCATGCATAAAAATGTGCTTGCACTGATGAAAGAACGTGTTTTGAAACCAATGGGTATTACCGATATCGAATGGCTGGAAAGCCCAGAAGGCAATACAGTCGGAGGATGGGGGTTGTATTTGAAAACACCTGACATCGCGAAAATTGCAATATTACTTGCCAATATGGGAAAATGGAACGGAAAAACACTTATTCCGGAAGAATATCTTAAAGAAGCAACCAGAAAACAGATTGATACTCCCGAAGAAAAATATCCAGTCTGTGGATACGGATATCAGTATTGGATCACTGCTGATCATTCCTTCGGCGTTTATGGAGCTTTCGGAAATGTGATCGTGGTTAATCCAGAGAAAAAACTGGCAGTTGCAATCACAGCAGGAGCAAGTGATAAGAATGGAAATCCGAACCGTCTGATTAGCAAAATCGTAAATGAAAAGTTGTTTATACCGACAGAGAGAGGAACATTGGAAACAGATGTAGATGGAGAGAAAAAACTGAAAAAATATCTGGATGACCTGTGTCTTCCATATCCGGAAGGAGCAAAAAATTCCTGCTTGGAAGGAAAATGGTTTGATAAAACACTCTCCTTTGAAGAAAATGACCGGAAAATTCAAAGCATAGAGATTAATAGAAAAACAGAAAATGAACTGCTGATTAATTTTCACCTGAAGGACAGGCTGGTAAGTGTAGAGGCTGGATTTGAAAACTGGATTACACAGGAAGCTGTATTTGATGATCCGCATCATTTTCTTAATAGCTTTTCTTATGCATTCAAAGATGATAAGACATTGGTGATAAAGCAGTACTGGTTAAATATGTCAGGTTACGATATCTATACGCTGCATTTCCAGGATGACAGTGTAAACGGAATGATTATCACAAGTGTAAAACTTGGCGGAGCTGTACCGATTGAACTTTCAGGAAACATACAGTAGGGGGATAAAACTATGGATATGAGTTTATTGGGAATTATTGTTGCACTTGTTGTGTTGATTATTATTTGCTATCGTAAATTTAACCCAGTTGTGGGAACATTAATATGTGTTGCAATTTTAGCAATATTCAGTGGTTTGTCTGTGTTGGATACAATTACAGATACATATTTTACAGGATTTTCTGATTTCCTGAAGAATAACTTTTTGCTTTTTGCAACCGGAACCGTATTTGCATCTATAATGGAAGGATCTGGAGCTGCAGCAGCATTTGCAAAAATGATCTATTCTAAAGTGGGTGGACGTGGAGCAATTTATGGTTGTATGCTTGCAGTGCTGATCTTAGGATATATAGGTGTGAATGGATGGGCATTGATGTTTATCGCTTATCCGATCTTCCTGTGCGTATTTAAACAGGAAAATTTGCCAAGATGGTTGATTCCGGGTGTTATTTATACTTCTCTGGCGTATAACAGTTCCATGTTCCCGGGTTCTCCTTCTATATTGAATGTGCTTCCAACACAGTATCTTGGTACAGATACTATGGCAGCTTCCGGTCTTGGTATTGCAACTGGTGTCTTCAGCAGTATTCTGTGTATTATTTATCTGGAGTATGAATTCAGAAAAGCAAAGAAAAATAATGACGGATTTGTAATTACACCTGATATTGCAGAAAAAATGAAAGCATTTGAAGAATTGGAGACTGTAAAACCATGGAGATCTGTGGTTCCGATGATTCTGTTATTTGTTCTGTTAAATGTATTTAAGGTAAATGTAAATATTGCAATTATTTTAGCTTCTTTCTGTTGTGTGATTTTATATTGGAATACTACTCCGAAAAAACTGAATTTGATCGATGACGGTGTAAAACGTGCCAGCATGGTAATTATGAATACTGCAGCAGTTGTTGGATTTGGTTATGTTGTTAAATCAACTGTGGGATTCCAGAATCTGATAGATATGCTGTCAAACCTTGGTGGAAACCCACTGATTTCTTTTGCAAGTGCTACCACATTGATCGCTGGAGCAACTGGTTCCGGTTCTGGTGGTATCGGAATCGCTATGGAAGTATTTGCACAAAAATATATGGACTTGGGAGTAAATCCTGAAGTTTTACACCGTATAGCTGCAATTGCATGCAATGGTCTGGATACACTGCCGCATAACAGTATGGTGATTACCTGCCTGGCTGCCTGTGGTATGACACATAAAGAAAGCTACAAACCGATCTTTATCACATCTGTATGTATTACATTGATTGGACTGGCATTTGCAGTATTTCTTGGAATTGCATTTTATTAAGAAGTAACAGATTACTATAGAGTATGCAAAAGAGTCATTAAAATTCCACAGAGAGTGGAAAGGTAAGATATAGGTAGTAGCGACTGTTCCTGCGCAAATGAGGATGATTTGTCTCTTGCATATCACAACCTTATCTTGTAATGGATTCAGCAAACACATTATATATTAGAAAGCCCTGTACGATATTTTTGTTACTGTTCAAAGGCAATGTCATTAACTTAAGAGATTGTTGCTTGTTAAACGGGCAATGCTCTCTCTGATACCTGCTTGATATTTCCTAAAATATTACTTGACAAATACTCCTCAATATGCGGCGTTATTACTGATCAATCAGTAATAACGTCCTTTGATTAGGCACTGTTATTTTTAATTACTTAATCAAAGGAGTATTTATTTATGAACTATTCAGATTCTATCAAAGCTATTTTACTTGCTGCTATCAATGATCTTTCCAAAACACCGGAAAAATATGCTGTCAAACCCGGAGTTGATTTTATCAGAAACAGAAAACTTGGTTTTAAAGATTATATGCTGATGTTTCTGACTATGGAAGCTGACTGTATCAGGGAAGAACTGTACCGTTTTTTCGGACGTACTATCGATGCACCTTCCAAAGCGGCTTTTTACAGACAGCGTAAAAAGATCAGGGAAGATGCTTTTCGGAATCTTCTTCTTGCTTTTAACAGGAAACTTCCTAAAAAACTATATAACGGTAAATATGAATTCTGGGCCTGCGATGGTTCTTCCTGTGATATTTTCCTTAACCCTGAAGATAAGGATACCTATTTTGAACCAAATGGTAAATCTACCAGAGGATTTAACCAGATCCATATCAGATCCATATCAATGCTATGTTTTCTTTACTTGATAAGCGTTTTACTGATATTTTAGTCCAGCCTGCCCGAAAGCGAAATGAGTATTCTGCTTTTTGTTCCATGGTTGATTCTGCAGATATCCCTGAACACTACAAAGTCATTTTCTTTGGGGACAGAGGTTATACTTCTTACAACAACTTTGCCCATGTGATTGAAAAGGGGCAGTACTTCCTTATCCGATGTAACGATAAAAGAGCTTCCGGAATGATGGGATATCCGGTTGATACCCTGCCAGCTTTTGATGAAGATATCTCTCTTATACTGACGAGGTCTAAAGCTGTAAGCAAATATTCCAGACCTGAACTATTCTCTTCATACCGATACATTTATCAGAATGCTCCAATGGATTATCTCAATGATCAAAGAACGGAATATGACCTTGCTTTACGTTTGTTACGCATACAGCTTGATGATGGCTTTTATGAAAACATTGCTACGAATCTTCCAGAAGAAGAGTTTAAAGCTGAAGATTTCAAAGCTCTTTATCATCTGAGATGGCAGGAGGAAAACTCTTTCCGAGATTTAAAATATTCCCTGTGTCTGAAAACGTTTCACTCAAAAAAATATGATTATATTGTGCAGGAAGTATGGGCAAGAGTTATTCTATATAATTTCAGTTCCAGCATAATCATAAATGTAACTATTGACCTGGAAGAACCTTTGCCCGCCAGCATAGGTTTAAACTTCCGATGAGTTTTTGTTATAGACATTAGCATTAACTCATATATTACTATATTTCATCTTTAGACAAATTTCAATGTTAAATATTGATTTTGTCTTTTTGTTATACCCAAATTTCAGTAAAACATTGTATCTTAATCCCTCAATATCCCCTTTTTTATCATAATCAAATCCTTCTGCTGATATTTTCATCAATGCAGTATTAGCAAATTGCTTAAGTTAATGACATTGGGTCTGAACAGTAACGAAAGAAAAAAACAATTAGTTATTCAATGGTGATTAATGATTGAGTATTTGAAGAAGAAAAAGTATAATAAAGAGTAGAAACTGCAAACATGGATATATTAATGCTGTTTTGGGTGTAGAAAAGATAACAAATAGAAGGGGAAGTGATGGAACTACAGATCATCTTGAAAATGTAATGAATTTGATGTAAATAACAGAATTGTATATGAGTGAGAAAGTGGGGTATAGATATGAAAAAGAATAAAAATTTAGTTAGAGTATCAATAGTTGCCAGTTTGCTGATTACAACCAGTTCAATATTAGGACAAAATGTTGAGGTAATGGCATCAAATCCAACGAATTACAAAGATATGACGGAGTATGCTGCATACGAAAATGTAATAGCAGATGCAGGAGCCACTTCCGGAGATTTTGGCATTTCCTTGGCTTTATATGATATTGATCAGGACGGAATAAGAGAGTTACTTATATCACATGGCACCTGTCTTGCTGATTGGGTAAATGATATTTATACATTGGAAGATGGAAAAGATGTGAGCTATATTGGAAATGTAGGCAGACAGGGATTATTTTATACAGCCCCAGATGGAAATGGAATGTATTTTTTGTATGGATATCAAGGATATCAGGAGATAACACGAATTACAAAGAGCGGAAAAGATATTGTGCAAACATTGATAGAATCAAGGGAACTTAATGCAAATGAAAACTATACAGAATTTGCTGATAAGATAGCACTACTTGCACCGGGAGATATTCCAACCCATGGAAATTCTTATGATGTAGAAGTAACAGCCCCGGATGGCGGTGTAAACATGCGCTGTGGCGCAGGAGTGGAGTATGACAAAGTTCTTCCAGACATGATTCCAAATGGAACAGTTCTGACTGTAACTCAGGAAGCAGTGGCTTCCAATGGAAATTCATGGGGCTATACAAATTATAATGGAACATACGGATGGATTGCACTTACTCAGGTTACTAAATATGAAGAACCAACAGAAGGTGCTCCGATTCCACATACACGTTATGTGATTAACTGCAATGAAAGTATTACTCTTCGAACAAATCCAGATGTAAATGCTGCTGAAATCTGTCAGATTCCGTTGGGAACAGCCGTTGCTACATTCGGAGATGCCGGAAACGGATTTATTTCTGTGTATTATCAAGGTTCATCTGGATATTGTCTGGCAAGTTATCTGTCTGCTCCAGTGGACTGACAATTCTGATTTTTGCTGTGAAACGGTAAAAGAATATTTTGACAACAGAATTCTATAATAAACTGTAATCTGTATATATGTAAAAATCCTCGGAACGTAAGTTCCGGGGATTTTTACATATATACTTATTTATCTGCCCCATAGTATCTGTCATCGCCAAAGCCAAGAATCAGCATGAAGATTGGCTGTAAGAAGATAAGGCCAATGGCGAATCCTGTGCCTCTGCCAAAAGCTCTTGCAAGTTTAACACTGTACATAATGCTGATTATGGCAAGTATGATTTTGATCAGTACGATGATCATTGAGATCATTAAACTGTCGTTTGTTTCAAGAGTTTCCTGTAAGCAGGAAGATACGATTCCAAGAACCAATGTCAGCCAGAAATATGCAGGCTGCCATGCGATTTTATAAGAAATATAATCGCCATATATTGGAATAATACTTTTCCATCCGTCCTCTCCTGCTTTGGTAAAGATTCTCCAGTTGGCAATGATCTGCAGAAGCCACCATGCGAATGCGATCATCAGATACATACCGCCCAAGAGCATCAGACTACTGATAGCTATAAGTCCCATTTGCGTTCCCCCATTTCTTTTTGTGAGATATGATACATGTATCGTTGGTGTAAATGCGTAGTTGAGAACTATGGTTGTTCTCTTGAAGTGTTTATGCTGAATCCATTAAAGCATATTCTCAGTATTTCGTCAATTATCAAAGAAAATTGTAAATTTTATATTTGAGAGTATCGAGTATAAGACATAAGGAATATTCGGTTATAAGTGAGAAAATTATTGTTGCTGTGGCATAAAACATATACTGCCAGTGAATGAAAAGCTGACAAGAGAAGGTTATAATGAGTGTAATAAAGGATGAGTGAATTATAATAATCCTCTAAATGAATTACTGAAGATTGTACATAAGCGAGGTGAAAACTATGGCAGCAATACTTATGATCGCTTACATAGCGGCAGCATACTGGGCGACTAATAAGATATGGTGGTCTAAGAAAGTGTATGTTTATTCCAATGCAACATATTTCTACATGACACGTTTTATTATCTGTATGGTTGCAGGATTTGTGACAATACCCATTGCACTGCTGCAGACATTGATTGGCAAAAACTGAAATAAGAGGGGAAAGTAATATGGAAGCACTGGAAACTCAAGCACAGGCTACACAGGAAAAAGAAAATGCTGTGACAAAGCAGAATATGAAGTATACCATGAGTTCTTCAAGAGGAATTTATTTATCGTGGCTGACGGGAAGGATTTACAGCACAATTCTTGCTGATCATGAAAAGCTGACTATAGATATAAAGCCGGTAAAGAAGAATATGATTCCTGTGATTTATTATGAAGATATTACGGCAATACTTATGAACTACAAAATACCAGGATATTATATATTTTTCATTTGTCTGGCAGTGATTTCCTGTTTTTCCAATCCTGGAATGATTATATTTGTTTTTCTGTTTATATGGGCAGGCTCAAACCGTAAAATAACAATATGTCTGAGAAGCGGAAATAAAGCAATTGTATATGCAAGAAGAAAGAAAATAGCTACAGCATTTGTCGAGGATATTAAAGAAAGAGCGAAGATATAATTAACAGTAAATGCTACAAAAGAAAAGGGGGATAACTATGGCAGCAAAAACAATTATGAAAAGGATCGCAATAGCAGCATTATCAGCGGTTATTTTACAGGGAGTAACACCTCTGGACAGTTTAAATGTATATGCCTCAGAGAATACAGGTGCAAGCTATACAGCACTGGATCTGTATACATATATACAGGATCAATGCAGTACAGAGTATACATTAACGGAGAAGGCGGAAACTTTTCTGGAAGAACATGATGATTTTTTCCCTGCTTCACCAGAACTGGTAATACCGGATGAAATGATAGATGCAGAACTGGATTTTCGCCATATCAACAAAAATCCATCCAGATATGGTGATAAGCTGATGAGAATTTCGGACGCATACGTAATACAGGTTCAGGAAGAGGAAATGGAAGAAGGACATTATCTGACATGGCTAAATCTGATAGATGGAGAAGAACAGCAGTATTCTGTTTATTATAATGGAGAATTGGATGATGTTTTCGAGGATGATACAGTAGAAGTAACCGGTCTGCCGCTTGGAACCAGTTCATTTGAGAATACCGAGGGTGGAGACACGCTTGTTGTTGTATTAGCGGGCTGTAGGGTTAACAATATTGATTAAATGGGTTACTGTTCACTGGTAATATCCCGCGAGGTGTTTTTTGTGAGCGAAGGTCACAGAAAACCCGAGATATACCGCGCGAATTTATGCGATTAGCATAAATTCTGTGCATCGCGAAGCGTGTTACTGAGAACGGAGTGAACAGTAACTTAAATGGAAATAAAACTCAGAAAAAAGTCACAAATGATATTGAAATAGATGCCTGTATGTAGTATAATCAGACGCAAATAAAAGAAAATTCTTCGGGGTTGTGGTGATCAGCATCAGCTGAGATTCCCTACCGGCGGTTATAGTCCGCGACCCGCTTCGGTGGCTGATCTGGTGAAATTCCAGAACCGACAGTATAGTCTGGATGAGAGAAGAACACGCGATATTTACCATACGTGCTCATTACCCCGGATATGATCCGGGGTTTTTTATATGTTGAAGAAAATCTTCATTATATAGAAAGCTTGTGGAATTTTCTTTTAACAGGATATGAGACATATCCATAAAGAATAATTTCAAAGGAGAGAAACAGTATGAGTGAACAGGTATTAAGAAATGGAAATGCGATGGCAAGGAGTAAGACGAGAACCGTTACACAGATAGCCATGCTTGGCGCTATCGCAGGAATTTTAATGAATCTGGAGTTTCCGCTTCCTTTCCTGGCACCGACTTTTTATCAGCTGGATTTTTCAGAAATCCCGGTACTGGTTGGCTCATTTGCAATGGGACCGATCGCAGGTGTACTGATCGAGCTGGTGAAGATTCTTGTGCATCTGGTAACAAAGGGCTCTATGACAGCAGGTGTAGGCGATGTGGCAAACTTCATCTTTGGATGTACATTTGCAGTTCCGGCAGGTCTGATCTACCGCTATAAATCTGTTAAGAGCAGAAAACATGCAGTGATCGGAATGGCAGTTGGAACCGTACTTACAGCAGTAGTTGCATGCTTTATCAATGCATTCGTGTTACTTCCGGCATACGGAAAGGCTTTTGGAATGCCGGTAGAAGCATTTATCGAAATGGGAAGTGCAGTACACAGTTCTGTAAATAATCTTCTTACATTTGCAGCAATGATCATTTTCCCATTCAACATATTCAAATATGCTCTGACATCCCTGATCGTATTCCTGATCTATAAGAGAATCCGTGTAGTTCTCAGGGGAGACTGATCTTACATTTGATAGATAAAGAGGAAACTAATATTTTCAATAAATAAAAAAGAAGAATAAGCAACTCATTATAATATAAGAAGAAAGCATTACTTCTTATATTATAAAGGAAGAAGATATATCGTTTTAATGCAAATAATAGTTGTTTCTTTTCCATATCACGTTTGTACTAAAAAAGCAATAGCTCATGTTGTTTTAAAGATAAAATCAGCGGATCGACGCGCTAGTGTTTCATTATTTTTTATCAAAACTGGCTCACTTTTTTATTAGCGAGGTGGCTCAGTTTTTTATTGACAAAGGCAA
>ERZ773108.45-NODE-45-length-112652-cov-7.823441_pt1 | contig 112652 bp, 92 predicted proteins | sample MGYA00580570_ERZ773108 | MGnify/ENA primary metagenome ERZ773108 (study PRJEB29015, sample SAMEA2737840) | human gut metagenome | biome: human gut; feature: human-associated habitat; material: faeces | place: China | collected 2012 ...
ATAAAGACACCGACAACAGCCGAAACGGTCATAGCGTAAAGACCGTTAAAACAAGCGCGGGTGAAGTGGAAATAGCCGTTCCGCGAGACAGGAAAGCTGAATTTGAACCGCAGATAATCAGGAAAAACGAAACATCAATAAGCTGGGATATTGAAGAAAAGATCATTTCAATGTACGCTAAAGGTATGACGACCAACGATATTTCGGCACATTACAAACAAACGGGGAAGTCACATCTTTACAAAAAGTTCTCAAACTTTACCATTAATTCTCTATTGGCATTCTCAAAAAATTTTCCTACAAAAACTTGACACGAACATTCACAAATTATTCACTTGACATTAACGGTAAGCGGCGTTAGAATGAAATTGGTAAAATTTGCACGGCTTCTTGCTTGCGGTGGGTTAGTACCGCAAATGAAAAGACCGTGAACCACACTTTTTGCTCACCGCTTTCGACCTACCCGACGCCTTTAGGACGGACAAAGTGCGAACTTCGGGAGTTATAGGCTAAGGGTGCAAGGTTTGATGTGAAATAATGCGGCGTGTCCGCAATGATTTTGGTTTGAGTAATGAGTCCGTTTATGTTTTTTAGTGCCTAGTAATGGAGAGTAGCCGAGACAGGCCCAGGCGAAATTCATCGTTCCGCACAACCCGCAGAACAAGGAAAAACCCGCCTGTCTTGCTGTCGGACATGCTTTAGCGTGATCGGGACTGACGGCAATACCAAATGACCATTTACAACCCGTGTATAGGGGCAGTCTGCCCTGACGGTTAAAACTCATACGTGAGTCCATAAGAGAAAAAGGTGGAAGAGTACAGCATTATTGTTGTACTCTTTTCACTACCAAGAGAAAACTTGTTGTTTTTGCTCCCGGAGGCGGAAAGTCAACCTATAAACTTTTCGCCCTTTTTAAGAAGGAGGTGGTGCCATGGTTAATACACTGTATTTCTGTATCCATAGCATTTGGGCATATTTTAAACTTGTCTCCGCCTCCGAGTGCAGAATAATCGGTTAACCGAAAATCGGGGTTGTCTTATTGACAATTAACCCGCAAAACAACAACTACAACAAAGAAGTAAACAGTTTTTCAGACTCCGTTAAAAAGTATCTGAAGATCAAAAAAATGACACAAGCTGATTTAATCAGAAAGAGTATGTTAACAAGAACTACCGTAAGCCGTATATGCCGTAACAGCAACGATAAAGGCAGTACATATCAGCCTACAGATCGCATTGTTATGAGCGTTTGTGTGGCTTTAGGGTTAGATTCAAAAGAAACAAAAGAATTGTTCAGTCTCGCATTCCCCTATTTGAAATGTTGGGATAAAATAATAGCCGAGAAAATGAACATCGATCAAGCAAACAGCTTCCTTTATGACGAGGGATTACCTCTGCTGGGAAGCCCCATAGACGAGTAAAATTTGTATGCCGTCCTGCTTTTTGCAGGGCGGTCTTTTTTGTTTCGCCGGGGAAGCAAAACGCACCTGTTAAATCTGATACAATGCAATCAGGTTAAGGGTGCGCGCCAAACCTGAATAAAATTAAAAAAGGAGAAACAAAAAATGTTAAACATTCGTGATTTGAAAATTGATCCTGCGTCTCTCGGCGCAAAAAAGCTGTTGGTGGATATTGTCCCGACATATGAGTATAAGGACGGACACCGCACGGAAACAGTTACCGGATACCGATATATTGTCGCTTTACCGGATTTAAGCCTTGAAAAGCTCGGTGTGAAAATTGACGGGAAACAGCTTATGGAAAAGCCGGATGGTTATGCGGAGGTTGAATTCAGCGGACTTGAAGTGTCGGCATACGAAAGCCAGGGAAAAACACAAATCAGCGCAAAGGCTACAGGTATTTCATTGGTTAATAAAAAGCCATAATGCTGTGCGGCGCTGTAATGCCGACAGGGGAACAGAATATTTTTGCCTTAGTAAAAATATTCCCCGGCGGCAGCGCAGCGTCGCACTTCCATAAGGGCAAGTATTACCCTTATGGAAGCATAAGTAGCAGTAGCAATGAAAGGAGGAATTTCATATGGCTTCTAATCCGCAATCACGCAAATGGACGCTTACAATCAATAATCCGCAGGACTGCGGGCTTGACCGTGACGGTATTCGCAAAATTTTAAACCTGTTTTGTCCGGATTATTACTGTTTGGCGGACGAAACGGCAACAACGGGAACATTTCATACCCATATTTTTATTTACTCTAAATCCCCTATTCGCTTTTCAACTGTTAAAAACCGTTTTCCCACCGCACACATAGAAAAGGCATTCGGCAGCGCAAAGGAAAACCGCGACTATATACGCAAAGAGGGCAAATGGGCGGACGATAAAAAGAGTGAAACCTCACACAAGGGCAGCTTTTACGAATTCGGAAATATACCGAATGAATGTGAGGAGCGCGACCCGAAAATGTATAAGCTGCTTTGCAATGTAAAGGACGGTTTATCAACGACAGAAATAATAGACGAAACACCCTCTTTTGCCTTTAAGCTAAAGGATATAGATATTTTGCGCGAGGCATATCTTTCGGAGCGCTACCGTTCCGAAAACAGAGAGCTTACCGTTACATATCTGTTCGGAGCGTCTGGCACGGGAAAAACAAGCGGTATATATAAAAAGCACCCCGCAAGCGAAATATGCAGAATTACCGATTACAACGGGAAAAACGGTGTACGGTTTGATTCGTACCACGGGCAGGATATATTGGTTTTTGAAGAATTTAATTCTCAAATACCGATAGAAACAATGCTTAATTATCTTGACATATATCCGCTTACACTACCGGCACGGTATTCCGACCGCACCGCGTGTTATACAAAGGTGTATATAACCTCTAACCTGCCCTTAAACGAGCAATATATTGATGTCAAGCACAATCACCCCGAAACATGGAAAGCGTTTATACGCCGTATTCACCGCGTTTTCTTTTATAAAGCCGGCGGGCAGGCGGAAGAAATTTATTTCAGGTGAGGAGGGTTTCTATGCCTGATAATGATAAGGAACGGCTGAAAAAACAGACGCAAAAGCGGTATTTATTGCTTCGTATTAAAAACGGATATGATTTTGTAAGAGGAAATAAATCGGGGAGATATATTGTTTTGGCGGTTTATGCCGCTGTTATAATATTTTGGCTTTTCTGCAAAAGTTACTTTGATATTGAAAAGACGGACCTTATCTCCCCTGCATTTATCGCCTTGCTAAAGCTTTTCTTTCCCTTAATGATTATTGCCGTCGCACCTGCCGTGCTTATACTGCTCGGAACTCCTGCCGGCAGCGAAACCGTTTCAAACGGGTTAAAACGAATCGGTTTTACAAACAGCGCCGGAGAAATACCTATGCTTATTTCAAAGGAAACGGACGGAAAAGACAATTCGGTAACCGTATATCGGTTTTACGGTGTAGGTATACCGCTTAAAGAATGGGAAGACAAACGGCAAAAAATAGAGGCGGCGCTCAATTTGAATATAGCAAATCTGAAAGAGGGCAGCGATAAACAGGAAATTATGCTTTATGCGGTTCAGGCGGATACTTCCCTTTTAAAGCGTATTGTGTGGAACGACAATTATCTTGCAGGCAGTAATTCCGTGCTCGTGCTCGGTAAAAGTCTTTTGGGTACGGTCACGGTGGATCTGAAAAAAATACCTCACATTTTACTCGGCGGCTCGACAGGCAGCGGTAAAAGCGTTCTGTTAAAGCTATTGCTTATGCAGGCATTAAAGAAAAATATGTCGGTCAACATAGCGGATTTTAAGGGCGGAGTAGATTTTCCCTCCGTTTGGCAGGATAACTGCAAAATGTGTTTTGATGAAAATGAGCTTATAACGCTGCTGACCGGGCTTGCAGATGAATTGCAGCGGCGAAAAGTCTTACTTCGTGAAAATAATTGCCGAAATATAGACGAATACTGCCGAGAAACAGGAAAAGAACTGAAACGCTGTATATTTGCCTGTGATGAAATTGCCGAGGTACTCGATAAAACCGGACTTACAAAAGAACAGAAAGAGCGGGTAAGCTTAATAGAAAGTAAGCTATCCGTAATAGCCAGACAGGGGCGGGCGTTCGGTATTCATCTGATACTTGCAACGCAAAGACCTGACGCCGCCATTCTTTCAGGGCAGATACGAAACAATATTGATTGCCGCATTTGCGGCAGAGCCGATAACATACTGTCACAGATTATACTCGACAGTACCGCAGCAGCAGAGCAAATACCCAAAGATACCGCAGGCAGATTTATCTTATATGACGGTACGGTTTTCCAGGCATATTATTTTGAAGATTGACGGAAAGGAGTGTGTTTGAATGCAACAAAACAATGTAGGCATACCGCTTAATTTAAAGCTTACAATGACCGTAAAGGAAGCCGCAGAGTACAGCAATATAGGTATTAACCGCATTGACCGTATGCTGCGGAGTCCGAATTGTCCGTTCGTGTTATATGTAGGAACAAAAAAGCTTGTTAAACGCAAGGAATTTGAGCAATTCATCAGCAATAAATTAACAATTTAATACGGTCATATTAATTTTATATGTTTTATATTGAAAAAACAGGGCTGATGCATTATAATATAATAGTTGCATTGGCTCTTTTTCTGATTGTGAAAAGGAGTTGATATAATGGGTAAAAGCCTTAAAGGAAAAGAAATAGGAAAAGGTATTTGCCAAAGAAAGGACGGATTATATACCGCAAGATTTGTTGACAGAACAGGTAAAAGACACGAAAAATGTTTTTCGCTTCTTCCGGAAGCTCGCAACTGGTTAGAGGACTCAAAATACGCAGATAAGCACGGCAATATTTTTGCCCCGTCAAGTATGACAGTTGATGAATGGTTTGAATATTGGATAAATAATATTGTGGGTGATTTAGCCCCAAACACCGTAAGAAATTACCGCGAACGGTATAAATTCAATATACAGCCCGTTATCGGCAAAATGCTTTTAGCCGATGTTAAGCCTATGCACTGCAAATTGGTATTAAACAAAATGGATAGCGATTACGCAGGCTCGACAATAAGGCAAACTTATATTTGTATGGGAACTATGCTTAAATCCGCATTGATGAACGATATAATTGAAAAGCACCCTATGAACGGCGTAAGGTACACCAAGCCTGTGCGTGAAGTAAACGATATTAAATATCTTACAGTAAGCGAACAGCATAAATTTTTAGAAGCCGCAAAACGCTCGCACAATTATGCGCAATATTCGCTTATTCTCGAAACAGGACTTCGCACGGGCGAATTGATTGGTCTGACATGGGACGCTATCAATTGGAAAAAGCGGACTTTAACCGTTAATAAAACTTTAGAATACAGGCACGGTCAAGGCTGTTGGAGAGCAGGACCGCCGAAAACACCGCAAAGCTACCGCACTATTCCGTTAACCGATAAAGCTTACGAAATTCTAAAGGACATTTACAAGACCGCAAAAACTCGCAAGACCTCCGAAACGCTTTCGCAGACATTGGAGTTTATTGACAGGCATACCGGGGCGAAATCTTTTCTTGAAATGAAAGACCTTGTATTTATAAATTGGAGAACGGGCGAACCCACAAAAAACAGCTCGTACGACACACATCTGTACAAATTGTGCGACGAGGCAGGCATTAAACGCTTTTGTATGCACGCTTTACGCCATACATACGCAACACGGGCGATAGAAAGCGGTATGCAGCCGAAGGTTTTACAAAGGCTTTTGGGACATTCAAGTCTTCAAATGACTATGGACAGATATGTGCATGTGACCGAGGATTCTTTTGTAAACGCCGTTCATCAATTTGAAAGCTATTCATTTCTGCAAAATGGTGTAGAAATGGTGTAGTCGGGCAAATAAAAATGCCCCGAACACTAATAAAATAAGGAGATATGGGAATAAATGAAATTAGGAATGGTAGGGCTGCCGAATGTAGGCAAATCGACCCTTTTCAACGCAATAACAAACGCGGGGGCGCAATCGGCGAATTACCCCTTTTGCACAATAGAGCCGAATGTGGGAATGGTAAGCGTGCCGGACGAGCGGCTTGAAAAATTAGCGGAGATATATAACCCGGACAAGTTTACCCCTGCGGTTATTGAATTTGTGGATATTGCGGGGCTTGTAAAGGGCGCTTCAAAGGGCGAGGGGCTTGGCAATAAGTTCCTTTCCAACATACGCGAGGTGGACGCGATTGTTCACGTTGTGCGCTGCTTTGAAAGCGACGATATTATTCACGTTGAAGGCTCGGTTGACCCCGCGCGCGATATTGAAACTATAAACTTAGAGCTTATTTTTTCGGATATTGAAATGGCGCAGCGCCGCCTTGATAAAACCGCAAAGGCGCTCAAAGGTGATAAATCGCTGCAGGGCGAGGTTGATTTCTTAAAAAGGCTTATAGCCCACCTTGAAAACGGGTTACCCGCCCGCTCGGTTGAAATTAACGACGAAACCGAGCAAAACGTGCTTGACACCACGGCGCTGCTTTCGGCAAAGCCTGTAATTTACGCCTGCAATATGAGCGAGGAGGACTTTACCTCAGGCATAGAGTCAAACAAAAACTACAACGCGGTAAAGGAAATTGCCGAGCGCGAAAAGGCGGAAATTCTGCCGATATGCGCCGCCCTTGAGGCTGAAATTTCGGGGCTTTCGGATGAAGAAAAGGTTATGTTCCTTGAAGAATTGGGGCTTGAGCGCTCGGGGCTTGACCGTATGATTCAAAAGTGCTACCACCTTTTGGGGCTTATTTCTTACCTTACCGCAGGCAAGCCCGAGGTGCGCGCCTGGACTATTAAGCAGGGCACAAAGGCGCCGCAGGCGGCGGGCAAAATACACTCCGACTTTGAGCGCGGCTTTATTCGCGCAGAGGTTATAAACTTTGACGAATTTATAAACGAATGTGGCGGCAGCATTACGGTTGCCAAGGAAAAGGGACTTGTAAGGAGCGAGGGCAAGGAATATGTTATGAAGGACGGAGACATTGTTCTCTTCCGTTTTAATGTTTGATTTTCGGAGTTGATATTTTATGGGTGGTTTTTATTACTACGGTATAGACTCGCTTTACATTTATCTTGTAGTTCCGGCAATTATAATAATGCTCTGGTCGCAGATAAGGGTAAAAACGGTTTTTTCAAAGTACAGCACACATCATTCGCCGCTTACCGGAGCGGACGCCGCGCGGCGGGTGCTTGAAGCAAACGGTGTATATAATGTTAAAATAGAGCGCGTTTCGGGCAATCTTACCGACCACTACGACCCGAGGACTAACGTTATACGCCTTTCCGATTCGGTTTACGGCGCAAACAACCTTTCCGCCGTGGGCGTTGCCGCGCATGAGGCGGGGCATGCCGTTCAGTACTCAAAGGGCTATGTGCCCATAAAGGTGCGCTCGGTAATACTGCCGGTATGTAATTTGGGCTCGCAGCTTTCAATACCGCTGCTTATAATCGGGCTTATCTTCGATTTTTATTTTCTTGTGAAGCTGGGCGTTATTTTCTTCTGCGTGGCGCTGCTTTTTCAGCTTTTAACGCTGCCTATTGAGTTCAACGCATCTCACCGCGCGCTTGTGACGCTTGACAATTCGGGGCTTATAAAGGAAGATGAGAAAAAAGCGGTTTGCAGGGTGCTTTCCGCCGCGGCTATGACCTATGTTGCGGCGCTGCTTGTATCGCTTACGCAGCTTATACGTCTTTTGGCAATTACCAAGAGAAACAGGCGGTAATTTTTACTGCACGGCTTTGGCTGAATAGCCGAAAGAATTATCACCCATAATAACTACGGGTGATAAAATGAAACAGCGAAAAATAAGATTTATGCTTTTTTCAATAGGCGCCGTGGGCTACGGGCTTATTGAGGTTATGTGGCGCGGCTACACGCACTGGTCAATGCTGGGGGCGGGCGGTATTTGCTTTGTGTTCTTCGGCACAATAAGCGAAAAGCTCAAAAAAGCGGGACTTTTAATAAAAGGACTTGTAGGCAGCACCTTTGTTACGGGTATTGAGTTCATTTTCGGCGTTGTATTTAATATAATTTTAAAGAAGAACGTTTGGGATTACAGCAAAATGCCAATGAACATAGGCGGACAGATTTGTATGCCCTATTCCTGCCTTTGGGTGCTTTTAAGTCTTGTGTGTATTCCGTTCGCGGGCAAGGTAAAAAAACAGTTGGGCAATAATATTATTAAAAAATAAGGCGGAAATAAAAGTGGAATTTCTTCACAGAACCTGGGCGGAAATTGATGTTGACGCCCTTGTACATAACTTTGGTATTATTAAAAAAGAGGCGGCGGGCGCTAAAATAATGGCGGTTGTAAAGGCTGACGCCTACGGGCACTCCGCGCGCAACGTAGCTCCCCTGCTTGAGGCGGAGGGGGCAAACGCTTTTGCCGTTTCAAATATAGAAGAGGCGGTAACGCTGCGCGGCTGCGGTATAACCAAGCCTATTCTTATTTTGGGCTATACGCCTGTTAGTATGGCTTCGCAGCTTTATATTAACGATATAACCCAGAGCGTTTACTCCACCGAATACGCCGCCGCACTCTCAAAAAAAGCCACGGCGGATAAGGTAAGAATTAAAATACACATAAAACTTGATACGGGTATGAGCCGCATTGGGTTTGACTGCCGTGATAATTCTCTTTCGGGGATTGATGACGCAATTGCCGCCGCGCGGCTGCCGGGCTTTGATTTCGGCGGAATTTTCACGCATTTTGCCGTTTCCGACCGCACCCCGCAAGAAGAGGACGGCTTTACCGCCGCGCAGTATTCGCGCTTTATTGCGGCAAAGGAGCGCTTTATAAAGGCGGGGCTTACCCCAAAAATTTGCCACTGCTGCAATTCGGCGGCTTTCTGCCTTGATACCGATAAGCACCTTGATATGTGCCGCCCGGGCATAATTCTTTACGGACTTACCCCGTCGTCGGGCTTAAAGCTAAAAGAAGATTTTATACCCGCAATGACGGTGAAATCGGTTGTTTCAATGGTTAAAACCGTTAAAAAGGGCGATACCGTAAGCTACGGCAGAACCTTTACCGCCGAAAGGGAAATGAAAACCGCAACAGTAACCGCAGGCTATGCCGACGGCTACCCGCGGCTGCTTTCAAACAAAGGCTATGTTTTAATAAAGGGCAAAAAAGCCCCTATAATCGGCAGGATTTGTATGGATCAGATGTCGGTTGACGTGACGGATATTGAAAACGTAAAGCAGGGCGACGAGGTAATTTTATTCGGCAAGGAATTACCCGTTGAAGAGCTTGCGGATATGTGCGGCACCATAAATTATGAAATAATCTGCGGCATATCCCCGCGCGTTCCGCGAATAATAGTAAAAAACGGTGCGATATGAAAAAGTATATTTTAACGCTTGACGAGGGAACAACGAGCGCCCGCGCCGTGCTTTTTGATAAGGGCGGAAATGCCGTGTCGGCTGCACAAAGGGAATTTAAACAAATATACCCGCAGCCCGGCTTTGTAGAGCACGACCCCGTGGAAATATTTTCGGTTCAGTACGCCGCCGTTACCGAGGCTATAACGGCAATAGGCGCCTCTGCCGATGAAATTGCTGCCGTGGGGGTTACAAATCAGCGCGAGACCACGATTATATGGGATAAAAATACAGGCGAGCCGATTTATAACGCGATAGTGTGGCAGTGCCGCCGCACCTCCGAAATGTGCGATAAATTACGCGCTGACGGCTTAGAGGAATATATACGTAAAACAACGGGGCTGCGCATTGACGCATATTTCAGCGCCACCAAAATTAAATGGATACTTGATAACGTGCCCGGCGCGCGCGACAGAGCCGAAAACGGCGAGCTGCTTTTCGGCACGGTTGATACATGGCTTATATGGAAACTCTCGGGCGGCAAAATTCACGTTACCGACCGCACAAACGCCGCAAGAACAATGCTTTACGATATACACGCGCTCAAGTGGGATAAAAAACTGCTTGAAATATTGCAAATTCCAAAGTGTATGCTGCCTGAGGTGCGCCCAAGCAGCGAAATTTACGGCAACGTAAATATTTTAGGCGCGGAAATACCCGTTTCGGGCATTGCGGGCGACCAGCAGGCGGCGCTTTTCGGGCAAAAATGCTTTTGCGAGGGCGATATTAAAAACACCTACGGCACGGGCTGCTTTTTGCTTATGAATACGGGTGCCGCCGCGTTTGAAAGCAAAAACGGGCTTATAACCACCATTGCCGCCGACGCGGGCGATAATATATGCTACGCGCTTGAGGGCAGCGTGTTTGTGGGCGGCGCGGTCATTCAATGGCTGCGCGACGAATTAGGGCTTATAGCATCAGCTGCCGAAAGCGAAAAAGCGGCGCTTTCCGTTCCCGATTCGTCGGGAGTTTACATTGTCCCCGCCTTTGCGGGGCTGGGCGCGCCTTATTGGGATATGTACGCCCGCGGCACAATTTGCGGGCTTACGCGCGGCAGCGGCAAAAAACACATAATAAGGGCTTGCCTTGAAGCCATAGCCTACCAGACAAACGACCTTATAACCGCGCTTAAAGCGGATACGGGGCTGCCTATCAATCACATAAGAGCGGACGGCGGAGCTGCCGCAAATAACTTTTTAATGCAGTTTCAGGCGGATATTTCGGGTGTAGGGGTTATAAGACCCGCGCAGACCGAGGCTACCGCCGCGGGAGCGGCTTATCTTGCGGGGCTTGCCGTGGGCTTTTGGAAGAATAAAAACGAGATACTTCGCCTGCCCGATAATCAGACCGAGTTTAAACCCGCAATTACCGCAAAGCGCCGCGAAGCGCTGACGGACGGCTGGAAACGCGCCGTGCGCAGCACCAAAGCCTTTTAAGGAGGAAGATTTATGCATTACGAGCTTAAAGCAATAGAGGTGCCCGGCACCGATAATATTCACACGCTTAAAGGCAGAATTTATATACCCGAGGGCGAAATAAAGGGCATTTTCCACATTGTTCACGGTATGTGTGAATATATAGCGCGCTACGACCATATTTTCGCATTTTTGGCTGAAAAGGGCTATGTTTGCTGCGGCTATGATAATTTAGGTCACGGCGAAACGGCAAAAAATAAAGATGAACTAGGCTTTATAGCCCACCGCAACGGCTGGAAATACCTTGTGAACGACGTTAAAGCCTTTGAGGACGCGGTGAGAAAAATGTTCCCCGATAAACCGCTTTACCTTATGGGGCACTCCATGGGCTCGTTTATTTCCCGTATAGCCGCCGAAAATTACGGCGACGGAATTGAAAAATTCATAATATGCGGAACGGGCGGACCCAATGCCGCAGCACCCTTCGGGCTGCTGCTGACCGACATAATGCAGCTGTTTTGCGGGGAAAAGCACCGCTCTAAGCTTATAAACAATATCGCCTTCGGCGCATATAACAAGCGCTTTGAGGGGGAAAGCGAGTACGATTGGGTCACCTCCGACCGCGAGGTTACCGCAAAATATGCGGCAGACGAATACTGCACCTTTAAGTTTACCGTGTCCGCCATGCACGACCTTGTAAAGCTGAATCAGCTCAGCAATCGCGGCGCCTGGTTTAAAAATATGCGCAAAAATCTCCCTGTACTCTTAATTTCGGGCACGCACGACCCCGTTGGAAATTACGGAAAGGGCGTTAAAACGGTTTATAAAAAGCTTAAAGCCGCAGGTATGAAAGATGTTAGTATAAAGCTTTATGAAAACTGCCGCCACGAAATACACAACGATATTTGCAGGCAGGACGTTATGAACGATATTTTGGAGTTTATAGAAAAATAAAACGAGGTATAATTTATGAAAAAGCGAATTTTCCCTATTTGCCTTTCATTTTTAATTTCAGCCGCGTTTTTGGCTGTGGGTATTTACTTTACCTACTGCTTTGTAAAGCATCCCGCACGGAATTTTGCAATTTTAGCAATACTGCCCGCTGTTATATCCGCAGGCATTTATGCCGCTCTCGGCGCGCTTTTGTGCGCGAATAAGCTTAACCGAACAAGAGCCATATACATATTCGCGATCGCTCTGGTTGCAGCATTAGGTCCGCTTATTTTTCTTGCCCTGTTAATGTTCCCGTTCTTTTTCTCTGAGCTTGGGTTGGAATTAGCCTTACAGTTATTTGTGCCCGTTATTCCCTGTGTGCTCCCGCTCGTTATGATATTCAAGTCAAAGGATTAACCTTAATTCAAATTTCTTTACCGCCGATTATCGCTTTTGGTACTTTTTGGGCGTTATTCCGAAACGCTTTTTAAAAAGTGAAATAAAATGCGAATAATCGGCGGTAAAAATTTTTCGTATAGCTCATTAACCGAGCAGCCGCCGCCAGATTTTCGGGCGACATAGGCTTTTTATCCACCGTGTTTGTAAGCGGGATTATATAAAAGCCTACATTTGAAAAAAAGTTCTTGACAAATGGAAATTATCTGTTATAATAAAAACAGTAATCATTACTGATTTAGGTGATATGATGAAAAACTTTTCACGGCAGCGTGAGGAAATAATCAAGGTTCTCCGCTCAATTGACACACATCCCACCGCCGCTTGGGTATATTCGCGTGTAAAAGAGGTTATACCAAATATAAGTCTCGGCACTGTATACCGTAATCTTGCAGCTTTAAGCGAAACCGGCGAAATACTTTCGCTTTCGGTGGGTGACGGGTTTGAACATTTTGACGGTAATCCCGCCCCGCATGCGCATTTGCACTGCCGCCTTTGCGGCAAAATTGCCGATGCCCCCATGCACGGCGACCCGCTGGCAGATGTCGCCCGTGAGCACGGCTTTGAGCCGGAAACCTCGGTTTATATTGAATACGGCGTCTGTGAAGAGTGCAAAAAACAAAAATAATTTTTTGGAGGAATAAAAAATGAAAAAGTTTGTATGTCTTGTTTGCGGTTATGTTTATGAGGGCGAGTCCGCTCCCGAGGAGTGCCCCATCTGCCATGCTCCGGCTTCAAAGTTTGCTGAGCAGGCGGCTGAGAAAACCTGGGCGGCTGAGCACGTTGTAGGCATAGCTAAGGGTGCAGACCAGAGAATAATCGACGGTCTGCGTGAAAACTTTAACGGCGAGTGCACCGAGGTGGGAATGTACCTTGCAATGGCGCGCGTAGCCCACAGAGAGGGCTATCCCGAAATCGGGCTTTACTGGGAAAAGGCAGCTTTTGAGGAGGCTGAGCACGCTGCAAAGTTTGCCGAGCTTTTGGGCGAGGTTGTGACTGACAGCACCAAGAAAAACCTTGAAATGCGCGCAGATGCCGAAAACGGCGCCACAATGGGCAAATTTGAGCTGGCAAAGCTTGCAAAGGAGCTTAATCTTGACGCTATTCACGACACCGTTCATGAAATGGCAAAGGACGAAGCCCGACACGGCAGAGCGTTTGAGGGCTTGCTTAATAGATATTTCAAATAATTACAGGGCGCTATAAAACGGTATGAGCGTGTCGAATAATTCGACACGCTCATTTTTTAATTATTCATCTTTTATCCATAGAAAGATATTCGCGGTGCGGCTGAACGCTCATATATGCCGGGCGTATAATCTTTCCGGCGTTAAGCAGCTCTTCTATTCTGTGGGCGCTCCAGCCGGCTATACGCGCTATTGCGAAAAGCGGTGTGTAAAGCTCGTGCGGCAGCCCTAACATATCGTAAACAAAGCCGCTGTAAAAGTCTACGTTTACGCTGACACCCTTATACATTTTTCTTTCCCCCGCTATTATTTCTGGGGCGAGCCTTTCAACAGCTGAGTAAAGCGCGTATTCGCGGTCAAGCCCCTTTTCCTCGGAAAGCGACTTTACAAAGCCCTTAAAGACCTCGGCACGCGGGTCTGAAACCGAATATACCGCATGACCTACGCCGTAAATAAGCCCTGCTTTATCAAATGCCTCTTTGTGGAGTATCTTTTTTAGGTAAGCGGATATTTCCTCCTCATCGTTCCAGTCGCGCACATTTTCCTTTATATCGTTAAACATAGCGCACACCTTTATATTCGCCCCGCCGTGCTTAGGACCTTTAAGCGAGCCGAGCGCCGCGGCGATTGCGGAATAGGTGTCTGTTCCCGAGGAAGATACAACGTGGGTTGTAAAGGTGGAGTTGTTACCGCCGCCGTGCTCTGCGTGCAGCACAAGCGCCGCGTCAAGCACCTTTGCCTCAAGCGGGGTGTATTTTCCGTCAATTCTGAGCATATATAAAATGTTTTCAGCGGTTGAAAGCTCCGCGCGCGGCTCGTGAATAAAAAAGCTGTTGCTGCCGCGCAGATAATAGTCGTAGGAGTGGTAGCCGTATACCGAAAGCAGCGGAAATCTCGCAATAAGCTGTAAGCACTGGCGAAGGACGTTTGGAATAGAGGTGTCCTCGGCATTGGTATCATATGAATAAAGGGTCAAAACGCTGCGCGCTAATGAGTTCATCATATTGGCAGAGGGCGCTTTCATAATAATATCCCTTACAAACGAGCCCGGCAGGGTGCGGTATGAGGAAAGCAGCGAGCAAAAGTCACTTAGCTGCTCAGCGTTCGGCAGGCTTGCAAAAAGCAAAAGATACACTATTTCCTCAAAGCCGAAGCGCCCGTCCCTTATAAAGCCGGCGACCAGTTGCTCAACATCATAGCCCCTGTAATAAAGCTTGCCGCGGCAGGGTGCTTCCTCGCCGTTTACAATTTTTTTGGAAACTATTTCGGATATTTCGGTAAGACCCGTAAGCACGCCTTTACCGTTTAAATCTCTCAGTCCCCTGTTCACCTTATGTTCGATATACAGCTGCGGCTCAATGCGGCAGTTATCCGTGCAGAGAGACGAATACTTGAGTATTTCGGGTGTTATATCGTTCCCCGCGTAGCCGTTATTTCCGTTCATATTATCACTTCCCTTATTATTTATTATATTATTTTACCATAAAATCTCAAAAAGAATTTTAACTGCGTGTTAACTTTCAGGGCGTATTGCGCCTGTTAAGAAAATCTTAAAACTTTTCCCTGTTGTTTTTTTGAAAAAATGTGTTATAATTGGTGTATATTAAACCTCGCACTCTGAAAGGAATGTTTATAAATATGTCTTTCTGGAAAACAGGAAATAACATCCTTCTTTTTTTCAGACAAACACTTCCCTGCTTTATAAGGGAAAATTTTGAAATAAAAAGCTCAAAACGTTCAAAAATAATCGGCGCTGTAATATGCGCCGTTACTCTCATTGCCGTTATACTGGATGTAAACGCATATACCTCGCAGGAATTTGCCTCAAAATGGCTGCTGCTTGCCTTTGCGCTTATGTGTCCGTTTTTTCTCGGTATAGCCGCGGCGTATTCGGTTGTTATTAAAACCGATAAGCTAAATAAGGTCTGGCATTTTATAGGGCTGTTTTTAATGCCGTTTGTCACCATTACAATGACCGAATGTTTAAATAACGTATTTATTTACAATATGACCTATTTGGGCTTTTTCGGGAATTACATGCTCGTAATAATAATGTATTTCCTGATTTTTGCCGTTTCCGGCAGTTTTCGGCTTTCATATCTTATAGTCAACCCCGTATTATTCGGTTTCGGCGTTGCGCACAGCTATATTATGGACTTCCGCGGCACGCCGTTTTTGCCTATGGACTTTTTAAGCATAAAAACCGCCGTAGGCGTTGCCAACACATATAATTACACCCCGACATATAAAATTATGACGGCGGCGCTCTTATTTATTTTTATTATAATTATAGGCGCAAAAACCAAAACTCCGAAATATAATATTCTTACAAGGGTTATATCGCGTACATTTGCGGGCACCTTTTCCTCGGTTATTCTTATTCTTTTCTATTTTACAAGCATTTTTGCCGATATGGGAGTAAAGCCGGACTTCTGGAACCAGACAAGAGGCTACCATAACTACGGCTTTGCCTTTAACTTTTTCTGCAATACAAAATACCTTTATATGTCGCAGCCGAGCGACTACGACCCCAAGCAGATAAAGGATTATGTAAGCAGCGTTATAAGCGATACCGATAATAAAAACAATATCGACGACGATTACAGAAAACCGAATATTATTTGCATAATGAACGAATCGCTTTCGGATTTAAAGGTGCTCGGCAATCTTGAAACCAACGAGGACTATATGCCTTTTATGCGCAGCCTTACCGAAAACACAATTAAGGGCAACCTTTATGTTCCGGTAATAGGCGCGGGCACCTCAAACACCGAGTTTGAGTTTTTAACCGGTCACACAACCGCGTTTTTGCCCTCAGGCAGCAACGCGTATATGCTGTATATTAAAAACCCCATAGCCTCGCTTGTTTCCACGCTTAAAGGGCAGGGCTATTCCGCCGCGGCGCTCCACCCGTATTATGCCGAGGGCTGGAACCGAACCAAGGTTTACAATTGTTTGGGCTTTAATAAATTTACAAGCCTTGAAAATATTATTGATATTTCACTTATGCGCGAATACCAGGCAAACGGCAGCGACCCGAATTACCTGCAATCGCTTATAGAGCAGTATTACCCCGATGAAAGCAATATGCTGATACGCCAGTATATAAGCGACTCCTATGACTATAAGCTTTTAATAAGGGATTATGAGCAGCGGGATAAATCAGTTCCGTTCTTCTGCTTTAACGTTACAATGCAGAACCACGGCGGTTACACCACAAGCTGCGTAAATTTTGACGAAAGCATTTACGCAACCTCGGTTTCAAAGCCGTATACCAAGGCAAACAAATACCTCTCCCTTGTAAAGGCGAGCGATAACGCCTTTAAAGAGCTTGTGGAATACTTTAAAAATGTTGACGAGCCCACGGTCATATGTATGTTCGGCGACCATCAGCCCTCGGTTGAATCGGAATTTATAGCCGAGGTTATAGGTACAAACAGTCTTTCGGGGCTTAACCCCGCACAAGAGCAGAGCCGCCATGTAACGCCCTTTATAATATGGGCAAATTACGATATAGGCTCGCAGACTATTGATAAGCTAAGCTCCAACTACCTTTCGTCCCTCGTTCTTAAAACCGCGGGCGTAAAGCTGACGGAATATAATAAATACCTCTTAAAGCTTTCGGAAACACTGCCTGTTATAGATACGGTAGGATATATAGATAACGAAAACAACTATTACAAATGGAGCGATGTTTCCCCCTACAGCCATTTGCTCGATGAATACGAAAAAATACAGTATAACAATATTTTCGACCAGAAAAACGCCGATTCGGATATATTCTATATTAACGGCTATGTTCCCAAAGCGACCGATGAAGAATCGACCGACGAAAGCGGAGAGGAGAATTAAATGCGCAACACCTCGCTTTGCCATATAGAAAAGGACGGCAAGTACCTTATGCTGCACCGCGTTAAAAAGGAAAACGATTTAAACCGCGATAAATGGGTGGGCATAGGCGGAAAATTTGAGGACGGCGAAAGCCCCGAAGAATGTAATGCGCGCGAGGTGCTTGAAGAAACGGGGCTTACTTTACTTAACGCGCACTACCGCGGAATAGTAACCTTTGTCTCGGATAAATGGGAAACGGAGTATATGCACATATTCCATTCCGACGCTTTTACGGGTGAAATTAAGGAATGTGACGAAGGAACGCTGGAATGGATAGATAAGCAGGAGCTTTACAGCAAGCCCATTTGGGAGGGCGACAAAATATTTTTAAGGCTTTTGGAAAAGCCCACGCCCTTCTTTTCGCTCAAGCTCCAATACATAGGCGACACATTAGTAAATTCCGTTCTGCACTTTGCGGAACAGAAAGAGGAAATTTTATGAATATATGCGTTTACGGCGCGTCAAGCAGCTCCATTGCGAAATCATACATTAACCCGACCGAAGAACTTGGCGAGAAAATGGCAAAGCGCGGGCATAACCTTGTTTACGGCGCGGGCGCGTTGGGGCTTATGGGCGCCGCCGCGCGGGGCGTTTTAAAGGGCGGCAGTAAAATAATCGGCGTTGTTCCCGCCTTTTTCAAGGTGGACGGCGTGCTTTTTGACGATTGCACCGAAATTATTTTTACCGACACTATGCGGGAAAGAAAAGGCATAATGGAGGAAAAATCCGACGCGTTTATTATGACCCCGGGCGGACTTGGCACATACGATGAATTTTTTGAAATTCTCACCCTAAAGCAGCTGGGAAAGCACACAAAGCCCATAGCTGTGTTTAATATTAACGGTTATTTTGACCCGCTGCGCACAGTGCTTGAAAATGCGGTAAACAAGCAGTTTATGAGCCCGCAAAGCCTGCGCCTGTGCGAGTTTTTCGACCGTCCCGACCGACTGCTTGATTACCTTGAAGGCTATTCCGATTCGTTTACCTCAATCGGTGATTTTAAGGATATAAGATGATGGATAAGGAAGTAAAGGACAAAACAATCGACACGATTATTGATATTTTTTTACTGTATAGCCATATACCTTTCTGAGGAGCTGTCGCAGAGGCTTTTTCACTCCGATAATGTTCTGCTTGTTATATTGGTATCCTTTGTAATTTACAGCGCACTGTGCGCTGTAAATTACAACCGTTTATTATTCGCATAAAAAACACGGTTCTTAAAACCCCAAAAAAACGACTCGCCTTTCTCAGTGAGCCGTTTTTTCGGTTTTAATATTAAGAAGATGGGCAATTCCGGGTATGCTCTCGCCCTGAAAGGACGAGGTTGGCGACATAAGCGCGCCTGTTGACATAAACAAAATATTACTGAAATCTCCCTGCTCCAAACGGTGCATAATATAAGAGCAAAGCACCGAGGCGCTGCACCCGCAGCCCGAGCCGCCCGCATGAACGTCCTGCTTTTCACGGTCGAAAATCAGCGTTCCGCAATCGCTGTGGCGGCAGCGTATATCCACGCCCGCGCGCTCTAAAAGCTCATAAAGCAGGTTTGTGCCCACATAACCCAGGTCACCCGTGAAAATTATATCGTAATCCTCGGGTTTGGTTTTAGTGTCCTTAAAGAAATTAAGCAGCGTGCCGGCAGCGGCAGGCGCCATTGCCGCGCCCATATTATTTGCGTCCTTGATATTCAAATCCTCTATTTCACCGAAGGTTACCGAGTTTATATAAATATCTCCGCCCTCTCTGCCCAATATCAGCGCGCCCGAGCCTGTTACTGTCCATTGGGCGGTTGGGGTGCGCTGCGAGCCGTAATTAAGCGGAAAGCGGTACTGCCGCTCGGCAGAGCAAAAGTGCGAGGATGTTACCGAAACGGTTTTTTCTGCGGCGCCCGAATCTATAAAAACGGCGGCAAGCCCGGTAGAAAGCGCCATGGTTGAGCAGGCACCGTAAAGCCCTATAAAGGGTATGCCGAAGCTGCGCAGCCCGAAGGAACTGCCTATGCACTGGTTTAAAAGGTCGCCCGCAAAAATATTATCTATATCCTCCGCCGTCAGCCCCGCTTTATCAAGCGCGGTTTGAACGGCGGTTTTTTGCAGCTTGCTTTCAGCTTTTTCAAAGCTCTTTTCGCCGAAAAAGCTATCTGTAGTGTAGGCGTCAAATTCATTTGAAAGCGGTCCCTCGTGCTCCTTTTTGCCCACCACCGAGCCGTAGCTTATAACTCTCGGTTTATTTTCAAAAATAATGGTGCGTTTGCCCGTTCTTTTCATATTCTCACCCGCAAATACTCATAATATATAAAATAATGCCGTATATAACGCTTGCCAGTGTGCCGTATACTATAACAGGTCCCGCTATTGTAAACATTTTAGCACCCAGTCCCAAAACAAAGCCCTCGCTTTTATACTCAATCGCGGGGGATACCACTGCGTTTGCAAAGCCGGTTATGGGAACAAGCGTGCCTGCGCCCGCATGCTTTGCAATTTTATCAAAAATTTTAAGCCCTGTAAGCCATGCGGCAATAAACACAAGCAATGAGGGCACAGCCGCCTTTACTACCTTTTCTGGCATATCAAGCGCCGTGAACCATTCCTTAAAAAGCTGACCTATTACGCATATTAAGCCGCCCACCGCGTAAGCCAAAATAAAATCCTTAACCTTGGTTGAGGGGGGCGATATCCGCTTTGTCATTTTACCGTATTCTTTTTCGGTAGGAAACATATAAACCACATCCTTTTCATATATTATTTGCCCGTAAAAGCCTAAATATAACTTGAAATAAAGATATTTATAAAGTATAATTACAAATAATAAGACCCGAAAAGGAGATTATATAAAATGGATTATATAATTGAGCCCGAAAGGAAAATACCGGTCAAAGCCGAATATGACACGGTAGTTGCGGGCGGCGGTATAGCCGGAATTGCGGCGGCGGCAGCGGCAGCCCGAGGCGGAGCAAGGGTTCTTTTAATTGAAAAGCAATATATGCTGGGCGGGCTTGCAACAGCGGGGCTTGTAACAATTTTTTTGCCGCTGTGCGACGGTATGGGCAGGCAGGTCACCTTCGGTATTGCCGAGGAGCTGCTGCGGCTCTCGGTGCGGCACGGTTATGAGGGGAAATATCCGTCGGCGTGGCTTGAAAACGGTTCATATGCCGAAAAAGCAAAGCAGCGCTTTGAGGTGCAGTATAATCCGTACATTTTTGCAATTGAGACTGAAAAATTACTGAAAGCCGCGGGTGTAGAAATTCTTTTCGGGACATCTGTTTGCGAGGCTTGTGTATCCGGCGGTAAAATTCGGCATATTATAACAGAGAACAAGAGCGGCAGAACGGCTGTGGCTCTTAAAAATATTATTGATTGCTCGGGGGATGCCGATATTTGCAGGCTTGCGGGGGAAAACACGGTTGTTTTTTCTCAGGGCAATGTACCGGCGTCATGGTACTACTGTGTTGAAGACGGCGAAAACAAGCTGAAAATGCTTGGTTTCAGCGATATTCCCGATTCACAAAAAACCGCCGAGCAGCTTGAAAATTCAAAATCCTCGCTAAGATTTACCGGTCTTGAAGCCGATGAGCTTTCCGACCTGACGCTATACTCCCACTCGGTGCTGCTTGACGACTTTCTGAAAAAGGGAAAGGACACGCCGAAATATTCGCTTTCCTCTATAGCCACCACACCGCAGATTCGTATGACCCGCAGAATTGACGGAAAATATACGCAGGACGATACCGAAATGCATAAGGAATATAATGACAGCGTGGGACTTTTTTCCGACTGGAGAAGACCCGGACCTGTTTACGAGCTTCCGTTCGGGACATTGACGGGCAGAAAAATCACAAATCTGCTGGCTGCCGGACGCTGCATTTCGGCAACGGACGCTATGTGGGATATAACAAGGGTAATTCCCGTTTGCGCCCTTTCGGGGCAGGCCGCGGGAACAGCCGCCGCTATGACCGATAATTTTGACGGCATTGATATAAATAAATTGCAGGATAGCTTAAAGCTGAACGGAGTTATTTTACACGAAAGCGAATTATAATTTTAATCAGGGGGCAGTTATATGAAACGAGTTAAAGTTTGTTTTTCCACATTCATAGTTGTATTAGCGGTTGTTTTAGGGAACTTGCCGGTCTCGGGCGAGCAAGTCACGGCAAAAGGCTTTGAGACGCCTGAATATTACGGGAAATCCGTTTTGGCCGGGCTTGATAATTCTGCAACATACTTAGGGGTCTATGACATAATAGTAAAAAATATGTCTGATACCGATAAAATAGTGCCATGCACGGCAAACATTATAAATGAAGACGGTGAAAAGATCACAGTTGATACATTCAAGATCAATATAGACTTCGGCGAAACCAAAGTCCGATATGAGACTGTTGAAAAAGTAATGGCTGCATACAACCGCGATTATTTTGAACAATTCTGGTTTAATTCTGAACTGGGCCATGCCACATACTATTATAGCAACGGAATTGTAGCCAATATGGAAATATACTGTTCTATGAGCAGTGAAGAAGTCATTTCGGCAAAGCAAAGATTTAACTCTGCCACTGATGAGCTTCTCAAAGGAATAACAATAGATATGCCGGAGTTTGAACGTGAAAAAATAATACACGACAGACTTGCAAAAAAAGTGGTTTATGATTTGAACGCACCATATGCACACAATGCTTATGGTGCGCTGGTTGACGGCAAAGCGGTTTGCGACGGCTATACAAAGGCTTTTCAGTATCTTTTGCAAAGGGTAGGTATTCAGTCGTTTATGGTAACGGGCATAGGAAACGGCGTCAAACATGCCTGGAATATTGTCAGAATAGACGGCAAGTATTATAATGTTGATCTTACATGGGACGATCAGAAAAGTGATATTATATACACCTACTTTAACATCACCGACGAAGAAATTAAAAGCTTATCCCACATTCTTGATAAAGAAAGTGAAGACTTCGCACCTGTGTGCACCTCAACCGACGCTAATTATTTTGCTGTTTACGGCGGAAAAACAAATGCTTTTTCGGCAGATGAAATAGGAGAAATTATTAAAAGAAACGGTACCAGATTTCATATATACGTCACAGGCAACGTCAATGAATTTTCAGATAGCTTTTTCAATAACCTTTCCGCTGTGGGAACTGAATCAAATTTAAACGATAATATTGCAGATGCAGAAAGCCGGCTGTACGACAGGGAATTTATAATTACAATTATTGTCTGTGGGGATGCTAACCGGGACGGCGTTATCGATATAAGAGATTTTGTTCATATGAAGTCAATTATTGCGGGGAATTTCGCAGAAAATAAAGCGTCTGATGTTGATAAGAGCGGAAATGTCAGTGCTACCGACTTGGCAGAACTTAAAAAAATGCTTTTGGGCATAAAGAATTAAACTGCCGTTTACGGGAATTTTAAGCCTTGGAGTGTGATATAAATGTGTACTGCTGCGGCATACAGAAAAAACGGCTTTTACTTTGGAAGAAATCTTGATTACGAAATGTCCTACGGGGAGGAAATTGTCATAACGCCCCGGAATTTTCGGTTTGATTTTACGGCATACGGAGCAGACGCCGCGCACTATGCCATGATAGGCACGGCACATATGGCGGGCGGTTACCCGCTTTATTACGACGCGGCGAACGAAAAGGGGCTTTGCATTGCGGGGCTCAACTTTGTAAACAGCGCGTCCTACTCGGAAAAGACGGACGGCTGCACCGCGCCCTTTGAGCTTATACCCCTTGTGCTTGCTAAATGCGCCGATATAGGTGAGGCACGCGTGCTTTTGAGCAAAATAACGCTTGGAAATATTCCGTTCAGCGAGCAGCTGCCCGCGGCAAAGCTGCACTGGATTTTAGCCGATAAAAACGAAACGATTGTTGCCGAGCCGAAAAACGGCAGACTTATAATTCACAGCGACCCTGCAAATGTGCTTGCAAACGAGCCGCCCTTTGATTATCAAATGCAAAACCTGAATAACTATATGGCTTTAACTCCGTACCCGCCCGAAAACAGACTTTCGCCTACGCTGCCTCTGAAAAGTTACAGCCGCGGTATGGGCGCGCTGGGGCTGCCGGGCGATCTTTCCTCGCAGTCGCGGTTTGTAAGGGCGGCATTTGTTTCGGCAAACTCTGTATCGGGAAATGGCGAATATGACGGAATTACGCAGCTTTTTCATATTTTAGGCTCGGTAGAGCAGCAAAACGGCTGCTGCATAACCGAAAACGGCGGTCTTGAAAAGACAATATACACCGCCTGCTTTGACGCGCAAAGCGGCGTATATTATTACACCACCTACGAAAACAGGCAAATAACCGCAATAGATATGTTTAAAGCAAATTTAAACGCGGCAGAGCTTGCCTGTTACCCGATGATAAACACGCCGCAAATAAAATTTCAAAATTGATGATTTTTTATTGATTTTTCATAACAACCGTGATAATATGTAGAAATAAGAGGAGATGTTGAAAAATGAAAACCGAAACTATTCATCTTAAAGAAATATACCCGTTTTTGGGCGATGACGGCTGCGACCCTATAGTGGATATGTATTTGCCGTACAATATGACCGAAATGCACAGGGAAAACAGAAAACGCCCATGTATGATAGTATGCCCCGGCGGTGGGTACGCTATGTGCAGTCAGCGTGAGGCAGAGCCCATAGCAATGCACTTTTTACCGGACGGATTTAATGTATTTGTTATATATTATTCCGTGGCGCCCCACCGTTTCCCCACGCAAATGCGCGAGGTTGCGGCAACGGTTGAGCTTATATACAAAAATGCCGATAATTGGAACTGCGATGTTTCAAAGCTTGCAATAATAGGCTTTTCCGCGGGCGGACACCTTGCGGCGCATTATTCCACAATGTATGATTGCAAGGAGGTTCGCGAGGTTTTCCCCGAGAGCAAGCCGGTAAACGCCTCGGTGCTTTCCTACCCCGTAATAACCGCCGACCCCGCACACGGGCATATGGGCAGCTTTGATAATCTGCTCGGTAAGCCCGAGCGCACCGAGGAAGAAATAAACTATTTTTCCTGTGACCGCAGGGTAACGGAAAACACTCCGCCCGCCTACATATGGCACACCGCAAACGACAGCTGCGTTCCGGTAATGAACAGCCTTTTATACGCCGGTGCGCTGAGTCAGCACAATGTGCCGTTTGAGCTGCATGTTTTCCCGTTTGGGTATCACGGCTCGTCAACGGTGGACGCCGTCACCTGCGACGGTGTTCCCAATGAAATGAAATGCGCTGCGGAGTGGCTTGACGACGCCAAGCGCTGGCTTAAGCTTATGAAAATTTCCTATTAATACAGACAAACGGCAGATTTCACTGTTACAATGAAATCTGCCGTTTTAGATATTAGAGAGCAGACGTAAGATTAATACCCGCGGTTTGTATAAATCAGCTCCCCTGTGCAAGGAGCTAAAGTCCCCGCGGCGCGGAGAAATTAACCAAACGAATGAGGAAAATTTCAGCCTGTCAGGAAAACCTGAAAAACTTTAACAGCAATCTGCGCGCATATAAATTTATCAAAACATATTGCAATTACAGTACAAAAGTGGCAAACTATACTTGCCAAACTAATTAAATATGCGAAGTGGTGTTTTTATTTAAAGGAATACTACACCCCTTTTATACCCATTTACCAAGCTCGGTGAATTTGATAAAAACGCAAATTTCATTATGAGTTTGGTTAATACCATTTTGCATAATTAGTTTGGCGTAATGATAAGAAACCGGTTTACCATTACATATGAATGGAATGATGAAACAAGCAAGGTTACTTCGTTAATTATTGATGGCAAAAAAGTCATTTAATAAAATCGGAAAAGTATGAGACAAAATTAAATATTTAGGTTGATAAACTGAAGGACTTTCGATTTTTTTCGGAAGTCCTTAGATTTAAAACACGCGAATCGGGCTTTTTATTTGTTTTTTATATATTCCTTAAATTCCTCGTTTTGCTCGGGGTATGCCGATAGCATTGGCTCTACATTCTTGCCATTTTTGCGGTCAAAGTAGTTTTTGGTAATGCGCGCAACCTGACCCGAAAGGAATACCAGAGCAATAAGGTTGGGCAGCGCCATAAGCCCGTTAAAGGTATCATCCAGCGCCCAGATAAGGTCAGAGCCGATAAGGGATGAGAAAACTATAAGCAGAATAAATATTATTTTGAAAATAAGCACGGGTATTTTTCTTTTGTTTTCGGGCTTGTGGCGGAAGCAGAAATCAACCGCCTTTTCGCCGTAATATGACCACGCAAGCACGGTGGTAAAGGCAAAAAGCGGAAGAATTATAAGGAAAGCCACCGTACCGAACATACCGAGGTTTGAAGAAAACGCGCTGAGCGCCGTTGCCGAATCGGACGCGCCCACAAACTCGCCCGCGGCGTTTACAGCACCGAAGAACGAGCCGTTTTCATACGCGCCCGAGCCGATATTGGTTGTAAGAATTACAAGCGCAGTTAAGGTGCATATAACAAAGGTATCAAAAAAAACTTCAAAAATTCCCCAAAGCCCCTGCTTTACAGGCTCGCGCGTTTCAGAAGCCGAGTGGGCTATTACCGAAGAGCCGAGCCCCGCCTCATTAGAGAAAACGCCGCGGGCAAGCCCTTTTTTGATTATCTGTGAAAAGGCAAAGCCGCCTACGCCCCCCGCAACCGCTTTTGAAGAAAACGCGCTTGTGAATATAAGGCGGAAGGTCTCGGGCACTGCGGTGTAATTTTTACCGATTATAACAAACGCCATTGCAATAAACAAAAGTGACATAAACGGAACAAGCATAGAGGCAATTCTGCCTATACGCTTTATTCCGCCGATTATGACCACTGCCGCGAAAAACGCCACTATTCCGCCTATTATAAGCTTGACCGCCGCAGAATCGTTGCCCAACACCGAGGTGTAAGAGCCTGTAATTTTATTTGTTTGCACGCCGCTCATACCTACCGCCGCCAAAAGGCAGAATATTGCCGCCAGCATACCGAGCCAGCGCTGCTTCAAACCGTTAGCTATGTAATAAAACGCGCCGCCGCTGAAGCTGCCGTCTTTTTCCTTTTTGCGGTAGTAAAGACCCAAAACATTTTCTGAGTAATTGGTTACCATACCGAAAAAGGCGGAAATCCACATCCACAGCACCGCTCCGGGGCCGCCGGTTAAAATTGCCGAGGTAACGCCGATAATGTTACCCGTGCCCACAGTGCCCGAAATGGCGGCGGAAAACGCCTCAAACTGCGAAACCGCATTTTTATCCTTTTTGTTTTTCTTTTTGCCCATATCCTTTACGGCGGGCACAATGGTGGTGCTCATAGATTCGCCGAATTTGCGCACCTGCAAAACCCGCGTTCTTACGGTCAGCAGTATGCCCGTGCCTAAAATCATAATAATCATAGGCCAGCCCCACACTACACCGTTCACCCAATCGTTCACCTTCGTGACAGCTTCAATAAATGACTCCCACATTCTTAAATTCTCCCCTTTTGAAAAAAATAAAAGGAGCCGAACCGAAAACAGTCCAACTCCGTAAAAACGCACTAAAACACGGCTTTCACCGCGTAAAACATAAACTTCCGTCCTTTTGCCTGAGAGATTGGCGTTTTTTAAGCGCCTTGCACCTTCGGCATCTGTTAAGCAGACTTCTCCGGAGCGCTATCCGTATACAGTTTTATCACACCATTGCGACACCTGAGAGTGTTACTCCTTCGGAAACGGACTGAAAATCCGTAATTTCCTGCATACTTCACATAGCTTATTAAATTTTAAAACCAGTATATCACACCGAAAAGCAAATTTCAAGTATTATTAGAATTTTTTGTCGAAAACTGTTTTGTCGTTTACGGTAATATCCTGTAATTTGCCCGATTTTATTTCGCCCTTACATTCTAAAAATTCCGTTTTTGCATTTTCGGGGCAGGTCTGAACACAATTTGAAATAAGCATATGGTTTATTTTTGTGTTCTCGCCTATACCTATTGTCGGCTCAAAGCAAATATTCTCGTTGCGGACAAGTCCGCTTATAGAAAGATTGTTTATATCAAGCTTCGAGCCTATATCAATAAGCGGTCCGTAATTCCCGGGAACATCCTGCGTTCCCTTTGAGAAAGAAGCGCATATGTTATCAATGCTGATATTATCAAATAGTTCGTGTGATTCGTTTTTGGCATAATATTTGCTGAGCGTAATGCAGTAAACATAAAAATATATGCTCCGATTATATATATTACTTGTCCTGATTTGTCATTTGAAAAAGCAAATTACCTGTTCGCCGTATTTTAGGCGCCTTTTGCGGAATAATACACCGTGGTGGGTGATAATGTGAAAAAAAGCGCCGAAAAATACAAAGCCGCCGCTACCGACGATTACAGCGGAGCGCTGCCAGGTAAATCGCTTGAAGAAAACATAGCTTTTTTTAACGGAATTTTTAAAAAGGACTCTGTGCTGCGGCAGAAAAAAATAATTGTGCACGGCGTTTATAATTACGAGTGCGCCCTTTTTTATATGGACGGAATGGTAGATTCCGAGCTTATAACCGAATCTATTGTTAAACCTTTGCTTTTGGTTCAGAACGAGCGCACAGAGGGCAGTTTTGCCGATTACATTAAAAATCAGGTGCTTTTTGCCTCTGAAACCAAGAGCACCGAAAACGTAGCGGATATGCTGCGCGCTGTGCTTTACGGGGACACGCTGCTGTTAATAGACGGCTGTCTTACCGCCATAACCATAAACACCAAGGGGTGGCGCACAAGGGGCATAAGCGAGCCGAGCGACGAGCGTATATTGCAGGGTCCGCGCGAGGGCTTTGATGAGGCTGCGCTGCTCAATGTGGCTATGATTCGCCGCAAGCTTTTAACCCCTGATTTATGCACCGAAATGGTGCGAATAGGCAGGCGCAGCGACACGATAGTTTTTATTTGCTACCTTGATTCCTTAGCGGACGGCGCTATGGTAGCCGAGCTTAAACGGCGCCTTTCAAAAATAAATATTGACGGAATACTTGACACAAACTACATTGCCGAGCTGATACGCGATAAGCCGCGTTCGCTTTTCAAAACCTCGGGCACCACAGAACGCCCCGATATTGTGGCGGCGCGGCTGCTTGAGGGCAGAATAGCCCTTATTGCCGACGGCACACCGGTGGTGCTCACCTTTCCCTACCTGTTTTCGGAAAATTTTCAATCCGACGAAGACTATTATCTCAATTACGCCATAGCATCAGTAGGGCGGGTATTAAGATACATTTGCTTTTTTCTTTCCGTCAGTATTCCCGCCGTTTTTATAGCCGCTGCCACTTATCATAAAGAGCTGCTGCCAACCTCGCTTGCACTCACAGTCACTCAGCTGCGCGGCGGCGTGCCGTTTCCCGCGTTTGCAGAGTGCATTTTGCTTATATTTGTATTTGAAATTCTTAAAGAAACAGGCGTCAGAATGCCGCAAAGCTTAGGTCACGCTTTAAGCATTGTAGGCGGGCTTGTGGTGGGTCAGGCGGCGGTTGAGGCAAGAATTATAAGCGCGCCTATGCTCATAATAGTGGCGCTTGCGGGAATCTCGGGGCTTATGATACCCCGGCTCAAAGGCGCGGTTTTTTATTTCAGAATAATATTTGTTTGTCTGTCGGCGCTTTTCGGGCTATACGGCTATATTGCAGGCTTTACGCTTATGCTTATTCATATTTTGCAGCTTTCTTCCCTCGGGGTCAGCTCCACGGCTTCGCTTAACAGCGCCGATAAAAGGTCGCTTAAGGATACCTTCTGGCGCGCCCCGTGGAAGAATATGCATACCCGCCCGATTTTCTGCCGCAATTCTGTGCGAATGGAGAATAAAAAAAGTGATTAAAAGGCTTTGCTCAATTACCGTTGTTCTATTGCTTTCGGCAACGCTTACCGCCTGCCGCGGCGTGGGCAACAGCATTAAAAACGACCGCCGCTTTATGGTATCGGCTTTGGGGTTTGAAACGGACGGCTTTTTAATAAAGGTTACAAGCGAGCTTATAATTATAAATTCCGAGAACCCTGATAACCCGCCGCAAGCCAAAACCTTTTCGGCAAAAAGCTCCACTATCGGCGGGGCGCTTGATGATATTTCCGCCCACCTTTCAAAGCCTATGCTGCTTGAGCACTGCGGAATTATAGCCATAGGAGAAAAAATGGACGAAAAGCGTTTTTCCGAAATATGCGATTACTGTTTCAGCGAAAACCGCATAACCATTTCCGCTTATATGATTTCCACCCCCGACCCCGAGGGACTGTTAAGCGGCGAGCCGGAGTCCTCCGCCGCCGTGGGCTATGATATTATGAGCATTATAGAGCAGCAAAATGCCGCTAACGGAGCCGCCGCGAACAGCCGCTTTTTTGAGGTTGAAGCAGCACGGGAAAGCGGGAAAGAGGCATTTTTACTGCCGCATTTTATAAAAACGGAGAACGGCGCCTCACTTAGCGGAATTGCCGTTTTTAAAAACGATAAATTAACAGAGCTTATAAGCCGCGAAAAAATGGACGCAGAAACCCGCCAAAAAACCTGCAAGGGGTAGAAAAATGACAAACCGTGCTGATTATTCAAAACATTCCGCCTGCCTTGCGGCAATTTTCATAATAGGCGACGCGGTTATAACCCTGCCTGACCTGTATTACGGCGGCGCAATTTTACCGGGATTTTTTATTGCCGCGGCTTTTTCCGTTGCGGTCTACTTTTTATCCCTGCTGCTTTGCAGGGGGCTTTCGCAGGGCGGAATTTTTAAAAAAATACTTTTGGTGCTTTTTCTTTTATCGGCGGCGGTTTATGCATTTTGGAACGGCGCGCACTGTGTTTTGGATTTTTTAAGCTTTGCCGATAAAATACTTTTACCCGGCGGCGAGCATTTTGCCGTAGCCTTTATTTTTCTTTTTACCGCCGCGGTGCTGTCGGTTAAAAAAAATGATGTTATTTTAAAACTATCGCTTATAATCGCGCCTTTTTTTATTTTGGCGGTTATTATTTTCTTTTTGCTTACTGCAAAAAACTTTGAATTTGAAAATATAGCGCTTCATTCTATGCCTACATTTACCGAGCTTAAAAACGGGACTGCTCCCTTTCTTTTCGGAACCGCGCTGCCCGCCGTGCTTATACCGCCGTATTTTATGCTTACAAACGCAAAGCCCCGCGAGGGTGCGGGGCTTTGGGGACTGCTTGCGGGGCTTGTAATTACCGTGCTGATATTATGCGACAGCGTTCTGCTTTTCGGGGGAAGAATGGCAGCACGGCTGCCGTTTCCGCTGGCAGCCGCTGTAAGTACCGTAACCGTAGGTCCGCTTTTTACACGAATGGACGGTATTGTTTACTGCCTTTTCTTTATATCGGCACTGATTAAAACAGCCTTTTGCGCAAGGCTTTGCTATATGGCAATAAAACGGATTAAATTTATTTCTTTTCAATAACCACTGCCTGTGAGTAAAGGGCGCTGTATGCCGTTTCAACCGCCGCTTTAGGGTAGTAGGTAACGCTTTCCTCCCGCATAGGGTCGCAGAAAATATAGCTTTCTGTATTATACCCCACCAGCAGCAGGCAGTGCTCGGGTCTTATCCAGGTTATCTTTTTACCCTCAAATTCCCATGAATCGCCCTCAAAGGGCTCAGCCATTTCAAGCGTTCCCCAAAAAATAACCGGCGTTCCTGCGGCAATATACTTGTTGCAAAGCTCTGCGATAGGTACGTTTTTAAGCTCCGTCGCCTTAAAATCGGTGCCCGCAAGCGCTTTATCAAGCGCCGCCTTTATAACCGGAGCGTAACAGCCCTTGCCGCTTTTTGAACGCGGGTCGCCGCCGAATGACTTTTCGGGGTCAAACGGGCGCGGGGTGCAATTAAGGTAATTATCTATAAATTCATCCACCGTAATATCAAGTCCGGCAGCCTTCATTGCCATTACCGCCGAAACACTTTCGCACCCGGTGGGCCATTTATCAAGCTGATAAATATGCTCTGCGTTTATAAGCGCGCTTTCAGGCTGTGAAGAAGCACTGCTTTCAGGCTGAGTTTTGCTGTCATTTTTCTTTTCGGCACAGCCGCCAAGCGTCGACAGCATAGCCGCTGCCGCAAATAATGCAATAAAGCCCTTTATTTTCATTTAACTCTTTCCAATCGTTTTAATTTTCGCCGCGCAGCCTTTTGAGCTCTGTCTGCATCATATCATGTATTTTATCGCCCAGCTCCACGGTGTGCATATCCTTATAACTATCATACGGTATAACCTCAAGCACATTAAGTACTATTTCGGTGCGCCGCCAAAAAAGCTCTTTGGGTATTGAGCGGGTATTATTTATTACGCAAACCGCAATGGGCGCCTCGGCGCGGTAAGCCACCTTGAAAGCGCCGTTTCTGAATGGCAGCAACTCGCAGGTTTTGCTTGTATACCCCTCGGGGAAAAGACCAACCGATACCTTGCCCGATTTTAAAAGGCGAGAAGCCTCTATAATTGTCTTAGCCGCCGCGCGGTCGTTTTCGCGGTCGATAGGCAGGCAATAAAGGCGGTGCATAGCCTTTGCTATGAAGGGCATATCCTTATAAATATCCTTTTTGCCTATAAAGCCGAGTTCAGCGCTCGGAAAGGCGGAAAGCAGCATTACGGGGTCTAAATCGTGCTGATGATTACAAACAAACAGCATACGCGCGCCCTCAGGTATTTTCTCCGCTCCTTCGGTTTTAACGCTTACCCTTGCAAGCTTTAAAAGCAGGGGTATTGTTATGTTTGCAAGCACCCTGAAAGCCTTAGTGCCGCGCGGCGGCTTATTAACATTCGCCGTGGCAATCCAGATACAGGTAACAATAAGGTGCAGAATAACAAACCCCAAAAAGAAGGCGATAAACAGCACGGGCACCAGCCACCACGAGTAGGGCTGCCGCAAAATTTCAAAGAAATTGTTAAGTATAGGTATAAGCGCCGCGCTTAACACTAAATATAAATAAAACATATTGCCGCTCCTAATTCTGTTTTCTGACTATTTTATATTCATCATAAAAATCGTAATACGGGCAGTTATAGGTCTGCGAGGTTAAAAAGCGCTGCATTTCGTCCTCATCCAGATCCATTTCGCAGTACATTATGTCGCTCTCGGGGTCATAAACATAATTAGCGCAGCTTTCACACGCTGTCTTTTTCATTACCTTTTTCCGTCACCTTTAATTTTAATTCGTTCATACGGTCAAATACCGCTTTGTAGCGCCCGTTTTTAAGATTCGGGAACGCCTTGAAAATACGCCTGTGCACAAAATTCCTATCAAGCATTGCCGAAAGCTCTTTTTTCTTCTTTTCGTATTCCGCCTTTAATTCGTCAAGCCGCGGTTTGTTTTCCTCGGCTAAAGCCGTTCCCCTTTCCTTAGCGGCTATTGTGGTATCGCTTATGTTCTCGCCGATTTTATCTGACACCGCGCGCAGCGCCCTTTCCGCCTCTGCCATAGCTTTAAGCTTTTTAGGCAGCTTTACAAGGGCGGTAAGAGTTACAATAAAGTCGGCAATAAACGCCGCTGAAAATACCGCAAGCAATATAACACCCAAAACAAACGGCGTTTTTACAATAAGCATATAAACAAAGCGGTGAACCGCGCCTATTATAAACGAAGCCGCCAAGCCCCACAAAACAGTAAATTTAAGGCATACGTAGCCCTTTATGTTAAAGGGCATATCCGAGTAATCCCACCATTTATCGTGGAAAAACCTTTCAAGCACAAAGCCTGTTACAAACTCCAGCGCGGTGGTAAGCAGGGCTGAGCCTAAAAAGAGCAGCAGCGGTCTGTCACGAAGGCTCCAAAGGCAAAGCACCACTATAAGCATACCCACGCCGTAAATGGGGCAGACAGGTCCGTTTAAAAAGCCGCGGTTTACAAATTTACCCTTGTTTACGGCGGCAAACGCAACCTCGGAGCACCAGCCTAAAAACGCGTAGATTATGAATATCCATAACGCCTGATATATATTCTGCGGCATTGTTATACCTCCTATTCTGTCTTTTCGGGTGCAGAGCTATCATCGGGCTTTGAGTCCTCCGAAGATGTAACGGTGCTCGAATCAGAGGAGGCATCGGGATTATCGGGTACAGACGGCTCTGTATCGGAGTTGTCACTGCTTGACGGTAAGGACGACGAAGAATCTGTATCCGATGATGGTTCGGGCACGATAATGGTATTATCCGAAGAAGCAGCCGACGAATTTTGTGAGGAGCTTGACGATGGTTTTTTTACGGTTGATGAATTAGAGGACGGCTTTTTAACCGTAGCGCCCGCATACCAATCGTTTTTCTCAATTCCGTTGGCAGCAATATAATCCTCAGGCTTTATATCATCATAAATAAATGCGTGAATAAGCTTTGAGGCATAGTTTAAATCATAATAAACGCATGAGCCTACGCCTCTTATGCTCTTAGAAGGCATCTGATACGAAAAATCGGGTATTCTCGTCTGCTCAAAGGTAGGCGACTGCAAAAGGATATTAACCGCAAGGCTTAAAATCTCGGAATAAGAGAGCGAGGTCTCGCTGCACGGCATAAGCGATTTTGCAAGCTTTACATACTGACTTTTGCCGAGCTTTATCGCCTTATTGAAAAGCTGCTCCATAACATAGCGCTGGCGGTCGGTTCTGCCGTAGTCATCGTTAGTGCCATCAATATTGGCGGCATGGCGGATTCTGGCATATGCCACCGCCTGAACGCCGTTAAGGTGGTGCACGCCCGCCTCTCTGATGTAATATTTGTTTGCGTCCAACCCCTTGTGACCGCATATTTCGGCAATACAGCCGTTAAGACCCCAATTAAGCTTTTTGCCGTTTTCGTAACCGTAAACATCAAGCTCGCCCTTTGCAAGCTCCACGTCAATTCCGCCCACAGCCTCAATTATATCCGACATGCCGTAGAAGTTTACCGTTGCATACTCGGAAATATCGAGCTTAAATATGGTATTGAGCGTTTTAATGGCAAGCTCGGGTCCACCCTTTGAATATGCGCTGTTGATTTTGGCATATGTTGTTTTTCCGTTGTAGGTTATGGGAACCAGCGTATCCCTCATTACCGACATAAGCTTGACCTTTTTAGTCTCGGTATTAAGGCTCAATATCATTATACTGTCCGAAAGTCCTTTAAATGATTTCGGGTCGCGGGTATCAATGCCGAAAAGCGCAATATTTACTATTTTATCGTTTATTACGCTTTCAAAGCCCAAATCCTCGGGGTTTTTCGTAATATTATTATAGTTGTAGTTAAACACTATTCTGAGAACACCCACGGCAATAGCCACCACCAAAACAAGCGAGGTGACGGTTATCATAGAAACCCGCTGCCACTTTTTACAGCTGCGCCACCATTTTGTAAAGGCGTTTCCGCGCTTTTTCTTGGCGTAGTGCTTTCCTCGCATTTTGCTTCTGCTCACAATATCCTCATAATCCTGCGTTTCCCTTGCCGAAGATGAAAAAATATCTTCACTTCCGAAATCTAAAAAATCCTTATTTTCTTCCATATCCACACCCAATTATATCAGTTCTTTGTAAATTTCACTTTTTCTGTATTTTGAAACCTCGGCAGCCTCTTTTGCGGCGGCTGAAGTTGATTTTCCGTCTTTAATAAGCTTTTTTGCTAAATTGACCGCGTCTTCAAAGGAATACCCCGCAGTCTCCTCCTCTTTTTTCCCCTCAATTATCAAAACAAATTCGCCGCGCGGCGTGTTATCGCTGTAATACTCCGCCGCTTTTGACAGGGTCGTGTTCATAACCGTTTCGTGAATTTTTGTAAGCTCCCGCACAAGGGATATCTTCCTATCCCCCAAATAAGCTAACATATCGTGGAGCGTAGCAGGTAATTTATGCGGCGCCTCATAAAAAATCATAGTCCGCTTTTCGTTCTTTATTTCCTCCAAGTGCTTTTTTCGGCTTATTTTATTTACCGATAAAAAGCCCTCAAAGCAAAATCTTCCGCTTTCCATACCCGATATTGCAAGGGCGGTTATAAGCGCGCTCGGCCCCGGAACAGACTCAACCGCTATGCCGTTTTCATGCGCCTGCCGTACTAAATCCTCGCCCGGGTCGGATATTGCGGGCATACCCGCGTCCGATACCAGCGCGCAGCTTTCGCCCTTTAAAATGCGCTCAATTATAAGATTTCCTTTAGCGTTTTTATTATGCTCATAATAAGAAAGCATTTCTTTTTTAATTTCAAAATGATTGAGCAGCTTCAGCGTAACGCGCGTGTCCTCGGCGGCGATAAAATCAGCATCACCGAGTATTCGCACGGCGCGGGGGCTGAAATCCTCTAAATTTCCTATCGGCGTACCGACAACATAAAGTTTTCCGCTCATTATTATAAGTACGCCTCCTTATACGGTCCGTAAATTCTTATCATTTCGGGCGAATATTCGCCGTTTTCGTAAACATACAGCGTGGGCTCTATGCGAAGCCCCGTGTTTCCGCACTTTCGCGCCTCTATCAGTATCAGCCACGGCTCTTCGCCCACTTTTTTGCAAACAAGCCGCAGCCGCTTAGGCTCTAATTTGTTCTCCCGCATTACCGCCATTATTTCGGCAAGCCTTTCGGGGCGCTGGCACATACAAAGCCTGCCCGAGGTTTGCAGCAGCCTTGCCGATACCGAAATTATATCGCTTAAGGTGCAGGCAACCTCGTGCCGCGCCGCAGCACAAACGCCGTCGGGGTTTTTAAGCCCCGCGCCCGGCGCTTTATAGGGCGGGTTGCAGGTGATAAGCGTGTGGCACCCGAAATCCACCCTGCCCTTTAAATCGTTAAGGTCGGCGTTCAGGGCGGTAAACCTGTAGGCGCCGTTTTCCTCAGCGGTTTTTGCGGCAAGCCTTATAGCCTCTGTGCTGATATCTACCCCCACGGCGGTTTTTAAATTACCGTCGCGCAGCATTAAAAACGGAATTATTCCGCACCCCGTGCCGAGGTCTATAAGCCTGTCCGCCTTTTTAGCATTAGCAAAATCGGCAAGCAAAACCGCGTCTGTTCCGAAAGTATGGTGCTTTGATACGTTTATGAAAAAACCGTTTCCGAGCGGCTCTTTTTTTATTATGTTCTCGTCCATTTAACGCCCTGCGGTGTGTCCTCAAGCACAATGCCCATTGCCTTTAGCTTATCGCGTATTTCATCGGCGGTTTTAAAGTCCTTTGCCTTTCTTGCCGCCGTGCGCTGCTCTATTAAGGCCTCAATATCGCTGTCAAGCGCCTCAGTTTTACGGTTGTAAACAAGCCCCAAAACGCCCGTTAATTGGTCGAACATATCGGCGCAGGCTTCAAGCGACGCTTTGCTAGCACCCTCGGCTATAAGGGTATTTATATCGCGCACAAGCATAAATATTGCGGCAAGCGCGTCAGCAGTGTTAAGGTCGTCGTCCATAGCGGCAATAAATTCCTGCTTGCGCTTCTCTATGAATTCGGGCGCTTCGCCGCCTTCCGCCGCATTTTTCAGCACAAAGTCAATATTATCACGGCAGGTATAAAGCCTTTCAAGCGAGTTTTTCGCCTGCTCTATTACCTCATAAGAATAGTTTATGGGGCTTCTGTACTGGCAGGATACCATCATATAGCGTATAGGCTCATAGCCGTATTTTTCGGCAACGTCGCGCACGGTAAAGAAATTACCGAGCGACTTTGACATTTTGTGGTTATCCACATTTATAAAGCCGTTGTGCATCCAGTAGTGCGCAAATTCGCAGCCGTTTGCCGCCTCACTCTGCGCAATTTCGTTTTCGTGGTGCGGGAAAATAAGGTCAAGCCCTCCGCAGTGAATGTCAATTGTTTTACCGAGATAACGGCACGCCATAGCCGAGCACTCAATGTGCCAACCGGGTCTGCCCTTGCCCCAGGGCGAGTCCCAATAAGGCTCGCCCGGTTTAGCGCCTTTCCACAGGCAGAAATCCATGGGGTCTTCCTTAACCTCGGTAACATCTATTCTCGCGCCCGCTTCAAGGTCTTCAAGCGGCTGGTGCGATAGCTTGCCGTAGCCCGAAAACTTCTTGGCGCGGTAGTAAACGTCTCCACCCGACTGATACGCATAGCCCTTTTCCACAAGCGCCGAAATAATGCTTTGTATCTGCTCAATATTTTCGGTAGCGCGCGGATTAACAGTAGCGTGCTTTACATTAAGTCCATCAGCATCCGTCCAAAATTCCTTTATGTAGCGCTCGGCAATTTCGGGCACGGTGGAGTTCTCCTCATTCGCGCGCTTTATCAGCTTATCGTCAATATCGGTAAAATTCTGAACGAAGCTTACCTTATAGCCGCGCCACTCAAAATAGCGGCGCAAAACGTCAAAAACGCAAAGCGGGCGCGCGTTGCCTATATGAATGTAGTTATAAGCCGTAGGTCCGCAGGCGTAAATTTTAACCTCACCCTCGGTTATCGGCTTAAATTCATCTTTTTCCCTTGTAAGGGTGTTAAATATCCTCATTGGTTTCCTCTCCCGGTATATTATCTGTTTTCAAGCGAGTGAAGGTAATCTATACATATCTTCGCCTCGGTAATACCGTCGGGGTTGCAGGTTTCGCTTTCAACCACCATATGTATATTGTTTTTAACCGCGTAATCATAAACCGCCGCAACCGGTGCTTCGCCCTTTCCGAGCGGTGTGCCGTGTCCGTCTGCCGAGCCGTCCTTAATATGTATGCAGGCAAGCCTGTCGCCCACCCTGTCAAGCAGGGCTATAGGGTTTTTCATACCCACAAAAGCCCAGTAGGTATCTACTTCCAACTTTAAATCAGTGCGGTAAAGCAGCTGTTCGTATATTAAAGAGCCGTCTGTATTCAGTTCAAATTCACGCGCATGGTTATGGTAGGCAAGCGTTATGCCGTCTTCCGCCAAACGCTTTGAAATTTCAGAGGCTTTCTTTACAAAAACGTCCAATTTTTCCTGCGAGCTTAAATCCACGCCCGGCAGAATATAAAGGCTGTTGCCTATCGCCTTGTGAAAAGCCACGGTTTCATCATAATTATTTACAAGGTCATCAAACCCTGAATGTGTGCTTGATACACGTAAGTTATTCTCACGCAGCATTTCGTTTACTTCCTCCGCGCTGTGCCCGAAAAAGCCCGCAAATTCAACCGATGAATAACCGAGCTCTGCCACGCGTTTTACCGCCGCCGAAAGATCCTTTTCCGCCAAATCGCGCACGCTGTAAAGCTGTATACCGTAATCCATTTTTATCACCCTTTTTATTTTTCTTCAAGAGCCTTTTCAAGCTCCGCGATACGTTTTTCAAGACATTCCATTTTCTGCTTAACAGGGTCGGGAATGTGTATCTGGTCAAGGCTTGCGCAGCCTACCTTTTTGCCGTCCTGCCGCACTATTCTTGCTGGCACGCCCACAACCGTGCAATTCGGCGGTACTTCTTCAAGCACAACCGCGCCCGCCGCAATGCGGGAATTATCACCTATCTTAAATGGTCCCAACACCTTAGCGCCCGCGCTTATCATAACGTTGTTCCCCACAGTTGGGTGGCGCTTGCCCGTATCCTTTCCCGTGCCGCCGAGGGTCACGCCCTGGTAAATCAGCACGTCGTCGCCTATTTCGGCGGTCTCGCCTATTACTATGCCGGTTCCGTGGTCTATAACCAGTCTTCTGCCTATTTTAGCGCCCGGGTGAATTTCAATACCCGTTTTTCTTACCGCCCGCTGCGATACATAGCGCGCCAAGAAAAGCCACCCGTGGGTGTAGTAAAAATGCGCTCTGCGGTACATTCTTATAGCCTTTACGCCCGGGTAAAGCAGTAAAATTTCCAAAAAGCTGCGCGCGGCGGGGTCTCGCTCCTTAACCGCACGAACATCCTCTCTTATTCTGTCAAACAAACGAAAGCCCCCTATTTGGTAGGATCAATATACGCTTTACTGTCAAGCAGATATATGACACCCGATATAATACATAATACGGCGGATATCCAGAAAAGTATACTGATAATTATATCGCACCCGGTAACAAAAGCCGCGTTGCCGGCGTGGAAATCGATTATAAGCGCATATGCCGCCAGCGCAAATATTATGCCCACCATCTGGCTTACGGTTTTGCACTTGCCCCATATATTCGCCGCTATTACCTTACCGCCGCTTGATACCACAACCAGGCGGAGCGAAGAAATTAAAAATTCCCTGAATAAAACTATAAAGGCAATCCAGGTGACCTGCCAGCCTATATCCATTTTAATAAAGCCCAAAAACGCTGCGGTAGTGAGCATTTTATCGGCAAGCGGGTCTAAAAATTTGCCGAAATCGGTTATCATATTGTATTTACGCGCCATTTTACCGTCAATCATATCGGTTAAAGAGGCGGCGATAAACAAAATCAGCGCCACGGTGTAGTGGTAGGGAAAATCAATCATCAGCGCCGCCATAAAAAACGGCGTCGCTATTATTCTGCCAATTGTCAGCTTATTCGGTGTGTTCATTCTTCAAGCTCCCCCAATAAATCGTAATCAAGCGTATCATTTACTCTTACCCTCACAAACTCGCCTATAACAAGCGGACGTGTGGACATAAAGAATATTTTGCCGTCAACCTCGGGTGCGTCGGCGGGTGTTCTGCCGAAATAGCACTTTATATAATCGTCCCAGTCCTCTATCAGCACCTCGGTAACCGTGCCTACCTTTTCCTCGTTTTTCTCGGCGGCTATAGTAAGCTGCATTTCCATAATGTTTTCCATTCGGTCCTGCTTTGTCTGCTCGTCTATCTGGTCGGGGAAGGTGGCTGCAACAGTGTCTTCCTCGGCAGAGTAGGTAAAGCAGCCGAGCCTGTCAAACCGCTTTTCCTTAACGAATTGCGCCAGCTCGCAAAACTGCTCGTCGGTCTCCCCGGGAAAGCCCGTTATAAGCGTGGTGCGCAGCGTAACGCCCGGCACCTTCGCCCTTATTTTATCAATAAGCGCCGAAAGGCTTTCATAATCGCCCTTGCGGTTCATTCGCTTTAAAATATCGCCGTTTACGTGCTGCAAGGGTATATCAAAATATTTTACAAGCTTTTCTTCCTGTGCTACCGTTTCAAGCAATTCGTCGGTTATTCTGTCGGGGTAGGTGTAAAGGGTCCTTATCCAGTGCAAGCCCTCAATTTTGCAAAGCTCGCGCAGAAGCTCTGCCAACATAGGTCTGCCGTAAATATCCTCGCCGTAGGCGGTGGTGTCCTGCGCTACCACGGTAAGCTCCTTAACGCCGCCTGCCGCTAATTTCGCCGCCTCTTTAACGCAGTCCTCTATAGTGCGGCTTCTCATTCTGCCCCTTATTTTAGGTATTGCACAGTAGGTGCAGCAGTTATCGCACCCGTCGCCTATTTTAAGGTAGGTGCTGAACGGGTAGCCGCCCAAAATTCTGTCGCTGTTCAAATTGAGGTCGTATTTATCGGCAAAAACGTTTTCGGTGCTGCCTTTAAGTGCGTCGGTCACTATTTTGGCTATGTCGCCGTCCGCGCCTATTCCCACGCAAACGTCAACCTCGGGTATTTCTTCGGTAACGTCGTTTTTATAGCGCTCGGCAAGGCAGCCCGTTACAATAAGCGCCTTGCATTTGCCTGTCTTTTTGTACTCTGCCGCCTCTAAAATATTTTCTATAGCCTCTTTTTTAGCGTCCTCAATAAAGCCGCAGGTGTTAATAATTATTGCGTCCGCCTCTGCCTCTGGCGCGCCTATTTCAAAGCCTGCTGCTTTAAGGGTTGCAAGCATCATTTCCGCGTCAACCTGATTTTTCGGGCATCCTAGCGACACCATACTGATTTTATACATTGCTACACTATTCCTCGCTGTATTCAAGCTCTTCGCTGTATTTTTTAAGCACGTTTCTCACTGCCGAAAAGGAAAAACCCTTTCTTATAAGCGCGGCGTAAACCTTTTCCGCCCCGTTTTCAAGCTCCAGCTTTCGGGCGTATTTCTTCTCTATAAGGGCGCGTATCTGCGTTTCCTCATCGGTTTCGGTCTCCGAGACTGTCTCCTTTGCCATATCGTAGGAAATCCCCTTTTCATAGAGCCTTCGCACCGTCTCGCGGGGGGATATGTTCGCGTCCTTACACCTTTCGGCAAAGTTTTCCGCAAAGCGGCGGTCGTCAAGCAGACCCACCTCAACGAACCGCGCCACCACCGCGGCGGAGGCTTTTTTATCAAACCCCGCCTCGCAGAGCTTTCTGTATAAGCCCTTTTCGGTGCGGTCGGCACGGTCTAAATACCACAGCGCGCGGGATTTAGCCCTGCGGTATTCCGAATCGTATATAAGCTCTTGCAGTCTTTCCTCGGTAATTTCCGCATCCTGCTTTAAACAAAAATCGGTGCAGGTATCGTTATCAAGCAAAATTTCTCTGCCGTCTGATAATATCAGCCCCGTAAGGTGCTTTTTTTGCCGTTTAAAAGCGGTTATTGTCATCAGTCATCTACCGCTATATCAATATCCACGTTTTTGTGGGGGCGAATGTTCTCGGGCGCTACAGGCTCAATTCCGGGCTCGTCATCCTCTTCGTCGTTAGCCCCCGTAATTTCAGCACCGGCTTTAACCGCCGCGAAAATTTTATCCTCAATTTCCTGCGCCATTTCCTTATTTTCCGAAAGCAGCTTTTTAACGTTATCCCTGCCCTGACCGAGCCTTGTCTCGCCGTAGTAGAACCAAGCGCCCGATTTCTTTAAAACATCGGTTTCAACGCCTACGTCCACAAGCTCGCCCACATGGGAAATGCCCGTGCCGTACATAATGTCAAACTCTGCCGTTTTAAAGGGGGGAGCCACCTTGTTCTTAACTATTTTAACCCTCGTGCGGTTACCTATAACCTCGCTGCCGTCTTTTATCGGCTCGCCCTTGCGCACGTCAATACGCACGCTTGAATAGAACTTAAGCGCACGGCCGCCTGTTGTAACCTCGGGATTTCCGTAGGTCACGCCTATTTTTTCGCGCAGCTGATTTATGAATATTGCCGCGCAATCGGTTTTTGAAAGCGCACCTGTAAGCTTGCGCAGCGCCTGCGACATAAGGCGCGCCAACTGACCAACGTGGGAATCGCCCATTTCGCCCTCAATTTCCGCCTTGGTAACGAGCGCCGCAACCGAGTCGATAACTATAATGTCAATAGCGCCGGAGCGCACCAAAGCCTCGGCAATTTCAAGCGCCTGCTCGCCCGAATCGGGCTGGGATACCAAAAGGCTGTCAATATCAACGCCTAACTTTTTGGCGTATACGGGGTCGAGCGCGTGCTCAACGTCTATAAATGCGGCAGTGCCGCCCGCCTTTTGCGCCTCTGCCACACAGTGCAGCGCTACGGTGGTTTTACCCGATGACTCAGGCCCGTATATTTCAACTATTCTGCCCTTGGGTATGCCGCCTATGCCGAGCGCTAAATCAAGCGTTAGCGAGCCTGTATGAATTGCGCCCACGTTCATTGCCACGTTTTCGCCGAGGCGCATTACCGCGCCCTTGCCGAAGTTTTTCTCAATCTGCTCCATTGCGGTTTTGAGTGCCTTTTCCTTGCCCTCTGCTTCGGTCACCTTTACCGGAGCGTGTGATTTGCTGTTGTTGTTTGATTTCTGTGCCATTTAATTTCCCTCCGTTTATCCTTTTAAACCGTAAACCGCGCGGCAAATGCCGCTAAGGTCCTTTGCATTGTTTATTTCTTTAAAGCCCGCGTTTTCGAGCAGCTTTTCGGCCGCTGCCGCCTCGCCCGCGCCCACTTCAAACGCAAGCATTCCGCCGACCTTTAAGGCTTTTTTGTATTCCGCTATAATAGCTTTGTAAAAATCCAAACCATCCTCGCCGCCCAAAAGCGCCGTTTCAGGCTCGTAATGCACCTCGGGCGATACCGTTTTCATTTCATTTTTCGGAATATACGGCGGATTACTCACTATAAGGTCGTAATTTTTATCATTCGCCGCTCCCTCTAAAACATCGCCGATAACAAGCGCCGCATTATCAGCCATGAGCCTTTTTATATTCCTTTCGGCATAGCGCGCAGCCTCGGGGAATTTTTCCACCAGTGTGACCGCCGCGCCCGCCTTTTCAAGCGCCAGCGTTATGCCTATGCACCCGCTGCCCGCGCATAAATCAAGCACTGCGGGGTTTTCGGTATTTTCTAAATACTTTAAGCAGACATCAACAAGCGTTTCGGTATCTGCCCGCGGCACCAGCACGCCGGGGCCCACATAAAACTCCCTGCCGTAAAACGCCCATTCGCCGAATATGTACTGCAACGGGTACCTTATAGCCCTCTGCTTTATTATTGCGGTAAGGTTATTGCTTTGAAATTCGGTAAGCTGATTTGTGTAGTTCATAAGAATTTCGGAATTTGAAAATCCCGTAATATGCTTTATTATCTGCTTAGCCTCAAAAACGTAATCCTCAATTCCCGCCGATTCAAGCTCTTTTTTGGTTTTGTTGTACGCCTCAAAAATGTTCATTTCGCATTTTCGTCCGTTTCATCATTTTCTTCTTTCGGTCTTTCCACATCGGGCACTGCGGGCTCGCAGGCCTTTATTGCCGCTATAGCCACCTCTATCATACCGTCGTCGGGCTCTTTTGTGGTTATTCTTTGCAGCCACAGCCCCGGGGCGGAAATTATGCGGGTGAATAAGTTATCATACTTGCCGCAAGCCCTTAAAACCTCAAAGCCCGCGCCGCAAACTATGGGTATCAGCATAATTTTAACTGCCACCCAAACCCACGCAAGGTTGTAAACGCCGGGGAAAATAAGCTGAACTACGGTTGAAAATATAATACTTATTAAAATCATAAGTATCATAAACGAGGTGCCGCACCTCGGGTGAAAGCGGCGCTGAATACGAACGTTTTCAACCGTCAGCGGCAAGCCCTTTTCATAGCAGAAAATAGTCTTGTGCTCTGCGCCGTGGTACATAAATACCCGCTTAATATCCTTCATAAAGGATACCGCCCAAACGTATATAACAAATATTGTGAGCTTTATAAGCTGCTCAATGCTTGAACGCGCCACGGGGCTGAAATCGGTTTTAAAAAGCGCCTTGAGACCCGATACCGCAAGCCGCGGCAGCAGCATAAACAGTATTACCGCAAGCGCCACGCCGAGCACCGAGGCTATGACCATTATGACGCTCATAAGCGCGTTGCTGCTTTTTTTCTCTTTCTCTTTATCCTTTTCTTTTTCGTCTTCAAGGTCGGTCATACCCGATTTATCAGCGGAAATCATCATCGCCTTGTAGCCCTGAATCATTGATTCCACAAACCCGGCAACGCCCCTTAATATAGGCAGCCTTAAAATCGGCACGCGCTCTCTAATGCTTTTGCCGTTCATATAGGTTATATCTATGCTGTTATCGGGGCACCTTACGGCAAGCGCGGTTTTTTCGGGGCTTTTCATCATAATGCCCTCTATAAGCGCCTGACCGCCTATTGCAGTGTATTTAGCCATTCGTTTCTCCCTTTTCCTCTGCGTTTTCCTCTGTTTCCGTTTCCTGCTCGTAAAGCGGCAGAACTATTGTAACTGTAGTTCCAACGCCCTCGGTGCTTTCAAGGAACAAAAGACCCTTATGCTGTTTTATTATTTCATCCGCCACCGCAAGCCCTATGCCTGAGCCGCGAACGGTTTTATTGGCTTTGTAGAATTTTTCCTTTACCCTGTCAATATCCTGCGCGGGTATGCCCACGCCCGTATCCTTAACGGTTATTCGCGCGCAGCCCTCCTCAACCGTTTGGTCAACCAGTACCTGACCGCCCTTTTCGGTGTATTTGACCGCGTTATCAATTATATTTATAAACACCTGCTTTAGCCTGTTCGGGTCGCCCGATACATAAGTATCGTCCGCCGGGCGGGTAAAAATAAGCTCTATTCCCTGCTGGCGCGCAAGCTCTATATACATATCAACCGATTCCGAAAGTATCTGTGAAACGTCAAGCTGCTGCGAAACCACCGAAAGCCTGCCCGTTTCCATTCGTGAAAAGTCGAGCAGTTCCTCAACAAGGCCCGACAGTCTGTCCGCCTCGGACAGCACAACGTCAAGCCCGCGCTTTACAAGTGCCTCGTCTGTTCCGAGCGACATTTTAGCCGTTTCGCCCCAGCCCCTTATTGCCGTAAGCGGGGTTCTAAGCTCGTGCGAGACAGACGAAATAAAGTCGTTTTTAAGGTTTTCCGCCTGGTCAAGCTCAGATGCCATATAGTTTATGGTGTCGCACAGCTCACCTATTTCGTCGTTCTTCTTTATTTCAATTCGCGAGTTAAAGTCGCCCATTGCAATTTTACGCGCAATATTGCTTACGTCCCTTATGGGTCTTACAATCGAATTTATGAAAAACAGCCCCGAAAAAGCGCAGAAAGCAAGTACCAAAAGCGCCACCGCCGCAAGTATCAAAATAACCCACGAAATCATTTTATCGGCGTTTTCGAGCGAGGTTATCCAGCGGTAGGCGCCGAGTCTTCTGCCTGTTGCGTCATAAATCACTGTGGTGGAGGCAAGCACCTTTTCGCCCGAGGCGGATTTTATTTTTGCCGTTTCCGTTTCACCTGTTTTAATTGCCTTTTCGTAATCGGGCATACGCTGCTCAGTCGGCTGAAAGCCCGTGGTGGATACCACAATATTATCGTTGCGGTCTATAACCTGCACTTCGAGCTTGTTTTTATAGGCAAAGCTGCCCGCAAGCTCAACTGCGTTTTCCTTGAAAGCCGTTTTTGAGGAGTTTGAAAGCGAATTGAATTCATAGGTCAAATCGTTTGCAAGGGTTTCAATTCGCTCGGTGTAAATGCTGCTGTAAATAACAGAAAACGAGATTACCGCCGTGCAAACAATGATGGCTACTATAAGAAAAATATTAAAAAACCACCTTCCTGCAATACTTTTAAATTTTATATCGAGCTGCACAGGGTTTTATCTCCTTTCTTTCGGTTTATTTTAAGGCTTTTTTACTTGGTGTTCCACTTGTAGCCCATACCCCACACTGTTAACAAATGTCGCGGCTGTGAGGGGTCGTCCTCTACCTTCATACGCAGTCTTCTTATATTAACATCAACTATTTTTTCCTCGCCGAAATAATTCGAGCCCCACACCTTTTCAAGAATATCGGTGCGGTCAAGCGCGGTATCGGGGTTATTGAAGAAGTATTCAATCATTTGAAATTCAACCTGCGTAAGCTCTATGTCCTTGCCGTTTTTTAAGAGCGTTCTGCGGCGCAGGTTCAAAACAAATTCCCCGAGGGTTATATCGTCCGCCGGGGCGGGCGCTTTCGGGGTGTGCATTTCAACCCGCCTGTAAAGCGAGTCAACGCGAGCCAAGAGCTCTGTCGGGCTGAATGGCTTTGTTATGTAATCATCCGCACCAAGCATTAGCCCGCTTATTTTATCCATTTCCTGCGTGCGCGCCGTCAGCATTATTATACCCAGCGTTTCGCTGCGCTTGCGCAGCTCCTTACAAAGGGCAAATCCGTCCATTCCCGGCATTGAAATATCAAGCAGGGCAATATCAAAGCCCTCTGAGTCGCTGTCGTATATTTCAAGCGCTTCCTCGCCAGAGCCTGCCTCAACTACCGTATAGCCTACCCTTTTCAGGTTTATCGCTTCAAATTCGCGTATTGCCGCCTCGTCCTCAACGATCATTATACGTTTCATTTTCTCTCCGTCCTTTAATCAATAAGTCTGAAATTCTGCCTTATTTCCGTAACGGTCATACCGTCCGCCGCGCCCGTTTCGGAAATACTGCAAATATACGAGGAAATACCGTCGTGCGTGATTTCGGAAAATCCGCGCCTCGCATACCTTTCATTATCCCAATCGGCTTTTTTAACCGTTTTAATTGTAAAAAGCAGCTCGCCAACGGTGTTGCCCGCATAGCGGTATATCTCTCTTAAATGGCGGTCGGTGTTTTTATAAACCGCTATCTGCCCTGTAAGCTTTGAGGGCACAATATAGTAATACCCGTCGTTCGTGTTCATAAGCGCGCTTATCTGCGGGGTAAGCGTTTCGCCGTTATAAGAGCACCAATCGGTAAGGTAAATTTTCTCGGTCACGTCCGTTTTATTTACGGCGGGCACCTCGTGCTGCACGGGAATTTCAATAATTCCGTCGTTATTTATATCCTGCACAGCGAAATTAGCCGAGCGCAGCGTTGCCGAGGTCTCGCCTGTCTCGGTGTTGAAAAGCGGGTTTACAAGCTTATTTTTCTCTATGAAAAGCACTTCGGTTACTGCACCAACGCCCTTTATTTCATCAATATAAATTGCGGGCTTGCCCGAGGATAAATGGGCATATACCGGCTCGTTTACGGTCTTTGTTCCCCTATCCAGCTCGGCAGAGTAAAGCGCGGTAACGCCGTTTTCATTAAGGCGGTAAACCGTAGCGGTGTTGGGCGTGCCGCCGCTGTTTATCATTATAACCGTTACCTCGTTGTTGCCGTCCTCGTCAATATCCCCGCACAGAAAATGCGTGTACTGCTGCAACATTCTGCGGTTAAGCTCGTCATTTTTAAAGCTGTATACCGCCATTTGCATTTCGCTGGTGCCGTATATTTCCCAGCCTATAAGTATTTCCGAAATACCGTCGCCGTCCAAATCGCAAAAATCCACACGGTCAACGCCGCCGGCTACTATTTTCTGCTTTGCAACCGATTTCCACTTGCCGTTTTCACTGCAAATAACGTTTACATACATAACGGTGGATTCATCCTCAGTCATACTGTAAAAGGCAAAGGCCTCCATAATGCCGTCGCCGTCAACATCGTTCTGCACAACAGCCGAGCGGTAGTTCCCTACCGACGGGTATTTAAGAGTGTACTCCCCGCCCGCCGAGGCGGAAATGGCGCTTGCTATCGGGGCAATGTCTCCCGTAAGCGCGGGCGGGCTTAAAAGCTCGGCAGTATCGGCAGTAAACATTTTACAGCTGCAAAGCGAAACACATAAAAAAAGCGATAAAATAACCACCGCCGCATTTTTAAGCTTCACATTTTCCACCGCCTTTGCGCACAAATATACATTATAGATTATATCACAGCGAATTTCAAAAATAAAGACATTTTTATGAATAAATAAAAAATTCCGTTTTCCGAGGTCTATACCCCGAAAAACGGATAAATAATACTGAGTAGACAATACAATCAGGTTACGGTGCTGCTTAGCGGCGCGGCGCGACGCGCGAGGAATACTGGCTTATTGTGAGCGGAGGGGGCGTTGCCGAAACTTAAGCCGTTTCTTCAAAAAAGCATCGTACCCTGATTGTATTGTCTAAGTGTAAAATCAAAACGCATTTCAAGCGCGGCAAAAAGCTTTTGCATTACCCCGTTTGCCACGGCGCATATATCTATGCTCTTAATGTATGCAAGTATTCTGTCCTGCTCCTCCTGCGGCACCTTAAACGCCCGCAGTGAAATTTGCAAAAAGCACTCTAATTTTTGGGCAAGCGTAAAATGAATATCGCATTTTTTCGCCATAAAGCCCCGCATTATACCCGCCGTGCCTATTTCCAGCTTGTAAAAATCGCTTTCCGAATATCCTGGAAAATACTGCCCGAATATTTTATACAGCTCCACCGCGGTATGCTGGTATATATACTCCGCCGTTGCGGGCACCGTGTAAGCCTCAATATATACATCTCGCAAATTTTCATTAAGCTCGGTTAAAACCAGCTGAATTGCGGTTTCGGCGGCATATGTATACACCGGCGAGGGCGTTTCGCCCGCAATGCTGCGCGCGGCGCCGAACTGCCCGCTGAACATAAACTCTATAAGCTCGGTTAAAACGCCGTCCTTGGTGTGAAATATATTTTGAAATGTGCTTGCCGATATATCTGCTTCCTTTATAATCTGGCTTATGGGAGTGTTGTGGTATCCCTGCTCTAAAAACAAACGCACGCAAACCGAAAGAATACGATTTTTAATTTCTATACTTCCTTTTCTCAGCGCCATAGCGCCACATCTCCTTTTCCCACTATTGATATATATATCAATTATAACAAATTCGGCACAATATTACAACACTTTTTATTTTCCCACCATTTTTCGGTATTTACCGGGCGGTATTCCCTCATACTTTTTAAAAAAGCAATTAAAATAATACTCATTTGCAAAACCGGTTTTTTCGCTTATCTCCTTTAGCGAAAATTCGCCCTCGTTCAGCAAAAGCTTAATTTTTTCAATCCGCTGTGTTTTTATATATTCGCCAGGTGTTTTACCCTCAAATTCAACGAAAATGCGCGTCAGCTGCTTTGCACTCATATGGCAGTATTCCGCCGTATCATACACCGTGGGCGATAATTCAATATTATCCCTTATAAACTGCTTTGCAAGCTCGCACACGGCGTTGCCGCAATCATCGGCAGGCTTGTATTCCTCGCAAAAGCCCGCCGCGCGCAAAATTATTATAATATTTTCAAATATACTGTTTCCCGCAATATAAGCGGCTGTATCAGTGCCGCGCAGGCTCTCCTTCCTCGCCGTTTCAAAATTACATATAATCCGCGGGTTGGTCTCAGCGCAAAAACCGCCGTTTTCCATATTTATTTCCGCGCCGAAGGTGCACGCAAATTTATGTGTGTTTTCCGCCGAAAAAATACATCGGTGCATTGTGCCGGGAAATATTACTATATAATTTTCCTTTTTTACGGTGTATTCCTTTCCCGCTATCTCGTAAATCTGCAAGCCCTCAGTTATAATGTGAATTTCAAATTCAGAGTGGCGGTGTACCTTTTTTGTAATTATTCTTTTATCGCGCTCGGGGTGCAGCTCTTTAAGGCAGCAATTATGTATACCGCACGGGAAAATGCTGCCATACGGTTGCTTATAAATAATTTTCATACAGCCCTCCCGGTAAATGCTCCTTAAATATTATAGTAGAAAAACATTATATTAGCAATAAAAATGTCCCATAATTATAAAAAACAGTCCCGGTTTTACATTTCCGTATTGCCACAATTACAGTATAATAAATTCGGAGATGATAAAAATGCAAATGCTTACAACAATGATAACCCCCTACGCACCCGACGGAAATATAGATTATCCCACCGTCCGAAAATATGTTGATTGGTACTTTGAAAACGGGCTTGACGGTATATTTGCCGTTTGCCAATCAAGCGAAATTTTTTACCTCTCGCTTGAAGAACGCGTAAAGCTCAACCAAACCGTGTATAAAAGGGCTAAGGAATTAAGCCGTGATTTTCTTGTGGTTTCCTCCGGGCATATTTCAGATACACTGAAAGAACAAGCCGAGGAGCTTAACGCAATATACCGCTCCGGCACCGACGCGCTTATTCTAATAACAAACCGCCTGGATATTAACAACGAGGGTGATGACGTTTTTATACGCAACGCCGAAAAGCTTATATCCAGGCTGCCGAGTGACGCTAAGCTTGGGCTTTATGAGTGCCCATACCCCTATAAACGGCTTGTAACGCCGAAAATTCTTGATTGGTGCGTTTCAACAGGAAGATTTTACTATATGAAGGATACCTGCTGCAACGCCGAAATGATTGCCGAGCGCTGCCGGCATTTAAAGGGCAGTCATTTTACCCTGCTTAATGCAAACTGTCAAACACTTTTGGAGTCAATGAAAAGCGGCGCAGGCGGCTATTGCGGAATTATGTGCAATTTTCACCCCGCGCTTTATGCCTGGCTTAAAAACAATTACAACAGCAAAAAAGCCGAGCTTGTGCAATCGGTTTTGGGAACGCTTGGGTTTACCGAAATTGGTCTGCCCTACCCTTTAACCGCAAAATACCATATGAACCTTTGCGGAATAAAAACAGAAAACCTTGCGCGAAACAGAAATTCCGCCGAGCTTACCGAGTATTCCAAAGGCTGTATACGGCAAATGAAGCTTTTAACCGATGAGCTTGAAACAAGGCTGGGTACATTAGATATTAGATAGTAGACGTTAGATATTAGACGGTGGCTTTGCCGCCCATTGGCTCCCTCTGACGAGGGTTGCTCCCCACGGTGCGGAATGTTCTTTGGCTCCCTCTGACGAGGGAGCTGTCGAGCGAAGCGAGACTGAAGGAGAGAAAAAGTAAAGCTTTTATGTAATTTTATAGCTTTTTGCGCTAATGCCGCGCAGGGCACCCTATTTCTGTACGGACAGAAATAGGGGAAAGAATCACCTGGAACCCTTACTACTAAAAGCTACATTAAGCTAAGTAGGCTTTGGTTTTGGCTTTTCACTTTTTGTTCAATCGCTCCGCTGTGGCAATTAAAATATCCAAATCATCATCAGTCATATTTTTGCTGAGCTGATACAACCGCTCCACCTTTTCGGGATTTTCTATTTCACTGTCAAAAAATTCCTTTGGCGTTATTCCCAAATAATCGCACATATAAAGAAATTCATACATTGAGGGCAACGCTCTGCCACTTGATATACCTTGAATATAACCCTTACTGTGCCCTAAATCAAGGCTCATTTTATACTCTGAAATTCCCTTTTGTGTTCTTAGCGCAGTTATTCTGTCGCGAACAAATTGCTCATTCATTTACATCACCAAGGGTATTTTATACCGATTTAAACAGTAATAATCCTACATAAATTATTGATTTTACTTGATTTATACCGCAATAATGAATATAATATATAAATAAAGGAAAATTCAAACGGTCAAACATAAGAAGAGAGCGATTAAAAATGAAAAATTCAGCGTGTATTATAGGAAACGGGAATTTTAAGTATTCATCGGCAATGTGGAAAAAGGTGGATGAGACTATTTATCAGCTTATAGAAAAGGGCGTAACCCGATTTTTATTCGGCGAATATTCGGAGCTTGGAAATCTTTGTTTTTTCACCGTGGGAATTTACAAAAGAACCCACCCCGAAAACAAGCGAATAAAGTTTAATGTGGATTATAATGAAAAGGATAACACTCTGCGCCGCTCCACCGAAAAATATGATAAAAGCATTGCACTAAAGCTTATGGGCAATTCGGAAAAATCAGTTAATTTAAGGCGCTATATGGCGCTGATTACCGAAAGTGAAAATTGTATTTTTTTCTTTGATGATAAGCCGAACAGCGACACAAAAGCGGCTTATAATTACGCCGTGCAAAAAAAGAAAAAATATTATATTATATAATCCTCCGCACTTTAAAGTCATTTTGCCGTTTTTCGTGACAAACGAAAGCCCTGCTTCGCATTTCTGCGAAACAGGGCTTTTTAAGGCTTATATTGAAATTAAGCGTTTACCTTGGTAACAACGCCGGAACCAACGGTACGACCACCCTCACGGATAGCGAAACGGAGGCCTTCTTCAATAGCGATAGGAGTGATAAGCTCAACATCCATCTCTACGTTATCGCCCGGCATGCACATCTCTGTGCCTTCGGGAAGAGTGATAACGCCTGTAACGTCAGTAGTTCTGAAATAGAACTGCGGACGATAGTTGTTGAAGAACGGAGTATGACGGCCGCCCTCTTCCTTAGTCAGAACGTAAACCTGACCGTGGAACTTGGTGTGCGGATGAATTGAACCGGGTTTGCAGAGAACCTGACCGCGCTCAACCTCATCACGGCCAACGCCGCGGAGAAGTGCGCCAACGTTATCGCCGGCTTCACAGAAGTCAAGAGTCTTGCGGAACATTTCCATAGAGGTAACAACAGTCTTCTTGCGCTCCTCGGTAAGACCGATGATTTCAACTTCATCGCCTGCATTGAGCTGTCCGCGCTCAACACGGCCGGTAACAACGGTACCACGGCCGGAAATTGTCATAACGTCCTCGATCGGCATAAGGAACGGGAGGTCAGACTTACGGTCCGGAGTGGGGATATAGCTGTCAACAGCGTCCATAAGCTCTTTAATCGGAGCATACTCGGGAGCGTTAGGATCAGTAGAGGTGCACTCAAGAGCAACAAGAGCAGAACCCTTGATGATCGGGGTGTCGTCGCCCGGGAACTCATACTTATCAAGAGTCTCACGGATTTCCATCTCAACGAGCTCAAGAAGCTCAGGATCGTCAACCTGGTCGCACTTGTTCATGAATACAACAATGTACGGAACGCCAACCTGACGGGCAAGGAGAAGGTGTTCTTTGGTCTGAGCCATAGGACCGTCGGTAGCAGCTATAACGAGTATAGCGCCGTCCATCTGAGCAGCACCGGTGATCATGTTCTTAACATAGTCAGCGTGTCCGGGGCAGTCAACGTGAGCGTAGTGACGTTTGTCGGTCTCGTACTCAACGTGAGCGGTGTTGATTGTAATACCGCGCTCTCTCTCTTCAGGAGCCTTATCGATGTTCGCGTAATCCTCGAACTGAGCCTGACCCTTCAAAGAAAGATACTTGGTGATAGCTGCTGTAAGAGTGGTCTTACCATGGTCAACGTGACCGATGGTACCAATGTTTACATGGGGTTTATTTCTTTCAAATTTTGCCTTTGCCATTGTATATTTTCCTCCTTATACTATGTGCAGTCTTTATTTACTTATAGTTTAACAAAAAAGACTTGAAAATGCAAGCATTATTTACTTTAATTTATCAGTCTTTCTTTGCACGGGCAGAAATAATCTTCTCGGAAATGCTCTTCGGAACTTCCTTGTAGCCGTCCGGCTCCATTACATACTGACCGCGGCCCTGTGTTTTAGAGCGCAGGTCGGTAGCATAACCGAACATATCGCCGAGCGGTACGCGAGCGTTTATCTGCTTAACGCCCGAGCGATCCTCAAAGCCCTGAATCTCGCCGCGGCGAGCGTTCAAATCGCCTATAACGTCGCCCATATACTCCTCAGGTACAATAACCGTAACCTTCATAATAGGCTCAAGGAGTACCGGGTCTGCTAAGCGGCAAGCCTCTTTGAATGCCATAGAACCGGCAATCTTAAACGCCATTTCGGAAGAGTCAACCTCGTGGTAAGATCCGTCGTACAGAGTAACCTTAACGTCAACTACCGGGTAGCCTGCAAGCACGCCCGCCTGCAAAGCACCGCGTATACCTGTATCAACCGCAGGAATGAATTCCTTCGGAATGGTACCGCCGGTAACGGCGTTAATAAACTCATAGCCGGCGCCCGACTCGTTCGGCTCAACGATAATTTTAACGTGACCGTACTGACCTGAACCGCCCGACTGGCGCTTATACTTGGTTTCGTGGTCAACCTTTTTACGGATGCTCTCTTTATAAGCAACCTGCGGTGCGCCCACGTTTGCCTCTACCTTAAATTCACGGAGAAGACGGTCAACGATTATTTCAAGGTGTAACTCACCCATACCGGCAATAATGGTCTGACCTGTCTCTTCATCGGTATAGCACTTAAAGGTCGGGTCTTCTTCGGCAAGCTTTGCAAGGGCAAGACCCATTTTTTCCTGACCCGCCTTGGTTTTCGGCTCAATAGCAACGCGGATAACCGGCTCGGGGAAGTTCATCGATTCAAGAATGATCGGGTGCTTCTCGTCGCACAGTGTATCACCGGTGGTGGTGTTTTTGAGACCTACGGCAGCGGCAATATCGCCGGCGTAGCAGGTTTCAATATCCTCGCGGTGGTTAGCGTGCATTTGCAGGATACGTCCCATACGCTCTTTATTCTGCTTAACCGAGTTGTAAACGCCGGAGCCTGCGTCAACAGTACCGGAGTAAACACGGAAGAAGCAAATCTTACCAACGAACGGGTCGGTTGCGATTTTAAACGCAAGAGCGGAGAACGGCTCTGTATCGGAAGAGTGCCTGTCCTCTTCCTCGCCGGTATCGGGGTTGGTACCCTTAATAGCCTCAATGTCGGTCGGAGCCGGCATATAATCAACAATAGCGTCAAGGAGCGGCTGAACGCCCTTGTTTCTGTATGAAGTACCGCAGGTAATCGGCACCATATTATTAGCTATTGTGGACTGACGGATTATCTTCTTAATCTGCTCAACAGACGGCTCTTCGCCCTCGAAGTATTTTTCCATCAGCTCTTCATCCTGCTCAACAATATGCTCGATAAGTTCGGTGTGATATTTGTTGGCAAGTTCTACCATATCCTCCGGAATAGGCTCGTGTCTAACGTCCTTTCCGAGGTCATCGTAGTAAATTTCCGCGTCCATGTTAACAAGGTCAACGATTCCTCTGAAAGTGTCCTCAGAGCCGATAGGCAGCTGAATCGGAACACCGTTGCAGTTGAAACGCTCCTTAATCATATCAAGAACGTGGTAGAAATCCGCACCCATAATATCCATTTTATTAACATAGATCATTCTCGGTACGTGATATTCGTCAGCCTGACGCCAAACGGTTTCAGACTGCGGCTCAACACCGCCCTTTGCGCACAGAACGGTTACAGAACCGTCAAGCACGCGGAGTGAACGCTGAACTTCAACGGTGAAGTCAACGTGTCCGGGAGTGTCGATAATATTGATACGATGGTCTTTCCAGAAGCAAGTAGTAGCAGCGGAGGTAATTGTAATACCTCTTTCCTGCTCCTGCTCCATCCAGTCCATAGTTGACGCGCCGTCGTGAGTTTCGCCCATCTTACGGTTAATACCGGTGTAGAAAAGGATACGCTCGGTTGTGGTAGTTTTACCGGCGTCAATATGTGCCATTATACCAATATTTCTTGTCATTTCAAGAGATACTTTTCTTGGCATATTAACCTCCAATCCGCATAAAACGGAAACAAAATATCAGTAGATACAAACTACCATCTGTAGTGAGCAAACGCTCTGTTGGCTTCTGCCATCTTGTGAGTATCCTCACGCTTCTTAGCAGCGCCTCCCATGCCGTTTACGGCATCTAAAATCTCGCCCGCGAGACGCTCTTTCATAGTTCTCTCTGAACGGGCGCGGCTGTAGGTTGTCAGCCAGCGCAGACCGAGGGTCTGCTTTCTTTCGGCACGAACCTCAAAAGGTACCTGATAGGTAGCACCGCCCTTACGAACAGCCTTAACCTCAAGCTGCGGCATAACATTTTCCATAGCCTGATCAAATACCTCAAGCGGGTCCTTGCCCGTTTTTTCACTGATAATGTCGAAAGCGCCGTATACTATTCGCTGAGCAACGCCCTTCTTACCGTCAAGCATAATGTTGTTGATAAGGCGGGTTACCTTCTTTGAATTGTATACCGGATCCGGCAATACGTCGCGTTTTGCGACAAAGCCTCTTCTTGGCACTTTACTTCCCTCCTTCATAGTAATGAATTCATTGGTACTCGAAGCTTTTCCCCGTGGCACCAGGCAGAGGCGTTAAATATATAACGCCGCTGCGCTTAATTGCAGCAGAGATAATTCACTTAAAAATTACTTCGCACCTGCTTTAGGACGCTTTGCACCGTACTTTGAACGGCTCTGCATTCTCTTTGCAACGCCCTGCGTATCAAGGGTTCCGCGTACGATATGGTAACGCACACCGGGGAGATCCTTAACACGTCCGCCTCTGATAAGCACAACGCTGTGCTCCTGAAGATTGTGACCTATTCCGGGAATGTAGGCTGAAACCTCGATTCCGTTGGAAAGACGTACTCTCGCAATTTTACGGAGCGCTGAGTTCGGCTTCTTCGGAGTGGAAGTCTTTACGGCTGTGCAAACGCCGCGCTTCTGCGGAGAATCGTTATCGGTCTGGCGGCGCTTCATAGAGTTATAACCCTTTAAAAGAGCCGGAGCCTTTGCCTTTTTCTCAACAGTTTCACGACCGTTGCGAACCAATTGGTTAAACGTTGGCACTGTTACACCTCCCAATATAAAATTTTCGTTGCGGCGCATACTGCCGCATACTAATGAAGAATAACACAAAAAACGCGGTTTGTCAAGAGTTTTGCGGACAAATATGTTAATTCGCGCAAAAATTTACAAAAAAAGAGAGCCGCTGCATAATTGCAACAGCTCCCAAAAGCTTTAAAAAGTGATTATTTTACCATTCCGGCAACTTCGGCTGCGAAATCATCAACACGCTTTTCAATGCCCTCGCCCTTTTCAAAGCGAACGAAAGAAACGATCTTGATATCCGAGCCCAGTGCCTTAGCGGTGTTTTCAACATACTTGCCTACGGTAATTTCGCCGTCCATAACGAACTGCTGGTCAATAAGGCAGTTTTCTTTATAGTACTTGCCTATCTTACCGTCAACAATCTTGCCGAGAACTGCCTCGGGCTTGTTAGCCATTTTCGGGTCTTCCTTCATCTGTGCAATGAGGATTTCCTTTTCCTTTTCAAGCACTTCTGCCGGAACGGAAGCCTCATCAAGATAAGCGGGGTTCATTGCGGCAATCTGCATTGCAATGTTTTTGCCCATCTGAACGAACTCGGCGTTATCAGCGTCAAGCGCGGTATCAAAGTTTACAAGAACGCCTATTTTTCCGCCTGCATGAACATAGGATACGACCTTACCCTCATAGCGGGCAAAGCGGCGAACCTTAATATTCTCGCGAACGGCAAGGAAAAGCTCCTGAACCTTTTCTTCAACGGTCTTTCCGTCCTTTTTAAGAGCCAAAAGAGCGTCAACGTCAGCCGGGTTCTGCTCGGCAACGATTTCCGCAATTTCAGCGGCAAGAGCCTTGAATCCGTCGCCGTTGGCAACGAAATCGGTCTCACTGTTAATCTCAACAACAGCGCCTACGCCGTTCTTGGTGTATGCGCAAACAGTACCCTCGGCAGCTATGCGGCTTGCCTTTTTAGCCTGGGATGCAAGTCCCTTTTCACGGAGAAAATCAGCCGCAGCTTCCATATCTCCGTTGCACTCGGTGAGAGCCTTTTTGCAGTCCATCATACCGCAGCCGGTCTTCTCTCTTAAAGCCTGTACGTCTTTAGCGGTAAAAGCCATAATTATTTCCTCCTAAGAATTATTCAGCAGCTTCCTCTGCTGCGGGCTCCTCAGCGGGTTCCTCGTCATCATTTGCGGCAGTTCCCATTTCGGCTCCCTGTCTGCCCTCGATTACGGCGGCAGCCATAGTCTCGGCTATAAGCTTAACTGCACGGATAGCGTCGTCGTTTCCGGGGATAACGGCGTCAATTTCATCCGGGTCGCAGTTGGTGTCTACAATAGCAATAATCGGAATACCGAGCTTTTTAGCCTCGGCAACGGCTATTCTTTCCTTGCGGGGGTCAACTATAAAGAGCGCTCCGGGGAGCTTCTTCATATCCTGAATACCGCCGAGGAATTTTTCAAGCTTCTGAATTTCAAGGTTGAGCTTTATAACTTCCTTTTTGGGGAGAAGCTCAAATGTTCCGTCGTCTCGCATAGCGCGGAGCTGGTTAAGTCTTGCAATACGGGTGCGTATTGTGGTGAAGTTGGTGAGCATACCGCCGAGCCAACGCGCGTTTACATAAGGCATTCCGCAGTGCTCTGCTTCTTCCTTAACAGAATCCTGAGCCTGCTTTTTTGTGCCGACGAAAAGAATATCGCCGCCCTCAGCCGCTATATCGCGGGCAAACATATAAGCCTCGTTAAGCTTTTTAACGGTCTTCTGAAGGTCGATGATGTAAATTCCGTTACGTTCTGTGAAAATGTACTCCGCCATTTTCGGGTTCCAGCGTCTTGTCTGATGTCCGAAATGAACACCCGCTTCAAGAAGCTGTTTCATTGATACTACTGCTGGCATTTGTTTTTCCTCCTAAGGTTTTACCTCCATCCTGCCGTTTTCCGGGAATTTTCAAAGAAAACACCTTGCCGGTTCAAAGCAGAATGTGTGTTTTTTATTACTGCCCGCTCGGACAGCCGATAAATTATACCATATTAAAAGCCTAAAATCAAGCATTTTTTAATTTTTTTTAAATTTGTTTGTATGGGTTTGACTAATTGCGGGTTATATGCTATAATTTCGGTATGGAAAAGTTGAATTTAATTATTGCGAAAAACTTATCGGAGCTAAGGCGGCAAAACAAGCTTACCCAGCTTGAGGTTGCCGAAAAGCTCAACTATTCTGACAAAGCGGTTTCAAAATGGGAGCAGGGTGAGTCTCTGCCGGGCATTGAGGTGCTTTATAAATTAGCAAAGCTTTACGGCGTAAGTATGGATTATATTGTAGGTGAAGAACAGGCAAAACCGGCGCGCGTAACCTCCGGCGGACTTACCCAGAAAAGAAAACGCATAATAACGCTTTTATCGGTTCTCGGCGTGTGGCTGCTTGCTACCGTGTTTTACATATTTTTCGATATATTTGCGCATATCAATTTATGGACCTTATTCTGTTGGGCGGTTCCCGCGTCGTTCGTCGTTTCAATTGTTTTCGACGCCGTATGGCATAAGCAAAGATTTCTTTTCCTTATTATTTCGGCGTTTATTTGGTCGCTGCTTTTGTGCTTCTGTCTGCAATTTGTGAATTATAACATATGGCTGATTTTAGGCATAGGCGTGCCGCTGCAGCTGGCAGTGCTGCTTTGCGCGTGGCTTGTAAAATCGCCGCAGAAGGAGAATGAGGATGGTAATACTCGGTAACGACTGGGACGGCATTTTAGCCGACGAATGGGAGAAGCCGTATTATAGGCAATTACATAGCTTTTTGAAAGAGGAATACTCCAAAACGCGTATATACCCCGATATGTACGATATTTTCAACGCGCTTAAATACACCTCGTTTGCCGATACCCGCGCCGTTATAATAGGACAGGACCCATACCACGGACCCGGGCAGGCGCACGGGCTTTGCTTTTCGGTTAAAAAAGGCGTGCCGCTGCCACCCTCGCTTGTTAATATATATAAGGAAATAACCGATGATTTAGGCGTTACCATGCCGCAGCACGGCGAGCTTACAGGCTGGGCTAAGCAGGGCGTGCTGCTGCTGAACACCGTGCTTACCGTGAGGGCGGGTCAGCCGAACAGCCATAAGGATAAGGGCTGGGAAATATTTACCGACAGAGTGATTTCCGAGCTTAACCGCAAGGAAACGCCGGTGGTTTTTCTGCTTTGGGGCGCAAACGCCGAGAAAAAGGCGCGGGTTATTACTAACCCGATACATAAAAAGCTCATAACTGTGCATCCGAGCCCGCTTTCGGCATATCGCGGATTTTTCGGCTGCCGCCATTTTTCAAAGGCAAACGAAATACTTATATCAAGCGGACAGCCACCTATTAAATGGGACGAGCTATAAATTAAAAAATGTTTTTTGAAACAGCCCCCCGAATTTCACCTTTACGGTAAAATTCGGGGGGCTTAAGTTTTATTATTTACTGAATATTGACGCACCTATCGGTTTCTCGCCCATGAAACAGGGGCGAGGGCTATTATTATTGGGAAAATTTCAAGACGCCCGAGCAGCATTGCAAATGAAAGCACTATTTTTGCAAACGCCGAGTAATCCCCGAAGCCGCCTGTGGGTCCTACCGCGCCGAAGCCGGGGCCTACGTTATTAAAGCAGGTAACTGCGGCGGTGAAATTGGTTTCAAAATCAAAGGGCTCAAAGCTCAGGGCTAAAAATATTGCAAGCAGGCAGACAAAGTAGATAAGGAAATAATTGCTTACCCCCTTGCGGGTGTGACCGTCCACCGTTTTGCCCTCAAATCTTAAAGAAGACACCGAGCGCGGGTGGAGCATACGCTTGACCTCATTGCTTATAAGCTTGAAAAGCAGAACTATGCGTGATACCTTAATACCGCCGGCGGTAGAGCCCGCGCAGCCGCCTATAAACATAAGAATGAGCAAAATATTTTTCGATAAATTGGGCCAAAGGTTAAAATCGGTTGTTGCGTAACCGGTGGTGGAAATAATTGAAGATACCTGAAACGCCGCCGCACGCACCGTTTCCTCTGCGCCGACGAATAAATGACGGATATTCCAGGATATAACGGCAATCGAAGAAGCAATTATTCCCAAATATGCCCAAAGCTCAGTACTTGTAACCACTGCCTTGAATTTCTTTAAAAGCATTAAATAGTAAAGGTTGAAATTTATGCCGAAAAGTATCATAAACGCGGTTATTACCCACTGAATATAGGGCGAATAGCCCGCAATGCTATCCCGCTTTATACCGAAACCGCCCGTACCCGCAGTGCCGAAGGCGTGCAGCAGGCTTTCAAAAAACGACATGCCGCCGAAAAGCAGCATAATCGTCTCAATAACCGTCATACCGATATAAATGAGATAGAGTATAAGCGCGGTGTCCTTTATTCGCGGCACCAATTTACCTACCGTGGGCCCCGGAATTTCCGCCCTTAAAATGTGTATGGGGCGTTCGGAAACATTCGGCAGTATTGCCATAACGAAAACGATTATTCCCATACCGCCGACCCAGTGGGTAAAGCTGCGCCAAAAAAGTGCCCCGTGGGAAAGCACCTCAACATCGGGTATAACAGACGAGCCGGTGGTGGTAAAACCGCTGACGATTTCAAAAAATGCGTCGGCATAGGAGGTGACGGCACCGGCGAGCACAAGCGGCACGGCACCGACCAAGGACAGCATTATCCAGGTAAAGGCTACTATTATAAAGCCTTCCTTGGCATAAATAACATGGGTTTTCGGCTTTAAAAAAAGCTTCGGCAGCAGTCCGAGCAAAAGGCTTATTGCCGCCGAAATTAAAAAGGCAAGCCAGGTTTGTCTTTCGCCGTAAAACATGCCTACTATTGCGGGCAAAAGCAGCAGCACGGCCTCAACACGCAGTACAAGACCCACCGCGTTAATAATCATTCTGCGATTCATGGGCGGTTACCTTTGCCTTTCCACGATTTCGGAAAGCTCATTTAAGCGCCTTCCCGCAGAGATAATAACCACTCGGTCACCGGGGCGAATCATATCGTCACCTGTCGGGATTATCGATTTTCTGCCGCGGATTATTCCCGCAACCAGTATATTCGGCTTGGTGGGAAGCTCCTTAAACGGAATGTTTATTATACTGCAATCGGCGCTCACCTTAAATTCAAGCGCCTCGGCGTTGCCGTTCATAAGTTTATAAAGGGTTTCTACCTTACTGCCGAGCGAGTTTTCAAGCGCTCGGGCATATTGCACGGCAACATTCGCCACCGTTTTCATAGGCGAGGCTATTGTGTCTATTCCCAGCCTTGTTGCGGTGCTTACAAATTCGGGGCGGTTTATTTTGGCTATTACCTTGGGCACGTTCTGCTGCAAAGCAAAATACGAAAGCAAAATATTTTCTTCATCAAGCCCCGTAAGCGCCGCAAAAGCGTCAACATTGCGTATGCCCTCTTCGAGCAGCAGCTCCTGGTGCGCCGCGTCGCCGTTTATAATAACCGCCTCGGGCAATATTTCACTGAATTCCTTGCAGCGCTCTCTGTCGGCGTCAATAATTTTAACGGCGTTGCCGCCCGCAATCAGCAGCCTTGAAAGATAATACGAGGTTCTTGTGGCGCCGAGCATCATAACCGTGCGCGCCTGCTTTTGCAGAAGGCCTAATTTTTTTAGTAACTTAGGTATGCCGGTAGATGATGCGGTAATACCTATTTTATCCCCGCTTTTAAGCACAAAATTACCGTCGGGTATATAAAGCTCGCCGCCGCGCTCTACCGCGCAGATAAGGAAATTATCGGGGTGCTTTTTGCGAAGCTCGGTAAGGCTGACGCCGCCAAGCGGGCTGTTTTCCTTTAAAACCAGCTCCACCATTTCAAAATTGCCGCGTGAAAAGGTCTCTACCTTAACGGCGGAGGGCAGCTTTAAAACATTGAAAAGCTCCCGTGCCACAAACTGCTCGGGGTTTATGGTCATTGAAAGGTCAAGCTCTTTTTTAAGAAAAGCAAGGCTTTTATCGTTATATTCGGGTCCGCGTATGCGCGCTATTGTGTGCGCCGTACCCATACGCTTAGCCAAAAAGCAGCTGAGCATATTAAATTCATCAGACCCCGTAACGGCTATCATAAGCTCGCAATTATCCGCTCCCGCCTCAAGCAGCGCGTCGGAATCGGTTCCGCTGCCGCAAATTGTCATAACATCGTAAATATTAGAAAGCTCGGAAACCACGTCCGGGTCGTTATCCATTGCGACTATTTCGTGTCCCTCGGATAAAAGCGACTCAACTATGGTGCACCCCACCTTACCGCAGCCAACTACTATAATTCTCATAATTCAATCCCTTAAAAAAATTATTATAAAATTTCTTTTGCCAAAGCGTCTATTTTTTCGCGGCTGTCATCATTAAGAGCTGACGTTACGGTGACGATCGTATCGGTAAATGTTATATTTTTGCTTTTTTCAAAAGCGGCGCGCATTTTCTTTGCGGCTATGGGCGCCCACGAGCCGTTTTCAATAAGTCCTATTGTGCGGTTTTGGTAGTTGCGTTCAATAAGCGCGTCAATAAAATGCTTCATAAAGGGGAAAACATCGCCGTTATAGGTAGGCGACGCCAAAACCAGCTTGCCGTAACGGAAAGCGTCCTCAACCGCCTCCGCCGGGTCGCACAGCGCAAGGTTATTCATAGCCACCTTCGGGCAGCCGAGGGCTTTAAGCCGCTCTGCCAGTAATTCCGCCGCCTTTTCGGTATTGCCGTAAACCGAGGTGTAGGCAATGCAAACGCCCTCACTTTCAACCCCGTAGGAGGACCAGGTGTTATAAAGCCCTATATAATAGCCCAAATTTTCGTTCAGCACAGGTCCGTGCAGCGGGCATATTTTTTCAATATCAAGCGCAGCCGCCTTTTTAAGCAGCGCCTGCACCTGCGCGCCGTATTTGCCCACTATGCCGAAATAATATCTTCTCGCCTCGCACGCCCAGTCTTCATCGGTATCAAGCGTGCCGAATTTGCCGAAGCCGTCAGCCGAAAAAAGCGTTTTATCCTTATCATCATAGGTGACGGTAACCTCGGGCCAGTGCACCATGGGCGCGAAAATAAACTTTAATTCCCGCTCGCCGAGGCTCAGTGTATCGCCGTCGTTTATTACAAGCGTATTTTTGCAAATTCCCTTGCCGAAAAAGTTATCCATCATAGCAAAAGCCTTGGCGTTTGCAACAACCGCAGTTTCGGGGTATTCCCGCAAAAAGTCGGTAAGGCTTGCGGAATGATCAGGCTCCATATGCTGAATTACAATATAATCGGGTTTTTTATCACCCAGCAGCTTTTTGATATTGGCAAGCCACTCGGCAGCAAAGTGCTTATCTACCGAGTCCATTATAGCAATTTTTTCATCGGCTATTACATATGAGTTGTACGCCATGCCGTTCGGCACAAGGTATTGTCCTTCAAAAAGCTTTATTTCGTAATCGTTTACACCTACATAGTGTATTCCTTTTTCAAGTGTCATTTTAAAGCGCTTCCTTTTTATTTTGTTTTTTCTTCTGTTTCCTTTTCCGGCTCGCTGCCGTCCTCAACTGTCACGCTGTCAAAAGCGTTTGTAAACATATCATCGTCATACCCGTCGTCATCATCGTAGCGCGGCTTAACCATACGCACTATGAGCATTACTATCAGCGCAACTGCGGCGATTATAAGAATAACTATACCCACAACTATTATTTTAGCATTAGATGAAAGCGAGGCAAAACGCGCTGCAAAGCCCGCACCCTTGGGGGCGGCGGCGCTTATATCGCCGAGGGTAAATTCAGGGCAGCGCTGCAATACGTTCTCGCGGCTGTCATAGCGGTACATGGCAAAATTCTTCTCAAAAAAGCAGTAGGTGTAATAAAAATCGGTAAGACCTTCATCGGGGCTTTTATAGGCCGGAATATCAAAATCGCCTATTTTAACGCTTGACTGGTAAAAGCCCTCGGGAACGGTTTTTCCCTCGGGTATATCCGCAAATATATATGTATTATTGCCGAAAGTCGCAAATTTTAACTTTTTAAATGTTTTTCCGTCCGATTCCAGCGTGTAGGGCTGGTAACTTTCGCTGTTTTCGCCCTTTAAGTAGTAAACGGTGTAGTTTGCGTCGGTATCCTGCGCCGCGGCAACCTCTGTTTCGCCATATGTAACGGTATTCGCTTTAAAACCGTTGGGCAGCGTAAAGCCGGAAAGATTGGTTGCCAACAAATATTTAACGCCGTCTATAACCGTGCTTTTTTCGGGCTCGTCGGTATTATCCTCAGGCTTGGTCTCGCCGTCAAGCTCCTCCCCCTCCTTTAGGCGGGTTATAACTATTGTATAGGTTTTCTGTGTACCGTTTTGCGCCGTGACGGTTACGGTGCGTGTATTTTTACCTACCGCAAGCGCTTCCTTACCGCCTACGGCAACCGTAGCCTTGGCGTCGGTCGCGGTGGCGTATACCTTGCAGGTAGTCACCTCATATTTGACCTTTGCGGTATAGCTTGTTCTGCCGGTAGAAAAGCCGGGGGTCAGCGTTCCGTTGCTTATTGAAAGCGATTTAAGCGTTGCAACACCAGGCTTTGCCGCGTCGGAAGCGGTAAGAGTAGCAGAGGCGCCCACATTGCACTCGCCGTCACCATATGCCCCGCCGCTTACCTTTATCTGTGAAGAACCTGCCGTTTTTGCAGTAAAGGTAAATTTATAAGTACCCTTTGTTTCACCGCTGTGGGTAGGCGCTGCTTTTACCACGCCGCCCCCGCCGTTTGCGGCGCAATCGGCGCTTTTATATTCCAGCACGCCTTGATTATAGGAAACAGAAAAATCTGCCCCGTACATTTTAAAGCCTGCATTAACCGTTACGGTAACCGTTACATTTTGCCCTACGGTAGGCTTTTGCGGGCTGAAGGATATGGTTGCATTTTCAGCCGACGCCGGAAAAACGGCTGCCGAAACAATAAGCGTTATTGCAGCAATTAACAAAGCCGCACTTTTAAATATTTTTTTCATAATCAGTCTCCGTTCGTTTTATGAAAGTGATTTTATTCCTAAAATATGCATCTGCACATTTGCAAGGTCTCTGCCGTTTACTTTACCGTCACTGTTTGTATCAGCTCTTGTAAAGGTGTCGCCCGAAAGGGATTTTATACCCAAAATATGCATTTGCACGTCCGCGAGGTCTCTGCCGTTTATTTTACCGTCGCCGTTTGCATCTCCGCGAACAAATTTTACGGGCTGCGTGCCGCCGTCCACAGTAAGGGTGCAGTCCTCGGTCGCCGCAATGTAAATTGTATAATCGGTTGTATAACCCGATTCCGACCTTACCGGCAACACCACGGTATTATTGCCTTTTTTAAGATTAAACGACTTATTTCCCGCATATGATGCTCCCGCAGGCACGGTATAGTAAATATTTGTATCACCGGTAACCCTTAAATCATACTTATATCTAAAGTCTGTCATAGAGTAAGAAGGCGTAAGCCCCGAAACCGTAAGCGAGCTGAAATAATAATTGTTGCGCTTACCGCTTTTTTTCGGCAGCACCGTTGCGGCACCGGTGTTTTTATACACAGGAATTGAAAAGCTTACTACCGAAGCTTTATCACCCGTATACGCAGGGGCTAAAATTTTGCCCTTTGAGGACGCGTCATGTATCGCACCCGCGTATTCGTGCCAGATTGAGTCAGGATTTTTAATATTGAAATCCATATAGTAATATGTGTTTTGTCCTTTTTTTATGTATCCGTCGCTGCAAAATTCAGCACCGCCTATAATCGCCTTTTCGCGCGTGTCCCAGCCGTGCTCCTTGGCATAGGTCAGCGCTTTTTTAATTTTTTCCTCAGTACTGTTTCCCGTAGCGTTTATATTGAAATAATTGTAATACCCCTTAAAGCCCGGATATTTGCCCGATATAAAGGGTGAATTTCCGTTGTTTTTGCCTATTTCCTGCAATATTTTTGAAGCCATAACATAGGGGCTGTAAGAGGTCTCCTTTGCCGCTTTCATAATGTAGGATACATATTCATCGGTATCGAGAAATGTTCCCTTTACTATTTTACGGACTCCCGCTTCCGTTTGCTTTGTCGGATCATAGCCCTGCAGCATAAAGGTAAACGCCGTATCTGAGCCTAAGAAGTTGCGCGGGTCCATATAATATTTTATTACCTCACGCGAGGCAACATACCAGTTGCCGTCATGCACTACCCGTATGTTTTTACCGTAATCAAAAGCACCGAGACCTAATGAAAGCCACGATTCATACGAGGTTCTTATAAGCTTTCTTGAAATTTCAAGCTGCACTGCCTCATCAAGGGTTAAATTTACATTATCCGCGTGGAACTGCCAGTTCGGGTAAGTAGCGTGCAGCGCCCGCAGCGCATTATGATAGCTTGCGGGAAAAGCCTTAAGCTGTGTTTCAAAATCCGTATCGGCGGCAGCCTCTTTTATTTCAAAAACATAGTCGCCCCTCACATAGCCGGTTATACCGTTATATGTAATGTTATACCACTTATAATTACCCTCACCGGTCTTTTCGCTGTTCAGCGTGACCCATACCTTTTCGTTGCCGGTTTTGCCCAGCACACGGCTGCTTGTGGTGGCGTCAGCGCGAATGTTAAGATTGCTGTCAACATAAGCCAGTCTCGCTGCCGCCGCAGTCACAAGCGCCCAACTGAACGCCGTTATTACTACAATTATAAACGATAAAATCACACAGGAAAATCTGCGTATTCTGATCATAACAGTCCCCTTTTTCATAACACTACAGTAACCGAATATACACCGTATATTATATATTTTTCGACCTATTATGTCAATATTTTCAGGCAAAAAAATGTTAAAAAGCTGTTAAACTTGTTTAAATACTGTTCATAACCGTATGAAATTACTTGCCTATACTAAAGTCAAACGGAAAGGGGCGGTGAAAATGTTTCAAACAGTATTCAAGCGCTACGAAAAGAAGTATATTATAGACGGCGGGCAGTACGAGGAGGTTAAAAATTACCTGACCTACAACGCCGTGCCGGATGAATACGGCAAAAGCCGCGTTTGCAGCCTTTATTACGATACGCCCGATAACAGGCTGATACGCGCGTCGCTTGATAAGCCGATATATAAAGAAAAGCTGCGGCTGCGCAGCTACGGAGTGCCGACCGCCGATAAACCCTGCTTTTTAGAGCTTAAAAAGAAATACAAGGGCGTTGTTTTTAAAAGAAGAATAAGCGCGCCGTATACGGATATTACAAACTATATGGCGGGTGAAAACAGCGGAATTGAAAGCAGTCAGATTTTAAAGGAAATTGATTATTTCAGGCGGTTTTACGGGGATTTAGGACCCGCTGCGAATATTTTTTACGACCGCGAGGCGTTTTATGACCGAACCGACAGCGGCGTGCGCTTAACCTTCGACAGCAACGTTTTGGCGCGCAGCTGGGATCTAGACCTTGAAAAAGGCATTTACGGCGAGCGGGTGCTCGAAAACGGGCTGTATATTTTAGAAGTCAAGACCGCTGGCGCTATGCCTATGTGGATTGCGGAAATGCTTAACGAATTTAAAATTTACCCAACATCCTTTTCAAAATACGGCACGGCGTATAAAAACGGACTGCTGACGCGCGAAAACAAAAAAATAATAACATTGGGAAGCGAATACTGTGCTTGACAGTATATTTTCAACAGTAATAACAAAAGGAATAACCCCGGGAGCCTTTGCGGCATGTACCGTGGTATCACTTCTTGCGGGGCTGGTACTCTCGCTCAGTCATATGTTTAAAAACAGCTGCTCAAAAAGCTTTGCCGTGGCTGTTGCGCTGCTGCCCTTTACAGTGCAGGCGGTAATAATGCTTGTAAACGGAAACCTCGGCACGGGCGTAGCGGTTGCGGGCGCGTTTTCACTGGTGCGTTTTCGCTCTGCCCCCGGCAGCGCAAAGGAAATTATCGGCGTTTTCACGGCAATGGCGGCAGGGCTTGCCTGCGGCGTGGGATATATAGGCGTGGCAATAATTTTCACAGCCCTGATTTGCGGCGCTAATATAATTTACACCCTGAGCCGCTTCGGCGAGCAGCTCGACAATGTGCGCGACCTTAAGGTAACCATACCCGAAGACCTTAATTTCACCGGCGTGTTTGATGATATTTTTGAAAAGCTTACGGTATCACACAAGCTGCGCCGTGTTAAAACCTCGAATATGGGCAGCCTTTACCAGCTGACATACACCTTGGAGCTTAAAAACCCCGAATGTGAAAAAGAGCTTATTGACGAAATGCGGTGTAGAAACGGCAATCTTGATATTGTGAGCAATTGCCGCGCCACCGTTACAGAGGAGTTGTGATGTCTTATGAAAAAAACAGTTATACCTGTTTTGATTTTATGCGCCTGCCTGCTGCTTTCTTCCTGCGGGAAGAAAAACACGGCAAGCGGAACAAATAATATAAGCAATATATCGGCGGTGACCGAAATTTCCACCGACGATATGGATTTTGAATTTTCAAATAAGGACACAACCTACGATTACGACGAATCGGAAGCCAAAACGATAGCAGACAGCGAAAAGGCGGTTAAAATAACCGCCGAGGGCACTTATGTTGTAAGCGGCGAGCACGAGAGCATTACCGTTTCCGCTCCCGATACCGCAAAGGTGCACATAATTCTGAAAAACGCGACTGTCTCCAATACGTCGGGACCCGCGATTTATATAGAATCAGCAGATAAGGTATTTATAACCGCCTACAAGGGCACAACCAACACCCTATCGGACGGCACTTCGTACACGGGCGATTTCAAGAATACAAACGTTGACGGCACAATATTCAGTAAAACAGACCTGACCTTAAACGGCGAGGGCACGCTTAATATTACGGGCAACTACAAGTGCGGCGCCGTTTCAAAGGACGACCTTATAATATGCGGGCTGAACCTGACCGTTAAAAGCACGGGCTGCGCGCTTGGGGGCAAGGATTGCGTGAAGATTAAGGACGCGGCGATAACCGTATCCTCGGGCGGGTACGGAATACGCTCCACCAACACCGAAAAAGCAAACAAGGGCTTTGTGTATATTGAAACAGGGAATATAGATATAACCTCGGGCAACGATGGCATACAGGCGGCTACCGTTTTAAAGGCGGCTAACGGAAACGTTAAAATAACTGCGGGCGGCGGCGCTGCCGATACAAAACAGAACTCGGGCAACAGAAATATGCCCGGTTTCGGCGGGAAGACCCAAACCACCGACGACGAGGAAAGCACAAAGGGCTTAAAAGCAGGCTCGCTTATAGTAATTGACGAGGGCGGCTTTGAAGTAAGCTCAAAGGACGACGCTTTTCACTCGAACGGCGATATTGAAATTAACGGCGGTAGCTTTGCCGCCGCCACGGGCGCCGACGGCTTTCACGCCGACAGCAACCTTATTATAAACGGCGGCAGCATAACCGTAAGCCGCTCTTACGAGGGCTTAGAGGGTCAAAAGGTGACTGTAACGGGCGGCAATATTGATATTACCGCAAGCGACGACGGAATTAACGCTGCAAGCCCGTCGTCCTCGGGCTCATCGGTAGGCGGAAGACCCGGAAACAGCGATTCAAACACGCTTATAACCATTGGCGGTGGGTATATACTCGTCAACGCCTCGGGCGACGGAATTGACTCAAACGGAAATGTGGTAATAACCGGCGGCACGGTGCTTGTAAGCGGACCGACCGATAACGGAAACGGCGCGTTTGATTACGACGGCGAGGCGACCGTCAGCGGCGGCACGGTAATACTTTGCGGCAGCTCGGGTATGGCGCAGGGCTTTTCGGAAAAATCGGAGCAGGCTTCGTTTATGTACACGCTTGACAGCAGCGCGTCAGCGGGCAGCAGCGTTGCGCTGACTGATGAAAAGGGCAATGTTATAGCCTCGTTTATTCCCGCAAAGCAGTATAACAATATAGTAATAACCTCTCCCTCGCTTAAAAACGGCAGCAGCTATAAGCTGGTTATAGGCGGCACGGTATCGGGAGCGGATAAAAACGGCTATGCATCATCAGGCAGCGTTTCCTCTGCGGCGCAGACGCTGGATATTAAGCTGACAGGCATTACCACCTCCTTCGGCAATGGCGGAATGTCAGGCGGTATGGGCGGCGGAAACAAAGGCGGGGGCTTCGGCGGTGGTCAGGCACCCGATATGAACGGCAGCGCACCTGAAAAGCCGAACGGGCTGAAAAGGCGGTAAAGCAATACGGCATAGGCAGAGCGGTAACAGACTATCACGAGCTGCTGAACGACCCGGAAATTGACGCGGTTTCGGTTTGTACACCCAATAAGGTTCACTCAACCATATCAATTGACTTTATGCGCGCCGGCAAGGATGTTTTATGCGAAAAGCCCGCAGCAAGAATATACAGCGAGGCGCTTGAAATACAAAAGGTGCGCCGTGAAACCGGCAGGCTACTCAATATAGGCGTATGCAACAGATTCAACACTAGGCAAACCACATTAAAAACCTGATAGACGCGGGCGATAATTTTTACGCCGAGTTTATAAAAGAGCTTGTCGGCTTTTTCCGCGATGGCAGGATACGCGTTCCCCACCAAGAAACCCTGGCGGTTATGACCGTGCTTGAATACGGAAAGCAGGCGCAAAAAAATCCCGGCGAGTGGATTTTCCTGCCCGCTGCCCGGGAGGGTAAATAATGCCCGCTGAATTTAAAATAGGAATTATTTCCGATATGCTGCGCCTGCCGTTTAAGGAAAGCATAATGAAATGCGCGCAGCTCGGTGCTGACGGTATTCTGCTTAAAAAGACCGACCCGAAAGTAATTTACGATTTTTTCGCCGAGGGCGGAATAGGCGATTTAAGGCTTGACGAATACTTTAAGGAAGTGCTGCCGGGACTGGGTAAGATGCCGTTTGAAAGGTACCTAAAGGCGCTTGACGACATAGGATATAACGGATTTTTAACCGTTGAAAGAGAAACTGGCGCAGACCCTGCAAAGGATATAGGCGTGGCTGTGGAATTTTTAAAAGAGAAAATTTAACGCTGAAACAGCGTGCAGTTGATACAAGCTTTTTTGTTTCGACTGCACGCTATCTTTTTTTACCTTTTATACAAAAAAATGCTAAAAAATACCCCATTATGACATTTCTATAAATTTATTTTATCGTATGTATAAATATTGGTTGTATTTGCTAACGTAATGTGTTATAATCATTCCATAACATAAATCGGCAGCGGTCGATTTTTCAAAGGAGTGCATTATATTGAAACAGTATTCTCAGCAATCAATACATAACGTAGCCCTTTTGGGTCACGGCGGTTCGGGCAAAACCACCCTTGCAGATGCCGTTCTGTGCTACGGAAAGGCAACTGAGCGCATAGGTAAGATTGCGGACAGTACCACCGTTATGGATTTTGACCCGGAGGAAAAAAAGCGTAAAACTTCGGTTTCAACCTCTGTTTATGCTCTGGAGCTTGGCGGGCATAAGCTTAATATAATAGACGCACCGGGTCTTTTCGATTTTGCCGGCGGAGTAAGCGAGGCGCTTGCCGCGGCAGACAGCGCGGTTATAGCCGTCTCGGGTAAATCGGGACTTACCACGGGAGCCAAGCAGAGCTTCCAAAAGGCGCGCGCGCTTAAAAAAGCAGTTGCTTTCTTTGTGGGAAAGCTGGATTCCACCCACGCGCATTTTTACCGCGTAATATCCTCACTTGTGGCGAATTACGGCGCGGTTATCTGCCCGGTTGTAATTCCCTATATTGAAAACGACGAGGTTAAATCATATATCGACCTTATAACCAATAAAGCCTATGCCTGTGACGGCTTGGAGCTTAAAGAGCTGCGTATGCCCTTAAGCAACGAGGCGGACGAAATGCGCAGCATGCTTTTAGAGGCGATTGCCACGGCGGATGACGCGCTTATGGAAAAATACTTTGCGGGCGAGGAATTTACCCCTGAGGAAATAATCGAGGGGCTTAAAAAAGGCGTTACCGCAGGCGAAATATGCCCTGTTTTCGCGGGTGTTCAGCAAACGGGCGCGGCAGTTCCGCTTATGGTGGATACACTGCTTCAAATTCTGCCCTCCGCGGCGGACGCCGTTTGCCGATTTGAAGACGGCGAAGAAAAAGCCTTTGACGAAAACGGTGAAAACGCACTTTTCGTTTTCAAGACCATTGCAGACCCGTTTGTTGGCAAACTCTCATATTTCCGCGTGCTTTCGGGTAAGATTAAGAACGATACCCGCCTTATAAACAACCGCACGGGCGCTGAGGAGCGGCTCTCAAAAATAATGTGGTTAAAGGGCGGAAAACAGGAGGACGCGGGCGAAATTATCGCGGGCGATATAGGCTCGGTATCAAAGCTCGGCAATGTGCTCACGGGCGACACCTTATCCGTTTCGGGCAAGCTTGCTGCGGCGGCGGTTGACTTCCCCGCCCCCACAATTTCGGTTGCGGTTTACCCCAAGGCAAAGGGCGATGAAGAAAAGATAACCCAGGCGTTCAGCCGCCTTTGCGAAGAAGACCCCACCATTAAGGTATATACTGATAACGAAACCCACGAGCAAATACTCTCCGCCCTCGGAGAACAGCACATTGACGTTATAATATCCCGCTTAAAATCCAAATTCGGCGCGGAGGTTGAGCTTAAAAAGCCGAAAATCGCCTACCGCGAGACTATAAGAAAGCCTGTAAAGGTACAGGGGCGGCACAAAAAGCAGTCGGGTGGTCACGGTCAGTTCGGTGATGTATGGATTGAGTTTGAGCCCTGCGATTCCGATGAGCTGGTGTTTGAAGAAAAGGTATTCGGCGGTGCCGTACCGAAAAACTTCTTCCCCGCGGTTGAAAAGGGACTGCGCGATTGCACCGCAAAGGGCGTTTTGGCAGGCTACCCCATGGTGGGCATAAAGGCAACGCTGGTGGACGGCTCGTATCACCCGGTAGACTCCTCGGAAATGTCCTTTAAAATGGCGGCGGCAGTAGCCTTTAAGGACGGTATACCGCAGGCTTCCCCCGTTCTGCTTGAGCCTATCGGTACGCTGAAGGTCTTGGTGCCCGATGAAATGCTCGGCGACGTTATCGGCGATATAAACAAGAGGCGCGGGCGCATTATAGGTATGAATCCGGCAGAAAACAAAATGCAGGAAATAATCGGCGAAGTGCCTATGGCGGAAATGTCCGATTTCTCTACCGCCATGCGCTCTATAACCCAGGGCACCGCCGTATTCACACTCACGCCTACGCGTTATGAAGAAGTTCCCGCGGCTCTTGCGCAAAAAATAATTGATGCTGCACGGGAATAAGACCGCCCCCTCGCGGCAGTACATTTTTCTTTGAGAATTTTTATGATATAAATTTAAACTGAAAAAGGGGCTGTCGCAAGAGCGAAAGAACCGCGAGCGGCAGCCCATAATGTCTGTAAACTGTTAAAATGTCGAAAACTTTTTTAGTTTTTCTGCAAAAACATACAGAGGGTATGAAAAATGCCCTCTTTTTTCATGAAAATATTTACTTTTTACTCGGTTTAGGCAATCATTTTTTCAAATAAAGGCATATGAAAACGCCCGGAATTCAGTCGGTTACAAAGCTTTTGGATGTTAAATGCAAAGCTGAGCAATAAAAACTGCGTTTGTGTCTTGTGTTTTCCTCCGGTTAAAAATCTGCGAAAAGCATAGTCTTCCTTCAGTACACCAAAGGCTCCCTCGACCTGTATGGAACGGTTCATCCGCATAAAGGTTCTGCCAATCACTTCCTCGGACATGGAATGTGAAAGACATTTTTCTTCGGACACTTTGTTTTTTGAGCAGGCATAATAGCTTTCGCCGTTTACATATTTTATTTTAAACGAACGACTGCAGTATGCGCAATACAGCTTTCCGGCAAAAATGTTATTTCGGCTTTTGGATTTTGCGGTTCTTTCGGTATTTTCTTTTAGCTTTTCCTGCACAAGGTTAAAGGTTTCTTTGTCTATTATAGCCTCGTGGGTGTTCTGGACATAGTACTTCGGCAGTTCACCGTTATTCTTTCTCTTCATAAGCGGCAAAACGGGCGGTGTAAAGCGTTTTTGAAAAAGTGCGTCGCCTGCATACTTTTCGTTTGAAAGAATATACAGTATACTGTTTGCTTTCCAAAAACGCTTTTCGTTGCCGTATTTACGGTTTAGAGCTTGGGCTATTTTTAAAAAGCCCATACCGGACAGGTACATACCGTAAACCTCACGAACGATCGCCGCTTCTTCTGGGACTGTAAATAACTCGTTATTTTTGGCTCTGAACCCGTAGGGCGCGCTGCATATGCTGTATTCTCCTATTTCAAGCCTCATTCTGTTTGTAGTTGAAACACGTTTTGAAGTCGCCAATGCTTCGGACTGTGCAAAGGCGCTTTTAACATACAGAATAAGCTCGGAATTAAGAGTTAAGGTGTCTATACGGTCGTTTTCAAAAAATACCGATACGCCGTATTCTCTTAAAAGGCGTATACTCTCAATACACTCCAAGGCGTTTCTCGCAAAGCGCGATACGCTTTTAACATAAATGCGGTCGATTTTTCCGAGACGGCAATCATTTAACATTCTTTTAAATTCATTCCGCTTTTCAACAGAAGTGCCGGTAATTCCTTCGTCTGCGTAAATATCTACCAAAACCATATTATCCGATTGGCTGATAAAATCGTGATAATAGTGCATTTGGGTGATAAAGGAATTCAACTGGTCTTCTTCGCTTGTGCTGACCCGGCAGTATGCCGCAACACGCAGCGTGCTGTTTTCGGAAGATTTATCTGCTGATCTATGCTACTGCATACGACGTTTTGTTTCACCGATTTTACAGGTCAATCGGTTCTCCGAGAAACAAAAAGACGCATATCCGAACGGACAGCGCCTGCAAATTCATATAACGACCTTGCTCGGAGCCGCGGATGAAGTTACAGCGCCCTTTCGGACCGCAGAACTTTATTTCGTTACTCCTTCATAAATAGAACGTCTAATTATAGTATTCCTCAGGTTTTGCATTTTGTCAAGAGGTAAAATGAAATTTTATAATAAAAATTAGAAATTTGTTGACAATTGAAAACGCTTTCAAAATATGTTATCATAAATTATCAGATACGGGGGCAGAAAACAAATGGACAAAAACGATATTTTAGAATTTGCCGAAATGATAAAAGGTTCGGAGCATACAGTGTTCTTCGGCGGGGCGGGAGTGTCAACCGAAAGCGGACTGAAAGATTACAGGAGTGAAAACGGGATTTATCATACTCTTTATTATTACCTTACTCTCCCCCTGACATGGCGAGGAGTATTGCGACGAGACTTTCAGGCGGAGAGTTTCAAAAAACTCTCACTCTCCGCTTTTTCGTCATGCCTAAATTTCTCTGCCAACAAAAAATTTTTTTGCTCGAAATTTACTCTTAACTTTTATTGGCAGGTTTCTTTTAAAAAAGAAGAAAATGAATGGTATAATGTTTTCATCCGCCTTGAAATGAGCCTAAGGCGAAGTGAAAGGCGGATGAAAACGGTCGGTTTACGCCGCCAGCTTCTCCGCAAAATCGCATAAATAAAAAATCAGAGTAGAGTTGTCGATAATGTGTGTATATTACTATGGATTCTTTCTTTATGTGTCCAAATTCATTTTACAGTCAACCTATAAAAAATCATTGAAATATTTATTAAAAGACATTATACTGTATATTAGGAAATAAGATGGTAGGGATTTTATGAATGTATATCGTGAACATCAGCATGAAAATACGGTGATTCATGCATGGAAAGACGAAAATTTTGAATTCTCAGCTCATTGGCATACTCAGGTAGAAATTGTAGCTGTGCTTTCCGGGACATTGAAGGCGCAGATTAACGGAACAACTTATTCTGTTAATGAAGGCGATGTTCTGCTCTGCGGAAGCAATGAAATACACAGCTATATGAAATCGGAATGCCGGATACTTCTTATAATAATATCTCCGTCTTTTATTGAAGGAACAACAAATATTTTGCAGAACAATACTCTTTTAAATCATTGTGTTCGAAAAGAGTTTCTTAATAATGAAGCAAAATTTCTAATAGAACGTATTAATGAGTCATATTCCGGTAAGTATCAGGTGCTGAATGAAATAGAAACGATAGTTTTTAATGGCTATTGTCTATCACTTCTTGGACATATTTTAGCAAAGCTGACTTATACTTCCGAAACAGAAAAGGTGAAAGTAAATTTATATGATTATATGTGTCGCGGATTAGATTATATAAATAAGCATTACTGTGATGAAAGCATATGCCTTGAGGAAATTGCGAACAATATAGGTATAAGTCCATGTTATTTCAGTCGCTGCTTTAAGATGTATTCCGGATATCGCCTCGCCGAATATATCAACCGTAAGCGCATTAAGAAAGCCAAAAAAATGCTTAAGGAAACCAACAAAAAAATCACCGAAATTTCAATGGAATGCGGTTACGGAAGTCTTCGAAATTTTAATCGAGTATACAAAGAAATAACAGGAAGCACTCCTCAACAGGTTAGAGAATTGCATCTTGTAAATCGAGATAAGAATTTAGGATTATAGATTTTAAAATAAAGCAGAACTAAATCCTTTAAAGCGGTTTATTTCTGCTTTATTTTTATAAACTGTTCTTTTTGTTTGATAGAATACTGCCTGTAATCATAACGGAATACATTAAAGCAAGGAATATCGGAAAGAAAGAAGTACCGATTATCTGTGCTATTATACCGAACAGTGCAGGAGCTAGCATTATGCCGACATATGAAGCGGACATTTGTATACCTATTACAGATTGTGAAATATCTCTTCCGAAATTTATCGGTATCATGTGAATAAGATTCGGGAAAACAGGACCGTTTCCAAGCCCTATTAAAAACAGTGCTCCTCCGGACAGGAAAGCATTCCCCGGCAGGAAAACGGCTATTACCGCCGCAAGTGTTATTGTCTGACCGATTTTTGTGATTTTTTCGGCAGAAAGGCGGATTGAAAGTACCCCTGAAAAGAAACGCCCAAAAGCAATTCCGGCATAATAAAAGGTAACGCAGAGTGCCGCGGTTTCAGCAGGTAGGTTTAGGCTGTTTACCAAAAATGTGCTGCCCCATATTCCACATGTGTATTCAATGGCGCATGAACCGATAAATGTAAGACAGCCGAACATTACCTTAGGCATTTTAAGCATTTCTAAAACACTTAAAGTGACTGTTTTTTCTTCGGTTTCACCGTTGTGGTTTTGGTGAACTCTTTTCCAAACAGGAATAGTAAATACCGTAAGCACTGCTATAGCGAACTGAAACCAAAATATTGTGCGGTAGCCGCTGCGCCACGAACCGCCTGCAAGGGCAAGTGACATAAAAAACGGACTTAAAGAAACTCCGATGCCGTAAAAGCAGTGAAGAAAACTCATATGTGCTGCTTTGTAATGCAAAGCGACATAGTTGTTGAGAGCAGTGTCGATAGCTCCCGCACCCAGACCGAGCGGAACAGCTAGCAGGCACATATGACAAATATTTCCTGACAGCGAAAAGCCCAAAAGAGCAATAGCAGTGGCAGAGGTGCTTACAGCTGTTATTTTGCCGGTGCCGAAACGGTTGATAAGTCTTGCGGCGAAAAGGCTGGAAGCTATTGTCCCACTGGAGATAATTACCGTAACAAACGTTGCAAACGATACAGGAAGACCGAAATCCGGGTAAATTGCAGGCCACGCAGTACCGAAAAGCGAATCGGGCAATCCCAAGCCTATAAAGGCTATATAAATTATTATTAAAAGAAAGGTAGACATTTACGCTCTCCTATATTCAGGCTGTAACGGTAAAATTACCCTGCCAGAAGTTTTTAGTGCCTTCAAAAAGGGAAATTTCAAAATTTCCCGCTTCGGCGGTAAAATGCATTTCTCTGTTCCAAAGTTTAAAATCCTCCGCACAAAGTTTTAATGTACATTGCTTCTCTTCACCTGGATTGAGCGTGATTTTAGTAAATGCCTTAAGGCAGCGCACCCGAGGGGTAACCGAAGCTATTTTATCTCTCAAATAAAGTTGAGGAACTGCTGCCGCCTTGATATTTCCGGAGTTTTTAATTGAAAATGTGAAAGTTATTTCGCTGCTTTCAAGTTCTGCGAGAGTCAGCATTTCAGTACTTTGAATAATGCTTGAAAATTCAAAATCAACATAGCTTAAACCGTAGCCGAAAGAATAGGAGGCGCCTTGTGCGCAGTCGGAATATCTGGCAATATAAGACGCTTTATTGTTATAGTAAACCGGGAACTGTCCCGGTTTTCTCGGAAGCGAGACCGGAAGTCTCCCGTTAGGGGCAATCTTTCCGAACAACATTTCGGCTATGGCAATGCCGCCTGCGGGACCGGGATAAAATGCATAACACAGTGCGTCACTGGATTTTTCCAATCGCTCTGTTGCGTACGGTCGGCCTGAAATGATGACAGTTATTATGGGTTTACCTGTATTTTTCAGAGACTCAAGCAACTTATATTGCCATTCGGGTAATCCGGTATCGGCTATGTCAACGCCTTCACCGCAATCGGTAGGGTTAAGGTATTTTCCATCGTTGCCTTTTGAAATCACCGCTCCGTTGTTTGCAAAAATCATATCTTGGAATCGACTGGATGATCCGCCGAGAAAAAGAATTGTTTTGTCGGAACTCAAGGCGGCTGTAACCGATTTGTCAATATATGCCTCTTGATCAATAGGATCGGCAGGGAAAGGCACAGAAACAGAAGTTACGGCTATGTTGCCTGCCTCATTTAAAATTCCTTTAAGCGGAGTTATCACAGCACCTTGTCTTTGCGGCGGTGTATAATCACCTAGCAGGGCATAAATATCATCGGCAAACGGTCCGATTACTGCAAGGGATTCCATATCCTTTGGGAGCGGAAGAAGCCTGTTTTCATTTTTTAAGAGTATAAGCGAATCACGGGCTATATCAAGGGTTTGCGGGTACTCTTTGAATGTGTATTTTTTAACGCCCTCTATTTCTATGTACGGATTTTCAAACAGACCGCGTTTAAATTTCAAAGTGAGCACGCGAACTACTGCTTCATCAATAAGCTTTTCATCAATCAATCCGCTTTCAACGGCGGATTCGAGTTTAGAAAAGCCTTCATCCCAAAGACTTAAATCTACACCTGCACGTAAGGCTTCCGCTCCGCGGGCGGCAGGCGTATCAGCCAAAATGTTAAGGCGGTCTACGGCACGTCCATCAGCCATTACTACCCCTTTAAAACCGTATTCGTTTCGCAGAACTTTTCTTAAAAGCCATGAATTGGCATGGCAGGGAATGCCGTCAATTTCGTTATAGGCTGCCATTATACCGAGTGCTCCGGCCTCCACGGCTGATTTTACTGCCGGAAGATGTATTTCGCGCAGTTCGCGTTCACCTAAAAGCGCTGCGCTGGCGTTGGTGCCGCCGTTAGTCTCACCCTGCGCACAGCAGTGCTTAGCAACAACGTCAATGCCGCCGTCAGTAAGAGCAGTTGTTATCGCTTCTGCCATTTTTGAAGAAAGATGCGGATCTTCGGAATAACATTCTTCACTGCGACCCCAGCGAGGGTCACGCAATATATCAAGCATTGAAACCAACGCCATATCAACCTTCTGTTCTGCCAGCTGTTCGGCGCATACCCTAAAGCCGGCGGCGGCAAGCGGTGGATTCCATGTGGCGCCTATGGTGAGATTTACAGGCAGAAGATATCCATCTAATGCCTGATGACCGTGAGGACATTCTTCACACATAAGTACAGGAATACCATGCTTTGAATGTTCGATAACATATTTTTGTATTTTATTGTAGGCTTTTATTGTTAAGCTGTCTTCAAGTCCATTGGAAAAATCCTTATGCGACCAAGGGTCGGCGCGGCGCAGACCGTAAAGCGCTCCCAAGCCTCCCCAATGTTCGACTTCGTTTATAAATTCTTCCGAAAGCGAAATATCGCCGTCTTCGCGAATGTAGCTTGTGAAACCGTATATACGCTGATTGAGTTGTCCAACCTTTTCGCGCAAAGTGAGTTTTGAAAGCAGAAGCTTCGCCCGTTTTTCAGGAGGGAGAAGTGTGTTTTTATATGATTCCATATTTTTATTCCTTTATTAAAGAAAATATGCACCGTATTCACGGAGTTTTGCACGAAGGGTATCGGTATTGATGTTATGAACATTTTTGTCAGCGGTAGAGGCTATGGCAGCTGCCAGACCGGCAGCTTCACCTGTGCAGAGACAATTTGGCATTACCCGTACGCTTCCCTGTATCTTACGGTCGCAGGAAATGGAACGTCCCGCAACTATTACATTTTTAAGTCCTTTAGGCAGCAGGCTTCGATATGGAATTCCGTGGGATTCACCCTTTTTATAACGCATATTGAGCTGCTCACGGCTGATTCCCTTTGCTTCGGCTGAGGCGGCTTCTTCTTTCGTTAAATGCACGTCTATGTAATAGCAGTTACGGGATATCTCATCGGGGAAAGAACTTCTACCGATGTAGTCCTCAAGAGTAAGCATATAGTCGCCCTTTATTCGTCGTCCTTCCCGTATTCCCATCATGGGAGCGGTATTTACAAGAAGTGAGTTTGCAAAGGCAGAAGGAAAATATTTTTTTAAACCTTCGTGCAACTGATGGGCTAATTCCCTTCCTTTCATCATCGAATTTGAAACGGATATGGGATTTGTACTGTCTACATGAAAGATATGACCGGCGTTGAAGCCTATGGTTTTAGGACCGACTATCTGATGGCAAAGATGTGTATCTGTTACAAGCGGGAATTCTTTGTCGGCAACAATGGAATGTATTGCGCTTTTTGGATTTGTACCCTGCATTGTGCCGAAACAAAGTCCGCTGTTGCGATCGTAACGGTAGGCATATTCATCTACGTTCGTTATGACAAAGCAGAGTGAGGCCGGCATAAGTGTACCGTCTTCAGAGCCATGATAAAATTCAGCGCCGCCCCATGCGGCAAGATCGGCGTCGCCCGTACAATCGACATATACGCCGGCACGGTAAGCTGTTAATCCCTTTTTGTTAGAAACAATGATTTCTGTGACGGTTCCGTTGCCGTTTGTATTTACCGCACTGAGCTGAGTGCCGAAAAGAACGTCAACAGAATAGCCGCTTATAAACTCATCATATACCCTTTTAAGTGCTTCGGAATCTATAGGGACCCAAATTAAGTCCTGCGGCATTATATGCGGAGATAATGCTTTGGCTGTATCAAGTATTTTTTCCGCCATGCCGCGGTAAATTATTTTTTCATTATCTGAAAACGGACACCACGATGGAACAAGCCCGCCGGTACCCATTCCTCCCAGCATATACGAAGCTTCTATCAGAAGAGTTTTAGCCCCCTCGCGTGCAGCGGACGCCGCAGCCGTACAGCCGGCAGGACCTCCGCCAACTACTATCACATCGTATTTTTCACAAACATCCGCATTAAATGTAATTTTTTCACTCATAATAACGCCCCGTTTCAAGCGGTTTCTTTTTATGTACAGTATAATATATAAAAATTATATGAGCAAGAAGATTATTGTTTTTAAAAGGACAAAAATTGTTTATTGACTGTATTTGGAGTAAATATAAGATTTTTACATACGAGAAAATGTCTTAAAACGGTGATAAAAATGAGAAAAATCAGGCCTTGATAAATGAAAAAGTGATAGCTATATATCTGTTGAATTTAGTTTTCGCAATAAATGTCTGTATTTATTAAAATTTTTTCTTGTAATACTGTATATATCTTTGGTATAATTTAAACAAAAGAAAATTAAATGAGGTATTATAATGATGAAAAATGTTTGGCTTAATAAACAAATTCTTCAACGAATATCAAAAATATTTGTTGCCGTAATTGTGCTTACAACATTTTCTATAATAACTCCGCAAGCGGAATCAGAGGGAAATTTTGCAAAAAATTACGAATATACAGATCCAAAAACAAAATCGGAGGAAAGCGGTATACTTGCCTATTCTGAATATATTTCAAAATATTCCGACGCGCGCCGCCCAAACTGTGAAATTATAATTTCTTCTGAAAATTACTCCGGAGGTAATGAGGATACTAAGATTATCAGCGAATATGCAGGCGCAAAGGGAATGTCGGTTTTGTCCGGTGAAGAAGGCTATGCGGAATGGACATTTACGGTTGCTGAGGCCGGACTTTATAATATTGCTTTAAAATACTTTCCGTATGAGGGAAAGGGCGGAACTATTAACCGAAGTCTTACAATAGACGGAAAGTATCCGTTTGAAGAGGCGCAATACCTTACGTTTCGCAGAGTGTGGAAAGAGGTATACGGTGATAAAAGAACCGATTATGCCGGCAACGATATACGTCCGAGCGAAGAGGAAATTAAGGAATGGACCGAATGCCTGTTGGAGGATTCGACCGGATATGCCGGAGAACCGCTGAAATTTTATTTTACAGAGGGAACGCATATTATAAGGCTAACCTCGGAACGTGAGCCTATGCTCATTGAGGGTTTGAAACTTTGTCATACTTCAGAGGCTAAAACATATTCCGAAATTAAGTCTGAGTACGAAGCTAAGGGTTATAGGCAGGCCGGCGGAAAGATTAAATACTTACAGGCTGAAGATATGCTTGAAAAATCCTCACGCAGTATTTTCCCGCAGAACGACCGCAGTTCTGCTGCTACTCAGCCGCAGGATATATTTCTTGTAAAGCTGAATTCAATGGGCGGCAGCAACTGGCAGAATTCCGGAGATTGGGTTTCTTGGAAACTGACGGTTGAAGAAGATGGACTTTATAAAATAGCACCGAGATTCAGGCAGAATTTTTCTTCCGGAAAGTATGTCAGCCGTAAGCTTACAATTGACGGCAGGGTGCCTTTCAAAGAAGCGGAAAGCCTTAAGTTTGATTATGACGGGGATTGGCAGATTAAGACTTTTGGTGATGAAAAAAACGGGGATTACCTTTTTTATTTTGAGAAGGGAAAAGAATATACCATATCTCTTGAGGTTGTTCTTGGAAGTATGGGTGAAATGCTCACCAAGGTAGATCGTGTAGTGGACGGTCTTAACGAATGTTACCGTGAAATACTTATGATCACCGGTACTACACCGGACAGCTACCGCGAATACAATTTTGAAGAGGTTATTCCGGAAACACTCAATAAAATGAAGGCTCAGGCTAACGAACTTGAACGCATTTCTAAAATGATGGTAGAGACTACCGGCGCAAGGGGTGAAAGCGTCACTACGCTTGACCAGCTTGTCTTTCTGCTTAAAAAGATGACAGATGACCCGGATAATATCGGTGCGCTTTTCACCCAGTTTAAAGATAATATATCTGCTCTCGGTTCATGGATACTTTCCACTTCGCAGCAGCCGCTTTTGCTCGATTATTTTGCGATAATCCCCGCCGATGGGGAAATGCCAAAGGCAGACACAGGATTTTTTGAGAATCTTGCATTCGGCTTTAAAGCATTTTTAGCGTCGTTTATGGTGGATTACAGTGCGCTCGGAAGTGATGATGTCGGTGCCTCCTCGGAGACGATAACTGTATGGCTTGCCACCGGACGCGACCAGTATTCGGTAATACGTCAGCTTATAGACGGTACGTTTACGCCGCAACACAGTACAAAGGTAAATCTTCAGCTGGTGGGTGCGGGGACTTTACTGCCTTCGGTGCTTACAGGCAAAGGTCCGGATGTTTCAATTTCAAATGCGGTTGACAGCACGAGTTCTATTGAGAATCCGATAGATTACGCCGTAAGGCATGCGGTTGAGGATCTAAAACAGTTTGACGACTACGATGAAGTTATTAAGCGCTTTCATGAAAGCGCATTGGTTCCGTATACTTTCAATGGCGGCGTGTATGCTCTTCCCGAAACTCAGATCTTCAATATGATGTTTGTTAGAACTGATATTTTTGAAGAAATGAACCTTAAAATACCGAAAACCTGGGATGAACTTGAAACTATAATCCCGGAGCTTCAGAAGAAGAATATGTCGGTAGGTATACCGCATGATCTTAATGCTCTTTTAATGTTTATGTATCAGCGTAATACTCCGTTGTATCTCGATGAGGGTGGCCGAACAAATCTTGATTCAAAAATTGCAATTCAATGTTTTCAAAAGCTTACAGAGTATTTCACTCTTTACAATCTTCCGACAGATTATGATTTTTACAACCGTTTTCGTTCTGGCGAAATACCGATAGGAATTCAAGATTATACCGTTTATAACCAGCTTTCGCTTTTTGCACCCGAAATACGCGGTGAGTGGATAATGACTTCAGTTCCCGGTACGCTAGATGAAAACGGCAATATAAATAACTCTATTACCGCAAAAGGTACGGCGGTAATGATGCTTAAAGGGGTAAAAAACAAAGAGGCTGCATGGAATTTTATGAAATGGTGGACTTCCGCCGAAACTCAAAGCGAGTTTACCAATCAGATGCAGAACATTTTAAGCTCCGGAATGCAGGCTACCGCCAACGTAGAAGCCCTTTCTATGTTGCCGTGGCCGGTAAGAGACTATAAAAATATAGAGACCCAGTGGAAAAATGTTGTCGGCACGCCCGAAGTGCCGGGCGGTTATTATACTACCCGTGTAGTAAATTTTGCATTTAATGATGTTTATAACACTAAAAAAGATCCCGGAGATACCTTGCAAAGCTATATAGAATCGCTTAACAGCGAGCTTACCCGCAAGAGAAAAGAATTCGGAATTGAGCAAGGAGATTAATTTTATGTTTGACGCCGCTTTAAAACGCAGCAACAAAAAAAGTCTTGGTCACAAAATCAAAAAAAATGCAGTTTGCTATGCTTTGACATTGCCGTATTTTACTATATTCTTTATTTTTACGGTTTTGCCTGTAATAATTTCAATTATACTGAGCTTCACTACATTCAATGTACTTGAAAAACCTGTGTTTGTGGGTATAGAAAATTATGCGCGTATGTTCCTTGATGACGATGTGTTTATCATTGCTATAAAGAATACGTTTATTCTGGCAGCAATTACGGGGCCGGTCAGCTATATGCTGTCGCTGGCGGTGGCTTGGCTTATAAATGACCTTAACCGTTTTATGCGCGCGTTTATTACGGTTATTTTCTTTGCACCTTCGCTTTCGGGCAATGCTCTTTTGATATGGACAGTACTCTTCAGCAGTGACGCTTACGGCTATGCTAACGGGCTTCTTATGAGCCTCGGCGTTATCAATCAGCCTATCCGTTGGCTTCAGGATCCGAAATATATGATGGCGCTTGTAATTGTAGTCGTGCTTTGGTCGTCACTCGGTACAAGCTTTCTTTCGTTTATTGCCGGTCTTCAGGGAATAAATCGCTCATACTATGAAGCCGGAGCCATTGACGGAATACGTAACCGATGGCAGGAACTTTGGTACATAACACTTCCGACTATGCGGCCGCAGCTTATGTTCGGTGCGGTTATGAGTATTTCCGGAGCTTTTTCGATAGGAGATGTTGTAACGCGTCTTGTAGGATTTCCGAGTACGAATTATGCGGCGCACACTATTATTAACCATTTGCAGGATTACGGCGGAATTAGATATGAAATGGGTTATGCTTCGGCTATTGCTACGGTGTTATTTTTGGCAATGGTAATAACTAACAGAATAGTAAGAAATCTGCTTTCCAAGGTTGGCGAATAGGCTCAAGGAGAATGATTATATGGCAACTGAAAAAACAGCTAAAAGAACAAAACAGCTGAATCGTTCGTTGGCAGGCAACATGGGTGTTTATACAGTTTTGCTTATTCTTGCGATTTTTATGATACTTCCTTTGGTATATACATTGGTTTCGTCTGTAAAGCCGCTTGAAGAATATTGGGTTTTCCCCCCTAAATTTACGGTAGATAAACCTACTTTAAAGAATTATAAGGATTTATTTACCATGCTGACAGATTCAATGATTCCTTTTTCAAGGTATCTTTTTAATACGGCATTTGTTTCAGTAGTAGGCACAACAGGGCATGTTATACTTTCCTCTATGTGTGCTTTTGGTTTGGCAAAACATAAATTCCCCGGTTCAAAGGCAATGTTTTCCATGGTGGTTTTGGCGCTTATGTTTAATACCACCGTTACACGAATACCGAATTTTATAATAATGTCAAAATTAAATATGCTCGATACATACGCTGCGCTTATTGTTCCGGCATTTGGCTCTTCTCTTGGCCTTTACCTTATGAAACAGTTTATGGATTCGATGGTAAACGATTCGGTACTTGAATCGGCGCGTATTGATGGTGCCGGAGAGTGGCGGGTGTTTTGGAAAATGGTAATGCCGATGGTAAAGCCTGCATGGCTTACCCTTATCATTTTTTCTTTCCGTGATTTGTGGAATATCGGCAGTACTACATATATACAGAGCGAACCGCTTAAAACTCTTAATTACGTTATGTCGCAGATTTCGGCAGGCGGTGTTGCGCGTGCGGGCACTGCGGCTGCGGCAGGCGTAATCATGATGGTCGTACCTATAACGGTATTTATTATCACACAGAGCAACGTTGTGGAAACAATGGGCTCCTCTGGTATGAAGGAGTAAGGCGATGAAGAATAAATTATTAAAAGCGTCAGTTTTATTGCTTGCGCTTACTGTTGTATGCTCCGGTATGACAGCAGGTGCTCAAGCAGCGTCATATGTTCCTTATACTACCTATACATACAGTTATGACGGCGAAGCACAGGAAAGTCCGAATGCGTTTGTGCCTGCCGAAAGATATGACGGCACGGTATTCGGAACGGGAGAACTTAAAAATCCGAGCGACCTGTTTGTGGATACTGCAACGGGCAAAGTTTATATAGCAGATACGGGAAATAACCGTATTCTTATATTTAATAATCAGATGAAGCTTATTAAGGTGTTTGCGGAATTTGAAAATACCTCAAATGGCGGAACAGATAAGTTTAAAGGACCTCAGGGAGTTTTTGTTTCATCAAGGGGGCATGTATTCGTAGCGGATACCGAAAACGGAAGAATTGTAGAATTTGACACGCAGCTTAAGATGATTAGTAGCATTACCGAGCCGGACTCTCCGTTTTGGCCGAAAAATATGTCGTTTAAGCCGATATCTATGGTTGTAGACGGCGGAAACCGCATATATTCAATTTCACAGAATATGAACGAGGGTGTTGTAAATCTCAGTGAAAACGGTGATTTTTTAGGCTTTTACGGCGCGCAGAAGGTTCAGCAGAGTATTTTTGATTGGTTCACACAGCTTTTCCAAAATGATGAAAAACGCAAGCGTACAGTAAGAACAGTGCCGCGCGTTTACAACAGCATTTCAATAGACAACCGCGATTTTGTATGGCTTACGGCGAACTCCATTGAAAAACAGGATCAGATAAATTATATGACCTCTAAGTCTTCGGTAAGCGCGCCGGTGAAGCGCCTTAATCCCAAAGGGGATGACGTGCTCTTCCGCAATGCAAAATGGGCTCCCGGCGGCGATCTCGGTGAAGAGCCCTCAAGTATTGTAGATGTTACTATGAAGGATAACGGAATTTATTCGATTCTTGACAGCAACAAAAATAAAATTTTCACTTACGATAACAACGGAAATTTGCTTTACGCTTTCGGAGCGTCGGGTCAGCAGCTCGGAACGTTTAATCTCTGCAATTCTATTTCTTATTTTGGGAATGAATTATTGGTGCTTGATAAGGGCAACGGTACGGTGACGCGCTTTGAACAGACCGAATACGGCGCTTTGATAGAAAGGGCCATAGTTGCCGACGCCGATCGTGAGTTTGAAGAATCGCTTGAGTGTTGGAATTTGGTTCTAAAGCAAAATCAGAATTTCGATATGGCTTATACCGGAATTGCCGAGGCCTTTCTGCGCAACGGCGATTATAAAGAAGCAATGGATTATTTCAAAACCGCACGTGATACCGAAAATTATTCAAGAGCGTTTAAAAGCTACCGTTCGGAATTTGTGCGTAAAAATCTGATTTACATTGTTCTGATTGCATGCGCGGTATTAGCAGTACTTTTCATTGTTAACAGAAAAATCAAAAAATTCAACAACAGGATTTACTCTTCCGACAGCCGGCATACTTTGCTCGATGAGTTTCTGTATGCATTTTACAGTATGTATCATCCGATGAAGGGCGCATGGTCTATAAAAGCCGAGCGGCGCGGCAGCGTCAGGGCGGCACATGTTATAAATCTTTTGGTTATAGCCACCTTCATATTTAAAGGGATAGGCACCGGTTATATATTCAACAATGTTCTGGTTCAGAATTTCGACCTTATCCGTACGGTTTTAAGCGTAGTTCTGCCGATAATTCTCTGGTGTGTCGCAAGCTGGTCACTGACCACGCTGTGCAGCGGTGAGGGAAATATAAAACAGATATATGTTACCACCTCTTATTCGCTGATGCCGCTTGTAGTCATCAATATACCGATGACGATTATAAGCAACTTCCTCGCCATAGAAGAACAGGCGTTTTTGACCTTCATGGTATTCCTTTCCTTTGCATGGAGCCTGCTTTTGATTTTTGCGGCTACTATGACAATACACGATTATACTATGGGCAAAAACCTGTTCACAGTTATTCTTTCGGTTGTAGGAATGCTTATAATACTTTTCCTTGCAATACTGCTGATTACCCTTTCAAATAAGATAGGCTCTTTCATACAGCAGATTTACGAGGAAATAGTCAACCGCTTATAAAGGAGATTGTTATGAGAAGACAAAAGAACAATTATTTATTGCGTTCAATCTGTCTGATGCTGATTTTAAGTCTGTTAAGCTGTTTGTTTACCGTAGGAGCTGCGGGGGATGACTCGGAATCCGTCAGCGGCAGTGCCGCCGTATCGGATTTATCAAAGCACGGTATGTATTCTTCAGGCGATGAAATGCTCGAAAATATGCGGCGTGTGGCAGTTTCCGATAAATTGGAACTGTACGCCAACGAAAAAACCGCTGAAATTGCAGTGCGTGATATTTCTTCGGGCGAGGTATGGTCTGCCGTTCCTTATGATTATAATAAGGACGCAAGAGCAAGCGCCGAAACTAAGGCATTACTTGCATCGTTTATAACTCTTACTTATTATGATTCCGCCAGCAAAGAACATACGATGAGCGGTTATGAGGATTCCATTGCACGCGGGCAGTTCAAATTTGAAGCAATCGACAACGGAATACGCATAAACATGCAGATAGGTGAACTGAAGGATCGGTTTAATGTTCCTTTTGCGGCCGAGGCGGAACGTTTTGAAAAAAAGGTTCTAAGTAAACTTACTGGTATAGCTAAACGCAGATTAGAGGCGTTTTACACCAAATATTCGGTGGATGACGGAAAGCTTGATTCGAATGTGAGGGAGAGACTTTTAAAGCTTTATCCCGGTCTTTCGGACTATGATTTTTATATTCTCCGCGACGATGCGACAGAGCGAGACATTTCGGTTCTGAATGGCTATATTGCCGAAACTGATTATACGGCGGAGGATTTTAAAGATGACGCTGAAAAATCCGGTTCGTCGGATCGTGCGGAGGCTGCGGCACTTTTTGAAATTCCGGTTGAGTTTTATTTGGAAGATAACGATCTTATTGTAAGAATAAACGCCGAAAAAATCTCTTACGATAAATCGGCTTTTGTGCTTAATAAAATCAGGCTTATGGAATATTTCGGCGCCGGCAAATCGGCGGGCTCGGGGTATCTTTTTGTGCCGGACGGCTCGGGAAGCATTATAAATTTTAATACCGACGGAACAAAGAAGGTATTAAATACCGTAAACCGTGTTTATGGCCAGGATTATACGCTTTTGCAAAAAAATGAGTATCAAAATCTTTCCGAGCAGACATACTTGCCGGTTTTTGGGATAAAAGAGAATAATAGGGCGTTTGTCGGCATTATTGAAGAAGGCGACGCTATGGCGGATATCGTAAGTCAGTCTGGTAATATAATTTCCGGGTATGAGACTGTTTCGGCTGAATTTATCTATGCGACGGTACAAAGCTATCTTTATGAGGACGGCAAAAAACAAAACGGTCAGTGGACATATATCAGCAAAAATTATTATGAGGGTAATTTTACACTGCGTTATAATTTTATGACCGGCGAAAATGCGGGATATGTCGGAATGGCAAAGGCTTACCGTGATTATCTTATAAAAAACGGCACGCTTAAAAAGCTTGAAAATGCGGAGTCTTCACCCTTTTACCTCGAAACAATAGGTCTTATTACACGCAAGGATTCATTTTTCGGAATACCCTATAATAAGGAAATTACTGTTACGAGCTTTGCAGACGTTACAGAACTGATGAATGACCTTAGTGAAAACGGCGTGGCGAACATCAAGTTGCGCTATAAAGGCTGGGCAAACGGAGGACTTAATAATACTGTGTCTTCTAAAGCGGTGCCCGAAAAGAAATTGGGCGGAAAAGAAGGCTTTAAAAAGCTTGCGGAATATATAAAGAAGAGCGGTTATTCGCTTTTCCCTGATGTTAATTTTCATATAGTGAGAAACAATAAAATGTTCGACAGTTTTGTTCCGCTGTTTGACTCTCCGCGTTCAAACGATGATAATATTGTGGCGATAACCCCTCCGGAGGAGTTGCATAATATTTCGGCAGAGCAGAATTTTTATTCGGCAGTAAAGCCCTCCAAAATGGGGAGCTATTATTCTTCGTACTTTAAAAGCTACAAAAAGTACGGCATCGGAGCATCCTCTGTTTCGTATGCAGGGAATATGCTCTATTCCGATTTTGCCAAGGACGGCGGTATAACCCGTCAGCGCTCGCTTGAAATGCTTAAGGATAACTTAAATAAAAATTCAAAGGCAATCGGCAATCTTCTGACCGATGGCGGCAACGCTTACATATTCCCCTATTCTAAAGATATACTTAATATGCCTTTGTCCGACAGCGGAAATATTGTGGAAAATGAAAGCGTACCGTTTATGCAGATAGTCCTTCACGGTTATATAAGTTATGCGGGAGCGGCCGTCAATCTTTCGGATAATCTTGAAACATCGCTGCTTAAGAGTGCGGAATACGGTGCTAACCTTTATTTTGCGCTTGGATATGAAAATACCGACGCTCTGAAAGATACGACGCTTTCTTATATGTATTCGATAGATTACAAAACCTGGAAAGGCGATATTATAAGCCTTTATAAAAAATATAACAGTATTTTTGCCTCTCTTCAGAATCAGATAATAACCGGTCACGAAAAGCTGGCGGAAAATGTTTATAAAACTACCTACGAGAACGGCACGGCGGTGGCTGTGAATTACGGTGATAAAGCGGTCAAGGTGAACGGGATACCCGTTGAAGCTATGGATTTTGCTGTGGTTTGATATTTTCGGAAAAGGAGTCGATAAAATGAAAATTGAAAATCCGTTTTTCGGCAGACGCCGTCTTTTGCTGTCATTCAGACAGAAAAAGCAACTTACATATTGGGCGTTTCTTATTCCGTTCTTACTGGGATTTTTCTTTATAATGCTCGGCATTTATATAAATTCGCTTCAGTACAGCTTTAACGACGTCATTATTGACGGCGCGGACGGATTTCATTTGGAATGGCTTGGATGGGATAATTATAATTATGCCCTTAACAAGGATCCTAATTTTGTTTCAAATATTCAAAGTTCAATAGTTACAATGCTTACCAATATACCGCTTGTAATACTCTATTCACTGATGATAGCGGTCATACTGAATAGAGAAATGAAAGGGCGGACATTTTTCAGAGCTGTGTTCTTTATACCGGTTATTTTGGCTACCGGTTTTATGACAAAGGCCGATCTTAATAATGTTATCTCCGACCAAATGTGGAACAATATGGGTGCGGCGGTTTCTTCCGGCACGGATACCGAAATGGCAAACGGGCTATTTAATTCGATGGAAATGCAGAATTACCTGTCAAATTTCGGAATGAGCACCGAGCTTTCTCAGTATATACTGACAGCGGCACAGAATATATACGATATTGTAAATATCTCCGGAGTTCAAATGGTAATTTTCCTTGCGGGTATACAGTCGATTTCTCCTGCAATTTACGAATCTGCCTCGATAGACGGCGCGACCGCATGGGAATCGTTTTGGCTCATAACTTTTCCTATGATAAGTCCGCTGATAATAGTGAATGTGGTATATACGGTTATAGATTCGTTTACCTCATCAAACAATATTATAATGCGGCAGATACAGGAGCAGACATACCAGTCTAACGGAATGGGTCTTGCGTCTTCTATGGCGTGGTTCTATTTCCTTGTGGTTTCGGTTTGCCTGATAATAATTACGCTTATTATTCGCGGATATGTCTATTATCAGCAGAGAGATTGAGATGAAAGGAATGAAAAGTAATATGAAAAAACGGAAAGAGAAAAGACCGTCGCACTTAGCGGAAGCTTTTTCTAAAAACCGAATAAGAAGAACGCTCAGTCAGATTTTCATATACATATTGCTGATTGAAATTGCATTTGTAATTCTTTTTCCAATGCTTTCCAAGATTTCCGCCTCGTTGATGAGCAGCAGTGATATGTATGACCGTACGGTAATGTTTATTCCGCGCAATCCCACTCTTAAAAATTACAAGGTAGTATGGGAGGAGGCATTTTTCCTTATAGCGGCAAGAAATACCCTTTTAATTTCGCTTCTGGCAGCGTTGTTACAGACTCTCATTTGCGCAATGACCGGCTACGGTCTTGCTAAAATCAAATCGAAGTTGGGAAATTTGGTGCTGCTGTTTGTGGTACTGACGATTTTAATTCCGCCGCAGATAATACTCGTGCCTATGTTTTTAAAATTCCGTTTTTTTGATATTGCCGGAATCATAGAGGCGATAACCGGCGGAACGGTAACACTTATGAATTCAGTATGGCCGATAGTAATACTTTCGGCTACCGGTCTTGCCTTTAAAAACGGGCTCTACATATTCATAATGCGCCAGTTTTATAAGGGAATTCCCGAAGAAATCGAAGAAGCGGCGAGCATAGACGGCTACGGAATTTTTCCGACCTATTTTAAGGTTGTACTGCCTATGTCCATACCGATGATGATAACAATATTTATGTTCTCGTTCTCATGGCAGTGGACAGATACCTTCTACTCCGGTATGTTCTTTTCGGAGCTTAAGGTCCTTTCAAATACAATATTTACTATGACATCTGCTTTCCATTCGGGAAACTTTGCAGGAAATTACAGCACATCGTCACTGTTGCAGACCGGGGTGCTTATGGCTATAGTTCCGCTGATTATAATTTATATTTTTGCACAACGCAAGATTATCGGCGGTATAGAACGAAGCGGCCTTGTCGGTTAAACGTGCAGTTTCAGTTATTTTTGTAATAGGAGAATAAAAGTGTATAATAAATCTCAAATATTCCGAATTCTTGATAAACAGTCCAATTTTAATACGAGCCTTGAACCTTACCTTTTCAAAACGGTAGATACCCTCGAAGTTAAAGGGTACGAAACCTTTGAAAGGCTTGACAGCCCACCTGATGACGGGCTTTACCGCGATATGAAAGAAGGGTATACATGGGGAAAGGAAAAAATTTACTGTTGGTTTAAAACCGAATATAAGGTGCCGGCAGAGCTTGCCGGCAAAAAGCTGTATCTTTATCCTGAATATAACGGATATGAAGGTCTGCTTTTCGTAAACGGAGTGCCGCATACCAATTACGCGTCTAAAATATGCGTAGGTACGCATGGCAATCATTATTGCAAGGCATTTACGCTTGGCGCTGAGGCGGGCGTAGTCTTTAAACTTGATCTTGAGGCATATGCGGGGCATGATTTTGCCGGAAATCATCCTTTTGCTCCGGCGGGAAAACGAAACTATGATTTAAAGCTTGGCAAGTTCCGCGTCTGTGTAAAAGATGAGCTTATATACAAATTTTATTATGATTATAAAATTTTGCAAGATCTACACGACGCACTTCCTGAGAACAATTTTAAAAGGGCGGAGCTTTTAAAGGTATTCTTAAAACTGCATGAGGTTCTTTACTGCGATATTAAAAACTGCAGTGAAGAGGAGTGGCGCGAAGGTGTGCGCCGCGGATTGGAAATAATGGCGCCGGTGCTTAAAAAGCATAATTCCGAATCAGTTCCGCGTGCCGGAATTTTGGGGCATTCGCATATGGATACCGCCTGGACATGGGAAATTGACGAGACCATTAAAAAATGCGCCAGAACATATGCAAATCAACTTAATTTGATGGATCAGTATCCCGATTATCTCTTTATTCAAAGCTCTGCTTTGCATCTGAAGTTTATTGAGGTTCATTATCCCGAGCTGTTTGAAAAGATAAAGAATAGAATATTAGAGGGCAGATACGAACCAAACGGCGGCGTGTGGGTAGAATGCGACTGTAATATCACAGGCGGCGAGTTTATGGTGCGTCAATTCCTGTGGGGACAGAATTATACCAGAAAGCATTTCGGGTATACCTCAAACTCATTCTATCTGCCAGATACATTCGGATACAGCGCGGCACTGCCGCAAATTATGAAAGGCTGTCATGTTGATTATTTTCTTACTACCAAGCTTGGTTGGAATGAAAATAACAAATTTCCTTATGAAACCTATTATTGGCAGGGAATAGACGGCTCAAAGGTACTTGTACATCATAATGTGACGCATCTTCCTCCCTCGCCGTCAAGGGTTATAGGAGCACTTGATGCTTTGCAACAGAAGTCGGTAAGTAATGAACGGCTGGTGACTTTCGGTCACGGAGACGGCGGCGGCGGACCTGAGGATGCCATGCTTGAAATGGCTGAAAGAATTAAAGATTTGGAAGGTTGTCCCAAGGTATACTATACCACGGTAGGGGACTTTATGAAAAACTTAGAGGCCAATCTCTTCGAGCCATCTACCTACCGCGGTGAGTTGTATCTTGAAAATCACCGCGGGACCCTTACTAATCAACACACAATTAAGCGAAATAATCGCAAGGCAGAGATTGCAATTCATAATGCGGAGCTTTTAACGGTTATAGATGCAGTAAATAATGGCAAAATTGCTTCGTCTGAGAAGATAAATACTTTGGTTGAAACCCTGCTTACAAATCAATTTCACGATATTCTTCCCGGAACCTGCATACCGGAGGTTCACGACCGCAGTATAAGAGAAACCACCCGGATTATTGCCGCTGCAAAAGCAATTTGCCGTGAGCTTATGAGTGGCGGGAATGTCGGCAATGTCGTAACGCTTTTTAATCCGATTTCATTTGACAGGGATGATGTTATCGAGATTTCCGGAAAGCGGTATCTAAATGTGAGTGGAGGCGCACAGCAGCTTGTGACCAAGAAAAACGGCGAAACCGTTTTGCATATAGCCGGAATAAAACTCGCCCCGTTTGAAGGTAAAGTGTTTGAATATACCGATAACGCAGAATACAAAGCTTCTCCTTTTGAATTCAGCGGCAACACTCTTGAAACTCCCTTTGCAAGGGTTGTATTTGATAAAAAGGGTTTTATGTCTTCCTTCGTCGATAAGCGTACAGACAGAGAACTAAGGGGTGATTCGTACAGTCTGAATACATTTATCTTCGGCGAGGAGGTTTCGGCTGCTTGGGACTGCTGGAATATAGATATAGATTACGAGAAAAAAATGTCGGACTGTGCCCAATTACTTTCGTTTGAACCTGTGGCTGACGGATCGGTTGAATTCAGAATACGCGCCGAATACAGAATTTCAGATAAAACAACACTTTCTCAGGATATAGTTTTTTATGCTGCGTCTCCGCGCGTTGATTTTGAGACTACGATTGACTGGAACGATAAGCACCGTCTTCTTAAAACTGTTTTTGATACAACCATCAGGGCGGAGTATTCTTTGCACGAGATTCAGTTTGGAAATGTAAAGCGCTCGACCAACCGCAATACTGAGGTTCAACAAGCGCGCTTTGAAGTCTCAAACCATAAATATACAGATATTTCCGAGCCGTCATACGGAATTGCAATACTGAACGACTGCAAATATGGGCTTTCCGTGCTTGATTCTAACATTTCACTCACTCTGCATAAGGGCGGCAGTATGCCTGACACCCGCGGTGATAAGGGTATACATGAGTTCACCTATTCTTTCTATCCGCACATAGATACGTTTTGTTCGGAAAACACCGTGCGCGAGGCTTACTGTCTTAATAATCCTGTACTTAGTTTTGCCGACAGTCATGAATTGTCGGGTCTTATCAAAATTGAAAAGGCAAATGTTATTGCCGAAACAGTTAAGCCCTGCGAAGAAAACCAGAAGGCATATATTGTAAGAATATATGAATCCGAGGGAAGCTTTGCTAAGACAGATATTTCTTTTGGCGGTGCTGTAAAGGTCTGTGAGACCGATATGTTAGAGCTTAATGAACAAGAAATTACCGATTTCAAAAGAGTAAAATACTCTTTCAAACCATTTGAAATCAAGACATTTAAGGTATATTATTGATATTCAGGCAAATATAACCGTTAAAATATGCATTAGTTGCTAATTCGCAAAAAATGTCCATATTAATTAAATTTATTTCTTGCACAAAGTTTATTAATTTTTTATAATAATTATATGCAAAGTGGGGAGGAAATAGAAATGAACAATATTAAATGGTTCTCTACAACTGAAAACGAATTTTGGAAAGAAATCGAATATAAGCCTGCTGACAACGCAAATAAATCCACACTGGGCACTACCGGTGAAACCGACCAGACGATAGACGGCTTCGGCGGCTGCTTTAATGAACTCGGCGAAATAGCGCTGGAAAAGCTGCCGGAAAGTGACCGTGAAAAGATTCTCGATCTGCTTTTTAAGCCCGATGAGGACGGTCTGCGGTTCAGCTATTGCCGTACTCCGATGGGTGCGAGCGATTACGGCGAGCGTTGGTACAGCTACAACGAGACAGAGGGCGACTACGCTATGGAACATTTCAGCATAGACGGCGACAGAAAGTATCTGCTTCCGTTTATTAAATCTGCACTGAAACGTCAGCCGAATATGAAGATGTTTGCTTCCCCATGGAGTCCTCCAACTTGGATGAAGTTCCCTAAGGCTTACAACTTCGGCACATTAAACTGGGATGAAAAAAACTTAAAAGCTTACGCTCTCTATTTTGCAAAATATATTGAGGCTTACAAAAACGAGGGTATAAGAATTGATCAGGTTCATATTCAGAACGAACCTTTCTCTGACCAGAAATTCCCATCCTGCAAATGGACGGGCGAGCAGTTTATTGAATTTATCGGAGATTATATCGGGCCTCTTTTTGAGAAAATGGGTATTGATACCGATATATTCCTCGGCACATTAAATAACGGCGAAACAAGAAGCTTTTACAGCTATGTAAGCGCTTTGCTGCATGACCCGAAAGCTTCTAAATATACAAAAGGCATGGCTTTCCAGTGGGCGGGCAAGAATATGATGCCGCTTATGAAAGAAACCTTCCCCGAAGTTTATACAATTCAGTCCGAAAACGAGTGCGGAGACGGATGGAATGCTTGGGGCAACGCGGTTTATGTTTATACACTTATGCGTCACTATCTCACCTACGGCGTAAGGGCATATGTCTACTGGAATATGGTGCTGAGCGAGGGCGGTATGAGCACATGGGGCTGGCGTCAGAACACCATGATAACGGTTGAAGATGATGGTACCTATAAGCTTAATCCTGAGTTTTATATTATGAAACATTTCTCGCGCTATGTAGCACCCGGCGCAGTTCGTCTTAAGCTTGCCGGGCACTGGACTGCCAATTCAATAGCTTTCAGAAATACCGACGGCAGCGTAGTGCTTATTGCACAGAATCCCTTCAAAAAGGCACAGACAGTTGAATTTACACATGAGGAGAAAACTTATTCTTTTGAACTTCCTGCGGATTCTATCAATACAATTATTTTATAAGGAGGATTTTTTGTGAAAAAATGGCTCAGTTTGTTTCTTTGCGTTTTGATGGCGCTTTCGGTAGCTGCCTGCGGTAAACCGAAAGACAAGGGAGGGGACAGTGATAAAAATGTCCCGGATGAAGTCGTCGTTGACCTTGGGGGCTACACTTTCACGGTTTTAGACGGCGATAAGGCACATTTCGCGCCGGAGTCCGGCACGGCGCTCAACGATCGGACGCTTGAAATTGTGAAAGAAGTCGAAAAAACCTTCAACTGCAAAATTGAAGTGCAGGTGGTTGACCCATCGGCTATGTTCAACAAGATTCAGCCGAGCATCATGGCGGGGGATAAAACCGCCGATTTGGTTGTAAGCACCACATGGACCTTCGGTCAGCTTATAAGTGCTGATCTTATGGCAGATCTTAACACCTTTGAAGAGCTTGACCTTTCCAACCCTTGGTGGAATCAAAGTATTCTGCCGAAATGCTCTTTAAACGGTAAGCAGTTAGCGGCAAGCGGTTCATTCCTTACCCATATCGAAAAAATTTGGGTTATGTTCTATAATAAAAAGATTTGGCAGGAACTTGGCTATGAAGATCCGTACAAAATTGTACGCGACGGCAAATGGACATGGGATAAATGGGGCGAATTTGCTAAGGGAGCGCTTCGCGATTATGACGGCAACGGCGTTGTGGATTCCGAAAAGGATCGCTGGGGGCTTGTGGCTCCGGTAGGCGATTTCTCAAAGGCAATGTTCCTTTCAATGGGCGGAGAATATTATAAGGCGGACGGAAATGGCGGAATAACCCTTGCCTGTAATAATGAGGCCTCATATAATATGTTCAATAAAATGACAAAGCTTATCCGCGACGATAAACTTATGTATAAGGATTCTCCGGACGCTGCAACTTCATTCACCTCAGATAAGAGCCTTTTCTTCTCTTATCTCTTAATGCCCGATCAGCATTCGCTTCATCCGCTCAGGGACATGAAAAGTGATTTCGGAGTGCTTCCAATGCCTAAATATGATGAGGAACAAAAGAATTATATCGGTGCGGTAGATCATAACGCTCCGCTTTTCGGAGTTCCTAAATCCAATCAGAACAAGCGTGAAGTCGGAATTATATTAGAAGCTTTAGGAAGACGCTTTCAGGGAATAGACAAATACAAGACCGACGACTGGGCGGGCGTTTATTGGCGCGATGACGAAACTGTTGAAATGATAGACGATTATGTTGTTCCGAGTGCAGGATATGACTATATAATCCGTAATGCCAACAGCACTCTCGGTCTTCCTGTATCTGCAATTGAAGGCGCAGTATTCGGAAACAGTGACTCAGGAGATCTTGCAAGCACTATGAAGGCAATTGAATCCCCGATAAATGAGGCGCTTAAAGATTTATTCGGAAAATAATGAAAGGATGTAACGTAAATGAAATTTAAAAAATACATACCGCTGCTTGTCGGGATAATTCTAACTGCTTCGGTTTTCAGCCCGCTTACATCTTCTGCTGCCGAGGCAGAAATAAACCGCCCCCAGCTTACAATAGGTAAGTTTGATAAGGCCCCTACCATCGACGGTAACGTTACTGCGGCAGAATGGGGCGAGAAATCATTTTCAATCGGCGAAAATCAACCAAACGTTACAGTTTTTAAAACTGAAATTAAGGATGAAAACGGTAAGGTAACGGGATATAAGCCTTTAAACACAACAACCACAGATGTTTATATGGGTTGGGACGATACCCATGTTTATCTTGGAGTTGTTGCAAAATATACAGATCATTATGCATTAGCTATATTGGGAAATCAGCTTTGGCAAGACGACTGTATTCAAACCAAAATCTCAGCTACCGAAAAGGGAACGCAGTATAACGATATTGACTTCGGCATCAGTTCAAGCACCGGTAAAGCATTAGCACATGTTTGGAATCCCACACAAGGCGGTATGAAATACGGTCAGCTTCAAGCAGGAAACGGCAAGGATTTTATGATTACCCGCAAGGGGGATGTTACTACATATGAAATCGCTTTTCCGCTCAAGAGCTTCGCAACTACGATTTTAAAACTTAAGCAGAACGATAAGATTGCCTTTTCGCTTGTTCAGCATATGAGTAAAAATGACGCTAACGGTAACGGTGCCGGTTTCTATGAATATGCCGGCGGTATAGTAATGGATAAAGAAATTTTGAAATCGGCAATTGTTACTTTAGGGGCGTCTAAAAATATTTCCGGCGGAAGCAGTGGCGGAAATGTTAATTCAAATACCGGCAGCGGAAAAAACCACGGCACGGCAAACTCTTCAAACGGCGGCACCTCTGCGGCGCCTTCCAGTGATAATAATTCAGCAGCTTCAACAGGCGATTTTTCCAATAATTCGAATATATCAGACGATAGTGCTATAAGCACTTCAAACAGCGATAAAGACGCTTCAAGCAGTGATACTGCAGGGATTGATACCGATGACGTTAAAAGGGAAGAAAAGGGTTCAAACAATGTTTTGATTATTGTTATTATATCTGTTGCGGCTTTGGCTATTTTAGGTACGGCATTCTATTTTCTGGTTTTACGCAAGCGTTAAAAAATTATGAAACGGAGGTCAAACAATGAAAAGTATTAAAAGATTTTCAGCATTATTATTATCGGTTTTAATAGCACTTTCTCTTATTTCCGTTTCTGCTGCAAACGCAGATGTAAAAATCATAAAGGAAGTTACGCCCGAAACGATGGATTGGTCGTCTGACGAAGTTGCATATATCGATTTTTCGGAAATTGATGCCATATCTCTTGAAAACGGTGCTGAGGGGCACGGAATTAAGCTCTTGCCGAATAACGGAGCTTCTTCATGGAAAGCGGCAAACAGACTTTCGGATGACGGATATTTGCTTTTCGGTAAAGAGGCAAATACCGATGGCGGTAATCCTGAAAAACTGGACTTCGGCAACATTTATTTTAATCTTGATTTGTCGCTTTCAGAAAAGGCAAATACTTCATACGCTTTAAAGGTGGACTATTTCGGCGGCGGAATAGGAGTGGACGCAGGTTCATATATTATTTTCACTTATAAAAACTCATCTGCCAATGAATATTCAACGCCTAAATATACCTACGGCTCTACTTATAACAGCGGCAAGGTTGAAAGTATGTATGTTTTGCTTTCGAACGCTAATCTTTCCGAAAATGTCGGCCCCTGTAAAGGTGATATAAGAATGAATACCTACATTCGGGCGCAACTGAAAATCCGCAGAATTTCTGTTGTTGAATATAAACCGCTTGAAACTCCGGCACTTAAGGAGGTAAGAAAAGGCGCGCAGGAGCAAATTGCTTCTATAGACTTTTCAAACCGTTACGATGGCGTGCTTGAAGGACCTATTACAGGTAACGGTCTTTCACTTTTGACGGGTGAATCCACGGGTAATACAAGGGGTTCTAATATTTTATCGGGCGGGTATCTTCTTCTCGGTAAAGAGGCAAGACAAAACGATAATCCCGCCGATATGGCTGCAAAGCCAAAGGTTACAGGCGCGGTATATCTTAAACTTGAAAAACCGGTTACTGAAAAGCAGGATACCGCTTATGCGGTTAAAATTGAGTATTACGGCGGCGGTCTCGGCCTTGACGGCGGTTCTTATATAGATTTTTGCTATACCACAAAGGACGGCATCCAAAACAAAAAAGAGAGATTCAAGCTTGGTAATACATATAACAGCGGTAAAACAGAAACCGGATATTGGCTCATCCCCGAAGCTGATTTTCAGGAGAATAACGGCAACTGCAAGGCGGATTTCCGTTTTGAAACATGGTCTGGCGCTCAGATAAAAATAAAAAGCATTTCGGTAGTTCCGTATGATCCGAATCAGGAAAACATCAATACGCCATTACTTTTTTCGGAATATTCCGAGGGCCCGATTTCGGAAAAAACCGCGCTCATTAACGCTAATACCGGCGAATACACCGGACTTTCATATCGAAGCGAAACGCAGGCAGTTAAGATTATAGATAAAAACTTAAACGAGCATTTTGCCGTTATACCGACTTATGATGAAAGTAACCTTGGAACCTTTGGCGTTAAAATTTCAGATGAAACCGCGAAGGCTGCTGAAAACGCTGAGCTGACTCTTACTTATTGGGATATAGGCACAGGCGCATTCCATATTGAATATGACGCCGTAGATAAAGAGCCGGGTGAAAAGGACGGGGTTTATACCCGCACCGAAACTGTAACCTTAGGTAATACAGGGGAGCTTGTGACTCATACCTTTAAGCTTGAAAATACACTTTTCGAAAGCAGGCAGACCGGCGGATTTGATTTTAAGTTACTTACCTACCAACCGGATTTCTGTATTGATAAGGTTGTTTTGACCGCTGTATCCGATGAGCCGGCTATCGAGGCCGGTGATATTAACGGCGACCATAAACTTGACAGTACCGATCTTACAATGCTGAAACAACATCTTTTGGGTATATCACAATTTGAAAATACCGATGCAAACTCAGACGGTGTAACCGATATAAAAGATTTGATAAACCTTAAGGTACGTATTGCTTCAGCGTTAAATTGAAAATTTATGTCCTGCCGCGAAAGCGGCAGGACAACTGATGCATTTTAAGCGAAAATCGGAGGTTAAATATGTTCAACAAAACAAAAAGGGCATTGTCGGTTGTACTGGTGGTGCTTATGGTCTTTATGATAATGCCGCTTGCGGCAGCTGTGAAAGAGACCGAAAATCCGAAGAATAATGTAACCGTTCATAAGGTTATTCCGGAAAATTACGACTGGGAAAACGACGCAGCTTACATTGACTTTGAGAGTACCGAGCAAGACGCTGTTCCTCTGAGCGGTGTGCTTGATGGTAACGGCTTATCACTTTTGACAAGTGAATCTACGGGTAATACGCGCGCCTCAAACATTGTTGACCGTGGGTATCTTAGTCTTGGCAAAAATGCGCGCAAAAATGATAATCCCGAGGATATGGAAGCAAAGCCTACGATTTCCGGAGCTGTATATATAAGGCTTCACGAAACCTTGGCAAATAAAGCGAATACTCCGTATATCGTTAAAATAGATTACTACGGCGGCAATCTTGACGCCGACGACGGTATAAATGGCGGTTCGTACATAGATTTAAAGTATAATTCACAGACCTCGGCAAGTGCCAGAACCAGATTTACTTATGGCGAAAGCTGGAAGGCAGACGCTATACAGTCGGCATATATTGAATTGCCGAAAGCAAATTTTAATGAGGCAAACGGTAGCTGTAAAGCCGACTTCCGCTTAGAAACATGGACGGGCGCGATAGTACGTATACGCCGAATTTCGGTTATAACCTATGAACCTATCAATATTCCTGAAATGAAAGAGGTTTCGGTATTAAAGGATGTGTCAAACGCCGACTTTGCGGAGCTTGCGGGTTCAGATAAGAGTAAGATGACCGACGGCGTGCTTGAGGGGCCTGTTACAGGTAACGGTCTTTCACTTTTGACGAGTGAATCCACGGGAAATACAAGGGGTTCCAACATTTTATCAGGCGGGTATCTTCTTCTCGGTAAAGAGGCAAGACAAAACGATAATCCCGCCGATATGGCTGCAAAGCCAAAGGTTACAGGCGCGGTATATCTTAAACTTGAAAAACCGGTTACTGAAAAGCAGGATACCGCTTATGCGGTTAAAATTGAGTATTACGGCGGCGGTCTCGGCCTTGACGGCGGCTCTTATATTAATTTTTGCTACACCACAAAGGACGGCACCAAAAACAAAAAAGAGAGATTTAAGCTTGGAAATACATATAACAGCGGTAAAACAGAAACCGGATATTGGCTTATACCACAGGCTGATTTTCAAGAGGATAACGGCGGCTGCAAGGCGGATTTTCGCTTCGAAACATGGTCCGGTGCTCAGATAAAATTAAAAAGCGTTTCGGTAGTTCCGTATGATCCCGCTGAGATTACCGATGTTGCACAGGCTTCTGCACTGTTTAACGGTAATTCAGATATTGCAGGCATAGATTTCGGTAATATAGACGCACCGACCTTTAACCCTTATACCAATGATATTCTGAACGGTGAAGTTAAATTCGACGGTCTTTCGGTTGTGACAGATATTGATAACGGTAATCAGCGCGCAGCCAACCGTATTTTGCCTGAGGGTTATATGTTGTTGGGTAAAGAGGCGAGACTTAATACGCTTACCGGCAGCGGCACAAATCAGGGCCGTATTTATGTAAAACTTAATGAGACTATTGAAAATAAGCAGAATAAAGCTTATGCAATTAAAGTGGATTATCTTGACAGTATTGAAAAAGCCACTGTGCCGGATGCGGAGTGGAACATATCGTCTACGGTCAATACAATAAACAGTCTGACCTGGATGTCAGTAGTATATACGAATAAAGAGGGCAGCAGAACAAAAGAAACTGCACGTTATGTATATGGCGGCAGTGTAGGCAGCGGCACGGTTAAATCTGCATATTTCCTGCTGCCGGACGCCAACCTTTCGGAAAACGTAGATGATAACGGTCAAAATAAGGGCGCCGATTTTAAAATAAACTGTCAGACAAATCAGCAGCAGCTTAAAATCCGCAGTATCTCGGTTGTTGAGTATGATTCGGATAAAACTTCTGCCGACGCGTCTCAGAATGTAATAGCAGGGCTGTTTGCAGCTGAGGCTGACGAGGTTTTTGTGAATGTCTCTGCCGGTGAGCGCTATGGTATGAAGTATCCCGACGGAACCTCGGCTTATAAGATAGTTGACAATAACGGCGAGCATTTCGGCCTTCAGGCTATAAATGAGGCATTGAGCTTCACAATAACCGATCCGAATGTTAAAGCGGCTGAAAAGGTCACTATGAAGCTCAGCTATTGGGATATAGGTACACGCTCTTTCTCTATACAGTACAATGCTTCAAGGCCGGATAATTGGGAGGAGTTAAACCCCGACAGTTTCTATAACTATTATTCAACTCCGGCATTTGAAATGTTTGATACGGGCAATCTTATTACCATCGAAATCCCGATAGAAAATGCGGATTTTCAGGGAAAGCAGAATGGCGGCGCAGATTTCAGGATACGTGCAAACTATATTTCGGATTTTTATATTGAAGAGATATCGGTTAAAATAGGTGTGGAAGACGTAACCGTTCGCCCTCCGGTGGAATTTCCCGAAATGACAGATACAAACAACTTTAAAGATAAAACAGTTGTAGGGTATCAAGCCTGGTTTAAGGCCTCTGATGATCTTGAAAGCGGTTGGGATCACTGGAACTCAGGTTCAGCTCCGGCCGGCGGGAAGCAGAAATTTGATATTTATCCGGATATTAACGGCTATTCCGAAGATGTGCTTTATAAGACAGGGTATGCAAATTTCCTTGACGGTCGCTCCGCTTTGTTATATGACGGAACAAGCGAAGAAGCAATAGATACACAGGTTAGATGGATGCAGGAGTACGGTATTGACGGATTTGCGGTATCGCGTTTCTATTCCGGCACAAGCCAGGTAAAAACTCCCGGACGAACAAAGCTTGACTACATGGTGGAAGCGGCGGAAAAATATGACCGACTTTTCTATATGGGTTATGATATTTCGGGTATAGGTGGAAACGGACTTGCAGGTATTCGCCGTTTGCAGTTTGACTTTGTGCTTAACGTTGAAGAAAAGTTTGTTTCTTCGCCTAACTATGCACAGATTGACGGCAAGCCGGTTGTAAGCCTCTGGGGATTTCAGGGTTCTGAATTCAACCGCTACCCCAATGCAGAAAACGCTCTTATACTTATAAACTGGTTCAAGGAAAGAGGCTATTATGTAATCGGCGGAGTCCCGGATAATAACTGGGCTAAAGATACCTCCGATTATAAGGCGGTTTATGAAGCGCTTGACATGATAACTCCGTGGACTGTCGGCAGATTCAATCATACCAACGCGCAGCCTTATCTTAAAGCAAAATATGAACAGGACAGAGCATGGCTTGATGATTTCAATGCTAAAAATCCCGATAATCAGAAATCCTATATGCCGACTCTTTTCCCGGGCTTCTCATGGGCAACTTGGGCTTCGGGTCCTCCGAATGCTACTTCGAGGCTTGCCGGCGAATTTATATGGGATCAGGCTACCCTTGCAAAGAAATACGGCTTCACTTCATCGTTTATAGCAATGTTTGATGAGTATGACGAGGGTACTTCCATACTTAAAATGGCAGAGGATTCTATGTCTATACCTTCCGATCAGTATTTTGTTACTGCTGCAGCAGACGGTAAATTCCTTTCTTCTGATTTCTACATGAGGGCCACTGCCGCAATCACAAAAATGCTTCGCGGCGAACTGCCGATAACAGACGATATTCCGATTGCGCATTCAAACGGTCCGGTATTTTGGCGCAATGGCTTTGAAAGGCGTTATATTAACTATAAAGCGAACAATAACCAAATGACTACTGCGCTTGCCAATGTAGACGTATGCGTGCCGGACGGAGAAGTGCTTATAAATAGCGGTATAGAGGATCTTTATATGATTGATATGTATGAAGATCCATATCAAGAGGGCTATACCACCACCGGTGACTTTTCGTTTAAACTAAACGGTCTTGCTGCTCCGAACGGAGGAAAAGGTCAGTTTTACTTTAGAATTGCAGAAACCGATATTGAGGTTCGCGACAATATGGTGCTTTCCTATAATCTGCGTGCGGATACAGATCTCGGAGGATTTGTGTTTGTTGATTTAATGTTTGATAACGGCAAGAAACTCAGCGAAATAAGCGGCAGCAAGGTGAAGGCTAAGCGCGGTACAGACGGCGAATGGACTCCGGTAACGTTAGCGATTGATTCTTCGCTTAAGGGCAGAACCATACAAAGCGTTATTGTAGGTTACGAGTCGGAATATGCCGGAGAGTTTAATGCTTATATAGACGATATAGTTATTGAATATACAGACGCAACAAATGAAGGCCTCAAGGCACTTGTTGCACGCGCCGAATCAATTATATCCGATGAAAAGGCTGCGGGATATACCTCGGAAACCGTAAAAAACTTACGGACTGTGATTTCAAAGGTAAAAGATTTGCTTAAAAGCGGCGCAAGCGATTCTGCCGTTAAAGCGGCCTATTATGATTTGATAGGCGCAATGAATTCCCTTGTTGGCATAGTCAAAACCAATTCTCCGATTATAAATCCCGCTGCGCCCGATAATTCATCGGGCACGAATAACGATAAAAATAATAATTTGAACGGCGGTACGAATAACAGCGGTCAATCAAACGAACAGGTAGAAACGCCTCAAGAATCAATCGAGACCCCGAATGATTCGGATGAAAATCAAACTCCGCCTGACAAAACAGCCGATAACTCTAAAGGGAATACCGAACAAGGCTCGTCTATACCTTGGCTTCTTATCGGAATAATTGCAGGTGTAACCGCTATTTTGCTCGGAGTTATGATTATATATTCAATCAAAAAAAATAAGAAAACTTAAATTCACAAGAGGAGCAAAGCTCTTTGGCGGCAAATTCCAGTTTCCGCTAAAAACGGACGGGAATTTGCCGCCAAATACATTGAGGTTAAATTATGTACAGTTCAATTAAAGCTATAAAAAAGGTTGAAAAACCAGTTCTCACCTATAAGGATGTTCCGTATAAGGCGGCATTGATTTTTAATGCCGGAGTTGCGAAAATTAATGATAAATATGTTATGCTTTTTCGCAATGATTACGGAGATTACGAAAATCATAGGCTTGAAGGAACTAATTTGGGTCTTGCTTACAGTAACGACGGGATAAACTGGAAAGCGGATACTCAGCCCTGTTTTGCAATTTCAAGCAATGAAATTCATCGCATATATGACCCGCGCCTTACTGTTATTGACGGTAAGTGCTATATTTGCTTTGCTATGGATACAAATCATGGGATTCGCGGCGGAATAGGTTATACAGAAGATTTTAAAAAGCTTCAAATTTTATCTTTGAGTGCGCCGGATAATCGAAATATGGTGCTTTTCCCGGAAAAAATAGGCGGTAAGTATGTACGTCTTGAAAGACCTATGCCGGTATATTCGCGCGGCAAGGACCGTTTTGACATTTGGCTTTCAAAATCTCCGGATTTGAAATATTGGGGAGAGACCGAACTTGTTTTAGGCGTTGAACAGGTGCCGTTTGCCAATGATAAAATAGGACCCGCCGCACCGCCGGTCAAAACAAAGTATGGATGGCTTACTACGTTTCATGCAGTAGAACGTGATGAAACGCGCGGTAAGCACGGTTGGGAGCCGCGTTGGACTAAAATTTATTACGGCGGCATAATGCTTTTGGATTTGAAAAATCCCGCGAAGGTTTTAGGTGTATGTAAAACTCCGCTTATAGCGCCGGAGCTTCTGCATGAAACCGCAGAGGGTTTTCGTACTGATGTTATTTTCCCGGGTGGTATGATACTTGAGGATAACGGTGAGGTTAAAATTTATTACGGTGCGTCGGATACAGTAGAGTGTCTTGCTATCGCCGATGCGGAAGAGTTAGCCAAGCTCTGTTTAGAAGACGGAATTTAACAACGAAAGGAAAAGTATTTATGTATTTTGATTTTATTGACAAAGTAAAATATGAGGGAGCAGAGAGCAAAAATACGTTTGCATTCAAGTATTACGATGCGGATAAGATAATTGCAGGTAAGCCTATGCGTGAGCATCTGCCGTTTGCAATGGCGTGGTGGCATAATCTGTGCGCCGAGGGAACGGATATGTTCGGAAGAGGTACGGCAAATAAGTCTTTCGGTGCAGAATATGGCACAATGGAGCATGCAAGGGCAAAGGTAGACGCCGGCTTTGAATTTATGCAGAAACTCGGAATAGAATATTTTTGTTTCCACGATGTGGATTTGGTTCCGGAAGCGGAGGATATAAACGAAACAAATAAAAGACTTGACGAAATAACCGATTACATACTTGAAAAAATGCAGGCAACCGGAATCAAATGTCTTTGGGGTACTGCAAATATGTTTTCTAATCCGCGATTTATGAACGGCGCGGGCAGCACCAACTCTGTTGATGTGTTTTGCTTTGCGGCGGCACAGGTAAAAAAAGCGCTTGATCTTACGGTGAAACTCGGCGGCAGAGGCTATGTTTTCTGGGGCGGTAGAGAAGGCTATGAAACGCTTTTAAATACCGATGTTAAATTCGAACAAGAGAATATAGCCCGACTTATGCATCTGGCGGTCGATTACGGCAGAAAGATTGGTTTTGAGGGCGACTTCCTTATCGAGCCGAAACCGAAAGAGCCGATGAAGCACCAGTACGATTTTGATGCGGCAACCGCAATAGGCTTTTTGCGTCATTACGGTCTTGATAAGGATTTCAAGATGAACATTGAAGCTAACCATGCAACTCTTGCCGGGCATACTTTTCAACACGAACTTCGCATTTCGGCTATAAACGGAATGCTCGGAAGTATCGATGCAAACCAAGGCGATATGTTACTTGGATGGGATACAGACGAATTTCCTTACAATGTTTATGAAACTACTATGTGTATTTATGAGGTTTTAAAGGCTGGCGGAATGAAGAACGGCGGCTTTAACTTCGACGCTAAAAACCGCAGACCGAGCAATACCTATGAGGATATGGTGAAGGGCTTTATACTTGGTATGGACACCTTTGCATTAGGACTTATCAAGGCAGCAGAGCTTATAGAAGATGGCAGAATAGATGAGTTTGTAAAGGCAAGATATGCAAGCTTTGAAAGCGAAACAGGAAAGAAGATAAGAAGCGGGAATGTTACTTTAGAAGAACTTTCCGAAAAGGCGCTTGAAATGAAAAAGGTTGACGCAGTGCCCTCCGGCAATCAGGAAGGCCTGCAGTCAATAGTAAACTGCGTGCTTTTTAAATGATTATTAACGACGGAAAATCTTTGCATTTATCGGCGGAGATTTTCCCATGCATGAGGGTAAGGGTATGGAATATTTTATAGGTCTTGATATAGGCACATCCTCGGTAAAAGCAATGCTTATTTCCGAAACAAATATAGAAAAAGTAATTTCGGCAGATTATCCTATAAGCTTTCCTCAGAACGGTTGGGCGGAGCAGAATCCGAATGACTGGTATAATGCTACCGTTAGACTTTTAAGGAAATTGGCTAAGTCAGTTCCAAGGGGTTCCATTAAATCGATAAGCTTCTCGGGACAGATGCACGGTCTTGTAATGTTAGACAACAACGATAGTGTAATACGTCCGGCAATACTTTGGAATGATGGACGCAGTGCAAAAGAAACGGATTATTTAAACAATGAAATAGGTAAGGAATTTCTTTTAAAGCATACAGGGAATATTGCGTTTGCAGGCTTTACTGCTCCGAAGCTTTTGTGGGTTTATAATAATGAGCCCGAAAATTTCAAGCGCATTTCCAAAATTATGCTTCCAAAGGATTATGTGGCCTACCGTTTGAGCGGAAACTATGCTACGGATGTTTCTGATGCTGCCGGTACGCTTTATTTCGACACGGAGAATAGGCGCTGGTCTGAGGAAATGCTGAAGCTATTGCATATAAATAATAATATGCTGCCGCAAGTTTACGAGAGTGATGAAATTTCAGGTACTCTATGTGTTGCTGCCGCTGAAGAAACAGGACTTGGTACCGAAGTAAAAATAATTATAGGCGCCGGAGATAACGCTGCGTCTGCGATAGGAACCGGCACTGTTAACAGCGGTGACTGTAATATATCGCTGGGCACATCCGGTACTGTGTTTGTATGCAGCGACAGCTTTAAATCCGACAATAAAAATGCAATACACAGTTTTTGCTCAGCAAATCACAAATATCATTATCTTGCCTGCACACTTACGGCTGCAAGCAGTCAGAAATGGTGGGTAGAGGAAATTTTGAAAACCGAGTACCGATTTATAGAATCGCTGGAAATTCAAAAAAATGATGTGTTGTTTTTGCCTTACCTTATGGGTGAACGCTCACCTATAAACGATTCTAAAGTGCGGGGAGCGTTTTACGGACTGTCTCTTGACACCTCAAGGGAGCAAATGACGCTTGCGGTGCTTGAAGGCGTGGCATTTTCGCTCAAGCAGAATCTTGATATTATACGTTCAAACGGTGTAAATGTGAAACGGTCAAAGGTTTGCGGAGGCGGAGCAAAGAGTCGCAAATGGCTTGAGATACTTGCAAGCGTACTGGATATTGAAATTGAAATTCCGGTATATGAGCATGGCGGAAGTTTGGGCGCGGCAATGCTTGCGGCAAAGGCTGTTTTGGACGAAAAAAGCTATTCTAAGCTTGAAAAAAGATTTTACACTATAAAGGAAAACATTGTTCCGAATAACAGTCTTAAGAATTATTATGGGGATAAATATATTAAGTATCTTAAGTTGTATCCTATTATAAAGGTTATGGAACAATAATAAATACACGCATTTTTCTTCAAGCGGCCTTTTCGGTAATTTCTTTAAAAAGCATACCTCTAAAAGCCAGAAGCAATATGTATAGGAATGTGTCAAAAGAAAATAACAGGTTGAATTGATAATAACAAAACGCGTCTTCGGAAAAACATAAATGTTTTTTGGTTCGTTACGCGAGCTTATATGAGGTGAAAAATATGGAAATAGGCGCACAGCTTTATACCGTAAGAGAGTTTTGCAAGGATATAAACGGTTTTGCGGACACGCTTAAAAGGGTGGCTGATATAGGCTATAAAACCGTTCAGATTTCGGGCACCTGTGAGTTCAGTCCCGAATGGCTTAAAGCGGAGCTTAATAAAAACGGGCTTAAATGCGTTCTTACGCACACTCCCGCAGATAAGCTTAAAGCCGATCCGGCAGGTGTTGCGCGCGACCACGATATTTTCGGCTGTAAATATGTAGGGCTTGGTTGGTTTGATTTTAATGAGAACAGCTGTGATAACTTTATAAAAGAATACGGTCCGGTTGCGCGAGCACTTAAAAATCACGGCAAGTATTTTATGTACCATAACCACGACCAGGAGTTTAAAAAAGAAAACGGCAAGCTTATAATCGAACGTCTTGCCGAAATAACCGCGCCTGACGAAATGGGCTTTACGCTTGATACCTTTTGGGTACAGGCGGGCGGCGGAGACCCCGCGCAGTGGCTTGAAAGGCTTTCGGGCAGGGTGCCGTGCATACACTTAAAGGATTATGCTTACGGCAGAAAAATGGCGGTAATAGGCGAGGGCAACATAAATTTTGACCGTGTTT
>ERZ773108.51-NODE-51-length-108638-cov-4.480628_pt1 | contig 108638 bp, 134 predicted proteins | sample MGYA00580570_ERZ773108 | MGnify/ENA primary metagenome ERZ773108 (study PRJEB29015, sample SAMEA2737840) | human gut metagenome | biome: human gut; feature: human-associated habitat; material: faeces | place: China | collected 2012 ...
AAATCCTTGTAGTTAGGTATATCAGATATATCTATCGACATTGAGCCAGAGTTTGAATCGGGTGTAACAGTAAAATCTCTATATATGAGAGACCCCAATTTTTTTAATACTGGATCAGCACCTCCCTCTTGGAAATTGTATGTTACCCACTTCCAAACCGAGCCAGGATCGGATTCGGAACCACGCTTGTTCAGCTCTCCCCAAGCAGTTATTCCTCCGTCGTTGTAGCAAGTTCCAGAGTAAAAATCTGCATTATTCACAAGAATGTTGAAGGCAAATGCGGATCGATTTTTTGCTGCTGACTCAGTATACAAAGAGACAATCGCCTTTTGAGGATGAACACTCGCATCATCTGACAATACAACGCTCTTTTGGATTAAAGGCAACATATTATTACTTAGCTTATCTAATTTGGAGATATTGCATTTGCATAAGCCTTGACAACTTGCCAAAAAGAATGTAATTTAAAGATGTAATATTTTCGTTGTGTAAAAGCAACGTGGATTGAAAAGATTTAGATTCTGAAAATGCCACCGAGATCACAAAGACCACAGGGCAAAAAGTCGTAAAGAGGACAGATTTTTCTGTCCTTTTTACATAATAAATATTATATAAAATACGGAGACGATGAATATGACTTCTACAGACACCATATTAAATGCATATAAGGAAACCCAAACAATAACCGGAACAAAAAAGAGAACAGGATATAGTTGGCAAAGGGTTGCAAAGGCGTTAAGCACGGAAGGAATTATCGCAAACGAGACGCAGAGAATAATCCTGGATCTGTACGACAAATGCACTCCTGTTGATGTGATTGCAAAAACCGTTGGTTGTTCGGAAAGCACGGTTAATTCGTATTTGCCAAGACACAGACCAATTTATAATGAAAATCCATCTGAGAATGCAGTCCGTATAAAGAGATGCCGGGCAAAGAAACAATCGAACTAAAAAAGCTTGACAAAAGAACAAATTCGAGAAATAATTATAAAAGAGGCACAGGGTGTATTGAAATATAGATAGAGTCTAAAAGTTCCTATATTTCAGGCTTTAAAATGATGAATATAAACACGTGCCGAAAAAAGGAGCGATTAAATCTCTCCTTTTTTTGTGTGTAGGGATGAGAGGGCATAAAAATGCTTGACAAAACAAACAATATGAACAATAATTATATAAATGGTGCAGAGGTGTATTGAAATGTAAATAAAGTCTAAATCTGATTTCTTACATTTCAGACTTTGGAATTGATGAATATAAACACGATGCACCAAGGGAAAAGGAGCGATTAAATCTCTCCTTTTTTATTGAAATCGATTGACAAAATAAAAAATATGGAAGATAATAATATCGTATTCAATACAAACGCAGGGCGTATTGAAATATAAACAGAATTTTTAAAGATTCTGGGATGATGAATAAAAACACATGGTGTTTTGAGAAAAAGGATAGGCTAATGTCTATCCTTTTTCTTTTTGTACAGGAGTTATCTAAAGAGGATACTTATAATGAGTCACAATAAGACCGATTTTAAGGGGACGAGCCAACGCTTTTTTGATTCAAGACGCTTCCTTTTAGCATATTCCGTTACCCTTTTTATGAATTCCTCTCTGTTTCTGCCGTAGTATTCGGTAAAATTTTCTTGCATATTCTTTTTCCTGCCAATTCTGGCACATTCATCAGAACAGTATACATTTCGAATTGTATAAAATGTATTACCGCATACCGGGCAGATCTTGATTTCTGGTATTCCAGACAGCCTATGATAGCGCCTATAATTTCCACGTTTATCCTGCTCTCGTTTTCTTTCGATGCGACATTTATCCGAGCAGCAAGTGTTTCCATTATGAGATAAAAACTCTGCTCCGCAAATACAACATTTTCTTAGTCTTGGCATACTTTTATATCTCCCCCCCTGTTTTGCATAGAAGAGATTGACAGATATTATAATTTCAATACACTCCATGTTCTTATAAGTATTATTGCGCAAAATGTTCATGTTGTCAAATTTTCATCGGTGCAAAGCCGTTATTTCTTTATTCGAAAATAACGGAAAGTTTCTAGCTAAAAAGTAAAAAAATAGGGATAAAATGCCGAAGCAAATTATCCCTAAATTTTTAATATTCCTGATACCAGATGTCGTTGGCATTCGCTGTGGGTTCTGTGGAAGCAACGATGAGTTTGGTTGTAATTCCATCAAGTTTGGATTTGTCAGAAGCTGACATCAAGCCGTTCGCAGAAGCAGTTGCAACAGCAGTAGTCGTTGCGTTTATACCAGGATCGCCCTTGTCACCTTTTTGACCTTTCAGGTAGTTGAAAGTAAAGGTTGTAGTTGTCCCACTCGTAGTGGCGGTAACGGACGGAGTTCCAACGGCAGCAATTTTGGTTCCGCTCGCAACCTTGACAGTAGGAGTAGTGCCAGCACTACCTTTGGAACCATTCTTTACGGTAATCGTAGAACCGTCGGAAAATGTGTACACATTGGAGCCGCCATCCGCAGAAGATGTAGATGTCTGAGATCCGCCAGTAAGAACAGTTCCAAGATCAACGACACCAGAAGTTCCCTTGTTTGCACCATTCATCTTAATACCCGTAAGAGTACCAGTGTCGGTGAATTTTGCATCGGCAGGCACATTTGTTTTGACCGTGAATCCGCCAACTGTATCTGCATTTCCGCCGTTTGCTGGAAGAGAAGATGGAAAATCAGAAATGTCGGCCTTAGTATGTTTGTGTCCAGACAAAGAAAAAACCGTCTTGAGATTTTCAAGTACGGTTTTAAGCCCATCTGGGTTTAAATATTTATTTTCCATATTTAGTTTAAGTTCTCCTTTCTAAAACGTTAATCCGAAACACATCGCTCGGATATTCAGCGAGGAGTTTCACTTTGCAAATATTTGGTTTATTGACTATGAATAATTGAAAATATGATTAAAAATTGAGATTTCACAAGATAAGTAATAATTTAGAAACAACGAATAACAAACTTGGCGGTTGCTCATTTGAACAGAACGGAAACGCTTTTTATGTAGTAGGTGCTGATTCAGTGAGAAAAAAATTGGGTAGCCCAGATTTTAAAGCATTAGACTGTGGTTTAGTTTCGTGGAAAGAACACGAATTTGGACAATGGCACCACGGATATCATTTTACGAAAGTATCTGAAATTCCTGATTTCGGATCTATGGTACACGGAAAAGACTTTTTTATCGAAGTGTATAACGGAGGGGTCGAGCAAGAACATGCTGGTATTGGAATTAGTTATGTGCGTCATAACAATTCTGAGCTTGTTATGACTTCCATAAATGGGTTAAACTCTTTGGCGCTAAAGGTCTACTATGCAGTAAAATAGGAACATTTTAATAACACAGAGGAGTCTTTGCAATGAATCTTTCTAATAAAGCTTGCAAAATTTTTATACTATTCTTTTTTTTGTAGAATAATGTACAGCGCACATGGAGAAAGTTAAAGTGACCGAACTATATTAATTAGATCCTGCGTAATTTGTTCCGCCTACATAACAAGCCAGCAGCTGGCAAGATGATTTCGAAATTTCCCATGCGCATTGCACTCCGGTTCCAGACGTGTAACCGCCATTGGATATCTGTATTTTTATTTCATTCAGAGCAATGGCTGGTATCTTAGCCGTATAAACCAATTTTGCATTTCCGGAGCACGTTGTAACAAGACAACTTTCTTCATATTGCGAAAAGTCGAAAGCCTTTTGTGTAGTCCCGGACAGTTCACCGATCTGTTTCCAGACCGAATGATCTTTTACAGTTTTCAAATTATTACTTATCTAATTGGCGAAATTGCCTATAAAAATTAAAGCTTTTGCTCGTCTACAAGACTTGCAATTTTCTTATTGTCCTGAAGCATCTTACGCATTTCCTCCAACGCCTGATCTACCATTGTAGAAAATGCTTCGAAAGTTATACATTTCGCAGCGACAGGAAATTTATCAATGAACATGTTGTAAACGTAGTGTAATTTAGCCTGACCAGTTCCAGAACCAAGCTCCGCCTCTGCTTTTGTAACAGCATAAAGTAGCCAAGCCATGATTTTTTCTTTTTGTTCTGCAGTCGGCAAGCCTGCAAATTTATAAACCGAGAATCCAATTGCAGCCAAAGCAGCAATAATAGCAATGATCAGATACCAATTTTGAACTAAGAAATCCATTTAGACCCCTTTCTGTTTCCGATATGGAAACCTTAAAAACACCTTGCCGCCAATTTTATAATAGGGGCAAGGATCAATTTTAAAAACGTAATAATTCATGGCATCGCAATAAAAAATACCAATGATACACAATACAATCCATGCAAAAACGAAAAACACGTTACACTGCCCAAAGAAGAACGTGAGTGGAAGATTGGAATAATCCCAAACATTCCACCCTTTGTAGATATTCACATACAATCCACACAATCCTTCTGATAATGTGCATAACCCTGTGGATATCATTACTTGCGCACGAAAGTCGAGGTCAAAAGACATGTAATTGTTGATGTGGTCAATACAAAATACACCGCAAAACATCGCCAGCACAAACATGCTCCAATGCGAATATCCACGATAACAAATTTCCACCACAAAATAAATCAACCCACAGCTACATCCAAGCAGAAAATCTCGAATAATATGTAAGATAGGTTTCATAACGACCCTCCGTCACAAAATCAGTTTTGTTTCTACTGGAACAACTGGGAGATGTTCCATACAATAATTATATTTGGCATCGCCCATATGATTACCGCCAAGACCTTTGTATGCAAAATGAAGATTGGTGAACTCATCTACTTCATCTTCCGGAACGCCGCCAATGGAGATGTAGTGTTTGTATTTTTGACTGATGCGATCTGCAAGCTGTTCCTTTTGAGATAAAACTAAGGCTTGAACCTGCGAATCCTCATCCGTTAATTTCTGGCTTAACGTAGCAATAGAATTGCTTAAATTTGATTGAATCTCTCTTGATTTTTCACGGTCGCTAACTCGGTTGCTCGCGAACTCTTGAATGCTTAATTGGGTTTGCTCATTAGTTTTTCGCATCTCATTTGTCAAATTTTGGAAATCTTTTCTAATCTCGATGTCGTTCTGCATTAATTTGTTAATATCTTGAGTATGCTTATCCTGAAAATCTGTAAGAGATTTAGATGTTTTTAGCAATAGGTCATGTTCTTCACGCTTTTTTCTCATAAATTTGAATTCGAATCCTAGTTTGGCAGCCAGTCCGCCAATTAAATCAATGCCCTTTTCAAGTGCGAAAAGAATTGCGAATCCCGTAATAAACCACGTTGTCCAATTGACCGTAAATAATTCAACTATCTCACTCATTTCAGCCCCCTTTTACGTTGTAATAATATAAGAACAGGAAACATATCCTGCGATTCCGTCTTTTTCCGCATAATACCAGTTTCCCGTTTTAGAAAGAATATTCAATTTTTCTCCGCATTTCAGCGTTTTTAGAATTTTAGAAGATGTATTAGATTCCGATCTAAAATTTAACAAATTACAGTTCACAACCGTCCCTTTTGTTGGTACAATATATTTATAAGAACACCATTGTTCGTCCGAAGAAATTTTACACCATCCATTATCAAGTGTTGTGACGTTAATCGCGAGACCACCGGTTAAATGTCCAATGACTTTTCCACTCAGTGAGGGTTTATTCCTGACATTTAAGCTCGTTTTTACACTGACGCGACAATAACAGTGAGGATTGTCTTCGGATGACGCTGGTGTTTTTGTATTATCAGAATACCTCTTATAAACCTTATTTATATCCACAGCGGAGGACGATCCTGGAACGATTTGTGAGCCGCATTGCCAAATATCGTACTTTGGAATCGTAGGCGCAGAATCGCTATATCTTGCACACCAAATTTCGTATTTCTTCAATTTGCTAAAATCCACCATAGACTTAAACCAACTGTCTGAAGCGTAAACTCCCGCCTGATAACCGCAAGACTTAATACGCTCGCAAAAAGCGATTATATTCTTTGTGCGCACATCTTTTGATAGATTGTCTGCGCGTCCATTGTGATTTGAATTGGAATATTCTGAATCGATAAAGACCGGATAAGAGATCGGCAACGCCTTGATTAAGCCAACAACGAAATCTGCTTGCTGAACAGATTCAGATTCGTTTAGCGACTGATCGTAGAAATAGACTCCAATTTTCATTCCGGCAGCAAGTGCGTTTTTCGCGTGATCGACAAATTTCGGGTCAAGAGTTAATTCTCCCTTTACATAAGAACGATATCCAACCCTAATCATTACGCCGGGATAACTTCCAGCAACCTTTGCAAAATCAACCGTGTTGTATTTGGAAACATCTAAAATGGTTTCAATGACATTTGCGAGAGACACAGACGGAGAACTTTCGGTATTCATATCTGACGAAACACAACTCCAATCGGGACGCCCATATCCGTCAATTCGAGAATTGGAGAGAAGATAACTCTTTTTAAATACGCCTCCGCCGTTTTCAACGACAGCAGTTCCGGAACTTGTATTTCCTTCAATGGTATAAACCCTTGCGGAATCGACCTTATAGACGATTCCTGTATGACAAATTCGAATGGCATTTTTGAAGAAAATCTGATCGCCAATTTCAGGTGTTTTAAAATAACGTTTCTTATTTTTATATCTGGTTGCAGCAGCAACAGTGTAATCATCGATATCTCCACGCATAAGCTGTTTCGCCTTGTCCATTCCGAACGCTTTGTAAAAAATCCATGAAACAAAAGCGCAACACCAAGCAGCAGGGTAATCCATTACTTTCGGATAAAGATTGTGCATCTCATATCCGTATTTTGTGTAATTCGCAGAACCGGCATTTGCGGTCTTATGATCTAAATTATTTTCATTTTTCTTTTCGAGGTAGCCAACCTCATTTTCTGCAATAGTCAGAACCTTTTGAATTGCTTCATTTTTGGTCATAAACACACCTCCCTCATCCAACGGCAGAAGAATCGTCAGAATCGTCTGACGCATCAACCTTGTTTACTGAATTGAACTGTTCCCTTTTGAATTCGAGATCTTTTTCCCATTTTGTTTCAAATAGCGATTTGGCAAAATACGGAAGCATTACAAAGATAACACCGGTAACAACAGTGGAAGATAAGCTTTCTGCAATGTCAGTCATTCCCATAAAAGCAAGGACGTAACTCAAACTAATCCAGATAATAGATGCGCACATAAGGCGCGATACCCACTTTTTCGAAAAAGTTACGATATCACGCCTTTTCTTTCTGTGCTTCATAATTATTCACCTGCCGTTGAATTTGTAGCGCCAACAGTCTTTGTAATGATAGCGTCGAAAATCTTCTTAGCCTGTGCCATTGCAGCATTATATGTTTCCAAATATTTTCCTGTCAGCTTAGTTACACCGAAGGAAATTTTCGCAACTTCCTCTTTTGTTTCCAAAGTGCCGATATAACCTCTAAGCTGGTTGAAGTATGTTTCCTGAGAAGTCTTATTCAGTGCACAACTACCATAGAGATTAAAAATCTGTTCTGGTGTATACAGTTTGCAGTCTCCGCCGTCGCAGTGATAGAATACAGCAAGACCGGTAGCCGCAACAGTATCAAATAGTTCCTTAATATTAGACTGATCTTCGCTGGATTTATAACTGAAGTGCTCGGTAACGCCATCTACCTCGATATCAACACCGTTTTCGATTGCAGCCTGACAAGCAGAAGACAGTTCAGCAATCTTGTTTGTTTTAACCTCGTCAAAAGTAGGAACATACTCAAATATTGCGGTAAAGTTTTTGCCCGCTGCATCAACTTTGCCAGACTTCGGAATTTCAGGTGTCCATCCTACGAACTTATAATTTTCGTCTGGAGTAGGAGTGGGCACAACCAGCTCAGAAAAATCGTTTACGTTCTGAGTAATATCGCCTTTCAAAGTTCCGCCGATTCCACAGTAAAACTTAACAACTGGTTTCACAGGTTCCGGCTCTACATAGACGGTTCCATCGTTAGAAACTTCAACAACAAGAGGCTTGTCCTTATAAGTACGATAAAGAGTGGTAAAGTCCTCATATGTACCTTCTACGATGTTGTTGTTTTTATTGAGCTGGTAAAATCCAGCTAGATAATTTTCGGGAATCTTCTTTTCGAATTCCATAGATAGAATATGCTCACTTACCATAGTCAGGTTCACTGCATAAATTCCATCATCATTTTTAAATCTGATAAATTCCATAAAAATCCTCCTTAAATTAAATAAGTCCGCCATATTTTAGGCGGACATGAATCTTTTATGATTTTGTTTTACCTGCTCTCGATTTACAGAGCAGTAAATTCTAGTTGTTTCAATTTTTGTATGCCCAAGAACATCCTGTACCTGTTCGATTGGCATTCCCATATTTAATAATTCCGTAGCAACAGTTCTACGAAACCTGTGCGGATGTACATTTTCTACGCCGGAATTCTTACCAATTTTGCGGCATACTTCCTCGATTCCGGCCTTTTTAAGCCTTTGAAAAGGTTCTCGTTTGCTTACAAATAAAGCGTTTTCATTATCTGTTCTGCTTTCCAAGTATTCTCTCAGATAAATTGTGGAGCTTGCGTTTAGATACACATAGCGTTCCTTGCTTCCTTTGCCAAGAACAATTACTTCATTATCTTCCCAACCAATATCGTCTTTGTTTAATGCCGCTAGCTCAGAGACTCTTACGCCGGTGCTATATAAAAACTCAATCATAGCTTTTTCGCGCAGACCCATTTCAGTTGCAGATTCCCGAATTTTTACCATTTCAGACGGAGTAAATGGCTTTTTCACCTTCTTCTTTTCCCTAATTGACTCTATAGTATCCACCGGATTAGATGGAATAACCTTTCGGTTTACCAGAAATTTGAAAAAGCTTCTGAACGCAAGACGGATATCGTTGAGATATCCATTTGAAACTTTGCGCACTCGCCTATACTTGTCAATGTAATCTACCACATCGTTGTCCGTAATATCTTCAACGTTTTTGCACAGATAAGATAGAAACCTTCGAATGTGTCCGTCATATTGCTCGATCGTTCTCGGAGATCTTCCAGCACTTGCAAGGTACATGCCAAATTTCTGCAACCAGTTAAACCCGTTGTTATCCAAACAAACCAGAGATGTTTCTCGCTCCTTAATTTCGTACTTACTCAAATGCGCTCGAAGCGCCTGTTTTAAAGCGCTAAGTGCTTCGCTGTTTATTTCGGACATCATGTCCAATAACACGCCGTCAATAATTTCCTGTTCCATTTTATAAACCCTCCCAGTTTCCTGATAAGGATTTATTCTCTAAATACAATTGAAACTTTTTGGAAATACACGAAATATAGACATGTCGATATTCGGATAAGTTATCGAAAAGACGAAGATGAAGAAAAATTACTTAGCCAACTAAGTAATAATTTAGGCGCGTTAAATAGCAACGGAGCAATTAAAGGTATCGAAGCCAGAGAGGACGGAGTGTACATTACATATGTGCCCTCAAATGGTGCTGATGCAGTGACAAAAAAATTGGGTAATGAACTGCCTGGTTCGAGCGGCGCTCCTGACACCCTTACAATTTCTATGGACATAGGTTGTACTACTGGATGGGTAGAAAGAGCAAAATCAGAAAATGGCACATGGCAAAAAGACGAAAAGACGGAAAAGTATTATGTTTATAAAAATTTGGCACTATATAAACTTGAGTCTGTTTCTGCGACTTATTATTGCGGCGCTGCCGTTCAAGGTGGCGGCAACGCAAGTTGTAAAGGAACCATATATTTAGACAAATACTACAGCGAAACAAAAGATAAAGCTCCTATCTTCGAAAAGGCTTTAAACTCCGCTGAAAAAACAAATGGGAATTATGAATATGTCCTAACAGACGAAGATTTTTCGAATTATGACTGTTTAAATTTAAGATCGAGTGTTTCTTATAGCGCAAGTGCCGGATGGGGCACATACGATCAAGTCTCCACGTCTTATACGTTCCGCATAAATATGATATACAAAAAATGTTAGTAGTGATTCAAGCGTGTTTCCTATTGTAATTGATATACGTTGGATAATATATAGAATTCCAAAGGGATAAACATTGGGAGATATTTCCGGCTCATATATAAAAGTCGAGGTCAAAAATCTACAACTCTTAGTACGCGCCATAGAGATATTATAGACAGTATAGACAGTTATTAAGATAGCTTTAAACAAATGTGTATGTTGTTACGGTTCCAGCCTCATAACTGTGTCCTTTGTTTCCCGAGTGTCTTGCAGTGACTACCAACTTAATATGATCGTATCCGGAAAATGGAACTAATGTATCCGTATCTAAGGCGGTTACTGTATCTATTTTTTCATAAACGTTTGTACCAGTCTTTGTTCCAAACACCTGAATTGAGCCACCTCTTGCGCCATTCGCAGGAGAGTGCATTTTTAACATGACTCCGCTACATTCGGAAGTTGCGTTAAAAATATAATATCTACTCATGGTAGTGCGATCACACGTAGCAACAGTTTCTAATGTTCCGCTCATACCTTTTGTATTAAAATTACCGAGCGAATAATCGACAATATAGTAAATATCGGCGACGATTTTAACATATAGCGAATTTACGGTAATTACGCCGGTATTGGCGTCATATGTAATACTGCCACCGTTATATAAGTTGTTGTTGGCGGAACCAGAAGCGGGTATTATCATTGGAACGATAAAAATAGACTGCCATAAGACCTTTCCTGTGATTCCAGTGTCAAATTTGCAATATCCAGGAATTGAGGTAGACGATGGGTTTACATTGCTCACCTTTTTAAAAATCGGTTCACCCAATTTTTTTCGCACTGAATCAGCACCCGTAATGTAGAAATCGTTCCCTTCCTGTTCAAGTGTACAGCCGCCAAGCTTGTTATCTGTTGCTTCTAAATTATTACTTAGTTCATTACATCTCGTATTTACAAGGTTCGCGCTTGCGGCAATATCTGTACTGTTTGCCGTAGTAGAACTCGTAATTCCGTTAATTGCACCAACCTTTGTCTGCATGTTTTTCCCATCGTCTGCCTCCACGGTATTAGCATTAGACCACAAGCTCTGCAGCTGGAAGCCAGAAGATGTCTTAATATACTTCTTAAACTTTTTGTAACCGCTTAAAATACTCATAAGTAAACTCCTTTCGAATCTTAGTAGGTTTGTTCCCAGAAATATTTACCATTCATAGAGTCAGAAGTCGGCTCTGTGTCCGATACCTCTGTTGTAAAAATCGGCTCTTTCCCGTCAAAAGCGGATTCGAGAAAGACGATTTTTTCTTCGAATGTATTAAAAAGAGACGCCGTAAGCGCCTCTGAGTCTGGGTTGTTTTTTAATAGGGCAGTAGCCCCTTCATAATCGCCGCTTGCCAAAAGTCTTGCATGTCGATCTCGGATATTTTTATCTCGGAGACGCGGCGTGTTATGCGGTTTGAAAATAAAATCAGAGCTATCCATGAAACACCTCCTAAAATTCTGCGTACCATTCGGTCATAAGAGGATAATTCCCGATCGGCTCTGTCTGATCCTCGGTAATAATTACCGTCTGAGAGGATGATGCAATCTGCCAGAGATCCATAATCCCCTGTTCAATTTTGTTTAGACTGTTCGCATCGATTCGATACGGTTTTAACGTTTCCGCGTTTTCTTTCAAGATCAGCGCGGCATTTTTATAGTCATTGGCATTCAAAAACTGATAGTATTGATAGATGATGGATGCCACCGAATCGTCGATGTCTTTATAGTGTGATAACTGGTAAGCCATAAATCCACCGCCTTTCAATATGGAATTTCATAATCATAGTACAACGGATGAAATCTGTACATTGTGATCGTCGTTGTGGGAACTGTGCTGCTCAGACTATGAGAAATGCTTTGAATGACGTATTCATTCAAATCGTCAGAATTTGCTTTTTTCCAAGAAACTTTTTCGTATACATCCAGCCACGGAACACACATTGTTGTGAGTGTGACTACATCGTTCCAGCTTGAAGTCTTGATGTTCTCATAAATTGCATTTTCGATAGCTACGGTATCAGATTTTATATCGTCGTACCGATCGCCGGTTTTAACATCCAGTACAATTCCTATTTTTTGAATTGTAAATGGAGAGTCCGGCTCGATTCTTAGCACAACATTCTTACAATTATATCTGTCGCAGAAGTATTGTTTCGTATAGACAGGGTCGTTGTCGGTATCCGTGAGAACACAAATTGCATGTGGCTGGTATTGTCCGAGCCAATAAAATCTCCATGCGTCGTCCACTTTTTTTAGTTGCAGCACGTAAGTTTGAGTGGCGAGCATCGTGTTTGCAGTCACACCACGTTCTGTATTTTCGAAATAGATAGGGATCGGATCGAGGGAATTTATCCGTAGCTTCATATTGTCAACGTTGTTCACATTAGCAATAAAAGCAATGTATTCTCCGATTGTATATTTATCGTACTCGTCCAAAGTGAGAGAGTAGATGTCGCCGTCCGAAGTGCATTGTTCAGCTTCTGCCATACGATCTACTTCATAGGTGGTTCCAAAAACCTCCGTCACATTTTTGATATTTTCAATATCATATGTGACGCTTTCTGCGTTATCAGACAATACAATTTCCTGAAGAAAGTCGTCTGAGAGAGCAACAGGATCGTTTTCGCACGATGGAATCATGTTGCAGCAGAAGATATCATACACATCGAAATACTTCTGAATGTTCGGATATAAACCGGTGATCTCATCTACTTGATCTCCAACTGTGCAGCCTGCGTCAAATTCGAGGTCATATGGCAACACGTTCCATTCGGGATTATTCTTGCGATACTCTTCGTAATCAGCGTTGTTACTCTCCATACCATAAAATTCGCCAATGTCCTCGATAATCATGTTCTCAACGCCACCTTGTTGACGAAGAACTGTGGATAATGCTTCACGTAAGATTGTCTTTTCGCCGCTGTCATTGTCTACAGGGATCTTTATCAGTGGAGCGCCGCCAACCTGACCGTTTCGAGTGCCGTCTAACTGTGCAAAATGGTCAGAAAGTGATATCGTAAGCGTATTTGTGGCGGAATTATAGGTCGTATTAGCCGCCGTAATGACGTAAGTGCCCGCTGGATACCAAATGAAATCGTTGTTTCGTATGCTGTAAATTCCGATCTCAAACTTGAAATCCAAACCATACCAGCCCTCAATCTTGTCCTCTATGTCAATTGCGAACTCATCGAAATCAATTGTTGCGTCCAATGTGCGACGAATGTTTGATTCTCCGTTAATTCCGTAGGTTCCAACCTGTAAAATGCAATACAAAACGTCGATGATAGCACCGGACTTATTCATGACGCTGAGACGATATTTATATTCAAGCGTTCCCTGACTGAACAGTGCCTTGTCTTCTTCGGTAACTGTATACTTCATACCATCACCACCATTCAGGAGGAACGTCGTTCAGCCCGTTCAGATACAATGTTTTCGGGTCGTTCCAATTGCCGATTTCTGCAAACTGAAAGCTTATCTTTCGCAGATTTGTGCCTTCCTGCTCTTGAGAATCGGTAGGAGAGCCGGTAACTGCGATAAGCCAAATTCGCCCATCATTCCATTTCAGAATCTTCGGTTTTCCATTCATCAGGAAGTCCATGACGTCCATACGAATCTCGTAGCTATCGTCGATGTCAATATTGCAGGAGTTTTCGCCGCTATGATACATCTTTAGGAATACACCAGAAGCAGTGCCAGTATCGTAATTGGAAATATTATTTTTGACAACCTTTGCGTATCTGTTATTCAAAAGCACGGTTGCTTCACCTGCGGCATTGCGTTGGGTGTCTCCGCCATCCAGATTAAAGAAAGTTCCATAAGAATTATTTTGGTCTACTACGAAAAATCCATCGAACTGAGAATATACTTCTTTTAGCACATAGCTGTTTTCGATTCCGTTACACACAGAACACAGAACATATTCATAATTCGTATTACTTCTGGCATAACGATCAAAATAAATTAATTTGAAATCATCAATGGTTTTGATCGGCTTTACATAAATAGTTGTCCAGTCAATCTGTCCTTTTTCTCGGCGCTTAATAATAACCGTATCGGTGTTTCGAAGGCTGAAGCCAGAGTTTCCAGCATCCAGATTCTCATCAAACGGTGCACTAAGTAGTGTGTTTTCCGTCCACTCATTGTTCGTTACGTCAACTTCTTCATCCACGCTTTTGCCGACATACAAATGGTCGTAAACACCATTGGTCAGAGAAATTTCCGTTATTGGAGAAATATTTACAGCAGGAGGATCAATCGTATATGCTCCGCTGAAAAAAGTTGTTCCTAAGAAAAGCATGTTCAATCATCCTCCTTTCAAACATCTTCAACTAACTTATCGGTTTCGAAGTACGTTTTAAGGTCGTACCAACCCTTTTTATATTCAATATCGTATACGCATGTCAGATGATCCGTATAATCACTGTTTGACATCATCAGAACATTATCGTCCGTATCGGCAATCAAGTTTCCGTCCACATCTGTCAAATAGGGATTCGGAATTTCAGAGAACACATTATAACAGCCCATTCCATTTCCGTATGGGACGGTCAAAACTCCGTAGTATTTCCCATAGTAATTCCTGACCTCCAACCATAAAAATTCTCCGGTGTCCGGACACGTCATTTTAAAAACAGCAGTGTTCAATGGAAGTTTTCGTGCTTTCAAAAATACCTGAAATTCATCATCAATTTTGAAACCGTTGTAATAGGTGAGAACGTTATCTGCGCCAATCGTAAGCTCTCCGTTTTTAATAGTATAGTTGTCATTTGTGGTTCGATATTCAATATCAATGACACCACTTTCTAATGAAATTCTGCCATCGATAGATTGATTCTTAACTTGGAATAATACGTTCGTGGGAATAGTAATATATTTGACCGTAAACGGAATCAGACCGGTATCAAAAGACATGTCGTGTTTTGTGATGCCGACCGCTTTCACATAATATTCGTGTTCATTTTTCAATTGATTAAAAGAACAAGTCATATTGGAAGCATCGTAAAGATTCCCAGATGTGGATAAAAGAATTTTGTTGTAATCATATAGTTGAACCTGATATTCTTTCAGAGTATCATTTTCAGCTTGCGAATAAAACAGATTCAGCACCAAATTTGCCGTCCGAACGATTTCTCCACTGGTTAGATTAGAAAACCCGAAAGACGGAGTGGAATAGCAGTAAAACAGAGTTGGTGCGGAAAAATCAGATTCGTTGCCATAAGTATCAAAGACTTTAATTTTGATCTGATAAGACTTTCCCGGAGTAAATGTTCCTTTCGGAAATACATGATCCAGTCTCATACGATACTGCTCGTTGTCATACACGGTCTGATAAGTAGATGTGTCGATTACGACAGCACGGTTTCGATTGATCTGATTTCCCGTATATAGAAAATCGACCGTCATATCGACTGCCGGATCAAACGTTGTGATACGAGGAATGATTGGAGTAGTTAATTTTGCCATTGCTCAAACCTCCTAATATTCCTGCATCCAATAATTGATGCTATCTACATTTTCAGTTGGCTCGTCAGAACTATTTACCTCTTTCACATATGGCAGCTCCAAAGTGGATAATGTACTGCCGGTTGGCGAAACCAGATTTAAAGAATAGCCAGAAAGAGATAGGGACGATCCGTAAATAGATTTCAGACCGTTCAACTCTGCATTGACCGCTTTTTGCGTCATAGCACCATCCGTATTTTCACCAGTGGAAGAGTAGAGCTTGCCAATTCCAGCGGTATCTTCTGTGCCGATTTTATAAGCCGCTGATCCGCTACCGGTTCCCGGAGTGTATCCGAGAGCGTTTACCACGTCGTCAGTCGTAATACTTAGCTCGCCGTCTTTTATCGTCATATTCTTGCCGATTTTTACGCCGCCTTTAATTTCAGTGGTTGCATCAGGAAGAACGTATTTATTTGCTCCAGATTCTATGCTGGAAAGCTTGGTTGTGTTTTTAGAAACAGCATTTTCCAGACTTTTCCCAGATGCACCGTCGTATACAGTATTTTCTGTTTTTCCGAAATTGATCTGAGCTGCCGGAACCTTGCCGTTTTCATCCAGAGTTGCAACTCCATTTTTGTTTCCAATCAGATCTGAATGGGCAAAATAAGAATTGATCTCCGTGTGATTTTTGATATATTTGACAAGCTGATAAATCGTTGCTTTACGCGTCGTATCGTCGTCCTCCGCAATGATAATATCAGTGTCCTTAAAATCCAGCATTGCTGCTAGATTTTTCAGACGCTTAAAGGGCAGTGCCAAATTGCCACCTCCTTTATTTTATAGTTTTGCGATGATAATTTTGTTGTTGAATTTTCCGGAAATGCAGTGCACTAAACACCTGTCTCCGGCTTTAAAATCGTTTCCCGTACCATTCTTGATTTCATATTCCTGTTGGTTGATTACGACGGAATAGTAGCCGGTTTTCGTGCCGACCTTGCTAATAGATCCAATGTAATCGTAACGAGGAATGGCATTCTGAATCATAGAATTTATAGTGCGGGCGAGTTGTGTTAATGTAATTTCTGATTCGTTTTTTGCTTTTATAAGATTAGCCTCCTGTTTTTAGACAACAAAAAAAGACGCTTCAATTGGCGCCTTCTTTTATATCTGAATTATATGATTTTGCAATTTTCTCCATATCCTTAAAATCAATGCATCTTTTAGAAATTTTGTTGTCTGGGCTTTGAATTTTTAAATCATAAAGCCATTTTGCCTTTTCATCAAGTTTCAAAGCGTTAATAACTTTTAATTCCTTGTCTAGTAAATCAATGTATTTACTCTTAGACTCTTCTGATTCAAAGGATCGATACGTATCAATATTCTTTTTCTCAAAATCACGAGCATATTCTTTAGGAATTGGAAACATATAATTCAGATTAACGACAGCAATTAGTCGCATAGGAGCATCCGGATCGTATATCTTGTAAAAATCCTTCTGCTGGGTCATTTTTTGATGACGTTGTTGAGGATGAGATACCTGAGTGATGTAATACAGATCATCTATTTCAAAAAGAACACCAAAGAAAGGTTTGTATTTATCAGCTCCATAATCAGTTCTTGGAATTCTTTTTTCTTTGGATCGCAAATAATCCAAATAGCGCTCATCTACATTAATCCATTTCATCTTATGTCCCCTAAGACAATAGGAGCCTATTTTTGGCTCCTATTAATACGATTTTTTACAGGCTTCGTAACCTCTATTACGACAGTGTTTTTACAGGCTCTGTAACCTCTATTAATACGATTTTGTATGGCTTCGTAACCGCTAATAAGAAATCATACGACTTCCTATATCTATATTATACACAATGATTGAACATTGTAAACACAGAACATTTGTTCTTGTATCTGCAACTTTCTTTCGCTAAAGATAAAGACATGATAATTCATGTTGCATTTCTCCAATTATGCTATAATCCATGGCGTAACAATAGATACAGTATATCCAGACTCGTCACCAGTACACTCTTGGACGCAAAAAGTTCCAATGGGACTTATTTTGGAAGTTTCATCAAGAGCATCCCATATTCCATCGTAAACGCCTAATATTTTTTGGTTTTGGATGGCGAAAAACTTATGTCCGTATTGGCTATAAAGAGAATCGTAATTTTTTAAGAACCAATGAAAATCGTCTCGTCTTTCTTTTTCTCCGTATATCATCGTATTACCTTTAACGAATAGGATAGCAATACCGTATCCAATAATATACCAAAGAAACGATAATTGCTATTCTGAACATATGTTCGAAAGTGCATCCCACAAGCTTCCTCATGAGATGCACCAACAACTATTTTCTAGTGTTACTTTGTTGCTTTATAAGAGTGTTAAGCCTTCTTATATCGCGATAGAAGTCCTCGCCGTTCATAACGTTCGGCAGCTCAATAGCATCAATAGAATAATTATACGTGTTGCTCGTAGAATTACTCTTATTGTATTTCTGAACTTCCTGAATCGCACGAGCATTCTGTTCATAGATTTTCTTCGTGTTATCGCGGATTTGCATCTGAACCAGAAGAGACTCATCTCTGTTAAGAGAATTGAAACCAGCTTCCAGCTTTGCCATACGATCCATGACTTCCTGAGACGGCAGACTGTATTCTTTCGGCAAACTGTTCACGTTTCCGCCTGCAAAAGCCTTACCTCTGGAATTTGTATGTCCATTTTTCAAAATGTCCTGCGTCTGCTTATGGTTGAAGATGATATCGCCCTTCTTATGATGGAACAGTTCTGCGCCATTATCTCCAACCGTAAAGAACCTTCCATCGCGGACAACCATTTCACGCCCAAGCTCGCCACCGAGAGCAACACCGTTATCAGAAACTTTTCCTAAAGTTCCAGATGCAAATGCGGTTCCATCCACATGAGCGCCACCACCAATACTGATTCCAAGACCGCTAAAAATATTTCCAACCTTTTTATTTGCAAGCTTGTCTATTTCAGAATTGATTTTTGCCAAATTTTCGGCAATGGACGCAATAACACTATCTAGTTCTGACCAAGCCTGTTTTTCCGCAGGAAGCCCCTTATCAGGATCAACCGCAGCCTCAACCTGAGTTTTGATTGCGCCCTGCAAAGATTCATCTTCCTCGCCGCCGGAATCCTTACCGGAACTGATCGCCTTAGATGCTTTCTGCGCACTTCCAGCAACGCTTGTTCCTGTATCCTCGCCTTCTTCACTGCCAGCGAAAGCATTTGCAACTTCGTTGATTTTAGGAACACTTTCTTCGGACATCGTTTTAATTCCACCGTTAAGACTATCTCCAGAACCAGAAGAATTTTGCCCGTTTTCGCCTTGTGCTCCATTTTTATTTCCGGAAGAATTAGCAGAAGTAGTAGCAGTACCGCCGATGACTGCGCCGGTTGCCAACTTTGCGTTATTAGCAATCTCTGTAAATCCATCAATAACGCCGCCAAGAGAAGAATCCAACGCGGTAAAATCAATGCCCTGACCGAGCATATCAATGTATTCCTGCGTTTCCTTAAAGATATCAGGAAGATTTCCAATGTCAACACCTGAGATTTGACTCAAAGAGTCGATGAAAGATTGGTTGCCCTGATTCATTCCGGCGATATATTGCAAATACTTGTTCTTGAATTCTGCAAATTGTTCGTCCGTCAGAGCCAGAACTTCATCAATGCCGCCTTCGTAGCCAAGAGATCTAAGATTCATCTCAAGTTCTACATTCTCTTGCAGTTCCTGAAGCTCCTCCCATTTCGTCTTGGTTTCTTCCATGCCTTTGATGATTTCGTCCCAGTACGCTTCGGTATTAGCGATTAGTTCTTCGTAATAATCGGAGATAGCGTCAATCTGATCGTCAATCGCGTTTTGCTGTTCTTCGAGTGCAGACTTACGCTTTTCGAGTGCAGAAATTTCTTTCTCGATATTAGCAATACGGATTTCACGCTTCTTATCATCGACTTCCTGTTCTTGATCGCGAATAGCTTTATCGTCGGTCTTATAGATGAATCCTTTTTCTTTACCAGAATACTCGTAGATGGTTTTCTGATTTCTCAGACGATCCAGTTCATACTGCGCCTTGTCCAGATCGTAAGCACGCTGTTTCGCATCCGCTTCGTCATTGATAGAGTCGATCAGCTCTTGCTTTGCGCTAATTTGCTTGTCAATAGCATCGATCTCTACTTGAAGAGCCTCTTTTTGGGCTTCGAGCACCTTTTTAGCTGCTTTTTCTTCAGCTTCCAACGCGCTAACAGCAGCGTCTTTTTGATCGTTCAACGCACTGATTCGCTTATCAATCTTAGAGATGATGCCGGAAATTACAGTATCGTAAAGCTCCTTCATGCCTTTTGCATATTCCTGCTCGATTTCTGCAAGTTTGTCTGCATACTTTTCTCGGTCTTTCAGATATTTTTCAGCAAGCGCACGAAGAGCGTCGTAATACTGCTTTGTGGTGATTTTGCCCTGATCGTAGAGATCTTTGAGTTTGTCTTGCATTTTCTCGAAATTTTCAAGATATTCGTCTGTTTCAGATTTAGATCCACCGGAAGATTTATTTGTATTTGATCCGCCACCATACTCATATTTAGGAATCTCATATTTGTATTCGGACTCCTTGTTTTTATCGCCATACTTGAACGCAAAGAAAGCGTCTTTTCTCGCTCTTAACCGATCCGTATAAGAACTGCCGGAAGAATTAGTACCAAACCTGTTTTTTGCCGCTGTAAGCGCATCCAGTGTTCCCGCTGTTGCTCCCGCTGCCTGCGCCAACGCATAGATATTGTCGATATCGGCAGCAGTATTGATCGTAATACCGTTATTTTTGATCTTTTGTAACAGAAACTGCGCCGTTTGTTGCGTTAGCTGTCCTTGTACTGCTAATTCTGCGCCATAAGCCGCAATTTCTGCGTCTGTAGCACTGGCAAGATCACCGCCTGTAGCCGCTGCATACTCATTTGCCGCTCCAAGTTCAAATTGCTTCTGTGCCAGCAATGCGGTCACAACCTCATGCGCATTTGTTATCCCCATGTTGGTCAGCATATCCTCAGTCAGCTGCGCGGTATCCTCTGACAACCCATCCATAACACCGGAACTGTTAATCCATTCCGTTACAAGATTATTAAATGCGCTCTGACAGGCGGAAACATCGTTTGGTGTGCTGGAAATTTTTTCGATAAAATCCGTGTAGGCTTCCCCACAGCCGCTGAATGCTTCCTTGAACTTCTTGTCATCCAATAACGAGTAATCGAACGGGTTTTCGTCTTTCATCGACGCCATGATCTTGTCTAGCTCTTCGAATCCTTCTGACAAAGAGTCGATATTCTCGATCATTTGTTGTTTTGTAGATGGCACAAATTCTTCCGCACTTTTTTGCTTGGCAATCATGTTCTGGAGAGTAGTGTTTACATAACCGCAAGCAGTATTTATACCGCTGTAATCATCTCTTACTTTTTTACAAGAAACATCCCAATTGTTCATTTGCAAAAGGAATAATCTCATGCTGTCAGACATTTTTCCGGTGTCTATAAAATCCTCAATGTCTTCGCTTGACGGTACTTCAGTGTCAACTTTTACGACCAATCCTTTATCATCTGCATCCAATATATTTTGACTGCCATTGAGCGTATTTTGTATGTATTCAGACATTTGTTCCGGAGACAATATCGTTCCATCCGGGAGGACAGGAGTATAATGAATATAAACATATTCATCATTCCCACTCTCATCTTTTTGTTTTACAAATTTTCCGCCAAAAGATGTGTCAGCAACGTTGGAATCCCATCCTGCATTCTTCATGTCGTTCTCGTCCACATGCGGACTGATGGTTAAGTCAACGTTTCCGAGATTGCTCATCTGTTTTATTTTTGTTGCAATTCTTTTTTCTTCGGCATCAAGAGTTTTATTTGCTTCCGACACATCTATTTTTAAAGCATATGTAAAATCTTCCTCCGGAAGAGATGATATATTTTCTTCTCCAAAAATATTTGAGAGATTATGATATGCTTCCGAAAAAATTAACTTTTCATTTTCCAGTTCTTTGACTAGCTCAGAAAATGTCATGCCATAATCATCAGCCAATTTTTCCATGTTGGCATATGATAATTTTTGCGCATCTGTCCCGCCAGCCGGATTAAATTTCAACAAATCCTCCGTAGAAAAGCCCTCAAAAGCATTTAAGTAGTTTTTCAGATCGTCTTTTAATCCTTCTTTATCGACTTTAAAATCCAATTCGAAAGTCCATTCGGAAACAATTTGTTTTAATTCCGGATACATGCTTTTAAAATAATTACTCACATCAGATTCATTATTTTCCAAGGCAAGTTTTGAACCTTCCGTGATGGCAGATGCGTATTCCTGCGCTGCTGCATTTTGAGAACTTTTATCTCCAGATTTTATGGCTTCATCATACGATTTTTTTGCATCAATAATACGCTTATAGGCATCGCTGTATTGACTGCCATTAGACAGGACCTTGTTGTATAGCACATACTGGTTATAAAAATCTTCGTACTGATCCGACATGTCCTTAGCATTATTGATATAAGATGTTAGTTCGTTATTAAAACTATCCCCAAAGTCAGCGCCAACATCTTTGATTAGGCTTTGAATACTGATAAGTTGGTTGTACACTTCAGTTGCATTGCCAGATAGTTTTATCATGCCAAGACCTGCATCGTTAAAAGAGACGCCGTATGCCTTTAAAAGATTGGCTGCCTCCGATCTTTTATCAGATCCCAGAATAGACCCGAAGCTCAAATTAGCGGAGTAGTTCCCGTATTCCTTTTCCATTCTGGCTATATTATTTTTATAGCCAGCAAAGAAGTTGCCAACTGTATTCCAAAATCCACCTTTATTAAAATCATTCTCGGATTCTTGCCATTTAGACGCGGATAATTTGTCTAAGGCATTAACCTGTCCATTTATCGCATCAGTGACATATTCAATGGTAGATCTTTCTGTTCCAAAATTATCTATCAGCTCATTTTGGACGTCCATCAATTTCTCTCTTGCGTTTGTTACGTCCTCAAACGATGATGAAGAATCGTTTATGGTATCATATAGCTCTGCGATTTGTTTTTTGTAGGATTCTATAGATCCTTTTTCAGAAAGAAAAGCAGAACCTACTTCATTAGCAGACGCAGCAACGTCCTTTGAGAGACGATACAGTTTAATACATCCCTCTATTGCTTGTGAGATAAGGAACGATACTAATACATTGCCAGCGAGCGTCAGCCCCTTCGTTGCAACACTGGCTGCTTTTGCACCGAGAGATAAATTCCCAATGGATCTATTGAATCCTTCGGTCGTTAATTTGCCATTGTTTGCAATTTTTACATATGACTGAATTTGCGGATTTAATTGATCTCCCAAGTCTTTTGCAACTTCTTCGGCACTCATGCCGTAATCGGACATCATGCTTTTAAATGTTTCAAACTCTTCAACTAGAGCATCTTTCTTTTTATCCTTCGTAAGATAAGACCATACACTTCCTACTTGGATCTTGGCTTCCTTTTTAGATAATCCCTTTCCTGCGGTGGGATCAATTAATGATTTGATTTCGGCTTCTCTATTATTGAATTTGTCAATAATTTCTCCAAATGATTTACCAAATACTCCGATCTTATAAATTAAAGAATCAATATCACTGTCGAATCCTTTGAATATCGTACTAATATGGTTTACAAGTCGTTTGATCACTTGTTTATGATGTAAAAATATGATAAAATAATCAATTAAGAAACGGAGGGGTATTTTATGAGTATTATTGATCTTGATTATAGAAAATTTTGTCCTAAATGCGGTTATTTAGAATTAACATACATTTGGGAAAACAATGAAAATTGTCCAGTATGTAATACAACAATGAAAAGGATTAAATTTTCCGATAGAATAAAATTTAATAATTTTAGCAGAGATGAAATTTATGCTTACATCCAAACAAATATAATTAAAGTAAAATTTGATCCAGAGTATGTTGAACTCCGCATGGAATATCAAGAAAAGAAACACAAAGAATATCAACAACAGAAAAAGGAGCGTGATGAAAAATCGCATTCAAAAATTCAATTATATCAAGCTAAATATCTTGAATTTTTAGAAGAAGCTCAAAATCAAGGTATTCTTCGTAGCAGAGCAGAAGATATTGCCACATATGCTATGCAACATGAAATGTATTCATTGCCACATTGTCCTAGTTGTGGTTCTGTAGACGTAAGTAAAATCGGAACTGGAACTAAAATTGCTAAAACGGCAGCATTTGGAATCGTTGGCGCCATGAGTGATGTTGGTAAAATATGGAAATGCAATAAATGTGGGAACAAATGGTAGGATTATATTATGGAATTTTTGCCTAAATCAAAGCATAAAAAGAAGAAAAAACATCAGCAAAATAATTATAAAAAACAACATAATACAAATATTTCCACAAAAACAATTTCAACATCTCAAAGCTATCAAGGTCGAGAAAAAGAAAAACTAAATCAAAATTGTTCTTGCAATAAAAAAGGATGGTGTATTTTTGCTGATAGGAAATGTGTTCCATATTCTCTGAAATGTAAATACAACAAAGATGTATTTAAAAATAGCATTTTTTATTATCCAACAGAAAGTGTTAAGAAAACGAATACGTCTACCAAGAAATCGAATTACAACTTGTACGAAGATGAAAAACATGGTTCAAATAAACTGATAACCACATTACCTGATGGTGGTGTAAAAGAGTTATATGTGTTTAATGGGTTTTTACAATTAAATCCTGCCCAAACGATAGATTACGAAATGACAATTAAAAGCCTCCATACAAATAGGACATGCACAATTTTAGTTGCGTACAATAAAATAACTAAAAAGTATTATATATCTGAAACCCAGGTTAAATATTGGCATGGAAAAAATTTCTTTCCCCAAATTATACTTACCATGTGTAATGATGGTTCTATACCAATGATAACAAATGGTTTTCAAGAATTTTCTAAATTGGCTCTATATGGGTATAAAGTAGGAAGTCATGGACTAAATGAAACACAAAGACATATAATTCTTAAATATATTATTGATAATAAAGTCATGAGAGGATATGAAATTATTAAGCATTTGCAAGGATTAATATTCTTGCGGAACGAACAATACAATAAGGACTTTTCAACTGCAATAGAAGATTGGGAGAATGACATTATTTTTATTGAAGAATATATAACTTCTAAATCAAAATAGCAATAAATAAGGGAGTTTGATGTAAACTCCCTCCCTGCCATTTGACAGACTATTAATATTCACCACTTAAAATGGCTACGCTTATTAGATATGTATAATATACCATATATTGGCATATTATACAATATGGAACATATGTTCACGTCTATATTAATATACACACATTTATTTGTATATATCAAAATTAAGAAATATAATGAAACCTGAATTATTCACGGAGCAGCATCTGAACTGGTAGCTACACCATGAATCTGAAAACTGATCCATGCAGCCATAACATCGCTCAAAAGGGTATAAAATCCCTGTGGCAGAGTTCTGAGTGATTATTAAGCTGTCAAGGTTCGTTAATAGTTTCTATTCCAGTCGTAACCGATTTTGAAAAAATACGCTAAAAAATATGCTTATCTTTACAAAAACTATTACAACGCGGCGTTAAAACATTTTGAAAGTGTATTAAAAGATTTTTAGTAAGAGGGCATATTAGCCCCCTTTAAATTTAATAACATTTCCTAATGACTCTCTCAGTATTAAAATTTTATCGTTTTCAATTTCGGATAATAAAGCCTTTGATATTGCTTCAGCTTCAATAATAGAAAATCCTTCATTTAATATCATGTGATAGAGTTTTTCAACGAAATCATCTACCTTAGAAGGATTAGATATTCCATCGTGAATCATGTTAGTATGTCTTATTTTTGTAAAATCTTTATTTTCTTTCATCTGTTCACCTCGATTCATTTTAATGCTGCCGCATTAAGATTCATTCTTTTTTTTATACGCGTCTTTTAATTTGATGTTGTTGTCTCGCATCTGCTGTTCATCCACATAGAATTCTTTTGCTAGATCACAGAAGAAATATGACGCCTCATAATCGACTAGACTATTTTTGAATACGGTATGGTCCATAACAAGAACGGTTTTCACTACATGTTCTTCCATACAGCATGGGCAGATTCTCTTTTCGCTTTTAACGACTTTCATATCCACGAAACACCTCCGAATATTCTAATATCCATCTTTTTTTTGACAACAAAAAAGCTCCGTATGAAAATACGAAGCCTTTATAATACTTTCGAAAATAACAGAGATGGAACGCCAACACATAAAACGATAGAACACAAGTTCTGACTATGTCTTTATGGCGATAAGTGATACAATATGCATATAAAATACATAGGAGGACTCTAAATATGGTAATAAATGAACAATGCATGAAGGACATACTCATTTATTTAGACGAAAATAGCACTGTAGAAGTAAGTAATTTTGGTGTCAGAGACATTGAAATAAAGACACCGGGAATAACAGAGTTGCTGAACGATTTAAGCAAAACTGGAAAATATTCAATTGAGGAAGTGGCTTATAACTTTTTAAAGTGCTACGACATGGATTTTGTAAGCGCAAATCTTTGCCGCCAGGGAAGCATAATTAAGGCTGCATCAAGTGATATATATGGAATTACAAAAGACGGAGAGAACTTTATTAAGACTTGCGAATAATTCATTCATAAAGGCAAGGAATGTTGACCCATCTTTTTAACTGAATAAGTGCATATCTAAAAAGGATTACGGCTTGGTTTTGTTTCAAGCCGTTTTCTCTTGTAAATTCCATCAATTTTTCATACATTTCTCCAGGTTCAAAAGTACGCGTATATGTATATTCTTCATCCATAGAATACAGCTCCTTTCTTAATATGAGGAAATACCATCTAAATCCGGTTGGATTGTAGTATCCTCATCTCAGTATCTCATTTTTAACAACAAAAAGCTCCGTATAAAAATACGAAGCCTTTCTGCTCATCTTCAATTTCGTCCGATCAGGACGTTTGTTTTCAATTAGCCGATCATCTCTTTCAGCTTTTCGAACGAAATTCCTTTTTCCTTCATTAACTTATCCAGATCGTCAAGTTCTTTCACACGAAGCTGATTTTCCAGATCTTTTCTTTCTGCTTTTAACGCTTTTAACGTAGATTCCATATTTTCAATTTCAGAAGTAATTTCTACAATTTTTTCCTCTAAAGTAGCTGTTTGTTTGCGACGTCCTCTTGCCATGATAAAATCCTCCTGTTCGTGATATTATTTAATTTTAAAATAGCATAAACAGAAAGATATGTCTATATACAATTTTGGAAAAATATGTGTGAAATCAGAAAATTAGAATGACGGTTTTTATTTTTGTGTTTCATCTTATCTACCCGGTGAAACAGCCAGGTCAAAACATTCCAAAGATAAGTTTGAATTAATCCTTTTACAGATCAGACATTATTATTAAATGTAGTACCGAGCGCATCTTCAACGTACAGCGTTGCATCTAATACGTTGTGGGAGTTGTCGCTACAGTGAGGGCTTATCTCTAAGAGATCTGTCCCATCGGATTTTAGGAGCGTCACGTTGTTACGATCCATGTTGCGTCGCCGCAATAGGAGAGTAGTGATGCATCTGCATTACCAGATCGTTGTACCTAATTTCCCGATTATTGTCCCAATTATTTATTTATCATCGTGTATCTCACGAATAACACACTCTAAACCTTCGTATCCGAAGTAAATTATGTGTGTTGTCGGCATATTCAAAATGACAGAAGAGGGAATACGTTTTATCCCTACCGACATTTTTAAAGGAAAGAGCTGCGGAAATACCTAAAGCAGCTGTTTTTAACAGTCCAATATTTGAGGTTACAGAACCAATTGCTTCTGAAACGGTTGTAAGAGCGTCTATAATTTTACCAAGATCTCCGCGATCAAGGATGTCCTGAGCGGTGCCAACCCAAGTTTCTTTTAATGCATTAATTTTATATTCAAGAGACTCTTTAACGGTTTCCATCTCTCTATCGCTAGATCCAGCTGCTTCATCCATTACTTCAAGAGCTTTCGTAACAGCCGAATAGTTCTGAATCAAGGCAGAACCTGCCTGCGCTTGCGTTTTGCCGAATGCTTTCTGCAAAAAGTCATTCTGCTGTTTTTGAGACATTTCATCCCAAATCTCGTTGATTTCCCCAAAGTAATCTACAAGGCTTTTAAATTCCGTAGTTGACCCATCTTTAAAAATGGATACACCCTGAGCATGTTGCGCGGTTTTTGTTAAATCTGCTAAATCGCCAGTTACGGTTTTAAGATCGTCCGACAATTCTTCTGTCGTTTCGTCATATCCGCGAATACGCATAGAAATGCTCCTGAGTGCCCTACCAGCAACCTCTGCTGACTGAAGAACTTCCTGCATGCCAGAAAACATTGCGAACGCATCTTCGTAATCCGTTCCAACAGCAGCAAGAGCGGCAGCGGAACGTTCCATACCTTCTACAATATCTTGGTTACTCTCGGCCATTGCGTTTCCCAAAGCATTTATATTGTCCATAATTTCAGACTTAACCTGATCCGGATCAATATCCCATGCCTTCATGATACTTACAAGACCTTCTTGTGCAGTATCAGTATCCATTCCGGGAGAGATAGAGGAAAACTGAGAACTCAACTGAGCCATTTCGGTAGCGGCTTCTTTAGTCGAATACCCGAGACGTGACCATGCACTTGCCTGATCGATGATTTCCTGAGTTGTTACACCCATTTTCTTCGCCACGTCATTAGAATCGTAATAAAACCTTTCCAATTCCGTAGAACTCATAGAGGTTGTTTTCTTTAAATCAACCAAAGCATAATCTAATTGCTTTACAAATTCAAAAGCCTGCTTTCCGACATTGATTAAATCATAAAAACTGAAAAAGCCAGCAATCTGAGAAACGAGATGTCCTAATTTAGCACTGGAAAGCATAGTGAAAAAGCTTTTTCCTTCGCGTCCGGCAGCACGTTCTTGTTCTGCAACCTTAGTCCATGCCGTATGGATCTTTTTAACATTGACGGATGGATCTCCAGATTTTAACTGAGCCAAATAATCGTTCAACTCTCTTTTAGCTTCTTTGGACAACTTGGTATTATCAGTTAAATATTTGCTTAACTTATCAATTTCTTTCCAGCGAGAATCCTCTGTAGACCCCTTTTGGGCAGCGTCTAGCAAAGTGAAAGCTTTAGCAGCACTTTGACATTTATCGGTCAATTCTTGTAAATGATTTTTCTGTTCATCGGTAAGTTCACTTATTCCAGCAAGCGATGTTTTATAGTCTTCCAGTGTACTTATGGCCGATGCGAATTCTGCCAACATCTTCTTATAACCGACACTCTGATCTTCGAAAACTGGTTTTGCAGATTTATTTTTTAACGTAGTGCGATATTTATCGATTTTGTCCTGTGTATTATCCAGTGTGGTTTCAGCAATATTTCGCTTAATGTCTTCGACAGACTGATTAAGTCGATTGATTCTCTGGTTCGATTCGGTTAGTTTTTCCGGAGACAGAACATCTTCACGCTGCAATTCATGAATAGTATCAAGCAAACTTTTAGCTTCAGCTTCATCAGTACTCAATCCGTTTCCGTTCGCAATTCTTTTTTGAAGAGTCTCGTATCTATTTAGAGCATCATTTAACGCCTTTTGAACTTTGACTTGGCGTTCATTATCTTTTGCAGAACTCTCAAAAGATGCGGAATTATACATCTCAACATCTCTGCGCCGCTGAATTTCGACTTTGTTATTGTAATCTTTTAATAATGCATCTCTTTGAGAAGAGTAATCGGACGGAGATAAATCACCGCTTTTTAGTTTTTTAGTTAAGGCATCTACGTCATTTATAATCTTAGTCCATTCATTATTCAGCTCTTTTGGAATTGACAGTTTGCCCAACAATTTATCTGTCTCAGCGATTTTTCCATTGATTTCAGATAAGTTCCTATCAAACTTCTCATTTTCCTTAATCGCCACGGACCAATCAGAATACATTTTCTTTTCCGCGATTCGACTGGTTTCTGCATCGATTTCCTTTAGAAGAGATTCAGACTTGGAAAGCTGTTCAGGAGAAATAAATACATTCTTTTGGAGAGCAGGAATTGTTTTCTCTTTTAGTTCCTTAAGAGTTGTTTCGTCTCCAGGCAAGGATGTTCTTTTTGCTATCTCAGTAGACAACTTCTTGTACTGTTTTACAGCAGATAGCAGATCTTTCCACGCTTTTTTGTTTTCTTTTAATTTCTCTTTTTCTTCAACAGCAGAGTTGTATACGACCTCACTTGCCTTTAAAACATTCGGATTGCTATTTTCGCCGAGATAATAAGACGTCCCATCTTTTTTAGTTGCCTTATACGAAACATCATAGCCGCCATCTTTATTCTGATTAGATTCTTTAGTAATCTTAGAAATTTGCGATGCTTCTTCTTTTAATATCTTAAACTTAGATATAACATCGTCGAATCCGTCGGTGTTAGGAGAGAAATCAATTTTAGAAATCTGCTTTTGAGCTTCTTCAGCTACCCTTCCCACCTGTTTCATTTCTTCCGATTCAGATTTAGTATCGGCAGACGCGTTACGAAATGTATCTTTCGTTTTCTGTCCAAGCTTATTCTGTGCATCAGCCAATTTCTCGGCTTCTTTAGCAGCATTTTGGTATGCATTACCAACATTTTCTGCTTGTTTGGCAACTCCACTCGTATTTTTACCAATATTGCTCATGTTTTTATTAACATTTAGAATATTCTGAGTCAATTCAGAAAGCGACTTATCAATATTCTGAATAGAAGAGAGTAGTGTTTTAGCGCCAGAATCATCTACTTTACCAAAAGCTTTGCTAAAATTTCTTACATCAGATGTAATACCTTCTAACTGTTTTGATAGGTTTTCAAATTGTTTAAAATCGCCAGTCCCTTTGCCAAGATTTGTAAGCATCTTATCAAGCTTTGAAATTGCACTTTCAAGTGTTTTTGTATCGATTCCTAGTTCGATTGTCCGCGGTTCATTTGTAATCTTATCAATGTTGCTTTCCGCCGATTTTAACTGATTTTGTAAATCTTTTATATCTATTTCAATTTTGGCTTGCCAACTTGCAACTCCAGCCATACACATTACCTCCCTTTAAACAAAATTTCTGGAATTTTCTTATTGATAATTCCTTGAACACGCCCTCCAAATTCGTCAAATACATCCTGATCCACGCATTGAAAAGGTGGCATACTTTGCTTCATCATCCAGCGTCCATGACCATGCTCGCCATTTAAAAACATAAAATCAAAGGCGTAGTCTGCCAGCAATGATTCGCGTACATAACCCTCATATGGCGGGTACTCAAATCCCGGATAATCGTGCATAGAAGATGCATCAACAGACATGGTCAAAATATCACCGGAGCTAACAGTTTTTGCAGTGTCAATTATTCCTAAGAAATTATTGGTCCTTTTGTACATTTTCGGATCATAACTGTCGTACCAGTCGTAGATTGCCCATCCTACAGATTCACGAAAAAGTTTATTTACTTCTGGAGCAATGGCCTTTGCCAACTCCGTATTTATTTTTTTTACGTCAGGCAAAGAAAACTTATTTTTTGCCAATTTTGTCACCTCCAAAAATTTCACTATTTATTCACTAAAATAGGAGAGTAGTAGTAACCACTCTCCATAAGAAAAAGCTCTATGAGCTGTGACACCCATAGAGCCTAAAATATTTAACTATTATGAATTATTCCATATATCAAACCACAAATACCAAATACAAAATAATAATGAGCAGTGGTTAGTATAAATGGAATAAACGGTTGTAAAACTTCTATGCAGATATCATCTACATGAAATAATGCAAGAATCCATCCACATAAAAGACCATACAGAATTCCACCTATCATTCAATATTCGTCCTTTTGAAATTGAATTTCAATTATTTATCCCGATCTCTATGTCCATAATATTCTTCCAAAGATTTACTTGTCATAGTAGCCATTTCGCATTTTGCACCTAATAATTCCTCAATCACAAATGAAAGCTCGTCAAGTGAACTACCCACGAGCTAAAGCTCGTTGGCTTCCTAATCAATATGCGTAACCGCACAAGTTTACTTAGGCTATCCCGACAGTTCCTGCCGTTCTCATTTTCATACCTTTATTGAGAATATTTATTGCCGCATTTATATCTCTTTCGTGATGTGTTCCGCAAACAGGACAAGTCCATTCTCTTATAGACAATGCCTTCTTGCCATCCTTATGTCCACAATTAGAACATATTTGACTTGATGGGAACCAAGTGTCAACTTTGATAATTTTCCGGCCATACCAATTAGCTTTATATTCCAATTGTCTTGTAAATTCACTCCAAGACACATCTGCAATTGATTTCGCTAATTTATGATTGCTCATCATATTTTTCACTTTCAAGTCTTCAAGAATTATCGTTTGATTTTCACGAATAATTCTCGTTGATAATTTATGCAAAAAATCTTTCCTCTGATTCACAATCCTTTCATGTTGCTTAGCAACTTTAATTCTGCATTTTTCTCTATTATTACTTCCTTTTTTACAACGAGATAAATCCTTTTGTAGCTTTCTTAATCTTTTTTCAGATTTTCCAAGATACTTAGGGTTTTTAACCATTTCTCCGTCAGATGTAATACAGAACTCTTTAATGCCAAGGTCGATTCCTATTTCGTTATTACTAATAGGTAATTTTTCTTTTTCTTCTTGATCTACTAAAACAGATACATAATATTTGCCAGAAGGATTTTGAGAAACTGCAACCGATTTAATCAACCCCTCAAAATCTCTATGCTTTTTAACTCTAACCAAACCAATTTTAGGCAATTTAATATATCTATCAGACACATAGATATTTCCACCTTGATTGTTCGTAGTGTAAGAGTAATTGTGATTTTTCTTACTCTTGAATTTAGGAAAACCTACTTCTGGTCTTTTGAAGAAATTGTTATATGCTGTTTGTAAATTCATCTGCGCATTTGCTAATGCAAGAGAATCAACATCTTTCAACCACTCAAACTCTTTCTTATATTGAGCAGGCGTATTATTAAGTTTCTGTTTGTTTTCTTTGTAATATTCAATCTTATCCGAAAGCATACGATTATAGATGAATCGTACACATCCAAAGCATTTCGCAAAATATACTCGCTGTTCTTTGTTAGGATACAATCTGTATTTGTACGCGACTAACACCCATAATCACTTCCTTTCGCCTACATATTCTCTACCATTCATCCCATCAGCTAAAGCTAATGGGATTTCTGGTAAATCTCTTTAAAACATGTTCAGGTTTCTTATCAATTTTCCCTCTCCAAAAACCATCATCTAAAAATTCCGCAACCGTATAAACAGTTATTTTCTGATTCGTGATTTCTTCTGCGCGTCTTTCAATACGTCTCCTCATGGCATCATACAGCGTAACAATTGGATAACCTGTTTTAGCAGCTTCAATAATGATATTTGTTGTTTTGCCACAACCTCTTGGCAAATTCATAATCTCCATATCTTATACCTCTTTGAATGCGCCTTTCTTAGCAAACTCAACGATGTTATTAATTTCTTCTTCTGGAATATTCTCGATTTTTTTGCCAATCGCTTCTAAAATAGGATTCATAGTTGCATCGAAAAGCGTTGAAAAGCGATCAATTTGCTCATTGATATAGCTATGCAACTCATATTTGTTTGTCATGATATCCTGTTTCTTTAGCGACAGTAGATGCTTGAACTCAGTAATTTCCGTATACGGAATAAGCGGAGGAGTAGCATCGTTTCCAACAAGCAAGATATCAAACAAACCGCTTTTCTTTAATGCGTCGTATTCTTCATAAAATCCTTTTGATTCTACGGTTAGATTAGTATAGTTTTCTACCAAAATCCGTGTAAGCAATACATACTCTCCAATCGAATTAACTTTTACATTTCCTGAATTTTTATCGATCATTGTAATGTTTGTCAAATTATCAATCATGGTAATTTTTGTTAGTAGCGGAAGATAATGAATGACTTCAAGATGATCTTTTAAATAGATTTTTCTCATTGAGTCTGCCATGTTTTCATATTCTTCGCAAAATTTTTTAATTGAAATCTTATCCATATTCCTTTTTCTCCTACAAATGAAACTTTTTAATTAAACCATCAATATCATAAGTATATCTGGTTCGCTTTTTTGTGCTGTCGATGCAGATCGCACCATTTTCCTGTAAATCTTTCGTGTTAAAAGACTTCTTATTTATATTCTCCATCATATCGCAAAAACCGGTGATTTCGATGAAAAACGTTTCATTGTTTTTATTCCTAAAATTACAAATAAAGCCAGCAATCAAATTATGTGCGCTCGCATCTTTCAACATTTTTATCTGATTTTCTCTAATCATTGAAAGAGGAAGGCTCGTCCCTTGCGTGGATTTTAATTCCCACAAATACAAGGTTTTTGTCTTGTCGTCAAGACATAAGTAGTCACAAATATTTTTGCTGGCAAATCGTGTATTGTTTCCGCCGCCAAAAGAAGCAGCGTTGTCTCTAAGTCTATATAGCCAACATGTGTCTGGCACAGATTCTTTTATAGACTGTTCGAAAATTTTTCCTGGGTTCTGCGGTATACTAACACTTCCTTTGCCTTACATGCCATAAGATCGCAAAATGCTAATTTCGCTTCTTAATTTTTTACAAAAATCATCAAGTTCTTCTTTCGTTTCTTTTCCGGACAGAGTAATCCTGATGCAGCTATGCAAATCCTCTCCATTCATCTGAATCGCCTGTAGAGTAGGAGATGGTGCTAACGACCCGCTATTGCAAGCAGAACCAGTAGACACCTGATACCCATTCGTATCCAGTAGAATAGTAAGAGCCTCGCCCTCCACATTTTTTACGCACAGATACAGATTTAGCGGAAGTCTATTTTTTAGCGCACCAATAAGTTCTACACCGGCAATATTCTCTCTGATATTTTTGTAAAGGTAATCTCTATTTTCAGACGTAATAGAAGAGTAGTCGTATTCTTCAACCGCTTTTCCTAGTGACGCAATGCCAAGAATATTTTCTGTTCCTCCAACATAGCCAAACTCTTGAGATCCATAGACTAGCGGAGATAGATTGATATGCGACTTCTTATACAGGACGCCACATCCTTTTAACGCGCCGAGCTTATGCGCGGAAAATCCGGCCATGTCAACATCCAAAGATTTCACATCCAGCGGAATCTGAGGAATAGATCCTGTGCAGTCTAAATAAACGGTTCCTCCGTAAAAATGAACAATCTCAATAATCTTCTTAACATCTTGAATTGTTCCGATTTCAGAATTTGCATAGTCAATTGCGACCAAATATTTTTCCTGCCGATCACGAACCCAATCCTTCAAGTCATTTAAATCAATGTTTCCGGCGTTATCAACTTTTAGCTTATATGCTTTTGGCTCATATTTTTCATATTCTAAAATTGATTTGTGGGCAATAGGAGAGTATAAAAGAGCAGTTTTATTTGCTTCCATATATCCTCGAATTGCCAGTGTATTACTTGCAGATCCTGAACTTGTAAATATAATATTTTTCGGATCGGCATTGATAAATTGCGCAACGTTTCTGCGTGCACACGTAATAATCTGTTTCGTTTCATCACCCAGCCTATATAGACTAGATGGGTTTCCAAATTTGTCTAAAATCGAAATAACATATTCTTTAACCGAGTCAGTTAAAGGAGTAGTAGCAGCATTATCTAAATACATAAACCCTCCTATTAATCATAATATTCATTATTAACATAAAAATTTTTTAACTCTTCGAATAGTTCCGGCGTCTTTTTGTATTTCCAAGTGGTAATTCCCTCTGGAGATGTTTTCACAAATGTATACCGGATGCCTCGACTCTTTAAATATTGGAACTCATCAGGAAACTGAGTGGAATATTCTTTGTCGTATTTCATAACTTTCCTTTCATTCCAAAAAGGTAAAAAATAGGGATACAAGCCCAATTTATATGTGGAGTTGTATCCCTAAAATCAATCACACATATCAATTGTTTCTGTATTTTGCGCCGTTTCATCTTTCAAAATAGTGGGCCTTTTCTTTCTTACAACAATTGTCTCTTCCCTCATAATTTCATTAACATCATTTCTGATACTATCATTCCATTCGTCCTTGCGAGATAAATCGCATTCAGACAGTCTTTCTTTTGCAACCATTTTGGTAATTGCGTTCTGTTTGTAATTGCTTACAGCATCAAATACTTTTCTGCAATTGTCTTCGTCGAACAAATTCCTCCAAACAGGATGATTTACAAATTCGAAACATGATCTACAGAATTCATATTCTTTGCCGCAAACCAAGCATTTTCTATTCGGTCTTCCCATGTAGCCTCCTTAAAAATAGGAGAGCGGTTTCCCACTCTCCACACATTTTTAATTACTCACCGTCAACTTCGTCAGCGCTGTAAACGTTGTACAGAACACGATCGGTTCCACAGTAATCAATTTCCAGATCGCCAGAGAAGTCCATAGTTGCAGAATCTGCGGACACAGGGAAAGAAGTCTCAGGAGAAACCTGGAAGGAAGGGAACTCAATGTAATCAGCCTTCAGCTCGTTCTTCTTACAAGGATTGTAGTAAGTTGCCTTCATAATTGCACGAACAGAAGCAGGGAATTCATCTGCCTTGTTGGAAATCTTAGATCCAACCTCTACTTCTCTTTCATACTTAACGAAGTATGCATCTGCTTCTGGATCAGTAGGCAGAGTCAGTTCTTTGGTTTCACTTGCAATTGCAAACTGTGTTTCGCTTGCAGTTGTATTCAGTTCGTAAGTCTTGCCGATTGCGCCCTCTCCGAAATACTGGCAAACCTTTACGCTGCCTTCAACGTAGTCGCCAAGCTTAACTTTTGTTCCTGCGGCAACGTGGAACATCTTAGGCATTACAACCTTATTGTCCTTAGAAGCAAAGATAGGTGTAGACCCAGAACTTGCTGCAATAATATTGGTGTTTACAAATGCATTTGTAGCACTGAAAGTACCAGCTTTGGACTTCCAAATCTTCTTAACCAGATTGCCATTCTTATCGGTTACTTCAGTAGACTCTGCTGTAATTTCTACGGTAGCCTCGCTTAACTGAGTAAGAACGTATAAGGGCAGTTCGCTTGTTAAATCTTCTGTGTAAAAATAAAGAATTTCTTTATAAATACGGTCTCCAAGCTTAAAACTCATAATCTTAATCCTCCTTATTTTGTAAAATAAAAAAATCATGCGTTTTCTGTTCCGTCTGTTGGAACGCGCATGAAATTAAATCGCTCTTTGTCTTTAATTTTTGAAGCATCTACAAATCCACTGTTCATGCCAATATATAAGGCGTGAGTAGATTCGTAAACTAAAAGTCTTTGAACACTATCGGTAAACTCGTTAAAATTCACATTTCTTAATTCATCTTTTTTGTACTTAAATCCAGGATGATTCACACAGAAAGAAATCTGAGATAATAAAGCAGTACCAGTTTGATTTGACAACTCTTTCTTTCGAAGCATTTGCTTCTGTCTGTCGTTGTTAATCAAATCCATTTTCAATTGTTTTCCACTTACAAATTCTTCCTGCGGCGGATACATACCAAACATATATTGGATATATTTGGACATTTTTTCTTGCGTTTCCTCAGTGATTTCAATGTCCTGTTCTGGATTGTATAAGCTCAAAATATCCGAGCCATCCTCCCGAACACCAATTTTTTGCGGAATAAATTTTGAGAAATCAATTTCACCGAATAGCTTAATAGAATACGGAGAATTGATGTTTTTCAGAAGAGTAAGAAACAGTTCCTGATTGGATATTTTGTTCCAATCAACCCCCATATCCCATAGCTGAACCCTATATTTTGTCGTATTAGAAATAAACGGTTCAAGTGTTCGATAAAGGTCAACTTCGCCATAATCGATAATATCCTGAATTGAAATTGTATGTATCGTTATCTTATCCGTGACCTGAAAATCATCTCCGAAATAGATTTTTAAAGGGCTGAATCCGAGCCGATCTTGCTCGATGACTTGTTCATTGACTTGTTGTTCGATGGCATTTTGTACTAAAGTATTATTCCCTAGCAATCAATCACCACCTTTTGTTTTTGTAAAAAGTTCTTCCGTTCGACGTCTCAACGAGATCGTTCGGAAGAGTGCATTCATATTTTAATGTCCGCACGACATAATTATTGTCCGTCGTAGACTCCTTATTATAAACCGGTGTAGTCGTAGAGATCTCCAATCCGATCCACGCGAATTTCTCCCTAATAATACCAGCAATCAAATCATGCCGAGCAATTCCGGTAAGAGGATCAACTCGATTGCCTTCGTGTACGAAGATCGTAAAAACGATCTGCAAAACTTTTTCGCTTGGATTGTATCGAATGTTTTCATCGGTACCAACCTGATAGCATAAAAAATTCTCTACATCAGTTTGTGTATTTGGAATAAACAAAAACGGACGAATAGGAGCATCAGATCCTTCATACCGATCCCATTCTCCTAACGGTTCAAATTCTTCCTTTTCTGCATTCCACTCCCAGTTAATAGACCCATCTTTGCTAAACAACTCGGATTCAAGATCTTTAACATGGAGCGCATATAATAGTTCTGGACTACGCAGCAGAATGTGTCTAATCTGTTTTTTTATCCTTATAACATCGTCATCCGGATTTTTCCCATACGCCCTGAGCTTATTAAGAACATCGTCCTTTGTTAAAAGCTGTTCTGCCATAAAATCTCCTTTTATTCCGATATATTCAAAAGTAACGGCTCTGAAACAATTTCAACGTCTCCACATTTGATCGTACAACTAATAGTTAGAACTTTACCAAGCTGCGAAGTGTCGCTAGGAAACTTTAATTTCATTTGGTCGAAATCAGTACATTTCCGCCATGTTACTTTATCTGTCCAATCATTGTTTTCTACATTACAAGTCCAGGTAAATGTTGCATTAGAATATTCAGACGTGACATCTTCTCCTGATTTGTCATACATGTTGATCGTGAGCAATTTATAGCTTCCGCCAGCCTTGATGAAAGTAGTAGAAGCGGAGAGTTTTGCGGAAATAGGAGAGGGGGCGTAATCAGGAATCTCAGGGTCTGTCGGTGGAATATTTGTATCAAAATAATCTGCCCACATCCCAACAACTTTGCCATTTTCTTCTTCAATAAAATCCGTGTGTGAATTCCAGTAATTCTGATAAAACGTTATAGTTTGCGTTCCGATAGGTTGAAGATTTTCTACTTTGGTCACTTTCCAAACAATAGGATGTTTGGTTTTAGCAGAAACGACCATACGCATATTTTTACTATCATCATCTGTATACCAAATGTTTTCCGTGATATCGTTCAGTGGAAGAATACATTTTGTTTGGTTATCGGGACGAGTGAATTTTTGATCGGTATATACGCCAATAGTATCTTTGTGTTACTCTATCAGGTCGTTAATCTGATAAAGATAGGAATAATCCCATTTTCTCTGGTTTATCACCAGAAGTTCAGAGCACATCAACGCCATATCCATGAGGACTTAGGCGGCTTCCTTTAACCCACTTGGGTACATGCTCGTTGAACCTTACTCTATTCGAGTTTTGGCAGCTGATTATTACTTGTTAGCGGCACTTAGCACGTCTTGCGACGCTTTTATTGCAGCATATGCCATCCAATTACTTCTTTCAGTCTTTCGACAACATTCACGTCTAAGCATATTTCATCTTTGCGTTGTAGTGTAATTGGCATTGTAAACTTCCAGCGTTAGAAAGCTTTCGACACATTGTTTCCAATGTGAAGCGCATACATTTTACGACTTTTGGCTTCTACCGGTTCCCCACATCTTCCTCTTGTAAATGTGAGAACCATTCTTTTCAATCCACATAAACTGATAATCAATCGGCAAAATTAAATATTTCGGAAACTGATTCGCAATTTCCTTCCCACAAATCAGCCATTTTCGATAAATACCGCGATCGTCTGGCAAATCCAAAAACAATCCAATCGGAAATTCTACGTTATACTTCTCACGGTAATCCGTTTCGAAATAATACAGATCGTCGCCCTGGTCAAATTCCAATTTCTGAGACGGCTTGAACTGACAATAAAACTCTGGTTGGTCTTGATCTAATGACGAATAAGATTTTACAATAAGTTTTACGTCGATCATTGTTTTGGTCGTATGTTCATATGTCATATGATCCCTAATGTTCGGCTGATCGTCATGTCTATAATCGTAGATATAACCAATCTTAGATTGAATATCATTGTTCCACGTTAATTCCATAATTTGATCAGAATCAGCTTTCAATTTTTCGCCCAAAGTAGGATATGTTCTTCCTGTGGAAACTGAGTTTATTTTCGCTTTTCGTTGACAAAACTCATATGCCGACATTACTATCACCTACTTCCATACGTTTTAGCAACGCACCTGCATCAAAGACTAATCTTTTGTATTCTTTAAAATCAAAATTGTCAGATTGCAACATTGTCAAAGCGCAGTTAAGACTATTAATTATATCAACAAAGTTTTTTGGATATTTTAAGAGTTTGTTATATCCAGAAATTTCAAAGATAAGATCTTTATGGTATTTTACGACATCCACATTTTTAAAATCTTCTTTTGTATTTTCATCAGTGTACAACACTAACCAAAAAATTTTTTTGCGCAACTTTTCGGTGTAATAGTCTACCTGTCGTTGTGTAAACCTTCCGTATTTATGTGAAACAAATTTATCCATTTGTTTCACCGTACTCGCCGAAATAGTAGGAATGTTGCGACAGCTCGCGTTCCCATTCGCGCCGTAATTGGGCGAGCCTTTCCATATTTTTCGAATAGGTGTTTAAAAGCACCTTTTCTTCCTTTCCGCCAATAGCAGCAGCAATATTTTTGCTATTTTCCAGTTTTTGCGGAAAATAGTTAATGACCATTCCCTTTGCCAAAAATGTTTTAACGAATTCAGTATCGTACCAGTCGTCAACACTGTTATTAAGGGTAAAAGTCAAAGTCATAAGCTCATCGTCAGGAGAATACTCACTAAACTTTTTTCGTACCATTGGATTGGAAAAGGTGGTGTGCAACCATTCCCGCAAGACATAATAAAAGTCATTCTCAGTATAGGTTGCCAGATCAAGATCATCGATCATTGTCAATGTTTTTTTATAAATTGAATCGTATGAAATAGAAGGCATTTTCTACCTCCTTCCATCATAAGAATTCTTTGATACATGTGCCGAGAATTTCGTCAATCAGAATGATCTTACTAAGACTCGGATAGTTTTTAGCACGAACCATTGCCATAGCTGTGACCTTGATAATCTCCTTGAGCCAATCAGGAGCTTTTAATAACAAATCCTTAAAATCATCATCCGATCTATCAAAATATTCTTCTGGGTATTCGATGTTTTCGAAATACTTATATGTATCACCAAGTTCTCTTCCCCACTGAGACCTTAAATCCCTGTCCATAATGAGAATACTTGGTTTTGTAATATATTCCGTTCTTCTGAGAGCTTGCAAATCTCGATATTTTAAATACTCGATATCTCCAAAATACTCCCAATGATAAACGGTGGTTTTATCACTGCCAACAATCGTCAGCTTCCACGGAGTGACACTTTTACATGGAATCTCATCGTCGGGTTTAAAAATCTTACTGGATTTATTCTCAACGTTATTTTCTTTTTTCTGCGCTGGCTCTATAGCGGCGACGCTATTATCCGTACTAGGCGCCTGAAATTTTTCATGTGCCAGATCGATCATTTCATCAGTAACCTTCTGCATATGACTCGAAACAGAATAGCCGTGAGCCTTGAAAAAAGAAATCAAATCTTTCGGAGTAGTATTTAACTCCTTAGCCAATTCAAAAATTTTCATCCTTTTTCTCCCTAAAAGCAGGAGGACACAACTCGATGTATCCTCCCGTCTGCTTTGATATTTTATTTAGTCTTGATTTCACCGAAGAGTTCGTTAATAACGATACCGATACCCTCTTTGTAAACTACTTCAGCATCAACGGTCATATCTTTCTTCAGACCGTCCATACCGGTTTCGTAATACATCACATCGCCTTCGTTGACTCTCTTAATAGGCTTAAACTCAGGATCAACCGGAAGAATAAAGATCTTCTTCTGATCCTCAGCAGAGAACACGTTGTCTCTAGTTCCAGCCTTATTTACTCTAGCCAGAGGCAGACATTCATAACCTTCCCAGTTGCCAAGAACACCATTCTTATTTCTTTCGTCCTTCATGGCATCGGAGAACAGATTGTAATTAACAGTAGACTGAAGCTTCTGAATAGCGGGCTTTGCACCAACGAGAATTACGTCTCTGCCGGTAACAGAAGCGACTAACTCGATGTGAGCAATAATCTCGTCTTTGGTAGCCTCAGAAATTGCACACTCATGAATCATGTCGGTAGGAAGAGATTCGTCCATAGACATGAAAGCGGTGTACAGAGCGGAGTATCTATATTCCTCGATAGATTTGTACATCTTGTCAACCAGCTCTGCGAAATCAATTCTTCCGGTCTGGAATAAAACGAAGTCTGCATATACCTTTACGCCATAGAAAGAGGTTTCGATCGTGAAAGCCTTTCCGGGTTTAACTGCCTGCCTAATAATGTCATGATGATTGCCTGCGAATCTGGACACAGTCAGCAGGGAGTTGTCTTCAACGAAAAATTCCGCCTGATCGCCCTCTGCAAGATTTCTGTCGTCTACATACTCCATGAACCGAGCGTTAGCAGGATTCCAACCGGAATTCATCTTATCAGCAATGGTATCCTCAATAAGAGTAGCGATCTCCTTATTGTGATCTCTCCATGCCTGTCTACGTCTCATTGAATTGGCTTCTTTAAAGTTAATTCCCATGATCTTGTCAAACTGATTTCTCAGAATGGTCTGGGTTTCATCTTTGGAATATTTGTCGTATACTCTATGGCTTGCATCTAACATCAGAGAGTTAAATGTAACCATATTGTTATAATCGTTATCAAACTGTGCTAATGTATTTGCACTAAAATATGTAATATTTTTCATTACTCAATCCTCCTTTCTCTTAGGCAACATTCTTATTCTGCAGAACACGAATGCGAACCATTGTGTAATACGTTCCAACAGAAAGACTATGAATCTGGCCGATAAAGCCATTTGTGGAAGCCAGAGTAGAAGCCTGTGTGCCTTCGGCCTGAGCAACATACATACCTTTGCCATCTGTAACAACAAGACGACCAACTTTTACTTCTTTTGCGGATTCGTCGGTAAACTGATAGTCAGCAACTGCAAAAATATCTGTGTGAACATTAGGCTCCTGAACCATATAAGCCTTTGCAGGTACGCCAGCCGGATTTGTGAAATGATAAGGCTGTTCCTGTTCTTTTGTGAATGCGGTCTTAACTTCTGCGGGAGTTCCGATTACAGCAATTGCATCAGTTGCCTTTGCAATTGTCGCATATCTTTCCTCCAGACCATTTCCTGTGTAATCGCCTACACAAACCGGCACACCGTTATCAACTGCGATTTCCTTCTGATGTTCGTCACGAACAACTACGTCGAACAGATTACCAACGTCTGTTGCTAACATAAGAGAGCTTTCAAACATGCCATGCTTGTCCTGCTCATAAGATTTAAGATTGGTATAAATCATTACTTTTCCTCCTTGTTTTAGTAAAATTGCAATAAAAAAGAGCGTCATCCAATACGCTCGTCAATACATGTGTTTTCATTTATTTTTGATTCAGTAATCCATCTAAGAAAGAAGTGTTCCGTTCCTGTCTCGAAAATGCGACAAAAGAAGTCTTTGTTTCTTTTCCAGGATTCTTGCCTGCATCAACAGAGAACATTTTTGTTGTCTTTACAACTTTTCCAAGTGCTGCATCTGCCTTTTCAGAAAGCTCTTCTTTTGTAAATTTCTTTACAACTTCAACATCCATCAGCGACTTGAATTCATCAGTGTCGAGATAATTTGCATAAGCATCGTCTTCAAATACGGTCATTTTATCCGCAATAGATTCCGCTTCTTCGTATGCTGCAAGTTTTTCAGAAATAGAAGAGTAGTTCTTGCGCATTTCTTCTAATTCAGCCTTTTCGCTTTCAGTTACGAATTCTGGAAATACATTCTGTCTATCTCCGTTGAATGCAACAATATCACCATCGTGAATATATTTCTGCTTATAGAAATTCCCGGCGCAAGATTGATAAATAAAGTAATCGTCAAATACAGAAACGATCCAATAGCAATCGTTTAGAGATTCTTCGATCGGCGCGAGTAGACCATATAACGATGTTCGAATATCTTCATGAGATAGCTCAAACGACTTTGAGAAGTTTTCATCTTCTTTGTCGTCCTCATCAGGATTGTTTTCTTCGGATTCGGTAGAATCGTCTGTATCGCCGTTCTCTGGGTCGTCGCCAGAAGGTTCTTCTGTGGAATCACCGTCCTGATTATCGTCGCCTATTTCATCAGGATCTTTTTCGTCATCATTCTCAGATTTTTCAAATGCGTTAGCAAAAGATTCCTCTAATTCTGCATCAGTCATACCATTGTATTCAAAGTCAATATCGTCAATGGTCTTACCATACTTTTTAAGTAATTCTTCAAATTTTGTCATATTAATTTCCGTGTCTCCTCCTTTCTCAAAAAATCTTGAATTTTCTGTCGTATTAACAGATTTTGTATTGAGACTGGATAAGGTTTTATTTAAATTTTCCAGTGTTTCAATCAATTTAGATCTTTCCGAATCAGATAATTCATTTAGAATTGAATTATTTGATTTTGCAAAGTCTTTTAGTTTAATATTTGATCCTTCCATTCCGGGCTGAACTCTATTTCCATTTTCGTCGTATCCTAAAATAGCAACTCCAGAAAAATACCCGTCTTCAATAACAAGAGAGTGATCTTTAGCAGAAAAACTCATACTTTTAATGGAAATCTCAACGCTACACGGGCATACACCTTCTCGCTTCACAATGTCTGCGGCTTTGGAATATTCATCATAAATATATCCGTCCAACATGACGTTATATCTGTCTTTTTCTTCGTCGTAGACAAGCTCGGCATTATTGGTTTCAGGTATATTTCCTACAGGTGTTTCATCGTAAACGATTTCACCACCTTCTTCATGAGCGTTGTGTCCGTAAAACTGAGGAACACCATCGACGAGATGGATGTATCCGAGGATTGGTCTATTTTTGAACGATGGGAGAAGTTTATTTTTCATTACATCATACGAAATGGTGGATTTATTCAGATTGCGTTCCGTGTGACACGCCTGCAATCGCACAGGAGTAAGACCGGCTGTGAAATCATTTTCAGAATCTTCAAAGTTTAAACAGCCATACACTTGCACCACAATTGGTTCGCCAAATTCTTCCGAATTAAACTTCATAGACTTTTTTCTGTGCTCATAATATTCACATAAATCATCTAAGCTTAATAATCGTTTTCTCAACGTGTATTTTTACCTCCTTTCTTGAAAAGTCTCCCAAACGGGAGTTTAATTAAAACATCAACTTGTTTGTAAATCCGATTTTATCAATAGGAATAGAAGAGTCGAATTTTAAAGTTGAATCATTTAAAAATATAAAAAAAGAACTCCCAGATGGAATTTCTGAGAATCCTAATCTAACAAGATTTTCTCTGATTTCCTTGTTAGAGGTAAAAATAAAATGCAATTTATTATCCATATTTTCACCCCAAACTAATTATTTGCCGCTGTGCCAGCGTTCTTATCGCCATCTCTAGTCTGAATTGCGCTATCCGATAGATTATCGTCATTTTTGATTTGGCCACCAGAATCTTTTTTACCAGATTGCGTAAATGAACTTTGAAGTGGAATCATCAAATTCTTAATTCCAATCGCATTTTCAAATGTTAATTTGCAATAAGCTTCATAGGGATTCCCCATAAGACTCGTAAGATAATCAAGCGCCGATCCACCAAGAGTAGCGGCGTCTTTCATTGCAGACTGATATTCTTCCTGATTGTACCAAGTAATCTTATGTATTCTGAACGAATATCCGTCAGATAGTACATTTTTGATATAATGATTGTACCAAGATTCTATTTTATTAACTAAAACCCAACAGGTGCTCGTATCATTCTGAATAGCATGTTTAAGACCCACCGAGTTTGTACTTGAACCACCGCTAATAACAAGCTGAGAAGCGCCTGCGTTTGCAAAAATATTTTGAACGGATTGTGCTAATTCATTATTCGCTTCTGTTGTGTTGGACTTTGGAAATGTAATCTTTTCCAAATCCATCGGACTATATACAGTGCCAACTAATTCAGGAACGACTTCGTCTATAAGGGCTTGCATCTGCTGCACAAGCTCAAGGCTTAATGAAAAATCATCGACATTTTCAGAGTTGGGAACAGTTGGAATTTTGCTTACAAGAAGCACATAATTTTCAAGAGCTGTACGGTTATTGATAAGTTCTTGTAAATCAACATCATCAAGTATTAATTCAAACAGCGGTAGAAAAAATGGGAGAGGAGCGTAGAATTCATCGTCTGGACATGAAGTTAAACAAAATACCGTATCAGGATTTAGTCTATACCACTCATAGTCACGACCATTGTTTTTATAATCTTCATATCCTTTAATATGCTGTTCAGACCATGTTCCAACGCCATCGTTGTTCACTCCGTAGATATAATTTTTATTATCATTCTTGTCAAAATAAGCTGCATCATAATAAACAATCCATTGATTATCCTGAGTTTTACCATAGATGCGGCAATACTGTACATCTAGCGGCATCCATATCTTTCCATTTTCGCCAGAATCATATAACTCCCAAACAGCAAAACCATCTCTTAGAGCCATATACATCTGCGAATATGAATCTATTGCTAGTTCAAATTTGGAAAAATTCTTTAACAAATTCTGATAGTTTTTGATTGACTTGCCAGAATCAATTTCTTTTGTGAAATCATTTATCTGAGTGATATTATAATAGAAAAGAGGCATTGAAGGATAATACATAAGAAGCTTCTTATAGAGCATTGAATATCTACATAAGAAACGCGATATTTCTCTGAGGTTATCCTGGCTGTTATTGGGCGAACTAATATAATTTCGAAGCAACTCTTTTGTATATGTGGTGAACGTTTTCGTAAAGGTTTTTCCTACATTTCTCTGCAACAATTCCTGAAACTTTGCAAAGTTAATTTTTTGCGCCCGTTTACGTTCTACTTCATAACCAGATTCATCAGTTTTTGTGCAAACCCTTTGAATGATAGGTTGTTCTATTTTTTTTGTATTGCTCAAACTATACCTCCTTTCTCAAAATCTTGTTACTTTCTTTGGCGCTCTTACCGAGAAGAGCTTTGTCATGTCGGATGTGGACTGAGGATGCCTTTTCTGCGTGATAAACTTCCTACGCTCGCACATTGTAGCGTATGCGGCAAGACAGCATGTATAGGCCCTATCATCATGAAGTTTATTGGCTTTCTCTGGAGTCAACTCAAAAGAATCCTTTCCTGAATCCCTCCTTTTACGAACCATATTAACCAATTCTTCCTTGAGAGCATCTATATTCGCCAACGCTAATTTATCCATCCAATCCAATTTAATAGTCTTTGTATTAACAGACTGAATCTTTCCAAGTTCATCGTTCAGCTTGACTTCAAATTCCTTTTCGTTTAATTTTTCTTTTCGTAGCCGTTTAGATATTTCTTCCCTAGCACTATTTAATTTGTCTTGATCTATATCAAAGACCGTTAAATAATCCTTGTTATCATACGGTGCGGTAAAACTAATCTTGTCCTGATTTATTAACTCTATCATCGCTTCATACATTTCGGATTTATAGCCAGTAGGCGACATAAGATGAATTTTATCTACAGCATTTGGAAACTTCTTTACATACTCGGCCGAGTATTCTTTGTCAATTAGTCCTCTATGAGTGATTCCGGCAGCATCCGTCCAATCTGGCATAAGATAATCGGCTATGTTTACACCGCCTCCGCCAGAACCTGCATCTATATAAATACCGACAATATTTCCGTATGCGTCTGCGCCGCCATTGTAATCGAGAATTATTTTTTTCAAATATTCAATCTGATCTGGAGTCTGCATTGGGGACTTAATCTTTTTACCAACATCAACCAAATTAATGCAATTAACCAATCTAAGCCTTAAATCTTTGCTCCCATCTACCTGTTCAAACTCATACAACTCGCCGACAAGGATAACTGAATTATCACGACTTCTAGCAGGATCATATGAAATGATAAACTTTTTATCACCGGTATCGTTATAAAGAAGTGGTTTGCGAACCTCTTCATTGCGCGTGATAGTGCCACGCCTGATAATAGCATCACTTCCAGCATCCGTAGTAAACTCACAAAAATATTCTCTTCTAGCCTTTTCGGGATTTGTCCGCATGTCTGAATCGATAGTCGTTTTTTCAAACAGAGGAGCCATTACTTGCCCATGAATAGTAGGATGTAGTGGAACTTCGCAAGTTATGTTGGCAACAAAATAATCCTTGTCGCCCATCAACATTCTCTTTGAGAATTCTCTATACAAAGAATAGTATTTCGTAGATGTATCTGAAGCAGAAGATATGTAGAATTTTTGGTTTGGTATTTCCCTTGGAATAGCTCTTAATCGTATTTCGTCAATACGATTCCCATCTCGATCTTTACCGGATTTAAAACTTTTATTTACAATTGCAAAAGCAGAATATACAGACATCATTTCGTCCGAAAGGAATCCACATTCATCAAAAATTACATTGCCACGCATTCCACGTTTTTTATCAACATTGGAATTCAACGTCTGCGTAAAACTTCCATTATAGGTCGAATATGAAAACCCGTTGCTCCCATGTGAAAACCCATCACCGGCAGCGTTTTTTATTTCAACTTCTGCTTTAAATATATATCCTGTAGAACCCATCATCGTATCAATATTATCATTTGCAAGCCGTTCCAAAGTAGTAAATGTTTGCTCTGCCTGACTACCTGAACCAGAAGCAATATAGGTCCAATAATTATTGAACAACATATCCTTTGACATAATAATAATGTCAATCAAAGTTGACTTACCAAATCCGCGGCTACACACAAGCAAAACGTTTGGGCATGTCCAGCTTTGCTGAACAATCCACGCTTGCGCATCGAGCAGTTCTATATTGAAAAAATCATTGATGAATCTAACGGGGTTGCACTGGTAATATTTCTGCAAATGCGCTATTTTGATCAATGTTTCTATTTTCCGAGTGGACATTGCATAAACACCTGGCTTTACATAAATGATGTCTTCTTGGATGCATTGATCATAGTATTTGATTAAGTCTAACGAATCGTCTATATCCTTAAATCTCATCGGACGGCACCTCCTCTGATGTGTCGCATTCCTCGGATCGATCATCGTGTTCCAACTCTGAGAAACACGAATACAAATCGTTGAGATTCACTAGATTCATATTTAAAGAAACACTGTTATCCCTTAGGTAGTCTTTTATGTCAAGATTCTCCCTCAGTAAAATACGGGATATCTCTATGTATTTATCCAATTTATACTGTAAATCGGTAATCATTTTTCTTTGTTCCGCTACCATATCAGACCACTCTGATTCGTCCAGATTGAGCGTTTTCATAATAGAAGCATTGCTAAGATCCATGACCTGCCTCATGGCTTTACATGTTTCCATGTCAAATCCATTAACTTCGCCTTCTCTAAGGTTGAGTTCTTTTATTTTTTTGATTTTGCCAGTCCATGTATTTTCACCCTTTTTTGCATTTTTGTTATGTTTCAGAGAAATACAGCTGTCTTGGGCAAGGCTTGTAATTACAGATGTGATTTTTGCCTTGCTTTCCTGTAATGATTTTATTGTTGCCGAGTTTGTTGCAATGTTGTTAATGTCAGACATCAGTTTTGCTATATTGTCATCTATTTTTGCCAGCTGTAAAAATCCACGAACAATTGAAATAGCAGAAGACGTGCGCATCATATCCTCGTTGCCGTCCTCACCAGAATCCAGAAGACCCAATAACTGAGAATATAGAAAAGGCTGATCAATTATGTCTTCCTTTTCGAATGGGTCATAATTGAGCAACCTGATAACATCGTTTTTATTCTTTAAAAAACTATCATACGTATCTATTCCAACGTGAGATTCAATAAGTTTATCCGTTGTCATCTCGTCGTTTGAGCTCTCATTATTTGGTTCATTCGATGTCAAACCGTCGGAATCAAAATAGGTCATTCCGATATAATTTGGCATAGAAATTTGACGTATGTAAGCCGCCCAAACATTTGACTTCACCTTTCCGGACGCAAGATTTTCTACTTCCTGAATACTTGAATCCCATACTCTTTCAAGGAATGGTTTGTTCAGATATCTAAGGGCTAGTCGAACGGAATCTTTTGTGGCTCCCTGTTCTTTGCCATTAATTACACGCAAAGCAATTTTTCTAGCACATTCCTTACAAATAGGCGTTAGTCCACTTTTACTCATTGGATCTGTACTGGAATAGAAGCTGTCTTTTATTTTGTGACTGTCGCACAGATAACACCATGCGCCAGACTTCAAAGACTTAACCTTTTCGTCTAGTGTTTCGACTTTTCTTTTTAATTGAGCAGCCGTCAATTTCGCAGGCTGTTCATCTTTCACTGTAGCCAAACCAACGACCACCTCCTTTTAATTCCAATAAAAAAAAGAAGAGTAGTAGCGCGATGTACACTCTTCTAAACACATTTATATTATTTTATTTTCATACTGGCATTTAAGGGTCGCATTTCTTCCAATGAAACGACTCTTTCAGCGCCGCAATAGGGACTCGAACCCCAAAGCCTTTTACAGCCCACAGTTTTCAAGACTGCTTCCTCATCCAGCCGGATTTGCGGCGTGGCGCAGCGTATAAGATTCGAACTTATAAGCCGTAATAACGACCGACGGGATAGCAACCCGCTCCAATGCCAATTATGGGAACGCTGCGTATACGAGCCGCCAACAGGACTTGAACCCGTAGTCTACTGATTACAAATCAGTTGCGTTACCGATTACGCTATGGCGGCATAGGAGAGTTGCCTCTCCGTTTATTTAAAGACCGCACTGAAAACATCTTTAATTTCGGTGTCAGTCATAGCGGTAGCATCCAGCTCCGCTTTCGCGTAGGAGAGGGCAGTCCATTTAGATGCACCATCTCCTACTTTGTGTTTTCCAGCATTTGCTCCGTCGGTGGTGAATCCTAATTCGCCCGACATCAGAACTGGATTTATCTTAGTCCAATTAGACTCTGTATCATGTTTTTGCACATGAATAACGTCTAAAATTTTGTTAGCCATTTACAGTCCCCTCCAAACAAAAGGAGAAGCTGTATCAAGCTCCTCCGCCGTTTAAAATCAGAGTATTAACACCCTGAACAACATAATCCGTAGACACGTTTGCCACAACAGGCACGCCATTAGCAAAATAAACAGGCCGAGTTGCAGAACCGGCATTTGTTCCCAGTTTTGCCGCTGTTGTAGCATTCGTAGCTTTATCAGCAGTGCCAGCGGATGTTGCTTTGCCATCAAACGATCCTTTGAACTTTGTAGCGACCAAAGTGCCTGCCTCTGTATCCAGATATACGCCTGTGTCAAATACCTGAGATCCAGTATTTGTTGTTGCAGAAGTAGTACCAGTTACATAGGCTTTTGCGGTTGGGTTAAGAGTATTTGTAACCTTAGTGTCAGTGTTGGTATCTACATTGACATCGCCAACGAACTCGAAATTCGTTCCATCATAAACGAACTCATAAACGCGTCCGGCTGCAAGATATCCTGCGGCAATTGCAGATCCACGATAGAAAATACTCTTCGCGCCAGCACCATTTACATTTAATGTCGGGTTGGCAGCAGTGTTAGTAACAGTAAACTTAACCATTACTCTTGCGCCAGCAACCAGGTTAAATCCAGCCAGAGAAACTGTTTTTGCAGCGGTTGCAGCAGCAGTAGAACATGTTCCAAAATGACTGATATCTGCGGCACCATCGAATGCAACGCCGTCAACCTTGCGAGCTGTCTGCAACTTAGTTGCGCTTCCTGCATTTCCAGAAACAGTGGTAGGAGTTGCAGGCATGGTCATAGTTGTGCTGCCCTTGCCGGTGATATGGCCCTGAGCATCATAAGAAACACTCGGGATCGTGAACGTTCCGCCAAATGCTAAGGTTTTATTCGCATCTCCGGCGGCTGTTCCAGCATCAACAGAGTTCGAATGTTTAATTACTGTTCCAGAAACAGTAATTCCGGCTCCGCCAGTATAAGTCGTGTCCTTTGCCGCGATGGTAATTTTATCATTATCTACGTCCGGAGTAATCGTTACATTCGCTCCGGCTTCGAGTGTTAAAGTGTCAGTAGCAGAATCTGCCGCTACAGTCTTATCTCCAACTTTAACATTGCTAAACGCATTCTGGTTGGCCTGAGCAGCATTCCATTTCGTTCTTTCCGCAGCTGTGATATGAGAAGTGGTATCATTTTTATGGTTGGTAATCGTGGTGTTGACGCCAGAAATTTTACCCTCAACATAAGATGCAACCGCACCGGTTGTAGGCAGCTTTGTAGATCCAGAAGCTACTGTGGTGTCAACCTGTTTCGTAGCGGCCTCACCCAGAGTGATGCTGCCAGTCTGAGCAGATGTTGTCAAATTCTGAGTAGTAGTGCTGTATTTAATCGTGGTTTCATTTTCGTTACCAGAGGGAACGTATGCCCAGTTATCAGTATTCGCCTCAACCGTTCCACTTGCGAGTGCGATAATAAGGTCGCCAACTTTACATGCAGAATCCGCAAAAGTGCCTGCGGTGATAATTTTATATGTATCACCTTTTACAACACCGGTTGTGGGAACGGCAGTCACAGTTCCGTTTGTGCCAAGAGTACCTTTAAATACCATTGCGTCAGACGCTGAAATTTTATTTGTAATCTGAGTGTCTACATACTGTTTTGTAGCAGCACCTAAATTTGCAGTGGGATCAGCATTCAGAGTTATCGCTCCTGTAAATGTTCCGCCAGTTTTAGGCATTGCATTATCTGCCTTCGTACCCTGTGCGGCAGTTGCATACGCACCGGAATTTGTATACGCCGCAGAACCTAATCCTTTTACCGCAATATTATCCGTAGCTGTACCATTAACGGTTAATTTTAAAGTACCGTTGTTAGTGCCGGTTGCCAAAGATACACTTGCAACCTTGCTATCTGCGGTACTCTTAGCCGTTGCAGCAGCGGCCTTTGCTGCGTTTGCCAAATCATATGCACTCTTGACGCTATTCGGCGTAGCAGCGGTTGTAGTAGAAGTAGAAGATGTGCTATCAGTAAGCTGTACAACACCCTTCGCAGAAGTAGTTCCGTCGGCAACACCGATCGTGATCTTGTCATTTGTTGCGTCGGGTGTAATAGACACGTTAGAACCAGCAGCCAGTGTCAACGTGTCAGTTTTAGTGTCAGCTTCTACGGTTGTACTGCCAACTAAAACTTTACTGAAAGCATTCTGGTTTACTTCAGCACCAGATGCAATTCCATTTAATTTATTTAATAAGGCGGTAGTAAAAGACGCGGTGGTAGCATCCAAAATGTCCTTATTACCGTGAGTGTGTTTTGCCCCCTCGACTGCCGCACTAATAGCCGCAGTAATTTCAGCCGGTGTCATGGTAACATAAGCAAGATCCGCATACTTATTTACGCCGTCACCAATTTTCACCTTTGGTACACCGTCGGTTAGTTCGATGCCAAGTTCTCCCTTTAAAAGAACTTTCTCCGAGGTGCTCCAATTCAATGTCGTATCATTACACAGGATAATACGAGTATTTAATGTATTATTTGCCATGTGTCCTCCAAATAAAAAGAAACTCTACACGCTCGTAGAGTCTCCGCATACAATCAAGTTGATATCGTTATAATCACTACCAGTGCAATAATATTTTAAATTTTCATCATCCCATCGATAAGTCTTGTTTGCCAGAGTATCTATATACACATTGCCGGACTTCCCAACAGATGGGAAATTAACAATTCCGGCATATGACTGTTTTTCTGCCAGGGAATTTAAGATATTATCTAAGTTTGCAATATCGGAGGTATTATGGATATGTCCATTTTCGGAAAACAGGTCTTTACTATTCTCAATAACCCGTTTCAGACCATCTAAGTCCAGATATTTTCTTTTCACGGTGTCCCCTCCTAATATCAGCGGGGCACTAAGGCCCCACCGGCTAGATCACATTGTATCACTCTTTCTTAGCGGCGAAGAAACCATCAATCTCTTCGTTTGTGATGGCAGTATATTTGATATCTTCGAGAGCCTGAATTCTTGCTTTTGCAGCTGTGATATCAGAGGTATTGGTTGCAATATTGGTTTTATTCGTTGCAACCTGTCCTGCCTCCAGAGCAGCTACAGCACCAGCCTTTTCGTAATCGGTCGCAGGAGTATACGCTGCACTTCCGAGACCCTTAACAGAAACATCAGTTCCCTTTACGGAAATAGTGCCATTTGTAGTGCCGATCTCAACGTCAGCCTTCTGAAGAGCATCATCCGCTTTCTTACCCTGTGCTGCAGTCGCATAATTCTTGCTTAATCCGTCGGCATAAGCTTTAGCATCAGTGAGAGCCTGTCCAGCCTTGGTTGTTGCATCGGTGGCAGCCGCTGTGATTGCCTCCTGCTTTGCGGTTGCAATTGCAGCAGAGAAATCTACATTATTAACCTTTTTATCGATATATTCGATGATGGTCTTAGAATCTTCTCCTTCGGGCAGTGTTCCGACTAACGCAGTAAGAGCGTCGATAGACGCCTTATTGGCCTTGATGCTGCTATTCATAGTTGCAGCGTCATTGCTGTGACCAGAAATCCAATCGGCAATCTCTTTTAGTGTATCAAAAGATTCCGGTGCCTCCGCAACAATACCAGCAATTGCATCAGCTACGGTCTTAGAAACGGACCCTGCGCCGGTTCCATTCAGAGTGGCAATAGCAGTTTCATTCGCAGAAACGCGACCCTTCAGAGCGGTGTCATCGTATCCACTAGACGTAATCTCTTTACGCAGAGCGGTTTTAGCATCTTCAATCTGTTTCTTCACAGAGCCTTCGACATCTGCGCCGCCATCCAGCTTCGCAATAGCTTCCTTATTCAGTTTGACCTGGCCATCTTCCAGAGCCTTTACGAGTTCAGCCGCTTTGCCAGCAGGATCGTAATTGTCAGCCAGACCATTAGCATAGGTTTTCGCAGAAGCTAATACTGTGGCGTCCTTTTGATCTTCTCTAACGCCTAACTTCTCAATTAAGTGCTCCAGAGCAGCTTGGTCTACATATTTCTTAATTGTTTCAGCCATGTAGTTTAAATCCCCCCCTTTAAAATAATTTATCAATATCCTCATTTGTGACGAGATCAGCCGCCTCTCCAACGATTATGTAAGAGCTGGTATTTTCGTCCCAAACAGAAATATTTCGTTTCCTTTTGTTTACGTATAAGGTATTTGCCCTACCCAATTCAGGAACTTCCGTGCCAAAGAAAATAACTTCTTCAGGCGCAGTAGTTACCTGTATCCATTTGTCTTGATAAAACCAAAGAACGGCAGTTTTTATGACAAAATAAAAGCACCCATTGATGGGCGCTAGTAAATCCAAACGTTCTTGATCTTCTTCAAATGTAACGATTTCGTTATAAAAGGTTCTCTTCCCATTTAGGTCAAGCGCAACCTTTTTTTTGTCTTTTACAAAAATAATTTGTCCGTCTTTGATTGGCAAATCCGGCAACTTATTTGCCACAGTGCCAATCACAGAAATAACTCTATCTGCCATGTGCACCTCGCTTAGAATTCAATTAAAGTGATAGCAGAGTCAACATACTTTTTCGCCTCGTCAACGGCTTCGGTTTTAGCGGTTTCTACGTCTCCTCGCACAATCTGAGTTGCAAGGTTCAATCCAAGGGCTTGAGCAGATTCCGCATCTACGACGTTTGCCCTGTATTCGCCAGAAACATGAGTAGAAGCATCGTAGTCTTCTGAATTATTTAATCCTTTGCGCAGTTTTTGAATAGTTCCACCATTAAGATATAACTCTGTGTGTCCGAACGATCCGGTAGCTTCACCTCCAGGCTCAACACCTGCGTATACGGCAGTTATTGTTCCTGCATTGATAGTGATTTTTGCTCGTCCAACAATTCCACGATTAACGCCTTGTACGCACTGTACAGTTCCGCCATTCACTTCAACAGAAGAATCAGAAGTATACCCGTTAGAACCGCCAGCGGTAATATATGTAAAATTGCCGTTGTTCACAATGATTTCAGACGTTCCGACAGTGGCATATGAATATCCGCCACCAAAAATCTGAGGGGTTCCAGACACATTATTTACGATAATTCTGGCGTGCCCAACATGGTTCGCATAACCAGATTCTTTTACTTGTGGCATACCGCCGCCGTAAATCGCCTCTAAAGTTCCGCCGTTCACAACGATGTTGACATCTGCAACGTCGCCGTCGCCATAAGATCCACCATGAATAATCGCCACGTTTCCACTATTCATAACAATAGAAGAGGAGTGGCAATTGTCATTCTTGGCACCGCCAATAATTACGCCGCCAGTTTTAAACGTGATCTCCTTTTGCTGACCGCTGAGATAATAAATCGCCTTGTTAGTATTTTCGTCTACAGATTCAACAATTAGGCCATGTCCATTTGCGTATAAATAGTTTCCTTCCGCATACGGCTCAGTATGAATCAGCCTATTGCACACTTCTTCGTATACGGCACTGATGGTATCTTCAGATTCCTGAAGAATCTCATCCTGCGTTTTTGTAAAGGAGTCGAGAACGTTTTTGTTTGCGTGTTCATGCGCTTTATTGATTGCGTCTTCCAGTGCGTCAATGTTGATTCCGGAATTTTTAATTGATTTTCCGGATACGCCTGAAAAGATAACCAGTTCGCCATCGACAGAAGACTCTGCGCCAGTAACCGCACCATCAATATTTCCCTGAACTACAATGAAATCGTCATCGGAATACGCATCTTTGCAATTATTTACACAAATAATCAAATCACCGGATTCGCATTTCTGTCCTGCGTATGTTCCATCTTCTGTAATATACCAGATTTGCCCAGCTTTATATCCGGTCAATGGCAACCCATCTGTTAAATTGACTTTCCCAGTCGTGAAGGATGAAACACCGGCTACCAGTTTCTCGACGTAGGATTTCAGGGCGACTTCTTCACCGTTTACAGAAAGAATGCCTGTGAAGTCTGGATTCTCAACGTTTGCCTTCTTGTCTAATTTTTCCTCAATAGAAGAAACGTCTTCGAAGACAATTTTCCATTCCGAACCGGTCCAAATTTTACCAACAGAACCAACGATGTAGATTACACCTTCTTCCTGTCCGGAAGTAGGAAATGAGTCAGAAATCTGTACATACTGTTTTGAACCAGAAGTTCCAAATTCTATATCTTCGATAGTGTAACCGGATTCTGCGGTCTGTAGCCTATATGTTTTCTGCTTTCCGCCAACTAACACGGTGATTAATTCACCTGCGTATGCAGCTTTATTGGACGTGGCATAATCCTTCGCATCCTGAACAGAGTCAAAAGAGAGTAGTTTGCTCTTTAAAAAATGTATTGATTCAGTGCTGGGATCGATAAATGCGATTCGCTTAGTGTCTCTCGTAACAACGAGATCTCCGCCATCAAGCAATCCACTGCTAACAGCAGAAGAAATCTTGCTTTCATCGCCCCAACCAAGCTTATATTTTTTCTTTGCCATACGACTACCTCCAATTAGAATTCAACCAACGTATAATCGTCGTCGTCCGAATCAGCATCAGAATCACCACCGAATTCAACCACTTCAAATTCTTTCTGCTGGTCAAGAACATGACTTGTACCAATCTTTTTACCATTTGCAAGCAACTGAATGGTGTTACCCTCATAGGAGATGTCGTCGGCTTTCGTATCAAAAACAGCATCCTGTGTATCAGCCAACTGATTTGCAATTGCGTCAAGCTTTAAAATTCGCTGATCAATTGCTGCAAGTTCCGCATCTGGAACCATATTGCTCCATGCGGCAACTGGAATAATATTCAAAAAACAAGGGCTGATTTTTCTTGAATACTGAGTAATACTGCCATCTGCATTCATCTCATTTTTTAGAAAGGTAAGTTGAATCTCAACTTTACCGGCTTCCCTTGTGAGATAAGTATCAAGAGGCAATGTATATTCCAGATTTTCTTTATACAATTCGTCGGAAAGAGAGAGAATTTCGGAACGAGCTTCTTGACTTACTGGCAATTTGTACTCCATTAAAACAGTGAAATCAGACATGCTGATGCCGTTATACGTAGGAGACACAAGAAAGTGAAGTGTATCCACTAATTTGCTGCGCTGCATGATTCGCTGATCCGGCGTGCTAACAATAGCTTCGTTATTGGCTGTAACTAAAATTGTATACATTCCGTTTATTCCTCCTTTCCTTTGATATAATTTAATTCGTCATTAGATATTTTTTTCGATTCTAAAAGTCTTTTTAAAACTGCGTCTGCTATCATCCGATCTTTATACAAACGCTTTAAGCTTTCGATAAATTCTGTCATCATAGCAACCCGCTTTCTAGCAGTGATAAAGTGTAAGCATCAATAATCTCCTGCGGAGTTTTTCCGTTCAACGCTTTTAACTGCTCGTATTCTGTTTTTGTGATTTCAACCAAAGATACAGTTTCGAATTCGCGAGAAGTTTTGCGTAAAGTATCTACGTGCCAAATAGTATTTTGGTTTGAAGATAAGATTGCCTGCGCATTGTCTTCATCGCAATGAATCATAATATTATGTTTCGGTTGGAATTTTAAAAAGACAAGCCTATCTAAAATATCTACGACCTTTCCGTTTTGCATTACTTTGTAAAACAATGCGACCTCCTCGTATAAGAAGAGAGCCGCAAACCAAATTGCGACTCTCCGATATTTTAGATTGAAAACATGATTCTTAGATATGCCTGATTATATGCGTAATAATAGCCATACATAGAACCAGTTTCTTGAACATGGTAGTAATAATCCGTGTAGCTTGCGTTTGGAGATCTTGTAAGATATTCATGTGCAACGCCGTCCTCAGTCGTACATATTCTGGATGCGTTTGTGGTAAAATATTCGATTCCAGATCCTTCGTAGCAGTACGGTTCTTCTGTCATAGTAGGATTCAACTCTATAGCGCAGGGAATATAAATATAGCTGTCAGCGCTACCTATCTCCGTAGACATATTGCCAACAGAAGAGTTTACTTTGACTTGCTTAATAAGTTGTCTCCATTGAACAGGAACAGCCCTTAACAATCTGGAGTCTAAGAATGATTTAAGAATCGACGCATTCCACCCTCCGGTGTTCGACGTGCTGCGACCAATAGACTTCGAAACTGATAACAGCTGAGAAGCTAGAAGTGTCAGAGACGATCTTTTTCCGCTATTATTACTAAGATAATATTTCTTGAATCCAGAAATCTCCAACTTCAAATCTTCATGCGGCCACATTGCAATGTTTTTACAAGCATCCTCACCAAGATCAAAATACCACAGTTTTGACCAGTAAATTGTTCCGAGACCGTAGTTTTCATAAACACCATCATCTGCTTTGGCGCAACCAAAAACTAGAGTAGAATCTGCAAGAGTAGACCTCGTTTTACTTAATTCAACAACTGTAGGAGCATCGCCGTCTCCAATTAGGTTAGAGTTGTAAATATAGAGAGAGTTGTCTCCCTTTTTATGTCTTACGACAAGAATTTCTCTATTTTCTACGGTACCGGCAGAAGTGGCAGCAGTTCCCCACGCCGCCTTAATTCCATCGTTATACCATAGCCGGAATCCGTTCATTCCGTCCGCCTGGAAACATTGTGCCAACACATTCGTATTCTTAGAATTATTCGAGAACTTGTAATCAATTGCCAACACAAAATCACGATCTTCGTCGAAGAGTTTTACACCGGTATCAACGTAATTTTTACCCGTAAATTCTGTTTTGGAATCGATCAGAATATTCTCTGTTACGTCTGCGTAAGAATAATCGTTTCCGAGCTGTATAGTTAAAGAATCCTTTGCGGATAAATAATTTGATTCTACACCGACTTTCAACATGGCATACATCTCAACAGGACGAAGTTGATCCAGTTCTTTGCCGTCAAAATACCCTGTAGAATACTCGAATGAATCATATACCGCTTTGATATCTTTATCTCCGTCTACAAGACCAGATTTGTCCCAGCCTTTAAACAAATAATATTTAAAAGCCGCCTCTTCCGATGTGTAAGTAGGAATATCCCCATCATATAATACAACAGTTCCATATTCACTTGTCGTCTCTTTTAGCACCTGTGTATTGTTCATATACCGAATGGTGTATCTGCGAATAGAAGATGTGTACGTTGCTGTATAAACAAGATCTTGAAATACTGCAACTAAGTTAGAATCCCATCCATTGAACACAAAATCAAACTCTACACTGCTTTCCTTTGTAGGAGTGCTAATAGGATTTTCTTCTCGTGTAATAGGGTCCACTGGCTTTGAGCCTTTATCTACATATTGAACATCAAGAATGTCTCCGTTATCATTTTTGAATGTTACAGCAAACTGTTCAACAAGCGTGTTATAAGTAATCACAAGGTCTGGCCATGCCTCATTATAGCGTTCCAGTTCTTTTTGTCTCATAACGGGAACATGAACTTTGCCCGTAAGAACAGATTGATCAGTATTGTATCCGTTTTTGTCGATACCACCCATCTTATACAGCCGAGACAGAATAGAAGTATCGCTTAAATCCCACGTAACCCCCATAATGCGAACGCGGCTCACTTTTGAAGCTTTGTTCAACATGTCGAGACAATCGGTTGTGTTGCAATTTTCAACAATCATCGTCGTGATCTTGTCGTATCCGGCAATGGATAAATGGTTGAGATATTTTAAACTGCGCATGTTGATCGAAACCAACGTGTCAGGCAATAGCGCAGTCTGAATTTTGCCGCCATTTGCAAATAAAACGCCAGTTAATCCAGATCCCGTCGCATACAACTCTTTCAAGTTTAGACATTTAGAAAAATCTAAGCTGGTTGTAAGATTGGGGGTGTTTCTGATATCTAACTTTTCAAGCAACTTATTATTTCCGATAACAAGATTTGTTAGAAAAACATTGGAATATCCTTCAGTTGTATTGCCAATGATAAGCTCTTTTAGTCTTTCAGCCTTAGAAAAGTCATTGTCGTGAATGTAACACGTAGACACGTCTCCCATAGATTGAATACGAGATGCTGCATATACAAGAACAGCCGTATCGTCCATACTATCATATGGGCACGCAATATCATATGATTGCCCTGCTTTGGCACGAATCTGTTTGGCAGAAGAATTTCCAAACATAACAGATAGATACATATCTGAATATGGAGTAAGATGAAGAGTATAGTCAGGTTTCACAGCAGTTCCAACAGGAGTGTTACATCTGAACATAATTTGGTCAGAGGTGGCTGTAGTTCCCAAAAACTCTGTTGCCATATAAACTTCCTGATCGCGCTCAAACTGTCTACGCTGATATTTCTTCTTGCCATTCATCATTTGCTCTAAGAAACGTGTGTTACCATTTCTATAAGGACGTTCGTATCTTATTACGTAATTTAATCTCCATAGTTCTTCACACCATTCATTCTGTTTTTCATCAAACTGACTGATGAGAGATGTTGCACTCCAACAGTTTTTAGATTCACAAGTCTGATACATGGTACGAAGTTGACTCTGCATAAGTTCACGAATTCTACAGAAGAACACAGAATCAGCAGCGTTGAAAATATAACCGGAAGACGGATCACCGTCTGCACGATAGTCGGTATCTTCTTTGCCATAAGTCATAGTAAGCTCGCCAGAATTATTGATTCCAAGTTGTGTATCCATATCATAAGCCCAAAAATCAAATCGGTATCCATTGTTGATTCCAGAAGCTTCATCATCAATTGTATAATATTTCGCTTTATCACCCATCTCAGCGGCTTCGGACGTGCTGATATAATGTTTTGCCCAATGCCAGAATGTATTCTTAGCTCTGTTATCGATCATTGTATATCTAAGAGTGAATAAATAAAAATATGTAGCAGAATCTACAATGAACCAGTTTTTCAAATTATTCACAAACTCTTCATTGCTCGATGTAATTACAAACTCATAGAAATTTCTCCAGATCTGACGATTATTTGCTCTAATCTGTTCTTTGATTTCATCAGTAGATGTAGGATCACCATCTTTAGAATCACCGCAACAATCATATCTAAATTCAAACGATCCGTCCCAATCGTTATAAAGTGCATCATAAGCAACATTTCCGGTTGTCCATTCTGATTTGCTGATTGGATATTTCATTGATCCATCTGAATTATTAACACCGGTCTGAAATGTGGAGTTTGCAAGAGTATTGTCGCTTATTTCGACACAAAATTCTTTCATGTCATCTGGATCATAAGCTCTTGTTACGTCTGTCTTTTTTGAATCTCCGATGTTACCGAGTGCGTAATAATGCCATTCACAATCCTGAAATTCCCTATGCGTAGACACATTTGGATCGTTCTCTTTAATGAATAAAACGCAGTTTACGAATTCCATAGAATTTTTAATTTTTGAATCTCTCCTAGTAGCAGGAGTTGAATATGGAAGATAAGTGTTATATCTATTCTGACCATATGCATTATTTACCATTTCAGAGGAAGCGACGTTCACTTTTACATTGAACCACTTATTCGGAACAGAAGTTCTAGTTAATGAAACCGTGCCAGTACCATCTTCATACCTTGTTCCGTCTCCAAGAGTTAAAATTGTTTTATAATCTGGATCTAGCGGAATTTTACTTGTGGCTTGATGAATTCCATCGAAACAGCAAATAAGGTCAATATTTCTTCCTGAATCACCATACTCGTTTGAAGTAGTACCTTGCCCACTATGATAAGCATTTTCAAATTTCCAGTTATCCAAAACTGGATCTCCATTTTTATAAATACATTCAATGGACGTATTTTTTACAAAATCCTTTTTATTATTTGTAAAGTGTGGAGCTTCCAGCATGATAATTCTCATATTAGGACAAGCTTCTGCTAGATGCGCCGGTGTAAGAGCCTGATTTTCATCATAAATTTGGTTTCTCTTATAACGATCAATCATCTCGGTTGCCGTTCTAGCATCCGCGATGAAATTATTTAAAATAGCTTTTGAGTCTAAGCTTTTATTGTAAGCTTTTATTCGGTAAATTCTTACGTCGCAATCGTCAGATCCAATTGCAATGCCAACGGGAGTTTCCTGCGTAAAAGAATAATCCTTTGTGTAGCTCATCGGTCTGCATGGCGTTCCGTCTTCGTATGACATTACTATAGGAGTAGATTCGCTGTTGTCTATGTTGAACTCCCATTCAATAATGTCCTCTTCGCTGTATGGAACATACAGAGACTTTGCGCTTGACTTAATGTAAGCTTCGTGTACATTCATCTGCAAACCAATGCTGCCAGATTCACAGCTTAGGAATGTAGCATCGCTTTTTGCAACGTTCTCTGTTTTAAAAATAAATTTAAACTCTTTACCGTTTCTTCTGGCATCGTCTGCGAACAAATTATAAGAAATGGCAGCAGTAGTGCCAGCCTTTACACCAAAATACTGATCGCCATTTTCATCCAACTGATATCCGCCATTTTCCCAGTCGAAGTTGTCAGAAACAGTCATTTTGACATCGGAATTGCCTTCGTACACCCATAGCCTATTTGAATCGTTATTCGATTTGCCGATAGGATTAAAATCAAATTGCAATCCAGCGGTAACAGGTTCTATATCAATATCTAGTTTTTCCACGGTAACGTTGATTACTTTTTCAACACCTCTACATACAATTTTCAAAACATGAGATCCTACATCAGTCGGCTTATACTGCCAAGTCTGAGTATTAGAATCAAGATGAAGCGTAGAAACTTCTTTGTTATCAACATATAACGTTACAGTAGGAGATTCCGTCTTCGGATCATATACGGTGTAAACAATATTCTCTGTGTCGTATTGCTGAACGGTAATATTCTTCGAAACACAACCGATAACCGGAATGTCGGAATTAGAGTCGTACCAAATTACATCTTTGTAAATATGATTAGATTCCACCGTGGAACCGTTAATTTCCGCCGTAATATATACTTCAACAAGATGCGCCCCATGTTCTTTTGGCTGGATATTATAAGCCATAGGAATGCCGGAAGAAGTAGTAGTAATCTTATCAACTTCTTCTCCGTCAACTTTAAAATGGACGTCTTTTGAAATAGCGCCGTAAGGTGTATAATCAAACGACACGACATCTATGGGATACGTCAATTTATCATTAAAAGAAGATTCAATTCGGATGTCTACCAGCTGGACAGACCAACTTTTTGTTACTAAGCTGCCTGCGTCATCTGTAATGGTAAGCAGTAGTTTTTGCGTTCCAGTGGAAATAAAATTCGTTGCGTCAAAAGAATTTTCTCCATTGATCGCCGTGCCAGTTGCAATTACTTTATTTCCAATTTTCCAAGTATATGTTCCTTCTGTGATCGCATCTCCAGAAGAGTCCGATCCAGAAAAGTTGTATTTGATGATGGCTTTATCATTTGCCGTCACAATAAACGGAGACTTGGTTATATATTCAATCTTCAGAGTGCTTGTAGTAGCGCTTCCGCCGCCTCCGCCTACGATTTTAAACTGAGCCTTAACTGTGCTTACTTCGCCATCTTTTCCCTCGTTTTCAATTTCGTAGAGGGTATACAGCCCGTCTTCGCTGTTATATGTTGCGTTATATGTTTTGCCAGGATCGGTCTCAATATTTCTGACCAGATCCTCTAATTCGGCCACTTTTGTGCCAACAGATGAAATACTTGTTTTGTTGGTGTTCGCAGTCTGTTCAACTGCGTCTATTTTACTGGAAATTTTTGTGATTTCAGCAGAATTCGCTTTGAATTGTGATTGTAGAAGAGTATCTACAGAATTTTTGTCGTAATACTGCGTTTTAAGTGTTTCTGGAAGATCGTCGATGTTCTTATGAATTTTAGCAAGATCCGCATCTACCTTTTCCTTGTATTCACTGATTGATTCGGTGATCGGAGTAGTAGCAGTCGAAATTTTGCTGTCTACGATCTGTCCATAAGATGATACCCATTCTGCGGACGGATCAGTATTTAATTCAATCGCTTTGATAACCGTGGTGTCGTTATAAAACGTGATTGTTCTATTTGTGGAATCGTATTCTACTTTAAATTTTGCCAATCCGTCGATTGCATCAATCTTTTTATAAACATCTGTCAGGTCAACATTTTTCAGCAACTCATCAACCTGCGCAGAAGTGTAGTAAGGCTCCAACTTAGAAGCAATAGAAGAGTCAACTGTGCTCGCCAATTCATTCTTCGCGTCAACAACGATATTTCCTGCGCTTGCGGCAGACTGAGCTGCATCATTCGCGTATTTCTTTGCTTGGGTTGCGGCTTCCTGTGCTTCTCCAACCTTTTCAGTTACCTGAGATAGAAAAGACGTGATCCATGACTCGTCCGGCTCGATAACACCATTCCCGGCAAGAGACTTCAGAATGTTCAGTTTACCGTTCGGCTTTGTTTTCCATATATACTCATCGCCTTTTGAGTTTGTACCTATAGCCTGAATTTCAAATTGCAGATCGCCCTCGTGTGCGGTCGCATTTTTGCTGACTAGCCAGCCGAACCTAATTTTTTCGTTATTGTAACTTACATTTATCGGCGTCGCGTTATCTTCATATCCTTGCGCCGTAACAAAATGAACCATGATGGTCATTTTCATTAAGTCCATTCCGTCGTAGTATCGATTCATCTGGAATGGAACAAACTGAGAATTAGATTCTTGCGTAATATTAATCTGATTCTCGTTTACTGTGATGTTCTTTTTAGCGTCAACCGTGGATAATTCGTCATCACTATAATCGTCATACCATAAGTATTTATTACTAACCGAAAAATCATCGACAGCTAAAACATTCACAGCATTGCTTTCGTATAAAGCGATGTCACTATCTAAGCTCATTGTAGACACTTTATTTTCTACATTTTTTAATAATTTCTGCTTATTAACAGAATCCTGAAATGACAATGCCATTGCAAAATTCCACTCCTTTCTTTTGATTTTAATAGCTGACCCGGTGAGACTCGAACTCACAACCTCACGATTAACAGTCGTGCGCTCTAACCAATTGGGCGACGGGGCAATAGGGCGAGAGAGCGTGACGAACACTCAGAATCAGAGCCAGTATGCATCCCGGCTAGGATTTTCGACGTCGGGCTTCTCGCATGGAAATGGACGGTGACGAGCCGTCTAGTCCATATGTTGTCATCATATGGGTAGTTGGTGTTGCAACAAATATCAGCTTGAAGCACTAACTAGCTGACTTGCGCTATACTTGCGCAGTTGTTTAGAATATGATACTTGGATCCTTGTGTAGTATCCCATTCATGCTTATTGAGTAAAAGTCTGCCAACGAATCGACAGGCCGTCTTGAACCAATGTTGTCATCATTGGTGCGCAGGTGTCTTACCCGCTTCTGGTTCCTAACTTGCGAAATTCGCCGAAGTACATCGTATGTATACCAGAAACCGTTTACTTTATCATTGGAATTCTTGGCAGAGTTTTGAGCGGTGTGTTTACCGCATACATAATTCGCCTTTTTGATAAATTGACGCACAAAAATAACCGCCATAGTTGATAGCGGTCACTTTGCGCCAACTTAAACAAATGCCTCATCAGCATCCTCAGTGTCTTCGCGAATGACATACATCTGAGTAGTTTCGCTTGATTCATGTCCCAAAAGCTTTTGAGCTGTTTCCAAAGCGCGATGATCATAGCATACAAGGTTCGTCGCCCTGCTTCTACGGAAGTTATGTGGAGTTGTTCTCCTCCCTACAATATCGGAGAATTCTCCGATACACCAATCATTAAATGTGCTCATTCCAACTTGGTGCGTTTCTCCATTTTTAGATTTAATTACAAACATATATGGGCAATCGTCATCACCTCTTACTTCAAGCCACTTCTTCAATGCGTCCATAACGTCTTGCCCGAACTGAAGACGCCGGACTTTCCCAGCGCTGGAGCGGCCTTTGCAACGGATGTCGTGTGTTTTGTACGACACAGATTCGACATCATGCTCCTTGCCGTTTTCATCTACAATTGTAACCATCTTTCTTTTTGGTTCATAATTCACTACTTCCTTTAGTAGCTGCATACTTTCAGCGCGCCTGCATCCAGTGGAATATGTGAATTTTACATAAGCCAATTTTTGCCATTCTTCGCGTTCTTTTAATACATCACACAGGTGATCCATTTCATCCGGTGTTAAAGGCTCCTTCGCAAACACTTTTCCAGTCTGCGGAACTTGCATCTCCGATGTCACATAATTGCGAAAGCTCGGATAATCCTCATCGTAGAAATTTTCGATAAACTTGTTAAATGCGCTTACAGAAGATTTTTTGAATTTTATTCCAGATTCAGAGAAACCTCTGTTTGCAAGCCAATTCATATAACGAAGAAATTCCTTTTTTCGAATTTCGATACAGTTTTTGTTGTTCAAATTATTTTTTACCCAGTAGAAAAATATTCTAAGGGCAGAGCGATATGCCTTTAAACTCTGAGGAGAAAGGTGTGTCTGATTATTGAGGTAATCATCCACCATATTTCTATTAAATTCGTTTACCGTAAGCCATTCTTCGTCAGTAATATCTTCAGATCTATTTGCTATTTTACCATTCAATAATCTCACTTCCTTCCAAAAAAAAGAAGACGCTTAAACTCTTAGTTGTCTTCTCTTAAAATTTCATTAATCTTGTCTTGCAAAATCTTTTTATAGCTCCCATTTTTCATTTCTGCCGAAAACAAAAAACAGATAATTACATTTATTTTTTACTAAAATATTTTCCTTGTTTTTGCTGATAGTCGCTATGTTTTTTATAAGTATACTTTGTGGTTTTCCAACAGTTGTTATTATTATAAAAAAAATGGGAATAGAGGAGTAGGTATACCTCGTCAAACCGGTAGTCGCTTCGGTTCGTTCCATTCTTTAATCTCATTATTAAATATGAGCTTTACTCAGAATCCCTCCCCTTGGTAACGATCCAAGCCGGTTAAAAAACGCCAGTTTTACAGACTGGCCCACGTCCTTAGTGGTCTACGGAGGGTTAGGAGTGCGCAACTCACAGCTACGCACTCAATTCATCATCTTAGAACATCCGCCAAAATATCCAGCAGATCATTTGTGTCGATCTCGATCTCAAACGATTTTAACGGAGCGCAGCCTTCGCAATATCCGCATCCATCGCAATCATCATCATCAAAATCGAAATCAATAATTTCTTTCGCTAAATTCTTATTCTTAATATAAAATCTGGAATTTACATCGCCGTGAACGAACACAATATCATCATAGCAATACACGTAATCGCCTTCTGGATGAGGAACGCTATTTACAAAGCATCTCTCAACGGAAACTTCGCATTTCGGTGTAATTGTCAGAATATATTCTCTGTCGTATCCATCCGCTTCAACATTAAGCAATTCTAAATTTCCAATGGTAAAATCAGTAATTTCCAACATAGCTTTCAGAACCTGCCGCATAATGTCATATCCGGCAACGACACATACGAATGGCATATCGACATCTGGATTTTTGTCATATTTATCTTCTTCGTAGGAAAACCTGTCTACAACTGCCTCCACCAGATCATAAATATCATCAAAATGCATACGCATTACCTCACAGTTCCTTAATTGTGGAATCAATCTTAAAAGTCAGTTCGTCATGCTCAGGCTTTTCCCAAGCAACACCCTTCATCACGCCAGATCTGGCATTAACATGTCTCTTAGTAAAATAGCCTAATCCCGGAACAGGAACTTTGTCGCCTTTTGCCCCTGTTACAAGCTCTTCTAAAGCCGCGAAAAACGCTGCGACATCTCTCCTATGGAACTTGTCCTTATCAGCGAGCTTTCCTTCGGCTTCCAGCATTTCGTTGTATTTTTCATTTGTTCTAGCAGTCATTTCCTGAATAACATCTTTTCTTGTCATAATATATATTTCTCCTTTTAATCCTTTATTTGTGAAATAGGAGAGTAGCATATTTCAGCCGCTCTCCGTAAAAATGAGCATAAAAATAACAGCCTATTAAGCTGTTTACTAATTAGATAATTTATTTATCAATTCATTTCTTGCTTTTAACATATCTTCTCTTGACAACCAAGGTAAGATTATTCTTTATTATATGTATAGTCAAATATTGAATTATCCATTGTTTCATATTCAACGCTATCGTATTCACCAAAGAATAATAAAGCTTTTAATATTTTGTTTAGTCCAATTCCTTCTTCTCCCTTATTTACTCTGATTACTGGACACCACCATCCGTTTTCGTAAAATTCATTTCGTCTTAACCATTCACGACAATATCGAATACGCTTATCATCTTCCTCTGTTCTCCATTTATGATGATCTTCGTCATATTCAACAATAAGAGTATTTTTTAAATAAAAATCCAATCTATACTTTCCATTATCAATAGGATATTGTTCTAACCAATCTAATCCTGTAATTTGTTTTAACAATTTTCCAAACTGTATTTCACTTCTTTCATTTTTCACAAAAATAATTTCGTTAATATTTTTATTAAAGATTTTTTCTATTATATTGAAATACAAAATTAAATTACAGTTATTATTTATTTTAATTTCACGAGATGATAAAAATTTCGCCATATCAATTGTAAGAAAATAATCTTTTGCTCTAGTATTACCACCTTGTGCAAATTTGTATATTTGACAAATGTTCTTATAAGGCTTAAAATCAATATCTTCTTTGAATCCATATGGTTTGAATTTTCTTTCAACCCACTTATTAAACTGACCCTGCGGACACTCCAATTCTTCCCATAGTTGCCTAGCATCAATGCAGAACTTTTCAATATTATCTTCGTTGTCTAAGATGATAGGAAACCGTTTTTGGTAGTCCATAATTAGTTTTATTTCATCATCATTGCAACAAATTCTTTGTAATTCTTTTCTGGTGAATTTAGTAACCATTTATACTCCCTATATGTTTATAAAGCGTCTCACCTTTACTTCTTCCTCGCTGTTATACACGCGTCTCACCGTGTATCTCATTCGCTGTCATATAAGGCAGAGGACTATTCTCACTTTCCTCAAGTTTTCTCTGTTACATTTTGTCATTTAGTTTAATGAAACGATCTTAGTTTTTTCTTCAATTACATGCCCATCTTTGTCCAAGCAGACAACAATATAACCCTCCTTTTGAGAGTTAATCAGTTGCCCGTCGTTGTATCTCATTCTGCTCGTATCACAGCAACATCCCTGTTCATAAATCATGGAATTTCCAATCTTATAGGAACCAAGGCGGTGCGTGTGGCTCATTATGAGAGATCGAAAGACATGGCCCTCATTTCGAAACCAATAAAGAGCCTTTTCAGCCGTTTTCATCGGATTACTACAAAAGGCTTTAGGATGACAGAAGATCACATCTTTGTACTGCGAATACCACGTTCCCGTATACTCAACATCGATGTCGTCGAACACTTCGCACAGCGGAGCATATTTTGTCTTGGCATGAGTTTTGCGATCATAATGAGTAAACCCGTCCATGAAAATATATTCCAGCGCAGATTCTGGCATCAGCTCCTGCAATTCGTTATCAAGGTTTTTGGCAAGAGTTGCGCCCAGTCGGATCTCGTGATTCCCGTCATTTGCGAGAACCTTTTTAGGACGAATCATCGTAATAAGATCAATCAGGTACTGGCGACACACGATCATTTCTTCAACTGGAGACACGCGGAATGTTTTTGCAAAACGAGATAACGCCATGCAGTCAATAAGATCACCATTTAACTGCAACACATCAATCTTTCCGGCATATTTTTCAAATGTTTCAAGGGGTTTTTGAAATGGGATATGTAAATCAGAAATAGATAGAATAGTAGTAGCAACGCCGGAATTTCCATTAAGATAATCATCATATTCCGCATAACCTACAGCAATTTTTCTCAATTGATCCGGTGTAATATTTAAACCCAACATGTCCCGAATTTCAATCCAGTCCATGTCTGTCTCGCCGCGCTTTTTGGCAAGACAGCATCTTAATTTCCACTCAAAAAAAATTTCATTTTCACGTCTGTTTAAATCGGTCAATCAGCCACCAACTTTCTATTCTTCGTCGTCGGCTGGAATGATATCAAGATCATCTTCAGACTTTAACTGCACAGTAAATTCAATTGGCTGATTTCTGAAAACATTCAGAAGGTCACTGATTGCAACTACCTGTTCTGTATCATTTTCGTCCACATAAACAATACTTGCTCTGTCGTCAGACAATGTTCCTTTAATATTAAGCTTGTCCGTTGTACTTCTCTTAAACTGTAATTTACTTTTTGCCATAATCCTTTTAATCCTCCTGTGCGGGTTACGCACTAATTGTTTTGTTTTTCCGATAGTTTTCCAAAGTAGTCTTGATGGCTCTTGACTCAGTGGCATAATAAGTGTGACGATTAGAATTCGTCCGATGAATGTCGTCGCCCCATTTGAATCCCTTCTTTACCAGGAATTCCATTTCGTTTTTCGTGATCGTAAAAATAGTAAAACACATCCTTTTCTTCCATATTTTCCATGCTCTCGATGGAATTTTAAAGCCGCTATCGGGATTTGAACCCGAGTCTACTGGGTGGAAGCCAGCCATGCTAGACCAAACTACACTACAGCGGCGGGAATTGCGGAAGCAGGATTCGAACCTGCATGCCTCTGATAATGAGTCAGATGAGCGTCCAATTGCTCGTCATTCCGCGATGATTTTTGAGACATGGCGACCATGCTGCACTTTGCGAACACAGCCGCCACAAAAGAAAGGAGATAATAAAAAATGAAACAAAAATAACATAAGATAGAAGTGCGGATATCCCGTGAACAAAATAGCAGGAAGACAACGGGATAAGTCTGCATCTCCTTCTGAAATGAAGGCAATAATGCCAATGAGAAAACTGGAATAACATCTTTCGATTCCAACCAATTATCATATTTGCCGAAGCAAATATAGTAGAATTGTTCTCACAATTAATTTATCAGACTAGTTCAAATCCGAAGAATTTAAACCAATATCTATTAATATGTATACGGCGAAACGATGTTAGGATGTTATGGAGTATCGGGTGGTGAAGTGAAGATCTTTTGATGTGTCGGATTAACGAGAGGGCGAAACGCATTCATCTTAGTATTTGTAATTTCGCAACTTTCTCTTGCGTTAATAGCTATGTATATTTTTAAAATTTACACTTTCCATCAAAAAAGTTTTTGACCAGATATGGTTCTGTTCACACCTTGCAGCGTTACACTTCATCTGCATCTGAAGCGGTTAGCCATCAATTGACTTACTCCAATTCTCTCATTGACATTATTGGTAGGAGAGTGCCGCTTATTGCAGCACTACATCCTCCAGAGTAGAACCAATTTCGTATTTCGGTTCAAAATCCACAACAGTCGTAACCATAGCCGCGTCAATCTTCATAGAAGTTTCAGAGGTTTCTCGGCGAGTTTTCTTTTCAAGCCCCTTCACGCTGTTGCGGTCGTATCGGATAGTGGTTACTTCCTTTACGGGATATTTATAAGGCTTCTGCTCGCCAGTAATATCAAATTTGTAATCAGTTGCCTGACCGTCTCTTTCAGTATTCTTCATAGAACCCATAGCAGAGAGTGTATTGAGATACTTCTGCTTGAGTTTATTCATACCAACGGCGGAATCCACGTCAAAATCCAGACCGTCTTTCGCTTTTTTAATAGCGGCGGAAATAGCGTCTTTTTCGTCAAATAACTTAGACATCAGATTCAGTAGGTCATTTGGCTCAAATTCCATTTCAGAATAAGCCGTTGAAACCTTAATTTCCTCGTCTGTAGCATCTTTATTTACCTTTGTTTTCTGGTGTTTCTGAACTGTCTCAGTGATGAAGCTTCTGTTGTCCAGATAATTAGAAGCTATGGAAATAAGATCGCTGATGAAGTTCTGATATTCGAATGCTTCTTTTAATACCATAATATTTTCTCCTTTTAATCCTTGAATTGTGGCACTTGTTACAATCTTTTATTCTCGATGTTTATACATTGCTCTGACTTTTTTTCGAAAGTTATCCGTGAACACGGAGTCCATAGATATTACAAAATCAGTGTTGATATTAAGGTTAGATCTTGATCGTTCAAGTGGTATATATCTTGAAGTTATTTTTAGCCCTGGGAATAATTTTACTTCCACGCATCCACCATCGCTAAATTTATCCTTTACCACATCGCCCAACGAATTAAGCACGCGAAAGGCATCCGTTGATGAACAACCAATCCTATCCTGTATCTCATTTGCTACATCATTTTGTGAATAATATTTTTTTTCTTGTTGAATCGCAAACCCTCCTTTGCTATAATAACAATTGCAAAATTTACGATAGAGTAGGGTAGTAATCTGTGAAATAATAGGTGGAAAACTACCCTCTCCTATGTAACGTAAAAAAAGCGCTCATACGAGTGGCGAAAAACGGCCTCGATTTCTGAATTAAGCCATTTTTTTGTAAATTTTGCGTCTGATACTTGAAATAACACCTCTCCTATGTAACGTAGAAATAGCGCCAGCACAGGTGGTGAAATCAGCCCTCGATTTCTGAATTAACCCGTTTTTTTGTAATTTTAAATCCAATGTTAAACAATTTTATATCAGATCCGTTTTCCTCAAGCTGTGAGATTTCTTTTCTGGATTGAATGATAGCGTTATTAAAACTTGTGTTACCACATTGGTATAAAACTTCCAATAGCAGATTTTTTATTTGCGAATTTTCTTTATCTTCGAGCGACGAAAGTAGTCTGTATAGCGTAGAGAATCCAATTATTTCAGATTCAATATCGGAAACTAAATCAATTCTGAGTTTTTCAGATTTTTCATTGCGTTCTTCTCTTGATTCTGATTCACAATTATATATGTTCTTCCTATCATTGATATATTTTTTCAAGATACTATATATCTTATTTATCTGCTTTTGGTTAATGTTCGATGTTCTGAAAGCAGAGTTGTCCAATATGGACACAAATGGAAGCCAATCTTTTTTGTAGGAGTTTTTAATTTTAAATCCGTTGATAATTGTCTGCAAATAATCCATTGAGGTATGGTACTTACAATAGTTCTTTTTCTCTGGATTGTAATATCCTTTTTGTTTTGAAATATGCGAGAAGAAGTGTGGCGTCTTTTTCCGCCCTCTAATCAATTCTCCAGTTTCAGTCTCCTCGTATTCACGAACAAATTCGTCGTATTTTGCGCGTAACTTGTCCAATTCCTTGCTGTTATTAATAATAAATTCCTTTTTGGCTTTATCAATTTCAATGCCAGACATAACATCTAATTGGCAAATATCATAATATAAATCCTTAATGTCATCATACGTAGCGCCGGAATACATTCTGTCCCATAACAACGAATTCAACTCCTGCGAAAGATTGACAATTTCGCCAATTTTATTTACAGAGGTTTTAATATCAAGATCCGCCTGCTGTTCCGGTGTATAAAATCTCTTTACCTTTGTGGAACTTACGAACGATGTTGGAGTTTTAAATATATGATAGTTTCTTTTTGCGGCACGAATCAATTTTTCGTTGTCTGTCAGCATTACAGTGTCGCTGTCAAAATCTGCGCCAGAAAGTCTTTGCAATACATTTTCTCCAATAGAGTTTATACAAACGATTTCATTCGTAAGGTTTAAGTAGCAGTCTATTAACTTATTCTCCGTGTTGTATGGCAGCCAAATGTTCCCGATGGTAACATGAGGTGATCTACTCGCAAGAAGAGTCTTGTTATATTCAAAGCGCGTGCTATGAATATTTCCGATTCCAATTTGACTCTTACCTTCAAATTTTCCGATCGCCTGTTGCAGCATTTCAATTGGATTACCGAGCAGAGTAGAGTAGTTCCCATTAACGTATATATGACCATTTTTCAAATTCTTGTAGTAGGAGCGAAGCAGATCAATTAAAAACTCCTTATAATATTTCGTCTTTGTGAAATTGTCGTTTATGCACATGAGATTGTAAACAACGTCGTTTCTGCTGATTATAGGGCGGTTCATAGGAGACAACTCATCAATATCCGGATATTTTATGTAATACCGAACAACCTCTGGACGATCTCTTAGCATCTGTGCAAATTCAAGAGACTCCTGTAAAAAATCTTCCACTTCGTCCTTAGACATTTGCAAAGTGTTGAGCAGCTGATAGTGAGTTTGAACCAACCGCCCACCAAAGAAATGTGTCTTTTTGTCGTGTTTTACAACTCCGAAATTCGGGTACAGATGATCGAGCCATTCATCCCATGTGCTGAATTTCAGGTATTTGATACTGTTCGGTGTTGTGATTAGCTTTACGTCTTCAATACGGGTAGCCCTTGTTTTGCCGTTAAGCTGGGAAACATCAGTTATGTTGTTATCTTTAAACCACTGTTGGATGTTACAGTTAAAACAGCAGGACTTGAACATAAGGTTTCGAAGAAGAATCATGCCGTATTCTGAATAATCTCCAAATAGCGAAATATCCATAAGGGACTGTCCGTCCCAAATTGTGTTTGTAATTTCACAATTTTTCTCAGTGGTTTCCAACCATCCGTCTTCGTCATGCGTTTCAATTACATCTTCTCTAAATACGCTGTCGTAATCATCAATCAGAAGAATATTCTCTGGTTTGATTGGAACCGTGTCGATAATACTGCTGGAAGGAAGTGCTATGTATCCTTCATACGCAGCCAGATCAATCGGGTCTCCGTAATTGTATTTCAATCCGCCGGAACTGAACTTCAAAATTGGCTCATACAGATCTTCTCGAATGAATAAACATTTTCCAACTCTTGCGGAACCGGTAGAACGCTTCATTCTGCAATATTTTGCTCCATTACAAACAAATCCATTTTTGTAAAGTTCAGTTCGTAGTTCTGCATTCGTTTTAATTGTTTTCGGTTCGCCTCTTTTGCGATACTGAGTCTGAACTTCTTTTAAAAGAGTCTTATCTTTTTTGTCGTAAATACGAACTTCTTCCATCACAAAAGGCTTTGGGATCTGGACAGGATGCTCTATTCTTTCGTTTATTTTTATTCCAACAACTTCACCTTCTGCGTTTTTGGCAATTCCATCGTCGAATACCAGATCTCTGTAGTCATATCCGAGCTTCACAAAGGTATTTTTATTCATCTGATTCCATTCTTTAACGGAATACTTGAAGGTAAGATTAATTACATTTACAGAATAATCATGTTTTTTCACTCTAAAAGAAAAATCATGCTTTCTAAATTTCTTGTAGTAGATCTCTTTTAATTCTATTAGATCAAGACTGTAATCAAGAGTATTGATGAATTTTCTTAAATTGTATTGACCGTCTTTTAATTTTAGGTTATATCCTTCTGGATTATCCTCTATATAATGAGATGACAGGTAAATGTCTTTTGCGTCAATACTTGGAATATATACGCCAGCATTATTTACCATATCAACATGCCTCCACAACTCTGATTTTAGAAATAGTATAGCCGTTTAAGCTTCCTCTCATTGCCATTTCTAAAAGGCCATCCATCTTTTGGGTAATAATTTCTTTTATATTAAGACGACTCATTTTAACATCTTGAACATCTATATAAATTCCAGCCTTAAATTTGTTAGCAAGGACCATGTTGACATGACAACGCATTGTACGCCCATGGTCGTCAATAGAAAAATCCATATCCCATAATCTATTTTTGCAAGCTTTGATTTCTTTACGAATTTCGTTCAATTGCGGTTTTAATTCGCTTTCAACATACAATTCTTCGTCGGAGAAACGTTTCTTGCGTGGAAGAATGTATTCTTCGTAATGTTTTTTCATGATCGGATGAAAGAAATCGTAAATTGATTGTTTTGACATTTCGTATCTAACTGGCAAACTATGATATTCTTCAGTGGTATCAGAATTGTAAAAAACGATCATGTCCGATTGTCTCCGTAGCCGTGTTTTACTCCACTTGCTATGAGAGTTATATCCGAATTCCTGATTCAGATTCCTGATGGCTGTGGAAATATAATTCAAACGCGCTTTCTTATAATCTTCAAAATTCGTATAACTGCGTTCAAGCTCATATTTCAAAGAAGCATGTTTTCCTCTCATCCTGTTGCATATAAATCTTTGATCATCTGGCTCCAATTGACGAAATGCATCAACCAGATCATTCAGCGTAGCATTCCAAGTGTAATAATTTCTCAATTTCAACCAAAACTGGTCCAATCGTTCCCACTGTATTTTGTAATTGACAATATCATAGCGGCTCCAATAAATTTTCCGATTGGAGATCATATCATCGTAATCTTGTCTAACGTAGCGTTTAATGTTGCATTCTCCAGTGGCCGAAGAGTAGATTAGTTTAAATTCAGGAATATCACTTGTTACTATCTTAGCAAGTTCTTCGTTGACGTCCAATTCCAACACATCTCGCCCGAGTTCATCCCATTTTAAAATGTATTCATCCGTCTTTTTGCTGGTATAACTTATTTCAATAAAAAAATCCTTGCCACATACAGTGCTTACCGAAATGTCTGGACGGTAATCACCAAAACTCGTATGAAACGTTTTTTCTATTTCTGCGCTGGCCACTTCATATATGGTGTCGCCTACTTTGAAGCGACTTCCCTTTTCGATCAGCCACGTCTTATACGCAAAATGAATTCTGTTTTCTTGCGAGCAAATGCTATCAATGTGATGAAAACATCTCTGCTTTTTATATGTCCTGTTTGGGTCTTGCCCGTTCCAAAGTTTAACTCTTCCCGAACAGATAGGACAATATAGTACGTCGTCGCCGCTTACATTATAAACATTCTTCCAATCAGAATATTCGTCTTCAGAATCCAACGCGTACATTAACTCTGGTTCGTAATCAGTCATATAAAACCTCCTTTTCATAATTCTACAAACTTATTCTCTGTTTTGTTTTTAGGAAGATGCGAGTGTCTTACTAATCACTCATCGTCCTCCATAGTTTCAATTTTATAACCGAGCCATTCCAATAATTGCCGGATGCCGGTAACACAGTCATAATGTATATATTCTCCATCGATGTTCTTTAAAAATAGTTCGCCATCCATAATCCCTTGCCCGCAAATAGAGCAGTAATGTTTTACTTTTGGCGGCGTGTAATTTGGACATCCTGGAGGGCACTTATGCTGTCTGCAAATCATACACATTAAGCAACTCCTCCTTTCGCTAGATATTCATGTGCAAAGCCGTCGTCGGTCGTATAATAAATGTTCCTGATCCCAAAATCCTTAATGGCAGCCATGCAGGACGGGCAAGGGCGCGAAATACCCATTGGTCGGCTACTACAAATCCTATAAATATATAAATCCACCTTGGAAAAATTGATATCCATATGACGAATAGAAGAAAGGACGTTGATTTCTGCGTGAATTTTCGGAATGAAATAATTCGTCTTACTCGAACCGCGATAACGATTGTATTTGTCCTGCATTGGATGGGTTTTCTGCGAGTTACATCCGGCGGCGATCACAACACCTCTGTATACGGCAACGCAGCCAGTGGGAGAGTAGTTTGCGTCAGATAATGCGGCGACCTGCTTTGCGCGTTGAAAAAATTTCTGTTCAGTATTTCTCATTTTGGCTTATTACTCTTATTTTTCTCTCTATATTCAGCAAGCCTCGCTCGCATAAGTGCTTTCTGTTCTTCGGAAATTTCCTTCTTTGGCGCATCGGGTCTGGAACCAGCGTTAATTTTTAACCAACGTTTCGGAACTTTTACATAAACAGATCCATCTTTATTTTCTGTGAAGCTTAAAATTTCATCCTTCCGGTCTTCATAGATTTTTTTGAGTTTATTAATCATTTTTCTGTCAGTAACCGTGATAGTAATTGCTTTTTGTCCAGTAAGCCATTCAATGCAATTCTCGTTGTTTTTATCAAAATTTTTCTCGATCATGCGTCATACCTCCCGTTTGCTTCCAATGTTTTGCGACATTGATCATCAAATACGAAGTCTGACGAAATTTTACTCGCAATAAGTGAACCCGTTATTGGATTGCCACTTGGCCCATAAAAATCAAATTCTGTAATAATTCCTCCGAACCGATTACGGTTCTCCTTTAAAATAAAATCCCCTACCATAAATTCTTGTCTCCTTTGTTTTAAATTTCATAGCATCACTCCTTTTGGTTAGCTGTGATTGATGGGTCACATTTATTTATTCTCCATCTGCATTTACTGATGGATGAATGTTGTAAATTTGTAGCATTTTTTGGATCGCCCATTTTACCTCTTGTTCATATCCTTTTTTGTTAAACACATATACGTTCGGGATATTTTGAGGAACTTTTCCAATATAAGTTTTAACATCTTCAGCATTTATCTTTATTAGAATTGGCGGCTTGTCTGCAACGGCAGAAGTAAAGCATGTTATGCATTGGTTGATAGTCTCTTTTGACATCGATAGTTCCTTGGACATAGAATCAACGCTTTTCCAAAATGCCTCCGGTTTAGAACTTGGATTTTTCATAACTTCCTCATTCCTATTATTTCGAGGACGGATGTAAATATAAGAGTTGATATATAAAAATGCCATCAACAAATTCTCTTTATTTATACTCGATTCTGCCATCATGATAAAATCAAGCTGCGATGATGTAATTTTGGAGAACTTGTCCGCTACATCAAAATTTTCTGGAATAACTTTAATTTCGATTCCCGTGTCATATCCGATAGAGTCCAGGTCTTGTTTTATTTCGATCATGTGGTTATTAATCATATACTCCAACACATCCAATATCTCATGAAACACCTTTGGCTTATGCTTTGTGGTTTTGTATCCGTAAAATTCCATAACTTTTCTGATTGTTATCCAGCTATAATCTTCATAAGACCTATATCTGTCAATAAGGATATAAGTTATATAAAATTTTCTGCTAACTCCATATTTAGACCTGATATCTCCCTGAATATAATCGTTTGGGAACTTTGTGAAGTATTCAGGCTTTTGCAATAATCTACACCTCCTTTGCATACACAATTTTGTTTTGCGGATTCATGTTTTCCAATTGTTTTCTTATTTTCAAAATCATTGGCTGGTCATATTTGCTGAACCCTGTATTTCTCGGATTATAAAAAGAAACGCATTGAAAAAGACGATTAGATATTCTTATATAGTGAAATTGTGATTTTACCAATCCCGTAATATTACCAAAACATCCATACAACCGTTTTTCTGTTATATACTTATTCTCCAAATCGAATTGCATAGTTATTATTTCTGAATACTTTGAATATGGCGTATCTCTGCTCACACATTTTACCTGATAGATTTTTTCATTAACTTTGAACGGTTTGCTATTTACGCCAAAATAAAAATCACCAATTTCAAGATTCCTTGAGTATAAATCATTTTTGAAGTCCTCTTTTAACAGTAGCTCACGATCTCTCCAGATCAATGATTGGTTTACTGTATTCGTAATTTTTACTTCAAACAAGTTGATAACTCGATCAGAAATGCTAGAATAGTATTCCGACAGCTCTGCCCATAATTTAGGATTCGTGTTGTATATTTCAATGGCAATGTATCCACTTTGCGTTTCCGCTAGGACATCAACAATAATTTTTCGATCCCAATCCGTATGGAATTTTTCCCTTAAATCCACTTCGGTTTCAACGCCGACTATGGATAGCAATTTTCCGCAAGACAAAATTTGCATACCTGCCATCACCAAATTATTTTTATAGTGTTTATGTATTTTTGACTCCATATAATTCTCCTCTGTGTAAGACCCGTCGTTCGGCAAACTACACTTTTGTGTATGTCGGCTGAACCACCGTCGTTCGGCAGACTACACTTTTGTGTATGTCAACTGAACGCTAATAAGATATACATATATAAGATAGACTAATATAGATATTATATTTCGTTACACTACATATAATATCTATATGACTCATCATGTAATCTTTTGTGAAAATGTGGCCTGTGTTTAACACAGGACGCATTGACGAGCATTTGTTTCAAATGCGAAGTTTTATCTCTTAACTATTATTCTCTGAATGGGTTTTTACTTTTTCTGAACATCTCTACATACATCTACCCAAAATTCGTTCACTGCGTTCACGACCGACCCTATCAAGGGTCTATTTTCATCCAACACAATACTCATACTATGATGACTTTATTGGAAAACTTCTATGAACTTTACCTCAATTTCGCGTTCTAGCAGCATAGGTGGACAGTTGTTAGCCTAAAAAAATAAAATGGATTTTTGCATATTTTTTCTTAGAGTTTTTCCTATATACCATTTTTGTGAAAATAGAAATGCGGCTCAGTTTAAATCGTCCCCCTATCCAGATCGTTTAGCGGAAGAGTTGTGGATATCATCTATGGTGCGTTTTATGGAAAAACTTCCACGTTTGATATGTCAATTTGGCGTTCCATGTGTCTCGGTGGACAGTTGGTAGGCTAGGAGGGTAAAGTCGATTTTTGACGTATTTTTTAAAGTAATTAACGTATGTAGATTTTGCGCTTGTGTAAAGCTTGTTTTAACTGATTTTTTATTCTGCTAGTTAAGATGAGATTTTCATCGTATTACAAGGAAGTTCCATAGAAGAGTCGGAAACTGCTTGTGTAATCTCATCTTAGAAATGAAAGGGTAGATGAGTTTCATCATTTGACCCATAAATATAAATAATTCTTCTGTTGGATTCCAGATCAACGATTGAATCATATTCTTTGAATTATCATTTTGCCCTATATAATATTCTCCATCTTGATTTTTCGCGCTGGCATGTGTTAAACAGGTCTACCCAAAATTCTTATCTGCTGGCGCAGCTAAGACCGACCCTAATCATAGGGTCTATTTTTTCGCTCTTACGAGCAGATTTACTGTTATCGCTAAAACCGTTGTTTAATAAGGAAAAAGTTCGGTAGAGGAGAAATTTTTCTGATTTTGGATTTTCAATTTTTTTGAATTTTTCGGCTATTTTAAAGGAAAGACAAGGGTTTGAACGATAAGGGGTACGATAACACCTTTTCAGAGATGGATTTTCTATTTTAAAGGAAAGATCAGGGAAATGTGACGATTGGAGATGAAAATTATTTTTTGGGTGAAAATGGGAGTTGGATGATGAATGAAAATAGGAAGATGAAGAATTGGGGGGATGGAAAAAATTTGGGGAAGTGTGGAATTGGACCAGCTTTAGAAGATTTTGAAAAATCGAACGTGTGTTTGAGTTTTTAATACCCCCTACCACCGGACGAAAAAGGAAGGAATACCTCAGAAGTTAGCATGGACTAACTGAGAACATATATAGACTAACTATAGTTAGAAATGACTTGCTACCGCTCAGGCGAAAACCAGATCTGAATCAGGATAGTTGACACTAATTAAAATTAGATGGACAAACTACAGTTAGATATAACTTACTGACTGCGCTTGTCTGGTATCTATGCCGTGTAAAATATCGCAGACAGAAGATTATTTATTAACATATGAACATATATTCAATTGTTACAAAACTATTACAAACTATTACAGTTCTTCTTTAAATATTACACGAAACCTAACATATTACAAAAGTATTACAATATCTCAATCGCAGATATGGAATATTACAAAACTATTACAGATGAAATACTTTTGCAACAATATGTAATATCTTTGTAATATTTATTGAACAATATTAACAAATAAAATAATGATATTATTACATTTATTGGTAAATGTGTAGAACTTGAATAAAATCTAAAAAAAGACTTGAAATAAGTCTAAAAATAGACTAGACTGTACTTGTCCGGAGGGGATAGGACATAAAACAAAGTCCCCAGTGCTCAAACATACGAAAAGGGTTTCGGAAACCTGTTGCCCTTCTCATCTGAGGGGAAACGACTATTGACAAGCAACACCCGTTGCACGACAGCGGGACGGCTACAACTACAGCCGTGACAAAAAGGTCATACACCAAACGTAGTTGGCACTTGCTAGCAGATAGCAAGAGGGGAATCGCGCGGCGATCGTATCAAGGCGCGATTGAGCAAAGTCTAACCTTAAGACTAGCAACGCGGGCACACTCAAACAACCGCCGTCCGTTTTAAAACGTGCGGGCGCTGAAAAAACCGTCCTATAGGATGGTTGCAATACAAGCCGACGGGATGCCGGAGTGATACAAGCCGATAAGCTACCTATATAGGATTATAGGCGGCGGCTATACAGATTCTTATATGCGTATAGCACGAAAAACCATAGTTCCAAAAAAAATGATGTTTTCATCTTGCGTCTTGTGTTAAACGCGGGCGCTGATGATAAAAGCGTACAATCTCAATTCTCGCTTATTATATCATCTTTACAGCTGTTAAACAACTGTACCGTGAAAACATTGTTTTTCCCGTGACGTTTCACGCGTCAAACGTTAATTACAAAACGGGATTCAAGCATACGCGGCGCGGCGGCATAAAAAGCTCACTGCATCCTGTGAGAGTACATTGAAAAGAGGTATGCGAAAGTAGCCATAAACGGTGGCGAACGAAGAAAAAATAGCCGTTTTGTGCCAGGCACAGTCTACCCTTTTTGGGGTTGAGATTCAACTCATTTGAGAGTCGGTTCGATTCCGGCGGCGGCTTTATGGCAATAGTGCCAAAAATAAAGTTTTGCACCTATGCGTTAAATAGGGGAAATGGAGAAAACCATGTTAAAGTCTGAAAAATTCAATATCAATTCATTTTCTGCGAAAACAGCTGAGATTGCGGGCATTTCCCTGCGCGACTGCGTTAAAACAGTTGTACGCTACAAAGAATTGTCTGTAGCGGAAAACAAAAAGTCGTTTGTGGATGGTAAAAACGCTATTGAATCCGCCCATACAGGCGTCAATGCGATGGACTGTGAGGAGTCTATTGTGAATGACGTTCTCAAGCTGGATGCCGGACAATTTCTGAAAGACCGCAAAGAGGTGTTAGACTTGCGGGCTGAGGTTGGCAAACTGCCGGAACTTTCCAAAATTACAGCCCTTTTACCCGCAGACCGTGCGCATATTGCAATGCTTGCGCATCAGGTTTATGCGCGGGTAGATATTTCTGAGGTCTATCCGGAACTGTTCAACGCGGAAAATGGCGGTGTGTCCATGGCAGATCATGTTCGGGAATGGTACAAGTCCGGCAAACAGCCGGAGGCTTTCAAAGAACAGATCAGAACGCTGCTTTTCAAGGTCTTTGGCACGGAGGGCGATTTCTTCTATGCTGTTAGAACAAAACGTTCTGACATCAGCGGGGAAGATGTCCGTCATTTTCTTGCCAGCTTCCACAAAAAGCCCGCTATTGGCAAGAATACAGCATATAATTATGTGCTGGATCTGTCACCGGAAGCTCAGACAAAAGCCTTTTCTGATCTGTGCGCCGTTATTCTTGCTAATCCTAGTAAGCATACGGTTGTGAAACCGGAAAAGCCCGCTGAAAAACCGGAGGAAAAGAAAGCAGAAACTAAGGAGGAATCCGCAAAATAACAGGGCGGCTGTAGGCAGCGCGGCAGGTTCGATTCCTGCCCGTCCTTTACTAAAAATATTCTGCACCTATGCGTTAAATAGGAGAAGGAGACATTATGTTGAAAAATGCCTGTGCTACATGTGGCGGAAACTGCTGGAATTGCCTGTATTGCGATTCCTGCGACAGCTGGCTGGATCGTGCGCCCTATGAACCCGCTCAGATCTGGGTGGATTCTGCCGCTATGTCTCTGTGCAAGGGACGGCATGAAATCCCTGAAGCGGTTGACGGGTCAATTTTCGGAACAGAGGTTGATCCGCTGAACGTTGAAGGGCTTCAGGCGCAGGCAATGGAAACGCTGTCCGCGCTGGAAATCCGTCATTTAGACCTGTACGTTACGGGGCTGACCGTGGCGCTGATTGCGGCGCTGAATGCGTGCCGTAGTCTGGGTATTACGGTAACTCTGTGGCACTTTAACAGGGAAACTGGCAAATATTACAGCCAGGATGTGGAAGCATGACGGACGGGAAAGAACGGAAAGGAGGTAGAATCATGCCTAAAAATCAGCACGAATCGAAATTCTACGTTCGCCTGAATCGGGCGGGCGTGTCTTATTTTCCGGAAAATTTTGCAATCTATCCGGGCGCTATGTACGGGCGAACCAGCGACAAAAACGGAAAGCCTGTGTTCTGGGTATGTGATAATTACGCACTCGTGAACGGAAAGCTGCCAGTGCACATTTACAGCGGTGGCAATTGGAAGCTGCTTTTTGTCGGCGCGAAACATCCCTGCTACCAGTGGGTAAAATCCGCCATTGAACAGATGGGATACGTTCCGAAAATCAGTAGGGAAACACTGTCTTTTGACGATGTGCGCAACCTGATGAAAGCGAATGCGCGCCATAAAAAGGGAAGCGGATCGCGAATCCACACGAACCAGATCAACGGTGTGCTTAAGTGGAATGAAGTGACTGAGGATGCACACTGGCACGGTCACGGGAACGCAAGTGTAGTAGCTGCGAATATAAGGAGGTAAAGGATGAACGCAAAAGAAATCTACAAGGTGATGCAGGAAATTTACCGGGATTATACCGGCATGGGGCGCGAAAAACAGGCAGGTGACAGCGCTGCGCTGGATACTATTATGCGTGTTTATTACACGGATGAATGTATTGACTTTGAAGAAGTCAAATGGCTGTGGGTGGACTATTTAGTTTTGGGAAAACTGGATTTCCCGGCAGCAAAGCGTCGCGCAAGGGAACGCGTGCGCCACAAGTCGGCATGTTTGGCTTAACAAAAAGGAGGTGTTTGTTGATGTCAGGATTGAATCGTGGTATACTATCCTCGAATGGAGGGTGTACCATGAAAGTAGATTATAATAGACTTTTTAGGAAAATAAAGGCAGAAAATATAACGCAGTCTGTTTTTAAGGCTGGCGCGAATATAAGCAGTGCAACATTGGTGAAAATGCTGCATAATGAGTCGGTAACAACAGAAACAATCTGTCGAATTTGCGACTATTTCCAGTGTATGCCGGACGAAATCATGGAATGGATTCCAGATTCTGACACTGGCTACGAACAACGCAAACAGGAAAAGTCTGCCATTGAAGCTCAAATCGCAGAGCTGCAAGCAAAACTGAAAATTATGTAGGAGGATAAAACCATGTCAAAAATTGAAGATATGCGCCGCTCAATGACCGAAGCTGGCGTTTACAGCAAGGCAGACATCGACGAAATCTGCCGTTTGGAATCCGAATATGAAAAAGAGTGTTCGGAAATCGCGCTGCAGTGTATGAAAGAAGGGTATCCCAGCAGAGGCGAAAACTACGAACTACGCTGTGAAGCGGCGCGCCGGTATTATGATGATCAGATCGCAATTATCGACGAAAAATATGATGAAGATTCCGAACCGGAAACAAAAGTTATAAAGTTTGAAATCTGCATGGAAGTAGAACCGGATTTCGTGGACAAAGCGAAAGTCTGGGAACATCATGCGGAGCGGCTGTTAAACTTCGAATCCTACCCTGAAATTCAGGGCGTGTTTGGCTGCAAAGTAACCGCAGTGGAAGAATAAAAAACGCAAACGATAGCATCCGAAAGGGTGCTATTTTTATACCCAAAAATCAGGAGAAAAGCGAAATGAGGAAATATTTTAAACATGATAACGTAAATGAATCACTGAAATACATCGGCGCGTCAAAACGCAAGCCTGGCAAGAAAATCGCGTACATCGTAGTAGCAACGGCGCTCACACTGAGCGCTTTTTTTGTAGGCAAAACCTGTTTCTCGAAAACGGAAATCCGAACCGAAACCGTAGAAATCGTTCCGAACGGCTACGTTGACACCGGAAGCGAAGAGTTCCTGAACAACTATGTGGACATGCGCCGGGTGGTAGACTTTACCGCAAGCGAAAACGGTTTACAGCTATACATGTCGGACGGTTCCGGATATTACTGGGAAAAATAAGGCAAAGGAGAGTGCGTCATGAAAATTTACCAGTTGGAGAATATAAAGACAAGGCAGATTGCAACAATCGCGGCGAAAAACGAAGAGGTCGCAGTGATTAAAGCGTATATGTCTCTCGGCTGGGACATTCAGGACGTGGCGATTAGATAAGGAGGAAACGAAAAATGAGGGCAAGAACGAGCGAAGAACTGTACACACTGTCTGAAGCAAAGCAGATTATCCGCGCAGAGCAGGAATGCAAAAAAGAAAAAGCCACACAGAAGATTCTGGGTCTTGGTTTGGCGGCTGTCGGAATTGCAGCGGCGATTTTGACCGGAGACGGAAGCGCAACCATTGTGCTTGTACCGGCTGGAATCGGTCTTTTTGTAACCAAAATAAACGTATTTTCGCTAAGATAAGGAGGAAAAAGCGAAATGTGCATGACAAGAGAAAAGTTTGCAAAAACACGCTGGCGGATGACATACGAAGAATACCAGCGCTGTTATTGTCCAGACTGTAACAAGGCAGATTGTCCGCACCGGAATGCGTACAGAAGAGTTCCGGCGATTGATGGTGGTCTGGGATTGTGTCCGAATTTAAAGACGAAAAGTAAATAGCGTTTGCTCTTGACGAATTAGGCGATGTGATATATCATATCAATAAGAAAGGTAATGGAGGTACAAAAGAGAAATGCCGGTCTTATCACGTTACGAAGGATACATAATTTCCATGCGATTAAGGAACAAAGAACATAATCCGCCACATTTGCATGTGAGTTACGGAGAGCACGAAGCCGTTTTTGCTCTCGAAGATGGAGAATTATTAGAAGGTATGATTCCGCGTAAAGGTCAGGAATACATGAAAAAATTCATTATGCACTATCATGATAAACTGATGGAAATGTGGGAAACACAAAATTTTGAGAAGCTGCCATCTTTAAAATAAAAACGGAGGTATGGATAATGTTTTACAGAATTAAAAATTTGAAAGCGTGTGATGATTTGACATTGCACGCAATTTTTACAAACGGAACAGAAAAGGTGTATGACATACGGAAAATGTTTCCCGTATATGCACCAATGAAGGCACTGGAGGATGTTAGCCTGTTTAAACAGGCAAAGTTAAGTCCCGGAGGATATGCAGTTGAATGGAATGATGATTTAGATTTAGATGCAAGCGAAATCTGGGAGGATGGAGTTGAAACGAACGCAAAATGCTATTTAACGCCGAAAGAAGAACTCGCGGCAACTGTTGCTGAAATAAGGAGCGAAAAGGGATTATCACAAAGAGATCTGTCAAAATTGACTGGCATTCAACAGGCAGATATTTGCAAGCTGGAAAACGCAAATTCGAATCCTTCATTTACTACGCTGGTAAGATTGGCGGAAGGTATGGGAAAGAAATTAAAAATTGAATTCGTTTAATACGGAATAAGTAGCATCTATCGAAAGGTAGGTGCTATTTTTATACCCAAAGAAAACTAAATAACGACAATAACAAAACGAAATAAAAGGAGATTTAAATTATGTGCAGAAGTTTTGAAGTAATTAGCGGCAAGGTAAACAAAGGCAACGTTGAATATCTGAAAGGTATTTGCAAGGCAGCTGTAGACGCAGGCAAAGGCGTGACGATTCTGGACATTCCGGTTGAACTGATGGAAATCGACACAAGATATCAGACGGAAAACAGAACCAGAAGAGATTTACGGTATCTGACAAGTGCCTGGAACGAATCGAAGCTGCTGCCGCTGGTAGGCGTGCCGCACTGGGAAGAAGGCAAGGTATATCTGGTTGATGGATACGGAAGATGGATTGCGAGTCAGATCGTAGACAAAGAGAAATATAAAGAGCTGAAAGTTATGGTTCTGTTAAATGCGCCGCAGGACAAGGCAGAACGTCTGAAGTACGAGGCGGAAATGTACGCTTTCCAGAACAAGCAGGTTGCGAATATGACTCCGATTCAAAAACACGGCGCAATGTTGATTATGGGCGATAAGGCAACCCTGAAACTGGAAGAACTGCGTAGAAAATATGGATTTGAGTTTGTAGCAACAAGCGGAAAAAGAGAAGCACATGTGTTGGGAAGTTATGCGGAAACGTTGGATTTATGCGGGAGAGATAACGGAAATGCAGCTGATTATGTTTTTGAAGTGCTCTATAAAGCCGGATTTGACCGGAAGTCTAACGGTTATGCTTCATACATGATTAGAGGATTAAGAGATATGTATCTGTTATATCCGGACGATCGGAGAGACACGAAGAAAACGCTTGTTGAAATGCTGAGAGGTTTAGACGGAACACATTTAAGAGCGGAAGCAGTTACAAAGTATCCGATCTTGGACGCAAAAACGGCAGTGTCCCTGTATCTGGAAGATAAAATTTCCGGCGAGCTGTGTCTGGACAAGATGCGCCGCGTAGAAAACGGAAAAGTCGTACATATTGCGTAAATACATAGTTAGACCATGCATCGGAGTTAATCCGGTGTATGGATGTGACTATGTGTCGCAAATATAAAAAAGCGAAAGGAGAATATTTATGAGCAACAAGACAAGGCTGACAAAAGACGGTCGGAAAATGCAGAAATTTCTGAAGAAGTACGGCTACGATGTTGGACGGAAACATGCCGGACATCTTATTTACGAGAAAGATGGTGTCCCATACAAGGCAAGCATCGGAAATCACAGACCAATGAACAAAGGGTTCTAGCGGCGAATCATGAAAGAAGCGGCGGCAGCTGCTGCATCAACAATCGTATAAGTGAAAGGAGAGCACAAAATGACAATGAGAGAAAATTTGGAATTTTTAAAGAAGGATCGTAAGGTAAATGACGCTTTTTTACGGAAACTGGAAAGCGTCGGATTCGAAATTGAATATGGAAAATTTAGCTATTGGAGCGGTCAGGAGTATATTACAGTTGGGCGGCAGAAAATCTGGCTGGTAAAAGAAGAGCATAGCGGAAACAACAATTGTGATTGTGTGTGGCGCTATCAGAACGATGTTGTTCGGGACATTCAGGAGGCGATCAAGGAAGAGAGAGCGCTGGCAGAAACAGGAGATCAGATTGTAGAAGAGTTTTTTGAGTCGTTTGACAGAGAGAAAAAAGAGAAAACGGAGCTTGAAAAAGCGGTTGATCTGCTGCACCCGTTGTTAAATGGCATGGCGGAAGGCAGAAACGAATCCGTGGAAGTCGTAGCGGACGAAAACGAATACGGCGAAAAAATGATTACCGTCGTGATTGATGGATATGATTACCCGGTTAATGTAACGGCGGAAAATGTTCGCAGCATGGTCAAGAGTGTTGTGGACAAAGTAGCTTTCAAATTATAGGGAGACGAAGTGCAGAAATACGTTTTCACAGGAAGATTGAAGGTAGATTTGATGAACTTTATAGATATTGTAAGAGAAATCTGTGCAAAAAATTCAACTGATTGTAGATCGCTGAATAAAAGTGATTTAGCACGGAAACTAATGGATATGGCGAATGTTCCTGATGATGCAGAAATAACGGAAATTCCTCTTGATGTTGATAACCAAGTTGCAATCTTATTTGTAGTTCCAAACGATGACAAGTATTATTATTTATACGCCGGACGCTGGAATAATAATACAGAAAGTATGCAACTTGTAATTACTGGAACTGTATACAGAAGCGAAGATAGATTAGATTTTAATTTCTTTGATGAAGAAAAAGAAATTGGTTTAGATTATTTTAAGTCAGCTTAAGAAATGCGTGCCTCATTAAAAGAAAGGATAAGTAAGATTATGGATAATAGAAATTATGAAATTACAAATAAATTGAATGACGTGTTAAATAATGTAAAAGGATTTGATGCGGCAATGTCGAATCCGAGACTAGGCAAAATGTTGGTACGTTACAATGGTATTAGTTTCTATATAACCATAGAACCAGTGTTTAATGATAATACAGAAGGAAGAAAAGCTGATAGCAAACCTTTTGAGGAAGTAGTTAAAACACATGATTGGATGTTGATTTTATGATTTTAGAATAATTGGTACTATGTGTTTTATAAAAAGGGGGGTAAATACGGAACCAGTAATGTTAAAGCATCTCGTAGCGAGATATAGAATGGATAAAATACTCTTAGAAAAACACCCTGAAAAGAAAATGCTATTGGAAAAAAGAATTAAACAGCATGAAAAAGATATAGTAGATTATGTTACTAGCGATTCATTTCATGCGCAGTTGAATTTACTGACATTGTAGTTCTGAGATTCGCATTTTTTGGGTTTAGAGAGGAATATATTGATATGGAGGATTTATTTTAATGAATGGAATTGATGAAATTATTTATAAAGAGACACAGAAAGCAGCTTATGAAGAACAGTGCGAACAGGGATTTGTTCACCAGGAACAGCCAAACGAAGATTATTTTGAAGGCTTAAATGATTATTTGGATGGAACAATGAGTATTTGAAATTCGCATTTCATTAGAAGATTGGAGGATCTATTATGACATTTAAAGAATGGTTGAAAAATGCATCAAATAATAGAAGTAATGATTTTAGAAACCTTCTTCCAGAATTAAAATTGATGGATGGTACGGAACTATCTGTACAAGCATCGGAGTTCCATATGTGTGAACCAAAAGCGAAATTAGAAGATGGAGATTATTATCGTGTTGAAGTATATACACATGGGATTGAAGTGAAAGAATTAAAAGAAACATGTTATGAAGTATCGCCATACATTTATGGATATGTACCAGTAGAATTTATGGAAACATTATGTTTATTACATGGTGGTATTAGTAATGAAACTAAGGTTTCATTACAAAGAATTAAGTCGAAACCGCCTTATTACAGGCGGTCTATGCAAGATAGTAACTTGTATATTGATGATGACAAACTAAATCTGAATGGAGGATGATATTATGGCAAATATTATGGAACAGTTAGAGGCGTTAAGTAATAAAGATTGGCAGAATTTATTTTCTGCTATAGAGGAAGATTCACGGAGAAGAGTTGCAAGTCTGAAAGAAGATTTGCAGTATAGATACATTGGAGAGATTGATTGCCCAACAGAAATGTATCAAGATTTCGCAACTGTAAAAGATGTAGAGGGAAAGGGAAAGACAAATTGGTTTGTTTGTTCTGATGGTTCATTTTTTACTTGTGATGACGCAACTGTTGATGCTCTTTATGATAGTGGCAGAGTGGTTGATTATGAATTTCCATTTGAAATAGAAAGAATGGAAAGGTATGAACAGCTTTCAAAGGATGAAAGAATTTCTTTTCGAGTAGCCCTACAAGGAATTTTAGAATCAGAAGCAAAAGAAATTGTATGTTGGGAGTTAGGTATTCCTGCTTATGATAACGTATATGTATTTGAAATTTCAGAAACTTATGTTGATAGTTCAACTAAGGAAGAAGAGATTAAAACACGTACAAGGAATATAGAAGCTGATAGTGAAGCAAATGCAAGGGAGGAACTTAATTCTGAATTATTTAAAATTGGATCTGTTGTTAGTAGTGGAAGTAGGTTTACAGCAGAAGACAACAGAAAAATGCGTGAATCTGGTAAAATATTTGGATATAGAGGAGGCATCCCCTATACAATTACTTTGAAGAACAGAGATATTGTTCTTAAAGAAATAAAAAAGAATGATTTATTTTAACAAATAAACTAGGATTTCTTTGAAAGGAGTAAAGAGGAATGTCAAGTGTTGAGGTATCAAAAGAAAAAGCACGGGACCTTAATGAACTTATGGATCACTTGATTAAGTTAATCGAATCGGATGACAAGCGGTTTTCATTTGAATTTTGTGCAGCCGGTACAATGGAGATTTACGACAGAGAAAAAGGAATCGGTTATGTCGTTCACATTGCACCGATTGAATATGATGAAGATGGAAATGCAATAAATTTATAGCAACCGCAAAGGCAGTTAGGAGAATAATCTACTAGATGCCTATTTTATTACAAGGAGGAAAACAAATGGGAAGCATGACAATTGAAATTGAAAATAATCTGGGAAAAGATGTAGATGCGTCTTTTGTAGATGGGAAAATTTGCCTGAATTGGGCGGAAACAAAACGGAAACTCGGAGATCTGAATCCGGGAGATGTTTTTAAGGGCAAAAGCGAAACCGAATATATCGTTTGTGGACACGAGCATTTCGAAACTTATGTTGTAAGAAGGGAACTTCTGAATGAAACAATGAAATTCGGCGATACGAATAATTGGGCCGAAAGTAAGATTAGGAAGTATTTAAACGAGGATTATGTTCGGGTGATCCAGGGAGAATTTGGCAATGGAAACATCGTAGCATTTGAACGAGATTTAATCTCTTTGGACGGATATAACGATTATGCAACATGTGTCGATAAGGTAAGCATGATGAATATTTTGGAGTATATGAAATATCACAAATATGTTGGTAATTGCGATTATGGTTATGCGCTCATCACTCCTGACTCAACTCCTTCAGGCTATGACGCTAGCAATGTTCAGTATGTCGGTGGCGATGGTGGCGTCGGCTGCGGCTGGTGTGACGATGATTTTGGCGTGCGTCCGTTTTTCGTCTTAAAATCTTCAATCTTCGTGTCTTGAAAATTTGAATTACAAAGCGAAATGTGGGCAGCTGGAGAATAACAATCTGGCTGCCTATTTTATTACGAGAAAGCGAGGAAACGATTATGAACGAATATTTAAAACGGGCAAAGGACTTTTTAAATAAGGCGAATGCAAAGTGTGAAATTGTGTATGGTGGTATTTCACGAAATGAGAATTGGAAAGAGAAAGCAAAAAGAAATTGGTATGATGTAACAATCACAACACCAAGAGGCAAAATGACATTCACATTCTGGGATAGCATTCACAATACAGAAATTTCCACAATGACATTTGAGGAATATGCAAAAAAGAAACTCAAATATAAAAGAGTTGAAGATATGTCATATGGTGAAAAGGTAAAAGTTAAAAATGATTTAGCCAGATTAAAGGCAAAGGCTGTGCCAAACGAATATGATGTGCTTGCTTGTTTAGAGAAATATGATCCAGGAACTTTTGAAGATTTTTGTTCAGAGTTTGGATATGACGAAGACAGTAAAACGGCAGAGAGAATTTATATTGCAGTTATTAAGGAGTATAAAGACTTAACAAAGATTTTTACAGAAGAACAGATGGAAGAATTAAGTGAAATTCAGTAGGAGGTATGATTATGAGTTATTTGTTCTTATTCAGAAAAAAAGATTCTGATGACAGAGATTGTTGTGCATATATTGATTCAAAGAATCCGCGATTTGAATGCAATCATTATTTTGGAAGTGTCGGCTTAAATGGAGCTTGTTATACAGGACATGAATTTCCTGCTTATGAAGACATTGAAACGGTATTGACTAAGGCAGAATACAACGAATTGGTTCGGTTCAGCAAGGCAATTAATGATTTAGGATATGGAATTACAAAAGGAGATGAACGTTACAATAAAGGAATTACTCTAGCAAAGGCAGTACAGCATATTTATGATAAGCTCAAATCTGAAGAAGCAAAAGAATTTCAGCAAAAAATCATTGAAAGTGAAATCGAATATATGAAGGACGAATATTCATTGGATGATGCAGATATTGAGAAGATATTTGATGGATATTATTTGGATTACAGAGACAGGGGAATTATTGGCAGCGTGTTCAAAGACAGTTCAGACTTAGGACACGAGGAAGCATGGAGTCTTGGATATATTAAAAATGGAGATTCTATTGCAGATAGATATTTCGATTATGAAAAGTTTGGAGAGGATTTAGTCAATGAGGATGAAAATTATCTCGAACTTGATGACGGACGGGTTGTAAGTCTGAATTATTAGAAGGGAGCGAAGAATATGAAAATTACATATGATTTAGATTTAAACAGTTTCAATGCATGGAGTGGTGCAGTAGATACACTTGACAGAGTACAGAGAGAAGGTAAATGTGAAGAATTAGAAAACATTCTTGAAGATTTATATCCTGATGGAATGACAGAAGTGCAGCTTAATGATTTGCTACGGTTCGATTCTGAACAGGTGTATGAATGGCTTGGAATTAGAAGTGAAGAACAGATTAGAAAGGAAATCAAGGAGGCAGAAGATGAACTTGCTGATATTCAAAGCGATTTGGAAGATGAACTTGACGATGAAGATCTGACGACAGAAGAGAGGGCAGAAATTATTGACAGTTATCAGCCAGACATTGACGAAATCAAAGAGAAAATTGCAGACTTGAATGAAGAATTAGAGAATATTTAAGCAAAGGAAATTGTAATTTACAGTGAAATTTATGGAGGTAAAAACATATGAATGGATATGAATTTAAAAGAGAAATCGAAAGAATTTTTAAGGTTGCACGAAACATGTACCCTAATGTAACAGATGAAATGCTTGATACAAACGGAGCCATTCATTATATGAATGGCAATGACAGCACACCTTTTGATTGGAATTGTAACAATAGACTGTGTGAGTTTTTCATCTTTCATAAAAATGAAATTGGATTTATCAAGGCATTCGTAAACAGTGACAATACAATTGATGTGTATATTTATGAAACCGATGATGCAATGCAGCCAACTTATAAGTTTACAGAGGAAATGGAAAACTTAAAAGCAAGTGATTTTGCAAAGGTAATGAACTGCATTGCCGATGATAATCAGTTGTGGGACAAATCAATTGATGAACTCGATTGGGATGTTGATGTAATTGAATGTGATGAGATTGATTGATACAGAGAATAATAAGGCAGACGCAAACAAATGTGCCTGTCTTATTTTATTGGAAAGGATGTGAACTAAATGAAATATTCACTAATTAACTACTTTGATGTGTGGGGAAATAAAAAAGAGGGTTGGGAAGTCAACAATCTTTGCACAGAAAAAACAGGAATCGTTGTTGCCGATGATGCAAGCGATAAAGAGATTTTAAATTATCTTATGCAGATTGGTTTCCTTACTACATCTGACATGAGAAAAGTAAAAATTGATACAAGCTACAGAGATATGATGGAAATTTACGCAGTTAAAGATATGTATCCATTAGGTAGATTACAGGCTGAGATATAAGGAAGGAGAATGTAAAATGAGCGATTTAAAAGATAAAAATATTATTAGTGAGTATCTTATGTATGTTGATAAGAATTGTAATAAGTTAAGAGGTAATGCAAATTTTTACGAAGCATCAGAAAGTTTACGGATTCATATTGATGATGAGATGTTTCTTATTGTTGATAGTTGGGACTTTATAAGAGAACTTAATGAGTGGCTTAATGATAATTATGCAAAAGAATTGTGTGACGAGACAAGATATGAATTACCAGAAGATATTCGTGACAGAGAATATTTTACAACATGGCTTGATTATCTTGTAGATGGAATGTGGGGATTTTCAGATGAATATTCAGTTTGTGAGCATTGTAATAAGGCATTTAGAACTTCGCCTGATAGTTATTCATGGGTTGCAAACTACTGGGTTGGTGACGGATTCATCTTATGCGAAGACTGTGTAAGGGAAGATTATTCAGAAGAGTATCTTGAATCATTAGAGAACAATCCAAAAACTGCAAATACAATTCTTTCAGATAATGAAATTGAAAAAGCAGGATATAAGAAAGTAGTATCTGATTGTGAGTCTGGTTGGTATGGAAGGTGTGATAATCCTGAAAAGATGTTAGAGCAAAAAATTCAAAATAATAAAGATGGAAGATATTTATTCAGTATTTCAGGAACAGGACAGTTTCATACGAATTTTGATATGTGGGAAAAGATAGCATAGAAAGCGAGGTTGATTGATATGACAATGGAAATATTAAAAGCCAGAATAGATGAAATATTAAAGAAAATGTGGGGTGTAAATGAACATGGTGGCATCGAAATTTATGCTGACTATAGAGATAGAGAACTTTCTGATGGTTTTTTAAAAAAGATATTTGAGCATAATAATCCAAGCGAGGCTTTTAATGATGAATTAGTTGATTGGGCTATGGATTATGCGATGGAGTACGGAGAAGATGAGCTTGAAAAGGATATTCGTAAAGAACTGACAGATGAAGAGGAAGAGTATTTTACAGATAATTTTGATGAGATATGGGAATATGTAAAAGAAAATACATATTTTTATTACAACGCAGAGGATTTTAATAATGAAATCAAAGTAAATATCATGGTGGATTGTGGTAATTGGAATTACGATTGCGTTTGCGATAATGTTCTGAATTGGTATGGAAATTCAGGAGATGGAAGTATTGATAAAGAATCATCTATGCTGTGGTTAGCAAAAACACAAGGTAAAGCAACTGCATTAAGAAAGGCTTGTAAACAAGTACATAGAGATGACGGATATTATGTAGATAGAGATAAAAATAAAGACAAATTTATTGAAAGCTGCATACAGGAATTTGAAAATCTTTCATCACATATGGGAACTGTAACATTTCTTGTAAAAATGCCGTTATTTGAATTGTTCGATTTAATAGAATTGCAGAACAAGGAATATGACGAAAATGGAAAATACGATCCACGAAAGAATGAAAAATCAAAATCTTATATTGTTCTTGGAAAAGAAACAATGTGTGGGTTATATGATTCTTGGTCTGGCGGTGGTTCTGTATTAGAAGTAGAACTAGATAAGGATGTTAAACTCCCTATTAAATATGCAGTCTTTTGTGTAGAGGGATGTAAGATGCATGGATATGATATTGATGAAGTCTATGGACTGATTGATAGTTGTTGGAAAGAAACAGTAAAGGAAATAAAAGAGGTGGCTTGATATGGATAAAGTAAAAGTGATTTTCCGAAAAAATAAATATAATGATGTGATTGCATTCTTTCCAGAAGAGAGCGCAAATTACGGGAATATTATGTCATATATGCATATTGGTCAGCATGGTGAAGCAAGTTATGAATTTTATTTGACTACTCGTAAGGCAAATGAAAATGAGTATGCTGATTTATTTGCTGAGTTACGTAAGATATATGATGATTGTGAATTGATAGTAAAACAGAGAATTAATCACAACGATTTAAGAGATAAAGCATGGAAATAAAACCAAAGGAAAGAACTGTTTCATAGCAAAATGAGAACTATATATAGTAGTTGCACAATTATATACGTACTATATGTAGTGGTTAAGAGAAAAGCGAGGTACAAAATATGAAAACAATAATTGATAAAAGCGAATGCAAACCATTAAGTGACAACATTGAAGGTAAGTTGGTAGTAATTAAACCAGATTTTTTCAAACCAGAATTTAGAGAAGCAAAGTATCAGCTTGTGCTTGCAACCGGAGGTTTTGGTTGCGATGCAAGTAAGATGGGAAATGCAGTATTTGTAACGGAGTGTTGTGAAAATCCAGAAGAATACAGACAGGAAAGATACAACTTGATTGGCGAACCTACAGAAGAAATGATTGTTGAATGGAAAGCGAAGTACGGAGATTTCAATAAGAAAGTACAAAAAGCATTAAAAGGAGAGTGATTAGTATGAGAGATTTAAAACCTGGTGATGTTGTTCATGTTCAAGGAATTATTTGTGAAATTGCAGAAATTGCATGGCAAGAGCCTTGGGATTGGAGAGAGGCATATTACTTAGAGTTCAGAGATACAAACGGAATATACAGAAGTTGGAAACAAAATTTCGATGGTGGTTATGCTGAGTTGAAGGGAAAGTGATTAGCATGATGACAAGATCTTCATTTCCGGTTTGCTTCGTGTAAACCGGATTTCTTTTTGCGAGAATATATTAAGAGAAAAAAATCATAGAATTATTACGCATGGGATTTTGAATAGTAGTATAGAAAGGATGAAAAATATAAATACACCAAAGTATATAATTATTACCAAGAATAAAGCAATGGAAAATACTCCTGAAGATGTTATAAATGAGCAGTACGAGAAAAGGGAAGTTTTCGGACTAAATGGTTCTGATTATATCTGTCATTATTTTAGCAGCGACATTTACAGAAGCGTTCCTGATATTGATGAAGCAATTCAATATTTAAATATCAAAGAGGGTTATGACATGGTTCAATTCGAAAATGGGAACATCGGGTTTGTTGCCTACTACGATGGAGTCGAAAACGGATTTGAGGTTATCGGATAAACAAAAGCGAAGAGAGGAGAAAAATATGTATACGTTTGAATTTACCTATGATAGAGACATTGATGATTTTGGGTCAATCCGGTTTTGTGCAAAAACAAGAGCAGAAGCGGAAACGCTGTTCAATGAGTGGTGCGAAGAAAACGACTTGGAGATAGACGAATATGACGTAAGAATAAAGTATAACGTTTATGATGCGCGAGAGTACGGCGATGATTATATGCCATGTGTCGATTTAGGATTGATGAAGGGCGGCGCGAATACTGTATGGTACGATGATGATATTAGCGCTGCACTGATGTATATCGGAATTGAGCCTAGCGCAGAGAATATTAGAAAAGTTGCAACTCCAGAGTTCATCAATGGATTCCACAATCTGATGGTTCAGTATGGAAACGAAATGATCCATCAGAGGGTGAGCGAATTGTTTGACTAAAATTAAAACTGCTGAAAACAGGTTAAAAACGGAAAATGGAGGAACAATTATGAGTCACATTGTTAAGACTGTTTCGGAACGGAAAGAAATGCAGCACGTAGAATACGGAATAGAGTTTCAGGTAATCGGAAAGGAAGAAGGTTGTGGATGTAGATTCCCGTGCAACAAAGATGGAACGCTAATCCACGATGAGAATTTCAATATTTGGTTTCAAAATTATAAATACTGTCTTTCTCATCCAGAGTTGTTTGAAAATCGCGGCGTTGTAAAAGCAAGCTGGTGGTATACAGAACCAGCTCATGCTATTTGCAGTTGCGGAGAAGAAATTTTGCTGCAAGGAGATACGATGTGTCCGAAGTGTGGACAGTGGTACAACGCATTTGGACAGGCTTTGAAAGATCCGGATGAATGGGAAGATGACAGGTTCGATGGAGATTTTATTGACGACGACTTATTTTATTGAACGGAGGTTTGATATTACCATTTCATTGCAGATTGGAGTGATTTAATGAAAGCAAGAATATTAGAATATAATGCAATAGTTGGATTTGTAGATTATGGATATGCAGACAGTGAAAATAATGGTGGTTACTACACAAAGATGCGGTGTAAAAAATGTGGTGCAGCATGGCTTGCTGAAAATCATGTAAGCGGAATTGATACTTGCCCTAAATGTGGAGCAACAGGTAAAGGGCGGGTTATTCCAGTAGAATAAAGAGGTCTGCGAAGCAGGAAACTCATTGGTTTTAGATAATAAGTGGTTCACCGGAGGTTTGATATGAAATATAAATTACGGATTTATAAAAATACAGGTGCGGATAAGGGAAATTTAGACCACTGGGCGATTAAAAGCGACGAAGAATGGTCAAGAATTGGTTGATGAGAGCCTGATTGATGCGGGAACTCGTAAATATATTTATGTAAGAAAGGGCGGAGTTAAAATGAAGAAAACTATTGAATATGCAGCTTTTATGCGGGACAAATTCTACGGAGAATACAAGGAAATTGTGTCTCCTAAAAAATCTTTAGTGTTAGTGAAACAGCTACTAGAAGAATATATTAAATTTGGTTGGTCTGAACTCTGGGACACTAAAGATACGATTATCAAAAAACGAATTGTTGAGACTTACACAAGTGAATGGAATAATATTTCAGATATAGATTGTTGTGAAGCGGAAAAAGGAAGGGATGATTTTGCACATACGCCTCGCCAGATGGCGGAAAAACTCATCGAATTCCAGAGAGATTTCACTGACGGTTGGGACGATGAAGATGCAGTTTCCTGCGAAACAAAATGTTTGGAAAAACTGTTTGGCGAGTTGCAGGAAAGCGAAGAGTTTGAAATTCTTGCCCACCATCTAGATGATATGTTTTGTAACAGTGTTTTTGATACTTGACAATACAAAATAGCAATTTCAAATGGAAAGGATGGTTGATTATATGGACAATATTACAGTAATTACATTAAATGCAAACAATGAACAAGTTCAAACGGTTATGACAGTTAATGAATTAATTCATACATGGTATCACGAAGTAGATATTCCAACTAATGATGATACTGTTGTCAGTTGTGTATTAGGCGAAACGCAGTTGTATTTTGAAACATTTGGTGAATTGATGCAAGCATTGACTGGAAGCGATAGGAAGGAAGATTGATTTATTATGGCAAAATTTAATGTTAGATATTATGAGTGTTATGAAGGATATTATGAAGTAGAGGCAAACAGCAAAGAAGAAGCAGAAGAAAAGTTAATTGATGCTATTAAGGAAGGTAGAGAAAATACACCAGATCAGTGTTATGACAGTGATGCGGAAGCAACAGAAATGGAGGAATGATGAAATATGACAAAAAATGAATTGAAAATGAAATTAGAAGCAGGTGCATTTCTTGTAGATTTATTTGATTTGACGTATGGACAGGAATGTATAATTTATAAGGGAAATTTCGAAACCTCTGATCATATTATTTATATTCCAGATGTTGATATGAACGAAATTGATACAGAATCTGTATTAGAGGATGAAGAAATTGAAAATGTGCTTAATAATTGTTATACGGGAAATGATTTTATGACGGAATGTAACGGTCATGAAGATTTAGCAAGAGAGTTATTTGACTTTGTTGATTGGCAACATCCAAATATTCAAGATTTGTTAGATTTGTATAACGACGAAGAGTTTGAAAGAGAGCATGGTTTTTCAATGGAAGAGTTGATCTAAAATAGGAGATTCGACGGAGAAGGCAGCATAAGATAAGAGAATATATAAGAGGTGGAGAAATCTGCCTCTTATTTTATTGGAGGGAAATATGAAAGCATATAAATTATTACGGAAATTGTCAGATGGAAAATTATACCCGCTATTCATTCATAAGACATATTCAACGCCGTTTAATGAATGGATGCAAGCAGAATGTTATCCGACAAAGGGATTTGCAGTTCGATGCGGATGGCATTGTTGTTTTAAACCATTTGCCCCCTCATTTATCAATTCGACTTGCAAACGGAGAGCAAAGAGTCTGGGTTGAGTGCGAGGTTGAAGACTGGACAAGTTACAACAGACCGGAAAGTCAGGGAGGCAGTTGGATTCTTGCGCAGAAAATGAAAATAATTAAGGAACTTACGGAAATGGAGGTTTATGAAATATTACGAGATGCTGCATAGCGAGGAAGATAATATGTTAGATTTTACAAAAATTAGTTTTAATGAATTGGACACAGATAATAAACCATTACAGGCATTTTATAATTATGATTTAAAAGAAAGTGAAATTGATGACTTTTTGGAAGAGTATGCAACAGTTGAAGAAGTTCCAGAAGGGATATCTGTTCAGAAAGTAAAACTACGCTTAACGATTTATGCACAACATGATTTTAAATTAGAAGCTTGTTGTACAGATACAAATAATGAACAGTATTGGGTAGAACTTAATAAACAGTTTACCAATGCAGACGAGTTTATTCAAATGATTCCTGATTATGGAAAGATAAAATTATAAAGAGGTGATTTATATGTTAGATATTACAAGTTTATATGTATATAGAATTGAAGAATTGGCTGTTGGAATTGTAAAGGCAAAATCATACGAAGACGCAAGAGAAAAGGTTAAGGCGGCTTATTTTAAACATAATGATTGCTTTGATTCTGAAAGAGATGTCGTTGAGATAGAAAAAATTGTAGAGAATGATTCATGGTTTAGTGATAATCCTGATGTAGTTGAAGTCGATGAATTAATATAGAAGTGGAGTGATGATAATGGAAATTATAAACGTTGTAAACAATGGAGTGCAGATTCCGAACGAATGTACTTGTATCTGGTGCGGATCAAAAATGCGGCGTGGTGGTGCTAATAGAATGGGTGCAGGAGTTAATAGTTTTTCTTTATGGTGCGATAATTGCGGAGCTGTAGTTGTACATGCTTGTGATTTTGGAAAGAAAATTACCGGCTATGAAGTCAAATGGGATGTGAAATAGGCAAGTAAACAAGAGTTTCAACGGAAGGTTGTGAGAATAACATGACAGAAGAACAATATAAATTTAAACAGAAAATTAAATGCGATTTGAATTATGATGTGGATTTTAATACTTATCATATTACAAGAGGACGTGGATGGTCAAAAGCAGATGGCTCTTGCGGAGCTTGTATAGATGCAACTTTTACTGATAGTAAAGGAGTGGTTGATAAAGTTACATTACTGCTTTGCCATCCTTTAAGAAAATATAACGGAAAGAAGTATAAGCTGATTGAAATAGAAGATGCAAGAACGGGTAGTATATTCATAGAAATTGAACAATGAAACGATGATTTCAAGATAGGAGGGTATGATATGCAATTTATACAGACAGACGATTATAGAGAAGTTTCTATGTATGCAGGTCTTAATGCTATTCAAATAGGAAACGCAGATAAATTGTATTCTGACGGATTGGATGCAAATGAGTACATCTATTTTGATCCTGTCAAAGGATTTTGCTATGAAGATGGATGTGTTATTGGTGGAACATATGATCAGACACTAAACATACTACATTCCCTTAAATGGTGTTTCCATCATAAATTCTATGTAAAAAAGCATAAATGAAACGTAGATTTCAAAAGTGGATTGAGAGGTGCAAAATGAGATTACCACAAGAAATATTTGCAGAAGCATTATGGGTAGAATGATTTGAGACTGGAAAACACCATTAAAAAGATTAACTGGTACGATAGAAAAGCCAGTGAGTGTGCCAAGAAATATAGACAGGAATTCTGGTTGGCTAAAATAGAGTATCATTGTTAACCAAAAAGCATTACAGTATATCATGGAAGTCTCAGTTTAGAGGCTTCCTTTTTATTTCATCTGGAAAATAGCAATCTATTATTAGAACATAATTTTACAGAAGAATGGAGGGTAATACAAATACTGTAATGTTCAAATATATTTTTGGGAGGACAAATACATGGCAAATATCAGTGGTATCAGTATTAAAGCAGTCAAACATTTTATAGGAACAGAGGGACCTGCATACCAGGGAAATATTTATATTGGCAGTAAAAAAGTAGCATTTTGGTCACAGGATGGAAACGGAGGGCCGGATTGGTTCGAAATGATGAATGGTTTTTCTAAGAAAAAACTTGTAGAGGCTATGAAGCCCTATGTGGATCAGAAATCCATTGAACTAAAGATCATAGACGAATCATTTATGTATAACCTTCTTTGGCTGAATCAGGCAGAGAAAGAATTCAAAAAAGTCCAAAAAAAAGGATATAAGGCTATGCTGGAAGTCACAGATGGCTTTCATGTTACGAACTATTATTATCCGGACGTTCCAAACTGCACAGCAGAAGCACTTTTTATGAGAATTAAAGATGATATCAAAGATAAATTTTTCAAGAATGCAGAAATTAAATACCACCTGTACAAAGATATTTCAGACTTCTCTATCGGAGAACCTATCACGGCGGCTGAGATACAGAATTAGGAGGAAGCTTATGAAAACATATCAATCAAGCGCAATCTGCCCGAAGTGTGGGGAGTTGCTACGTACAAATAACGCAAAAAGCTATAATTTCTATTGCCATCACTGTAAGGGAAGATTCCGTTCAAATTCCATTAAAGATTCAGATGATGAACTTTTCCTGATTAGCATTCCTGCAACCGCAGATGAATATGAAGTTCATAATGAACAGTTGTTAGAAATTACAGAAAAATATCATTGTGATTTCCTTGGATATGATGACGGATGCGGTCTTATTGACATTGGCTGGGAAAAAGTATATCCGAATTATACAACAATGCATGCTTTTCTTGCGGAAGTCAATCAGGCATTTTCTTAGAAAACACATATTATAGAACATTACAGATGCAGAAAGCTCCGGTTACGGGGCTTTCTTTTATTCTCTCCCGAAAATATCATTCTAACATTAGAACATAATAATACAGAAGAATGGAGTGAAGAAAATAATACTGTAATGTTCGAATCATAATTTCGGAGGAAACATATGAAAAAAGAAGAAATTATCAAATATGTCAACGAACATGCTACCAGCACAATTCTGTCTTTCCCAGACAGAGGATCGTCATGGGGATCATCCAGTTACCGCGGTAATTTTTCCGGATGGATTCCTGCATCGATTATTGTACGTTATGGATGCAAATCCGTATCAGAGATATTCGCTGGTGGCGGCACAACATCGGATGTCTGCCGGGATTTGGAGATTCCTTACTGCGGGATTGATCTTAATCCTAATCCAGTAAGACCGGATATTTCGGTTATGGATATTCTGGATTATACAAAAGACTTGCCGGACGGATTCTATCAATCCGATCTGCAGATTCTGCATCCTCCATATCCTGGGATTAATGATATTCATTATTCCAATCATATGTGGAAAGGGGACAGTAGAAGCATATCTGCGGATATTCAGGAAATGCCATGGGAAAAAGGCATGCATGCCGTAAACCAGGCCATGATGCGTGGATATGCCGCGATGCCAAAAGGAGCATATCAGGCAGTCGTAGTAGGCGATATCAGACAGAAAGGAATTTTCCGGTCTATGCTGACGAATTTAACATTGCCTGGAGAACAGGTACAGGTTCTGATAAAGAAACAGCATAATACATCATCTGGGCGAAAGTACTATGCCAATCATAAGTTCTTTTTTATTGAGCATGAATATATTGTAATCACCAAAAAACCATCCGGTTACGAAATTGCATTTGTTGTACCGCAACATTATACAATGGATATTCGGGACAGCCAAAGTGCGACTTGGAAAGACGTGGTATATGCAGTCTTACGTCAACTGGGTACTTCTGTTTCCTTGGATAAAATCTATGAGGAAATAGAACCACACAAGAAAGCGCAAGGGAATCCGCATTGGAAAGCTAAGGTCAGACAGACCTTACAGATGCTTGCTAAAACTGGATCTGCTACACATGTTGCATATGGAAAATGGTGCGCTGCATAAGGAGGAGGACACAATGAAAAGAAAATCCTTACAGTCGATATGGATGCTTCTGGTTCAACCCGGAATGTCTGGAATTTGCTGATAAAAAAAATAATTCTATTCAAATACCAGAGAAAAAGGAAAATAAAGGAGACCAGCTATGAAAATAGAACTTACTGAGAAGGAAACGGAAATTCTATGCGAATATTTGGATGATCTCGTTGACAATGATGCCTTCACGGATCAGAAAGGCATGGGAGATTATAACGAAAAATTGGATGTCTTAAAATCAATCCGTGAAAAAATGGTTTTACATAATTATTATTTCACATTTGGAAGCGATCCGAAATTTCCTTTCTATAAAGGATATTTGATCGTAAAGGCAGAATCTATAAATGTTGCCTGTGATAAATTCGAAAAAAAATATCCAGGACGTTTGCCATATACGATCAATTGTTCCGCATATTACACAGAAGAACAATGGAAAAATATCAAACATGATATGGGCATTTGTCATGAAGTAATCGAATAGCATAGAACATTATAGGTATAAGGAAGTCCCGATTGTGTGGGCTTCCTTTTATTTTACAGGGAAACATTCACTCTACATACAGAACAGAATCAACAGAAGAAAGGAGTGTAAATAAATACTGTAATGTTCAATTATTTCTTAGGAGGATAAGCTGAATGGAATACAAGTATTATAAAGAAGTTACGGGTGAACTTGTGAGAGTACATATTGAACAGGATACAACACCAGAAAATCCTAGATATGACTGGGACGGCAACATCGGGCATATGATGTGCTGGCACAGGAATTATCAGCTCGGCGATTATAAAGAAAATAGTTATTCTGATAACCTTGATTTCTTAAATAATCTGCTAAGAGCAAGGGTGAGTGAATCCACCATTTTAAATTTTGTCAAAAATCACCGTGCCGCTAATTTTCTGACGCTTGATTACGACAGACATAGAAAAGTATGGGTGCTTGGACAGGAATTGAGACATGAAATTCCTAATTTCCGGGTAATCGAGGAGAACGAGAAAAAAGAATGGTTAGTAGATGCTGTCATTGATGCATTGTTACAGGCCGATAAATGGAGGCTCTTGGAACGCCATGCTGGGATTGTATATCTGCCGTTATTTTTATACGATCACAGTGGAATTACAATGAATGTTGGTGGATTTAATGACCCTTGGGATTCCGGACAAGTAGGATACATCTACACAGACAAAAAAACGATTATGCAGAATGTAGGTGGGTATTACGTTGGCAACAATGTTGACGGACGATTTATTAAAACAACAGAACGTAACTGGAAAAAAGTTGCTTATCATGACATGGAAAGCGAAGTCTCTGTATACGACCAGTATCTAACTGGACAGGTTTACGGGATCATCACAGAAGAATTTGATACAGATACCGGCACCTGGGAAGAACAGGATAGTTGTTGGGGTTATTTCAGCGATAAATGGGGCGATGACTTAATTGAAGAAATTGCTTCAGAATATGGAATTACTGAGGAACTTCATGACAAAGCAGAAGCAGCATAAGCACATTAGAATTACGAAGGAGAAAAACATGTATAAAATTATCAAAAATAACACCTCTACGATGGCAAGCTATGAATCAAAAAAAGAAGCATATAATGCTATTTTAAGTATATTTTTTGAAATAACCAAAAATGTACCGGCTAATAGTATCGAAATTATAAATGCAAAAGACAGGGTTGATTTCTTAATTGACGGGAAACTTTTTGCTTTTTATCAGATTGTTGAATTTGATGCTAATGCAGATGAAAACGATAAAAATTCTGACAGTTGCTGGTATGAAGAACGTTGGTATGACTCGGATTTGAAGAATGCATTATTGTATCACGAAGTCCCGGTTACAGAAAATACGATGAGACTGATGAGAGAAAAATGCAAACACATTTTTGATGATAAATCAGTTAGGAACGAAATGTTGGAAGATATGGCCTTCGAAATTAAGGAAGCCATTCAAAAAGCTCAAGAAGATTAATCCCCAGCATACATGATGATTATCACAAAGGAAACGGCTAAATATACGAAAAAATCATTAAACTATATCAGAATATCAAAAAAACAACGGAGGAAAATCATATGACATTAATAAATGATGGAACACTTACTATTGAAAAAGGATATACGGAACAGTTTCTCGAACTGTTAATCGGCCAGAATATAATAGAAACACCGAAAGATGTAGAGATTACAGAAGAGAATGAAACAGTAGATATCGAATTATCAGAAATATATGGGAATCTTACAGATTCTCTTGAAAATCTCTGTGAAAGCTGTAAAAAAGAAGGCATCAATGTTGATGGCTTGATCGAGTATTATGGAGATTACGATGGAAAATATGAGATCATTGGTACTGTATTTCATGAGTATTCCAACGATGAATATGCATTAAAAGAAGCATTAGAGACGCGTGATTTGATCAGCCTGCCCTTAAAAGAAAAGCTGCTTCAAATGATAGAAGAGATGGAAAAATTCGTGATTGAGTCGCCAGAAAAATGCACCAAAACGATGCAGTCCATGAAAAAACTATTAATAGATACCAAAGATAGATAGTTGAACATTATGGTACGAAAGAAAGTCTCGATAAGAGGCTTTCTTTTATTTTTGAGCGAAAAATTCATTCTATCAATAGAACATAAATCTGCAGAAGAGAGGAGTGTAAACAAATACTGTAATGTTCGAATTTACTTCAATTTACAACAAAGGAGAATGAAAATAATGAAAAGAATCATCGATGAATTATTTGTAACAGAAGAAAACAGAGGATATAGCCTTGATGATATCATAGCTATCCGTATCCAGAATGGTGAGTTCTATTTTCTTGGGTGGATGGAAAATGCCGAACGTTATTCCATTCAGTGGGCAAAATCAAATTCTAAGATTGAAAGGGATCTTTTGATTGCCAGTGATGATATATACGATGCAATCACAAGTTGTAAAGACTATAACAAAGTAGAAAATGACTGGCTTATGGATGATAAATGGAATCTTTTAAATAAAGACGATCATGAATATCGTAATCCATATGAAAAATTTCTCTCATGTATTAACCCCTATCAGAGAAATGGAAAATCTGATCCGGATGACCATGATATTTTTCTCATGACCCAGAAAGAATTTGGAGACTGTATTGATGCATTACGGGACGGGGA